>Ga0310811_10002311_pt1 | contig 23803 bp, 17 predicted proteins | sample YCmetagenome_FD_207642 | JGI IMG/M metagenome (GOLD analysis project Ga0310811, IMG submission 207642) | Soil microbial communities from experimental microcosm in Duke University, North Carolina, United States - YC | ecosystem: Engineered > Artificial ecosystem > Soil microcosm > Unclassified ... | reverse complement strand
GATCAGTAATATTCCGGACATCAAAGATGTAAACAAACTGATCGAGTTACTGGGCGATATGGGAGTCATCGTAAACAGGCTGGGGCCGGATACATATACCTTCGAGGCAAAAAATATCGATCTTAACTTTTTTGAGTCGGATGCCTTTAAAACCAAAGGCGGTGGGCTGCGTGGATCGATCATGATCGTAGGTCCGCTGCTGGCACGATTTGGAAAAGCGTCTATACCGAAACCGGGCGGTGATAAAATTGGTCGCCGCAGACTGGATACCCACTTTTTAGGCTTTGAAAAATTAGGCGCTAAGTTTAATTATAATCCTGATACCGGCTTTTTCAACGTAGATGCATCCGATCTGAAAGGCACCTATATCCTGCTGGATGAAGCATCCGTGACCGGAACCGCAAATATAGTTATGGCAGCTGTCCTTGCCAAAGGTATCACAACCATTTACAACGCGGCCTGTGAGCCATATTTGCAGCAACTATGTAAAATGCTGAACCGCATGGGCGCAAAAATTAGCGGTATCGGCTCTAACCTGCTTACTATTGAAGGCGTATCTGAATTACATGGTACCGAGCACCGGATGCTGCCGGATATGATCGAGATAGGCTCATTTATTGGTTTAGCTGCGATGACCGGCTCCGAGATCACCATAAAAGATGTGCACTATGATGAACTAGGCATTATTCCCGACACATTCAGACGTCTAGGCATTCAACTGGAACGCCGTGGCGATGATATTTATATTCCGGCTCAAAGTCATTATGAGATCGAGACATTTATAGATGGTTCCATCATGACGATTGCTGATGCGCCGTGGCCGGGCTTTACCCCTGACTTGTTAAGCATCGTCCTGGTAGTTGCTATCCAGGCTAAAGGCTCAGTTCTGATCCATCAAAAAATGTTCGAAAGCCGTTTGTTCTTTGTGGACAAACTACTGGATATGGGCGCACAGATCATCCTTTGCGACCCACACCGTGCAACGGTGATCGGTCTGGACCACCAAGTAAAACTGAGGGGCATTTCCATGACCTCTCCTGATATCCGCGCGGGTGTTTCCCTGCTGATCGCAGCCTTATCAGCACAAGGCAAATCGACCATCTACAATATCGAGCAGATAGAACGCGGTTATCAGCATATTGACGACCGTTTAAGAGCACTTGGTGCAGATATAAAACGAATTTGATTTGAGTCGGGAAGTCCGAATGTCCGCATAAGTCCGAAAGTTGTAGCTCAATCTTTCGGACTTTCTATCTTATACGGACTTTAGGACTAATTCTCCTTTTAACTTTAGGTTCAAAAATCTATCTTTATAAAAACCATTTATACACTTGCACAGCTATAAAAATAACAGGTCGAAATACTCTTACTTCCTACTGATTTTTGTTGCTATCAAAGTAGGACTGAACCTGTTGGCTATTTCCAGATTTGGCTTTCAGAGGGATGAATTATTACACCTCACATTAGGCGATCACCTGGATTGGGGCTTTAAAGAAGTGCCCCCATTTATTGCGGTTCTTGCAAAGATCACCACAACTGTATTCGGCAACTCGGTTTTTGCTGCGCGGATATTCAGTACGCTCTTCAGCGGGCTCATCATTTGGTTTATGGGGCAGATCGTGATCGAGTTGGGCGGAAAAAAGTTCGCCATTACCCTGGCCTGCCTTGCATTGATATTTTCGCCTGCATTTGCGGCGAGCGGTTATTTGTTTCAACCAGTTGTATTTGATCAGTTATGGTGGGTACTGGCCGTTTACCTTCTCATAAGATACATGAATACATCAATGCCCGTTTATATGTACCTGTTGGGTGTTGTAATAGGTGTTGGCTTACTAACCAAATATACTATGGCATTTTTTGCTATTGCACTGATAATCGGACTGCTGTTCAGCAGACAAAGAAAGGTGTTGTGGAATAAGCATGTGTTATTTACGGGCATTATCACCTTGGTCATATTTCTGCCGAATATCATCTGGCAGATGACCCATCATTTGCCTGTGATAACACATATGAAAACACTGCGCTCTGAGCAATTGGAGTATATCAAACCGTCTGATTTTATCAACCAACAGCTTCTGGTTAATGGCATCGCTTTGTTTGTATGGCTGGTAGGATTGGGCTTTCTGCTCATCTCTTCCAAACTCCGCAGGTTCCAGTTCCTGGCTTTTGCTTTTGTATTGGTGTTTATTTTCCTGCTATGGATGAAAGGAAAGGAATATTACTTGTTCGGCGCTTATCCGATGTTATTTGCGGCGGGAGCTTACGGCTTTGAGCGGTGGACCAAGGCAAGAGCTTATGCTTTGCGAACAGTTATAGTTTTGCTTTTCACCGTGCCAAATTTGTTATTATTCCCGTTGGCGCTGCCAATATTGCCATTACAGCAAACAATGGCTGCTTTTAGATTTCTGCATATTGCGGTGAAATGGGAAGACCAAAAGGAGCATTACCTGAGCCAGGATTATGCCGATATGCTGGGCTGGGACGAAATGACCGAAAAAGTGGCCAAAGCATACAACAGTCTTACACCCGAACAACAGAAACATACCCAGATCTACGCCGATAATTATGGTGAAGCAGGAGCCATACACCATATTGGTAAACAATATCATTTACCCGATGTTGCCAGTCTCAACAGCAGCTTCACACTCTGGACGCCTGACAGCCTGAATGCACGTTATATTATTTATATAGATGATAACGGCGGCAAGAATATTCAAAAGTTTAAACCGTTTATGGAAAGTTACACTAAGATCGGTGAAATTGAGTCTCCTTATGCGCGTGAGAAAGGTACAGGGATATATTTATTGATTAACCCAAAGCCAGAAGTGAACCAGGTCTATATGAAGGAACTGGCTCAGAAAAGGCTGGAATAGATGTGCAGATTTCAAATGTGCAGATGTGCGAATTATTATAGCAATTGCATAAAATTGCATTTTCAAATATTTATTACATGCGCGGACTAAAGACTATCATTCTACTGTTCATCTCAAATACTTTCATGACCTTTGCCTGGTATGGGCACCTGAAGTTTAAGGAATACTCATGGGGCAAAAACCTTGGACTTGTAGCTATTATACTGATCAGCTGGGGACTGGCTTTTTTTGAATATGTATTCCAGGTGCCGGCAAATCGTGCAGGCTCGCAGGAAACAGGCGGGCCATTCAGTCTGGTTCAGCTTAAAACTATACAGGAAGCTGTTACGCTGATTGTTTTTATGATTTTCACACTGCTTTTCTTCAAAACCGAAAAACTAGCCTGGAATCATTTGTTGGGCTTCTGCCTGATCGTGCTGGCGGTGTTTGTGATATTCAAAAAATGGTAAATTCCAAGCCGAAATAATCCTTAAAATAACTTTAATCCATATTTAAGCCCCTATGCAAGATCTATCCAAACAAGTCAGTTTCCTGAAGCTATATGCTATATTTCTGACAATAATTGTAATCATACTAGCTGGAGTAGTAATTTTCACATTGCGTAATGATCATTTTAAAGAGATCACTGCCGAAAGAATAAACATCGTTGAGCCCGATGGCATGCTGAGGATGGTGATCAGCAATCAGAAAAATCAGCATCCGGGTAAAATGAACGGTAAAGTAATGTCAAGTCGTGAGCGGCCTGCAGGAATGATATTTTTCAATAACGAGGGTGATGAAGATGGTGGTCTGGTATACGATGGGAACAAAAACGGTGGAAGTATGACGTATTCATTCGATCAGTATAAAAACGACCAGGTAATGCAGCTGCAATACAGCCAGGACAATGACGGGAAAGGAAAAATGACTGCCAGAAGTTATGGACTAAAGCTATGGGACCGCCCCGATGATTTTACTTTGTCAAACCTGATCGATTATGCTGATTCACTTAAAAAACTGAAGGACACGAATGCCTATAACGCCGGCATTGCCAAACTAAAAGCCGAAGGCAAGTTAGGGCAACAACGTTTCTTCGCCGGAAAGAATGAGAACGGCGAAGTGGGTTTATTCCTGCGTGACTCAAAAGGCATTCCGCGTTTAAAGATATATATCGACAAGAATGATCAGCCAGTTATTCAGACACTGGATGAAAAGGGAGAAGTCATTTCCAAAAAGTAATTATTGCCAATTAACTTGGCTGTAAGGGTTGAATAATTATGAAAATCAAAAAGGTGTCTTGCTTACCACAAAACACCTTTCAGCTTTTACCTTTAAGCTTTCACCTTAAGCCGATATCGCATTAATAATGTCGTACTGCGTAATGATCTCGATATTACCCTGATCTTCTACCAGAACGGCTATATTATCTTTATTTATCATCGCTGATATTTTATCAATTGATGTATTTAAGTCAACAAAAGGGAACGATGCTGTGGTAATGGTTTGCACAGGATACGATTTGAGTGCCGGGTTTTCAAGCAATGCATCCAATATACCGCTTTCAGTGATCTTGCCGATAACCATCCCTTTTTGAGTAACAGGAATTTGCGAAATGTTAAGTGATTTGATTACGTTAATAGCTTCCAGTATAGTTTTTTCGCAATCGATAGTAATAATTTCCTGCCTTTCTTTTTTAGAGATGATATCCTTGGCGGTCATTTTCTCATCCTTCAGGAATCCACGCTCACGCAACCAGTCTTCGTTGTACATTTTGGCCATGTAACGGGACCCATGATCCGGGAATATGATGACCACAACATCGCCTTCCTTGAACATATGCTTTACTTGCAATACCCCAGCCACAGCTGAACCGGTTGAGTTTCCGGCAAAAATACCTTCTTTTAAAGCTACCTCTCTTGTCATAAGGGCGGCGTCCTTATCGGTTACTTTTTCAAAGTGATCTATAAGACTGAAGTCGACATTCTGCGGCAGGAAGTCTTCACCAATGCCTTCAGTGATGTATGGATATATCTCATCCTTATCAAAAATCCCTGTTTCCTTATATTTTTTAAATACTGATCCATAGGTATCGATGCCGATCACTTTTATATTTGGATTCTTCTCCTTTAAGTATTTGGCTATACCGGATATGGTGCCGCCAGTCCCCACCCCGGCCACCAGGTGAGTAATTTTCCCTTCAGTTTGCTCCCATATTTCTGGAGCTGTTTGCTCATAATGCGCCTGGGAATTGGAAAGGTTATCGTACTGGTTCGGTTTCCATGAGTTCGGTACTTCCCGCTCTAAACGAGATGAAACAGAGTAATACGAACGCGAATCTTCAGGATCAACATTGGTTGGGCACACGATTACCTCTGCGCCAAAAGCACGCAGGGCATCAAATTTTTCTTTAGACTGCTTATCCGTACTGGTAAAAATACATTTATAGCCTTTTATCACAGCGGCTATAGCCAGGCCCATACCTGTATTACCTGATGTGCCTTCGATGATGGTTCCGCCTGGTTTAAGTAACCCATTTTTCTCTGCATCCTCGATCATCTTCAGCGCCATGCGATCTTTGATCGAGTTGCCGGGATTAGTGGTTTCTATTTTGGCCAGCACAGTCGCCGGAATATCCTTAGTGAGTGTATTTAATTTGACCATTGGCGTATTCCCGATGGTTTCTAATATATTGTTATACCACATAATCTGCTAAATGTCTATATGCTCAAAATTAGCTTTTATAAACTGATATTTCTTATGTGAAAGTAAACAGTGATATCATTTGTATTGAAAATAAATATCAACCAAAATCGTTTTAACACTGATTTAAACCTTTACACAATTATGAAAAAATTACTGAGCCTTATTTGCCTTTTAGCCTGTATTTCTGCACATACTCAAACCCATAGTACACAATCTTGTAAAGTGGAGATATATCTCCTTAAAAGCCCCAAAATTGACACCACCAAAAAACATGGCTTGAGCGGCGAATTTCATGTGCAATTAAGCGATTTGCAGGATACAGCTTTTATAAAAGACTCAGAAATAAAATCTTACACAATAAATGGTAACAAGCAAAAAGGGACTGTACACATAATAAAAGTTACTCCCCTCGCTGTTGAAAGAATAAAACAAAGCGGGCTCAGCCTGGCATCCGGCAAACAATTTGTGATAGTTGCTAACGGCAAAATTGCCTATACTGGATATTTCTGGAATTATTATTCCTCTTTCGGTTGTGATTGGGTAACAGCATATGCTAATGGTGACAGCATTGGCATATTAAGAAAGCTACCGGACTACAATTTTAAGCCGGGCTATTACGATCCGCGTGAAAATCAAATGCTTTTTGACTGTTTAAAATCCACCAATCGATTTACCAGGGAACCAAATTAAAATTTCAGATGCTTTACAGTCAATCCGTTATTGATCAATTGTTTCAACGATTCGATACCAATGTGCAGGTGTGTTTCTACATATTGTTCGGTAACAGATGAGTCGCTTTCTGCTGTCTTTACTCCTTCCGGGATCATTGGCTGATCAGATACCAGCAGCAAAGCTCCGGTCGGGATTTTATTGGCGAAACCAGTTGTAAAGATGGTCGCGGTTTCCATATCTACTGCCATGGCGCGCAGCGTTTTCAAATATTTTTTAAATTCCTTATCATGCTCCCAAACGCGGCGATTGGTGGTGTAGCAGGTTCCGGTCCAGTAATCGCGGCCAAAGTCGCGTATAGTGGTCGAGATCGCTTTTTGCAGGGCGAATGAAGGTAGAGCAGGCACTTCTGGCGGCAGGTAATCATTTGACGTTCCTTCGCCTCTGATGGCTGCTATGGGCAATATCAGGTCACCCACATTATTCTTCTTTTTTAAGCCACCGCATTTGCCCAGGAAGATCACCGCTTTCGGTTTGATAGCTGTAAGCAAATCCATCACTGTTGCTGCTACAGAACTGCCCATACCAAAATTGATGATCGTAATTCCGCCTGCTGAAACACTTTGCATCGGCTTATCCAAACCAACGATCGGGGCGTTTTCATTCCATTCAGAAAATAATTGCAGGTATTTAGAAAAGTTGGTCAGGATGATGTATTCACCAAAGTCAACAAGTGGCCTACCAGTATATCTCGGCAGCCAGTTCACCACAATAGCTTCTTTGGTTTTAAGCCCTGATTTTATAGGTGTTTGTATCTTGCTTATTTCTTTGGGATCGAGCTCGTCTTTCTTTATTTCTTTTTCTTCGTTCATAGGTTAGATTTTTAACGATTGTCATGCTGAATGAAATGAAGCATCTGTCGCAATTAGCATGGTTATTACCTTTCGCTTGCATAATAGATCCTTCGCTATTGCTCAGGATGACAATTTATGAAATTGTCGAATTGTTATTATACAACAAACCCCGGCGTCTCACCAGGGTTCGTGTTTTGATATAGCAAATATAAGCTTTTAAACTTATCGTGCTGTTAAGCTACTTTTAATTTTTTGAGATCAGATTTCTCGAATTTCTCATGCGCGTAATCCAACGTAACGTTCAGGCGTTTAACATCTTTCTTTGACGGGAATTCAAACATGGCGTCAATCATGATCGCTTCACATATAGAACGCAAACCACGCGCGCCCAGTTTAAACTCCATCGCCTTGTCGACGATAAAATCAAGCACTTCCTCATCAAACTCCAGCTTTACGCCTTCGTACTCAAACAGTTTTTTATATTGTTTAAGCAATGAGTTTTTAGGCTCGGTAAGGATATTGTGCAATGCATCCCTGTCTAAAGGATTCAGATAAGTCAGCACCGGTAAACGGCCGATCAACTCAGGGATCAACCCAAAAGATTTCAAGTCAGCCGGGGTAATGTACTTATATAGATTTTTCAGATCGATCTCACCTTCGTGATGAGCCAGTTTATAACCAACGGTTTGTGTACGCAGCCTGTTAGCTATTTTCTTTTCGATACCATCAAAAGCACCACCGCAAATGAACAATATATTATTGGTGTTCACAGTGATCATCTTCTGATCCGGGTGCTTACGGCCACCTTGAGGCGGAACGTTCACCATAGTACCTTCCAGAATTTTTAACAGTGCCTGTTGCACACCTTCACCGGATACGTCACGGGTTATTGATGCATTATCGCTCTTACGAGCAATTTTGTCAACTTCATCGATATAAACGATACCTTTTTCGGCAGCAGTCACATCGTAATCGGCGGCCTGCAGCAAACGGGTCAGGATACTTTCTACGTCCTCTCCTACATATCCAGCCTCTGTTAATACAGTTGCATCGCATATACAAAAAGGAACGTTGAGTATTTTGGCCAGCGTTTTTGCCAGTAAGGTTTTACCTGTACCGGTTTCGCCCACCATAATGATGTTAGATTTCTCGATCTCTACCTCATCCTTTTCTATACGTTGATTCAATCGCTTGTAGTGATTGTATACGGCTACCGAGAGAATTTTCTTAGCATCATCCTGACCGATCACATATTGATCAAGGTGAACCTTGATCTCAGATGGCTTCAATAATGCAGGCAAAGAAGGCGATGTTTTAACCTTGCGCACTTTCAATTCTTCAGCCAATATTTCATTGGCCTGGTTCACACATTTATCGCAAATGTGTGCGTCCAGCCCGGCAATAAGCATGAGCGAATCCTGCTTACCAGCACCACAAAATGAACATCTGATCTCTTTGCTGTTCTTATTCATTATTAGTCTAGCTAACCAAATTTAGCAAATTAATGCAATAAATGCAACGCTTTTGGTTATTCCTTTATTATTTAATACGTTGTAATCAGGCAGTTGTTTATTATTTCTTGCCTTTTGTACCACGCAGTATCTCATCAACCATACCAAATTCAACTGCTTCTTCAGCAATCATCCAGTGGTCACGATCTGACGCATCCCAAACTTTCTGGAATGGTGCACCGCTGTGATCTGCTATGATCTGGTACAATTCTTTTTTCAATTTAGTGATCTCGTGGTAGCTAATTTCTATGTCCGACTGCTGACCTTGAGCACCACCTGATGGTTGGTGGATCATCACCCTTGAGTGCGGCAAAGCAGCTCTTTTACCTTGCGTACCTGCACACAATAATACAGCGGCCATTGAAGCAGCCATACCTGTACAGATAGTGGCCACATCGTTTGAGATAAACTGCATGGTATCATAAATACCTAAGCCTGCATATACCGAACCACCCGGAGAGTTGATATAGATCTGGATGTCCCGTTTGCTATCTGCTGATTGCAGGAACAGCAATTGCGCCTGGATAATGTTGGCTATGTTATCATAAATAGCATCGCCCAGGAAAATGATACGGTCCATCATCAAACGTGAGAACACGTCCATTTGAGCCACATTTAGTTGACGCTCCTCTATAATATAAGGCGTCATACCAGTAGGGTCAGTTGTCATACCTGTTGGCATTGCGCTTCTGTCAACGCTAGCTATAAATTTATCTACGTAAAGGCTATTGATACGGTGATGCTTAACAGCATACTTTCTAAACTCGTTCTTATCTATGTTACTGCTCATGATTTGTGTTTTTCTAAGGTTGGCGCACGGCGCGAGGCGTTAAAGCCACCATGCGTTTCAATTATTTATTTTTGTTAATTAATTATTGGATTCTTTGTTCAGATATTTCTGAAAGCTATTAATTTTTCTGGCTAATTTATTTAATTCTTCCAGAAAATAATTCAGTTGTTCGTCAGAAATATATTTCCTCCGGTGAAGGACGAGTAAGATGTTCGCATTCTCAAATACCGATCTATGCGCGTAATCAAGAAAGCGTGAGAATTCCTTCTTTGAATTGGAGCCGCTTCCTTCGGCTATATTATTAGAAATGCTCAGAGCAGCCCCATTGAGCTGCTCTGCAAATCTATATTTCTTTTTTGCTTCGAGAAGTTCGGCTATTTCACACAGTTGGTCACCTACAGTTATTGCAAGTTGCCAAATTTCAAGGCTCTGGAATCTGAATAAAAACATTTCGCAAAATACCGATTTGTTTCAATTCACAAAACGCCAGCCGCCTTGCACCAACCGCTAACTTATTCTACAGAGCTGAAGTCTTTAGCGTCTATCTCTTTATTGTTTAAAGTAACTGCACTTTTCAAATAGTCTAATGCTTTCACAGCTTTTACTTCTTCGAAAATCTTGTTAGCCTCATCCCTGTTCTGTAAATACTGAACGGTATATTGGCCTAATTGCTCTTCGCTTAAAGCCTGTGGGCTATACATTCTGAACTGCGCATCCAAACGTTGTTTTGCTGCCGCGAACACTTCCTCGTATTTGATCTCGATCTTGTTATCCTTAATAATCTTGTTTTCAAGCAAGGTCCATTTCAGGTTCTTTGCAAAATCATCATAACCACCGGTCAATTCCTCTTCGCTCAGTTTTTCATTAGTTGCTTTTAACCAACGTTTCAGGAATTCGTCAGGCAACTGGAAAGTTGCTTTCTCGATAGCCAATTTATATAGGTCGTTTTGCAATTTGCGCTCAGCGTCCTGGGCAAACATGGCTTCCACTTCCTCGGTAATTTTCTTCCTGAATTCTTCTTCGGTAGTTACTGTACCTTCACCAAATAATTTATCAAAGAACTCCTGGTTAAGATCGCTTTCCTCTAAACGGTTAACATTTTTAACAGTCAGGCGGAAATTTGACTTTAACTCTGCAGCTGTTTCATCGTCTACCTTTAATATAGCAGCAATGCGGGTTGCATCGTTATTGTAAGCTTTCTGGATATCCAGTGTTACTTCATCACCTTTTTTCAGACCGACCAGCGACTTTTTGATTTTTTCGTCCTGTACCTGGTCTAAACGAACTGATGTAGTATTGCTAACACCACCATCAAAAACAGAACCATCCGGAGAAAGCTGTACCAATTCGGCATAAAGCACATCCCCATCTGCCGATACGTCAGGGTTTGTCATTTTGCCATAGCTTTTGCGGATATTTTTGATACGTGCTTCCAAAGTTTCTTTGTCAGCCTTGATCACGTATTGGGTCACTTTATCTTTTGATGAAAAGTCAACTTCAAATGCCGGCGCTAAACCTACTTCGTAATTAAATTCAAAATCGTCAGCAAAATCCCAATTGTATTGTTTGGTGTCGTCCATTTTTGGTAGTGGCTGACCCAATACTTCCAGTTGCTGTTCGTTGATATAGTTGTTCAGAGTATCAGAAAGCAGGTTATTTACTTCGTCAACCAGAATGCTTTTACCATACATTTTTTTGATATGCGCCGCCGGCACCATACCGGGGCGGAACCCTGGTATCTTTGCTTTTTTCGCATGATCTTTTATCGCTTTGTCAACTCTGGGCTGATAATCCTCAGGTTTCATGTTGATGGTTACAACTGCATTCAGGCTGTCGATTTTTTCCTGTGAGATATTCATCTTATTCTTTCGTTTTTTTACTAAAATCCTGTGTCAAACATGCCATTATCAAATAGCATGCCCTTTGATTTGGGAGTGCAAAGGTATGAATTATTTTAGAAAGTTAGCCTAAAAGTCTATAAACAGGCGACTCCTTATGGAGTCAATCTTTTTGTTGACTTTAGCGCCGTAGGTGCTTCCTGTTTATAGATAAAAAATAAGAAGTTATTAAGGCTCCGTAGGTGCCCCCCTTTTTTTAAAAACGATTTCCGTTCTTCTAATCAGATCATTTTGGCAGTAGCGCGGAAACAAACAAAAAAGCCTCACATAGGCGAGGCTTCTAAATCTTTAAGACTCAATAATTATTCGATCTTCGTAACGCTTGCAGCGCCTGTCTTGCTGGTATTTACACTTGTTGGATTGCCACGATATTTAACATCTGCAGCACCGGTAGTATTGACATTCAACTCCTTTAACACATTAATAACACAGTCACTTGCACCGGTTGTTTCTATATCATAGCTGCCTACCACAAAATCGCCGGCTTTTACTTTGCCGCTGCCTGCAAATTCAATTTTGTGCGATGTGGCCTGCCCTCTAAAAGTGATGTCGGTTGAACCACTGCCTTCAGTAGTTACATTAGCTGCATTAAGGTCCATATCTAACCTGCTCGCGCCACTCAATTCAAAATGAAGGTCTTTCGTGTTCAATTTGCCGTCGGTAACTAAATTGATGCCACCTGAGGTTTTAATTTCGTCCAGGTTTTTCACGCCGATATTGAGAACGATCTCGCCGCTGCCGCATACGTTTTTCTTGGTGTAAATACGCAGTTTATCACCGTTTGAGCTGGTATGGATGTATTTCATCAGGTTATCATCGGCAGTAACAGATACTGTCAAACTACTGTCTTGTTTCAGGTTGATTTTAAAGCCGCCTGAAATATCAAGCTTGGTGAAATTATCTACTTTATGGTTTTCGGTTACCTGGTGGCCCGAACCTTTCACACATCCAAATCTGCATGATGACAGAACAGATAGGGACAAGGCGGCAACACTTAATATTGCGGTTGAATAGAGCTTTTTCATGGTTTTGATTTTGAGTGTTGGACTAGTTTCAATAAGATATGGTTACACCAAAAGTAAAAAAAGCCGTTCGATTTACAAGAACGGCTCTCTGAATATATGGTGAACTTTTGCAAAAGTAGGATTAAAGTACTGCGATATCTTCGTTAGTGTTTCTGTTCAATCCGTCAACTGTTTTAGTAATGTGCTCGGCGGCAAAGCTTGTGCTGTTTACAGTAGCTGAATGATCGTATTTTAGGTTACATTCTTTAACGTTACCGTTTAAGTCGGCTTTAGCGCGGTTGTTTAAAGTGATGTCTGCACTGTAACCATCCAGGTCTAACTTAGCATAAGCGTTGTCGTGTAAAGTAACGTTCATTTCTATTGGAGACAGTTTACCGAATGATTTAACTTCAGCGTTATCATAAGCTGAGATTGCGCTTAACTGAGCTGCTGTAACCCAAACTACCAGTTTCTGATCTGCGAAAGATGAGATGCGCAATACACCGTTCTGGCTTTGTATCAAAGCGCTTTCTGAATAGTAGCGGTTGTATACTTTTACCTGGTCGGCTGAACCGTCTGATACGAATACTTCAACATTTCCGCGAACTTCAATTTTGTTGATCTTGCTTACGTTAGTTAACACGGTACTAACTTCGCTGTTATGGTTTGCAGCGGCGCTGTCTTTTACTGCTGCGATGCTTGTGTTGCTTACTCCTAATACTATTGCTGCGATAGCTACGAAGGATAAAAATTTAGTTTTCATGATATTTAATATTTTGATTGTCAATTTGTTTGTTTCTAAATACACCCATAAGACGACCCCGAAAAAGAAACGTTACAGCCAAAACCCGACTATTAGATGTACGGCCATATTTTCCCGGTGAACGGCTGAAAACTGTCGGTGAAAATTCTGGTTGGCGGCGCGTGGCGGAGGTTGCGAGGTGGCTTTGGGCTATATTTATATCAAATTAGTTACACCAAAAAAGCATTTTGTATAAATTTTTGGCCTAATTGTATAAATTTAGATATTCTAATTCCCTTTAAATTAGCTAATAAAGCTATTTACCCCTAATTAATTAAAGCTTTCTGATCATAACCCAAAAGTTCAAGTGCAATTGCACCTAAACTCTATATACCTATACCCGGCATCCAATAATGCCGCAATGTTCTTTAACCAACCATCTTCCACCTTAATCTCAAACTATGAAACAAAATCTTTACTACCACAAATTTCATTTTCCTGTTAAAGTCTTTCTGATAAAGACTGTGATTATCCTGCTAACAGCCTGCGCGGCCTTTGCACAAACGGCAATAAAGGGCAGGGTAACAGATTCGACTACAAACGAATCTATCCCCGGCGTTACGGTTAAAGTAAAAGGCACTCAAACCGTGGCCGCCACTGATGTTAATGGTAACTACAGCATCTCTGTACCGGCGTCAGGAACACTGGTCTTTTCTTATATAGGTTATAAGATACGTGAAGTCGCCGTAGGTAACCAGACAACTATTAATATTGTGTTGGCGCAAACCGCCGGACAATTAAAAGATGTGGTTATTACGGCATTAAACCAATCGAAAGATAAACGGGCTCTTGGCTACTCAGTAAGCGAAGTGAAGGGTTCGACCATAACAGAAGCCCGTGAAAACACTTTTGTAAACAGTCTCGAAGGACGTGTATCTGGTGTAAGTGTAAGCGGAGTTTCTACTGGTCCAAATGGCGCATCCAACGTCGTGATCCGTGGTATTACGAACATGACAGGTAATAATCAACCGCTCTATGTATTAAATGGCATTCCACTGATCAATAACAACTATGCTACAACTGACGTATCGGGCGGTTATGGTGGCAAGGACGGCGGTGACGGCATTGGTGATGTTAACCCTGATGACATTGAAACGATATCCATATTAAAAGGTGCGGCGGCAACAGCGCTGTATGGTTACCGAGGGGCAAATGGTGTGGTGTTAATCACAACTAAAAAAGGCAAAGCCGGGCAAGGCCTGGGCGTGGAGATCAACTCAAATTACGTGAGGGAAAATGTAATAGATGAAACCGACTTCCAGACAGTGTATGGCCAGGGCTATAATGGTGCTAAACCGGTTAGTGCAGCAGATGCTTTAGGATCGATGGAATCGAGCTGGGGCGCTAAACTGGACGGTTCGGACACTTACCAGTTTGATGGTGTTAAACGCCCATACTCAGCCGTGGCAAAGGGGAATCTTAACCGTTTTTACGGAGCCGGCGGCAATTTCACCAATACATTTGCTTTTAGTAAAGGTTTTGAAGACGGGGGGGCAACGCGTTTTTCGGTTAGTTACCTGCACGACGATAGCTATGTGCCAAACGCAGGTTTGCAACGCCTTACGTTCAACCAATATACCAACCTGAAGTTAGGGAAAAACTTAACGCTTGATCTTTCCTCACAATATGTATCGGAGTATACCAAGAATGCTCCTAATGTTTCTGATGCGGTTGGTAACTTAAACTGGGGACCAATGTTTGTTCCGCCTAACATCAATATTAAAACGCTCGCGGGTCCTAATGGCACCGGCACTGTAGCCGGAGACAGCGGACTCGAATTGAACCCCTTTTCCGATCCATATACCACCAACCCTTATTTTGCAGCTTACGAGCTGCAGGGTGCTATTCACCGTAACAGGTTCATAGGTTCGGCTAATCTTAAATATACATTTGATACCGGCTACTTTATCGGCTTACAGGTTGCTGACGATTATACTAACGACCGTAATATGAACATTGAACCCGCCGGTACAGGCTATCTGGTCGACCAGGGTATAGGTGGTGATATGTTTGAGCAAAACACGAAGCAAACCGAATTGAATATTGATTTGACGACAGGGAAAAAATTCAAGATTACCAAAGACCTGTCTTTTAATATATTACTGGGCGGAAACTACAGAAAATCCACCCAAGAATATCTGAATGCTGGGGGGTACAATTTTGCGATCCCTTTTTTATATACCATAACCAATCTTGAAACCCCGCAGGAGAGCCATGTGATCAATAACGAAGAATATCGGTCTATATACGGAAGCGGTGATATAAGTTATAAAGATTTCCTTTATTTAACTGTAACCGGCCGCAGCGACTGGTACTCAACACTATCACCGGGGAAGATAAATTATCTGTATCCTTCATTTAGCGGATCATTCGTCTTCTCTGAACTGTTACATATCCCTGCAATGGATCTTGGTAAACTACGCCTGAGCTATGCTGATGTGGGTGGAGCTGCTGATGCTCCATATCAAACTCTGCAAACCTACGGTATACAAGGTACATTAACCACACCTAATGGTGGTACATACCCGGTTGGCACAGCGGGTAACGGACAAGTTCCCAATAGCGCTTTAAGGCCGTCATCGCGTAAGGAAGTAGAAGCAGGTACTGAAATGGACTTTTTCCATAATAGGTTGAGGTTTGACCTTGCTGTCTATCAGAAAAGAGTTGTCGGCGACATAGTGCCGGTAACTATTGATTATACATCGGGGTATACCTCTGCCCTGCTTAACGTGGGTACGCTCAGGTATAATGGTGTTGAACTTGAGCTCGGGGGAACGCCTTTAAAAACCAGCAAATTCTCGTGGGATATTAACCTTAACGCCACCTACTCAAAAGGCAAAGTATTATCATTGGGCGACCAACAACAAATAACGCTTGGCTCTGAAGCACAGGATTGGGGATCCTTATCCTATACACAACAAATTGTAGGCAAGGAACCATTACAGATCATAGCTTATAGCCCCGCACGCGATGCACAGGGGAATATTATTATTGATCCGCAGTTAGGCGCTCCGAATCCGGCAGACGCTACTCCAAAAGATTATGGTTCAGGAGAAAATCCATGGGCGGCGGGTATTACCAACACACTCAGATATAGTGGCTTCAGGTTATCCTTCTTGATAGATGGCAAATTTGGAGGCAAAATATTCTCAAATACTAACATTATTGCTTATCAACAAGGTCTTTCAAAATTAACTGTGCCTGGAAGAGATCAACTACATGGTACGTCTCAGCAATATGCTTCAGGCTATTATAATGATTGGGCCTTTGCTGACCAGGGGCAATTTATTTACAGCGACAGCTTCATCAAATTCAGACAGCTTATAATAGGCTATGATTTCCCGGCCAAAGTGTTCAATAATAAGATACATGGCCTTAGCTTAAGTTTTGTGTGTCATAATGTATTTACTATTATGAAACATACACCGAATATCGATCCTGAGTCAAGCTACTCTGCTTCCATCTATTCAGCAGGACTTGAGGCCCCGGCAGTACCTTATTCCCGGACACTTGGATTTAACCTAAACATAAAACTATAAGCAACAAGTGCAAACATTAAAAATTACGGACATGAAATTTAAATCGATATATTTTATAATAGTTGCATTTATAGTTCTTGCTGCAGCATCCTGTAAAAAGGACCTTACAAATGCAAATACCAATCCTAACCAGATTACCGCTGATAAATACGACCCCAATCTTTTATTGACCACGGTACAATTAGCCTATACCGGCTCAACTAATTTTGGTGGCAGCGCATGGGCAACAAAATGGGGAGCAGTGGGATGTTTCATTCAACATTCAGCTTCTACAAACCCAGGATTTTATTATGGTGATAAATACCTGAATAACATTGGCGCCATGGGCGAAATGTTCCAGGATTCTTATACATCCGATGTGCAGCCTGTCATTGAATTATACCTGCTTTCGGCCAATAAACCACAATACCGTAATCTGCACCAGATGTCCCGCATAATGAGAGCGATGGTATTTGAGCAAATAACAGACCTTTACGGTGATATCCCTTACAAACAAGCAGGTTTAGGATATTACAACCGCATTTACACCCCGGTTTATGATAAGCAACAGGATATTTATACCGATTTGTTGAAAGAAGTATCGCAGGCGATAGACAGCCTTGACGCGAACGCAGATAAACCCACAGGCGATATTTTATATTCGCAGGCCGATGACCAGATCGGTCAGTGGAAGAAATTTGGCAACTCATTGCTGCTGCGTATGGCTATGCGCTTAACAAAAGTCGACCCAACAACTGCGCAGAAATATGTTACGCAAGTTATCGGCAAAACAATGCAGAGCAATGATGATAATGCCATTGTTCAGCACCAGGACGGCATTGCTGTTACTGCAAACAGGGATGCTACGGAAATCTTTGGAAATGATAGTACAGATTTCCGGCTATCTAAAACTTTCATTGATAATATGAAATCCCGAAACGACCCGCGATTGCCGGTCGTCGCCTGGATATACACAACGGACGCGGATGGTAACGTAAATACTGACAACACACCAGAAAATCAGCTTGGCATGCCATCTGGCTATATTGTTGGTGGTAATAACGCAGCCGTGAACATCACACTGCTTCCAGATTCACTTTATAAAAAGACATTGGGCATTTATGGTTATTCTACAATAAACGACAACATTCTCAATACTGCTGCCCCGGATCTGATTTTGACTTACGCTGAAACAGAGTTTTTACTGGCAGATGCTGCCAAACGCTGGGGTATAGGAGGTTCGGCGCAAACACATTATGAAAATGGTGTACTGGCAGCAATAACGCAATTATCAGCCTATGGTGATCCGGCTACTATAAGCGACGATGATGCACAGGCCTACTTGGATGCAAATCCGTATGATGATGCTAATGGCCTCGCACAAATCAATACGCAATACTGGCTTTGCACGCTGATGGATGAATACGAAGCCTATGCAAACTGGAGACGCTCAGGTGATTTACCAAAATTAAAACCTGTAAACTATCCGGGTAATGTGACAGCCGGCACCATACCAAGGAGATTAAATTATCCGCAGAATCAAAAGATCTCCAACGGAACAAATTATAATGCTGCTGTAGCACGCTTAACCGGAGGCGATAAAATAACCAGCCGTATTTGGTGGGATAGTCAATAGTGTTAATCAGTGACTGGTTAACCAGAGATTAGTTGAGTTTTGGAAGAGGTTGTAAACGTTATATTTACAACCTCTTTTTATTGATCCACTGTTTCATATAGAGAATATCCTGCGTAATACGTATTATTACCTTTAATCCAAAATATGAAAAGTAAGACTATCTTAACCTTAGTAGCCATTGTCGCGTTTGCTGGTGTATTGGCATCATGCAAAAAAGAGAATAACCCAAACTCATCTGTAGTAAAAATCAATGCGCTGGACAGTGGTAAAACCACCACTATTTTAAGTGGTCAAAAACTGCAATTAATTCTTGGAAACCCTGGCGATGGCGGCTACACTTTCGATCCTCCACAATATGATTCATCGATGTTGAAGTTAAACGCACATACAAGAATCCCACCTGCAAACAGCATGAACGTGGGGGATTTCGGAACAGATGTATGGGAATTTAGTGCCTTAAAATCAGGCACCGCCAGTTTGACAATAACCGCCGCAAGAGGTTCAGAAAATCCCATTATCGAGTTTACCGGGACGATCACAGTTAAGTAATATTAACGTATGTTCCATAAAAAAGCCGTCCCGATATATCGGGACGGCTTGCGATGTATATGTTGAACTTTTGCAAGTGGTGATTATAAGGTTACCAGGTCGTCGTTTTTAACAATTCCATCAACTGTCCTGGTGATGTTTGCTGCAGCAAAGTTGGTGCTGTTCACATATGCTGAGTGGTCGTATTTTAAGTTGCAGTGATCAACGTTACCGGCAAGGTCAGCTTTTGCGCGGTTGCTTACGGTGATATTCATGCTGTAACCATCTACATCCAATTTAGCATAAGCGTTATCGTGTAAGGTTACTTCCATTTCAAGCGGAGAAATTTTACCGAATGATTTTACTTCAGCATTGTCATAAGCAGTGATTGAAGTCAATTGTTCTGCTTTAACCCAAACTACCAGTTTTTGATCTGCGAAAGATGAGATACGCAATGTACCGTTATTGTTCTGGATCAAGGCGCTTTCTGAATAGTAACGGTTGTAAACTTTAACCTGGTCATCTGCGCCATCAGTTACATACACTTCAACGTTACCGCGAACTTCGATTTTGTTGATCTTGTTTACCTTCAATACAGTGCTAACTTCACTGTTGTTTGCAGCTGAATCTTTTGTTGCTGCTAAGGTGATATTGCTTACTCCTAAAACTACTGCTGCAATAGCTACTAAGGAAAAAATTCTTATTTTCATGATATTTAATATTTTGATTGTCAATTTGTTTGTTTCTAAATACACCCATAAGACGATCACAGAAAAGATCCGTTACAGCGAAAAGGCCTCTATTAGTTATACAACAGGGTTTTCCCGGTAAACCGGGGATTTTGGTCGGTGAGTTTTCCGTTAGTTGGAGTTGTTGTAAGGGTTGTAGAAGTTGAAATAGTTACTTGCGCTGTAGAATTAAACTTCTACAACCACTACAACTCTTACAACCTTTATAACCAATTCACAAATAGTACCGTTCCCCATCCGTCTTTATCTTCCCGGCATCCAGCAGGGTACGGATGGTTTCGATGCGGTCTTTTTCGGTGCCGCTTTTTATGGAGCTCATCAGGTCATCAATGGAGAGTGTATCGACGCTGAGCAGGTGAGCTATTTCATCGGTAATATTATCAGCAGTTTCAGAAAGGTTTCTCAGGCGTTTTTCTTCCAGGCAAACATCGCAAATGCCGCATTTCTCAGCGTCTGTTTCATCAAAATAAGCCAGTAACATTTGACTGCGGCATTTCTTATGTTCGGCATAAGCAAATACCGCTTCGAGTTTTTTCCGGTAGATTGATTTGCGTTCTTCTATGTAACGCTTGTTGATCACCAGTTCATTGTTTTGCAAGCGCGGTTTCAGGTAAGTTACCTGGGGCATATCGGTTTGCTGCAGGTAGTTCAGAATACCGATTTCCTGTAATTGCTTTAAACCTTCTATTACCTGCTGTACACTCAGGTTACTGCGACGGGCTAAATCAAATTCACGCAGGCGGACATAGTTTTCAAACGAGCCGCCATACGAACGCAGTAGTGTTTTGATAAATGGATCCCAAGACGCATTTTGGATCTGGAAGTTATACAACTCTTCGTTATGCACTTCAAAGCGGAAGCGCGAGGGTAGGAACACGCTTTCATTAAACGACAGGTATTCATCCTGCTCCAAAAACTTCAGCGCATTAAGTGTTTTATTAGGCTCAAGTTTGTGGCGGGCGCAAAAATCACTCAGGTCGATATCAAAACTTACCCCCTCGCCTGTTCCGTAAGCCAATTGAAAATAGCTGCCCAGGTGATGGTAAACCAGTTTGATCTCATCTACCGATGGGAAGTTAGTCAGCAGTTTCTTTTCGTTTTTTAGGCGATCGGAATAATTGTACAACAATACGGCATAAGCTTTTTGCTCATCACGCCCTGCCCTGCCTGCTTCCTGGTAATAAGCCTCCAGGCTTTCCGGCATATCCTTATGGATCACAAAACGAACATCCGGCTTATCAATTCCCATCCCGAAGGCATTGGTAGCTACAATGATCCTGGTCTTATTATTTTTCCATTCCTCCTGCTTTTTTGAGCGTTGCTCCATCGTCAGTCCGGCATGGTAAAAATCCGCGCTGAAGCCATTCTCATCATAAAGCTTAGCTATCTCAACCGTTTCCTTTCGGCTGCGAACATATACAATGCCACTTCCTTTCACTCCTCTCGCGACGTCCAATAACTTGCGAAGCTTATTTTCCTCGTTCTGCACCACATAGCTGATATTCTTCCGTTCAAAGCTCTTTCGATAAATATTAGCCTGTTTGAATAGAAGCTTTTGCTGAATATCATCGCAAACTTCGGCCGTCGCGGTGGCGGTAAGCGCTAATACCGGAACATTTGGATGTATTTCGCGCAGATCGGCAATGTGCAGGTAAGGTGGCCTGAAATCATAACCCCATTGAGATATACAGTGCGCCTCGTCAACTGCTATAAGATTGACGTTCATATACGCTATCCGTTCACGAACCAGTTCGGAAAGCAGGCGTTCAGGTGACAAGTACAGGAACTTAACACCTCCGTACACGCAATTATCCAAAGCAATATCCACCTCGCGTTTACTCATTCCGGAGACAATGGCAACTGCTTCAATACCCTTAGCTTTAAGGTTTTCGACCTGGTCTTTCATCAAGGCTATTAGCGGTGAAACCACAATACATAAACCATCCTTGGTTAAAGCGGGCACCTGGAAGCTGATCGACTTTCCTCCACCCGTTGGCAGCAAGGCCAGTGTGTCCTGTCCCAATAAAACAGCCTGGATGATCTCCTCCTGCAATGGCCGGAAGCTATCGTGGTTCCAATAATGTTTTAGTATTTGCTGAATGGTCATTCGTCAATTTCGGATTTCGAATGTACGATTTCGGATTTAGTAATCGACTTGAACGATAGCCGTGAAATGTAAATTCGAAATTCAAAGTCCCTTAAATGGCTCATTATTTTTAACTTCGCGGCGTTAACATATTGATACCTTATGAAATATCTGGCTCTATCTATACTAATCAACTTATCCATCAATATAGTTTATGCCCAAAAATGGAACGTGGAAGCACCTCCCGGACCGGTAAAAAAGGTCAGCATTACTACCGACGAAGGCACCTGGATGAACCTGGATGTGAGTCCTGATGGCCAGAACATCGTGTTCGACCTGCTTGGTGATATCTATACCATTCCGATCAAAGGCGGTAAAGCCACCATACTTACTTCTGGTAAGTCGTGGGATATACAGCCGCGTTACAGTCCTGATGGTAAACTGATATCCTACACCAGCGATAAGGATGGTGGTGACAATATCTGGATAATGAACAGCGATGGCACCAATAAACATCCTATCACCAAAGAAACTTTCCGGTTACTAAACAATGCATCATGGACACCTGACGGGCAGTATTTGGTAGCTCGTAAGCATTTTACAGGCACACGCTCATTGGGTGCTGGCGAAATGTGGCTATATCATAAAACTGGAGGTGAAGGCATTCAGTTAACCAAACGCAAAAATGACCAGGAAGATGCCGGTGAGCCTATCGCATCGCCTGACGGCAAATATGTTTACTGGAGCGAGGACGTTACTCCCGCTCCATATTTTCAATATAACAAAGACCCTTACCAAGGAATTTATGCCATAAAAAGATTGAACCGTGAAACCGGTGAGATAGAAATTGTAACAGGTGGTGCGGGGGGAGCCTGCCGTCCACAGATATCTCCTGATGGTAAGCTACTGGCTTTTGTAAAGCGTGTAAGGCTAAAGAGTGTTCTATACCTGCACAACCTGGCTACTGGCGAAGAATGGTCGGTATACGACGAATTGTCAAAAGATCAGCAGGAAACCTGGGCCATATTTGGCGTGTATCCGAATTTTGGATGGACACCCGATAGTAAGAACATTATATTCTATGCCAAAGGCAAGATATGGAACCTGGATATAACAACATTAAACGCTGTACAAGTGCCATTTGAAGTTACTTCAAATCAAACTATAACGGATGCGCTTCATTTCCCGCAAAAGGTTTTCCAGGATGAATTTACAGCTAAAATGATCCGTCAGCTGACTACATCGCCAGATGGTAAACAAGTAGCGTTTAATGCAGCAGGACATATTTATATCAAAACCTTGCCCGACGGTGTGCCTGCACGCATAGACAGTACTGCCGATTTTGAATATGAGCCTCAATTTAGTCCGGATGGCAAATCACTGATCTATGTTGACTGGAATGATGAATTGAAAGGCTCGATCAACAGGATCGATCTAACCACGCATTTCATCACCCGGCTTACGTTAGATAAAGGACTGTATTATTCCCCGAAATTCTCCACCAAAGGCGATAAGATCGTTTTCCGTAAAGGTGAGGGAAATGATGTTTTGGGATATGCTTTTGGCAAGAATCCGGGCATTTATGTAATGCCTGCAACGGGCGGTAAACCGAAAATGATCATCAATAACGGTATCTGGCCACAGTACTCTGCAGATGATTCAAAGATATATTATCAAAGCAGCGAAGGCGAGAAAAAGACCTTTATGGTGATGGATACTACCGGCGCTAATCAACAAACGTTATACACTTCAAAATACACTACACAGTTCACCCCTAGCCCGGATGGTAAATGGATGGCGTTTACTGAGCTGTTTAACTGCTATATCACGCCAATGGTTTATACCGGTAGTCCGCAGGATTTATCGGCAAGCAATAAAGCCATTCCGCTCGACAAGCTGACTCGTGATGCCGGCACCTATCTCCACTGGAGCAAGGACAGCCAGAAACTGATGTGGACGCTGGGACCAAAATACTTTGTCCGCGATATTCATAGCGCATTCCCTTTTGTGGATGGCGGTGATGATAAAACCAAAGTTGCCGATACCGTGGGGATCGATTTGAACCTGAAAATCAAATCAGACATTCCCGATGGCAAAATAGCCTTCACCAACGCACGTATCATCACCATGAAGGGTGATGAGGTGATTGATAATGGTACCATCATCATTGAAAAGAACAGGATCGCTGCTATTGGAAAAGCTT
>Ga0310811_10002309_pt1 | contig 23812 bp, 19 predicted proteins | sample YCmetagenome_FD_207642 | JGI IMG/M metagenome (GOLD analysis project Ga0310811, IMG submission 207642) | Soil microbial communities from experimental microcosm in Duke University, North Carolina, United States - YC | ecosystem: Engineered > Artificial ecosystem > Soil microcosm > Unclassified ... | reverse complement strand
CAGGTGGCCGGCCGCGTCCCTCGCATTTAAACTATGTCTTTACTTTTAGGCGTAGGCTTCTGGACAGACGCCGCGCACGCCGCCATTCTCTGCGCGGCCGCGAGTGCGCGGCGGGGTGAGGCGTGAGTGAATATGTTTGAAAAGTCTCCGAGCGGTTCGGGCCCTGTTTCCTTCGGGGAAAGGCTTGCGAATTCCGAGGCATTTGCAGCCGTATTTCGTGAGGGCATGGCGCTCGTCGAGGAGACCGCCTCCTATCTCGACGGACAGGGACGGACCGATTCCAAGACGCTGCCGCGTGGCGCTGCGCTCGCCTATGCCACCGAGAGCATGCGGCTCACGACGCGGCTGATGCAGCTCGCTTCGTGGTTGTTGCTGCACCGGGCGGTGAAGGAAGGCGAGATGTCGCTCGCGCAGGCCAATCGCGAGAAGGCCAAGGTCAAACTCTCCACAGGCACGCCGAGCGAACAGAACAATGTCGAACTGCTTCCCGAACAATTGCGCCATCTGATCGCGGAATCGCGACGCGTCGAAGCTGCGGTGCGACGCCTTGATGTCACCATTCACGGTGGCATCGCGCCGAAGGAGCGGCCGCCGGTCAATCCGGTGGAGCGACAGCTCGGGCTGCTCAAGGCCGCTTTCGAACACGACGATATCTGACGCGCCGGACGCGCGAACGCCGTTCTGAATCTACTGTTTCTTCCGAAAGCACCTGCACCAGTGTCATGCCCTCGCAAAGGCAGGGCATCTCTCAGTGTCATGCCACGCGAAGCGGGGCATCCGCAGACGTCGCTCAGTCTCGTAGGGTCGCCCGCCGGAGTTTATCATCGGGCCGGCTTCCAGCCGGACCCGTTGGCGAGCGATGACAAAAGGGTTTAAAAAGCGAAACCCCCGCGCGTGCGGGGGGTTCGTATTTCTGCGCGTGCAACCTGAGGTGCGAATTATTTCTTCTGGCCGATGCCGCCGAACCGCTTCTGGAAGCGCGAGAGGCGTCCGCCGCGGTCGAGCAGATGCTGCTGGCCGCCGGTCCAGGCCGGATGCGATTTCGGATCGATGTCGAGATGCAGCGTGTCGCCGGGCTTGCCCCACGTCGTGCGCGTCTTGAATTCCGAACCATCGGTCATCTTGACCGTGATGGTGTGATAATCAGGATGGATTTCAGATTTCATGGCTTGATGTCCGGCGCGGTCAACCGTCGCGCAAATGCGATCGAGGGGAATGAGATTTCGCGGCGGTATAGCGCAGCGGTGCAACCGTGACAAGACGCGTTTCCCAATGCAGGTCCTAAACAGGTCCTCGTGCTTGCTTTGAAGCCTTTTTGGCGCGATTGCCATTGCCGGTCAATGCGGGCATTGTCCGGCCGACGGGGCCTATGCATCGGCGAATAAAGGATTTTTTGTGAACGATGAGTGTGCTCGGCGAATCTGAACGGGTCCAGCAGTCCATTTCCATCCCGGCCGAAAGCAAGACGGTGCCGAAGCGCAAGGGCCGCCTGCGCCCGCTGATGGCGCTCGTTCCCTATATCGGCCGCTATCGCGGACGGGCGCTGCTTGCGCTCGTTGCGCTCACGGTCGCGGCGCTGGCGACGCTCACCGTGCCGCTCGCCGTGCGCCGGATGATCGATTTCGGCTTTTCCCGCGACAATGCCTCGATGCTCGATAATTATTTCACGGTGATGATCGCGGTCGTCGCCGTGCTCGCGCTTGCCAGCGCCAGCCGCTACTACCTCGTCACGACGCTGGGCGAGCGCATCGTTGCCGATCTGCGCAGCGACGTCTTCCGCCATCTCACGATGCTCTCGCAGGCCTTCTTCGATCAGGCCAAGACCGGCGAACTCATCTCGCGGCTGACGGCGGACACGACACAGGTCAAGGCCGCCGTCGGCTCCTCCGTGTCGGTGGCGTTGCGCAACTTCTTCCTCTTCATCGGCGCGGTGGCGATGATGCTCGTGACGAGCCCGCGTCTGTCGCTGTTCGTGCTTGCCGCCATTCCGGTGATCGTGCTGCCGCTGTTTGCCTTCGGCCGATCCGTGCGACGGCGTTCGCGTCTGGCGCAGGACACGCTCGCGGATGCGTCCGCTTACGCCAGCGAACTGCTCGGGGCGATCCGCACCGTGCAGGCCTTCACCAACGAGCGGATTGCGACGGGCCGGTTTTCGCTTGCGGTGGAGGGCGCGTTCAACGCGGCGCGCCAATCGATCAAGGCGCGGGCTTTTTTGACGGCGATTGCGATCTTCCTCGTCTTTGCGAGCGTCGTTGTCGTGTTGTGGGTCGGCGCGCAGGATGTCGAGAGCGGCGCGATGACAGCCGGGCGCTTGAGCCAGTTCGTGCTCTATGCGGTGCTTGGCGCAAGCGCGCTCGGTGAACTTTCTCAGGTCGGTGGCGAGGTGGCGCAGGCCTCAGGAGCCGCCGAACGTCTTTTCGAAATCCTTTCGGTCAGCCCGGCGATACAGGCCCCGGCGCATCCGGTGGCGCTGCCGCAGCAGGCGCGCGGCGATGTCGCCTTTCGCGACGTGCATTTCGTCTATCCGACGCGGACCGATGCGCCGGTCTTGGCGGGAATTTCCTTCGCCGTCGCACCCGGCGAGAAGGTCGCGATCGTCGGACCGTCCGGCGCCGGCAAGAGCACGATCTTCAATCTCCTGCTGCGCTTCTACGATCCGTTGTCCGGTGCGGTGAGCTTTGACGGCGTCACGCTGACCCAGACCGACCCCACGGATTTGCGCCGCCACATCGCCCTGGTGCCGCAGGAGACGGCGATTTTCGGTGCAAGCGTGCGCGAAAATATCCGCTTCGGACGGCCCGACGCGAGCGATGCGGACATCGAAAAAGCTGCGCAGCTTGCGCTCGCCGACGAGTTCATCCTGCGGATGCCGGAGAAATTCGACACCCTGATCGGCGAACGCGGCGTTACGCTGTCCGGCGGGCAGCGCCAGCGCATCGCTATCGCGCGCGCGATTTTGTGCGACGCGCCGCTGCTCCTGCTCGACGAAGCGACATCATCGCTCGACGCCGAAAGCGAAACGCTGGTGCAGGCGGCGCTTGAACGGCTAATGGAAAAACGCACCACGCTCGTCATCGCGCACCGGCTTGCCACGGTGCTCAATTGCGACCGCATTCTCGTGATGGATCACGGGCGCATCGTCGAAGAGGGGACGCACGACCAACTCACGGCGGCGGGCGGTCTTTATGCGCGCCTCGCGCGGCTGCAGTTCGAGGGTGCGTAGGGCAGAATACGCGCGCGATCGCGGGAGACGATTGCCAACACCAATCTCATGACCCGCGAAGGCGGGGCATCTCCTCGCAGGATGATGCGCATTTCAGATCGCCCGCCTGCGCGGGCGATGACAAACCCCGGATGATTGTTGTCAACTGCCGTAGCTCTGGATCAGGCTTCCGGCGACCAGGCTCCAGCCGTCGACGAGCACGAAGAAGATCAGCTTGAACGGGAGTGAGACGACGACCGGCGGCAGCATCATCATGCCCATCGACATCAGCACCGAGGCCACGACCAGGTCGATGATGAGAAACGGCAGGAATAGAAGAAAGCCGATTTCGAACGCACGTTTGAGTTCGGAGATCATGAACGCGGGCACGAGCACGCGGAGCGAAATATCCTCCGGCCGCGCCGCCGGCGGTTCGCCGGACATGCTCGTGAACAGCGCAAGGTCCTTCTCGCGGACGTTCTTCTGCATGAACGCGTGCAGCGGACCGGATGCGCGTTCAAACGCCTGTTCGGTGGTGATCTGGTTGGCGATCAGCGGCTTGATGCCGAGATTGTAGGACTGCTGCAGCGCCGGCCCCATCACGAAGGCGGTCAGGAACAATGCGAGCGAGATGATCACCGTGTTGGGCGGCGCTGTCGCTGTTCCGAGCGCGGTGCGCAACAGCGACAACACGACGACGATACGCGTGAATGCCGTCATCATCACGAGGATCGATGGCGCCAGCGAGAGCACCGTCAGCAGCGCGATGAGTTGGATCACGCGTTCGGTCAGGCCGCCGCCACCGGCGCCGGTGCCATTGCCGAAATTGATGCTGATGTCCTGAGCGAAGGCATGGCCCGACAGGACCAGCGACGCAGCGAGAATCGCGAGACTATAAAGACCTACTCCAGCCGCCACCGTCCTGAGACGAACCCGGCGGCCGTTGCAGCCTAGGCTCAAGTCTTGCCTGGCGGACGGCCGAGCAAGCTCGCCATTTCTTTTTCAAGACTATCGTAGAGCGACTCGTTCGGCGCTTTGTCCTTGGATTTTTCGCTGGCCGGCTCCGCCATAGGCGGGACGGCGGGTGCGCGGTGCGGCTCCGGCGCGATGGGCTGATTGGTGAGCGAAGTATCCGGTCCGCGCATCGGCGGCGCGCTCTTTGCTGAATCGGATTTTGCCGCGTCAGGTTTGGATACTTCAGGTTTCGGCGCGGGTGGCGGGCCCGACACGGCGGGGCCGAAGGGCTGCGGACTGGCCGGCGAAGGCGCAGCGCTCTTCACGGCCTCGACAGCAGGGGCGGGTGGCTTTGCGCTCGCGGGTTTGGATTCGGTGCTGGCGGGAGCCGGCGGCGTTGGCCGCAACGCCAGTTCCAGCTTCTGCGCCATCTCGGCGAGGCTTTGGTCGGCGCGGTTCTGCTCGGCCTGACTCGGTTCGGCGTTTTTCCGGCTGTCCTGGTCGCCGTCGGACGACCCGCTGTCGAAGCCGGTGGCGAGAGGCGGGGAGGGCTGCCGCGGTATCGCCCGTGCGGGCGGCTGTGGCGCGTTTACGGGCGGCGCCGTCAGGGCCGGTTCGGTCCTGTTCACGGTCGGCGTCGCCATCCTCATCGGCCGGAGCGGCGGAACTTTTGCATCGGCCGGTCGGGCCATCCGCTCTTCAGGCGGAAGCATCGGCGGTGGCGTCTCGGCGCGTCTCCGCAACGGCGGAGTCATGACAGGCGGTTCAGCCTGCGTGCGCGGCAGCAACGCATCCAGGTTCGGGGCGCGGGCCGGACGCGACGTCACTTCCGGCATCACCGCGGGCGTATCGTTCTGCGGCTGCAACGGCCACATCGAGCCGTCGTTCGGCGCGACAGCACGCGCCGCCTCGGGCTGCATCGGCACACGGCCAGGCTCGCGCATGGCGTTCGGCACGCGCATGATATTGGGTTCGACGACGATGTCGCTCGGTCCGCCGATCATCAGCAGATGTTCGACATTGTCGCGGCGCACCAGCACGAGGCGGCGGCGGCTGTCGACGGCGGCGGCATCGATCACGGCCAGGCGCGGTTGGCGGCCGCGCGCGGTGGAGGCGCCGAACCGGTCGGAAGCGAAGCGGCGAACGAGCCAGGCCGTGAGCGCGATCAGCGCCAACACCACCACGAACGCGATCAGAAACTTCGCTGCGGGCGGTATGTTTTGGCCAAACACGGTTTCCAGCATTCCCAAGATCCTCGATTGCGAATCGTCGTCGGCTCATGGCGCAGAAAAAGCGCCGGACGAACCGATTGGTTAACGCCTGTGGCAATGTTTGCCGCCGGCAATCCTAACAAAAGGTTAATACGGAGGGCCAACCAGCCACGAAAAGCCGCATGTTGCAAGCATTACCATGGTAAAGGCAAAATGAACGGCCGTCTTTCGCCGCCACGCCTCTTAACCGGTCGTTAACCATAAGCCCGGCAAAGTCTGCCTAGCGGAACCAACACACCGCCGAGGCACGGGCCATGCCAATCACGGATATTCCCCTTTTTTCGACGCTGAAGACGCAAATGCGCTGGCTGCAGGAACGCCAACGCGTTCTGGCGGAAAATATCGCGAACGCCGACACGCCGTCTTTCCAGCCAAAAGACCTCGCGCCGCTCGATAATGGTAACACTCTACCCGGAACGACAGGCAGCCTCGCGCTCGCCCGGACCTCCGCAAATCATCTGACGCTGGCAAGCGATGGCGAGACGACCTTTGCCGTCAACCGTCGCGGGAAATTCGAGGTGCGGCCCGACGGTAACGGCGTGAACCTCGAAGATCAGATGATGAAGGTTGCAGCCAACCAGATGGACTACCAGTCGGCGACCGCGCTCTACAGCCGCAGTCTCGGGCTCATCAAGCTCGCGATCGGCAAGGGGGGCTGATGAGACGCGTGGGGGGAACTAATGAAAACGCCGGCAGCGCTCGCGCGCGCCGCGATAGAATTCCATTCGGGAGACTGACGTCATGAGCGCCACCGACTTCATGAAATCGCTGACCATCGCCGCGTCCGGATTGCGCGCCCAGGCGGGGCGCATGCGCATCATTTCGGAAAATCTCGCCAATGCCGATTCGACGGCGCCGGGACCGAACGGCCAACCCTATCGCCGTCGCATGCCAACCTTTCACACTGAATTGGATCGCGCGTCAGGCGTGCAGGTCGTCGAACTCGGACGCGTCGCCATCGATCAATCCGATTTCCGCAGCAAATACGAACCCGGCCATCCCGCTGCCGATGCCAATGGCAATGTGAAATATCCGAATGTGAATTCCATCGTCGAGATGGCCGACATGCGCGAAGCCCAGCGGTCTTACGACGCCAACATCAATCTCGTCAGCGCGACGCGTCGCATGCTTCAGCGCACCATCGACATCCTCAAATCCTGACACAGGGACCGCGCATGACAACGCCTGCGATCGCCGCCAAGAGCTACGCCAGTCTCGCCAACCTGACGAACCCCGCAGGCATGCTCGGAAAGGCCGATGCGACGTCCGGCGCCGGTCAGAGTTTCAGCGGCATGCTTTCCGACGCGCTCGGCTCGGTGGTCGAGGCGGGCCACAAGTCCGATGCGCAGACGCAGGGTCTGGTGACCGGAAAGTCCAATGTCATCGATGTGGTGACGGCGGTAGCGGAAACCGAAACGGCTGTCAGCGCTCTTGTCTCGGTGCGCGACAAGGTCGTGGCGGCCTACCAGCAAATCATGAGCATGCCGATCTGATCGGCCAGGCTTTCGCTCGACGCTCTGTATCAGGACAAAAGTAAAATGACCGGACCGGAAGTTCTCGACGTCGCGCGCGACTCGATCATGACCCTCGTCATCGTCTCCGCGCCGCTGATGCTCGTCGGGCTGGTCGTCGGCGTTGCGATCTCGCTGATCCAGGCCTTGACCCAGATTCAGGAAATGACGCTCGCTTTCGTGCCGAAAATCCTGGCCATCTTCGCGGCCATGCTGATCGCGCTGCCGTTCATGGCCGATCAGTTGCACGCCCACATGATGCGCATCACCGCGCATATCGTCGGCGGATAAAGGGGGCCGCACGGCGCGCCATGCGGATTGACGTTTCCTTCCTGCCGTCTCTCGGTGCGACGTTCATCCTCGTCTTTGCCCGCATCGGCACGTTGATGATGCTGCTGCCGGGCCTCGGCGAAATGAGCGTGCCGGCGCGCGTGCGCCTCTCGCTCGCGCTGGTGCTGACCGCGATTATTCTTCCGTTGCATCGCGCCGATTACACCGTGGACCTCACGCAGTACGGTCCGGTTCTGGTCGCTCTCGCACAGGAACTGCTGATCGGCGCCGTGCTCGGACTCACCGCGCGATTCACGATTTCCGCGCTTCAACTCGCCGGTGCCGTGATCGCCCAGCAACTCGGCCTCGGCTTTGTCACCACCGTTGATCCGAGTCAGGGCCAGCAGGGCGTCATCATCGGCAACTTCCTGACCATGCTCGGCATCACGTTGATCTTCGCGACCAACATGCACCTGCTCATCATCATGGCGCTCAACGACAGCTACAATCTGTTCAAGCCGGGCACGACCTTGCCGCTCGGCGACGTCGCCGCGCTGATGACGCACAACATGGCGATCGCGTTTCGCATCGGCATCCAGCTTTCGGCGCCGTTTCTCGTGTTCGGCCTTCTCTTCAATGTCGGGCTCGGCATTCTTTCGCGCCTGATGCCGCAGATGCAGGTGTTCTTCATCGGTCTGCCGGTGTCGATCCTCGGCGGCCTTTTGATTCTCGTGTTCGTGATCGGCGCCATCATGACGACGTTCATCAGCTATCTCGACGGCGTGCTCACGTCGATATCGCCGCACTAGCGCCGGGGAAACCGTTCAGCGATGGCCGACGACGGACAAGAAAATTCAGAACGCACGGAAGAACCGACCCAGAAACGGCTCGACGACGCGCTCGAACGTGGCGACGTCGTCAAAAGCCAGGAGGTCAGCACCTGGTTCATCATCGCCGCCGCGACGCTGATCCTGATGAGTTTTTCCGGCGCCATGAGCGCGCGGCTCACGGCGGTGTTTGTCGGCTTCCTGGCCAATGCCGGAACCATGCCCGCCGATGGCCCCGGCCTCATGGCCGTGTTGCGCCGGACGGATTTTGCCGTCCTCGCCGCCGTCTCCGTGCCGTTCCTGCTGCTGATGCTGGCGGCGCTCGGCGGCAACCTGATTCAGCACCGCCTCGTCTGGTCGACCGAAAGCTTGATGCCGAAGCTCGAAAAAGTCTCGCCCATGGCGGGCGCCAAGCGGCTGTTCTCGAAGCAGTCGTTGATGAATTTCGTCAAGGGACTGGTGAAGCTCGGGCTTGTCGGGACGGTAATGACGGCGCTGCTCTGGCCGGAACGGTTCCGGCTCGAAAGTCTTGTGCGTATGGACATTCCTGCCGTGCTCGTCATGGCGAAATCGCTGTCGTTGCAGCTTCTCGGCTTCGTCGTCGCTGTTCTGGCGCTGATCGCGGCGGCGGATTATCTCTTTCAATACCGCGTCTGGCATGAAAAGCAGAAAATGTCCCTGCGCGATCTCAAGGAGGAGTTCAAGCAAAGCGAAGGCGATCCGCACATCAAGGGCAAGCTCAGGAGAATGCGCCTGGAGCGGAGCCGCAAGCGGATGATGGCGGACGTGCCGAAGGCCTCGGTCGTCATCATGAACCCGACCCACTTTGCGGTCGCGCTGCAATACGACCGCGGCATGAGCGCGCCGGTCTGTGTCGCCAAGGGGCTCGATCGCGTCGCCTTGAAGATCCGCGAGATCGCGGAGCAGCATGACATCCCCGTCGTCGAGAATCCGCCGCTCGCACGGGCGTTGCACGCGACGGTCGAGATCGAGCAGGAAATTCCCGCCGAGCATTACAAGGCGGTGGCCGACGTCATCAGCTTCGTGATGCGGCTGCGTCGGAAAAGGGCGTGACGATGTTGCGCAAAAGCCCAACAAGCCCTTGCGCGCAGGGGCTTCGCTGGGGCACTCAGGAGGGTGATGCTGCGGCGAACCCGGTGTGGCGAAAAGTGGACTGGCTATGACTGTACGCAATGAGGGCAGTCCGGAGCGCGATCGGGAGCGGGCCGCGGCGTCGCGGCCTGTCCAACCTGCGGGAATGGAGACAGCGACGACCCAGGGCGGCAGCATCGGCCTCGTCCTGATCGTGGCGCTCGCGATCGTCGGCGCCGCCGTCGTCTTGCTCTTCGTCGGGCGCAGCCAGGCAGCCCCCTATATCCTCGCCGTCCTCTCCGTGCTCGCGACCGTCGGCGTGTTCTCCCTGTTCGCCCTTGCGGCGGGCGTTCTCGCCGTTGCCGGACGCGAAAAGGGAAGCCCCATTGCCAGGGTGCTGGCCGACCGCGACGAGAACGGATTGCTGGTCACCGACCATGCCGGTCACGTCCTTTACGCCAACGCGGCCTATGCGCAACTCATCGGTGCGCACACCGCCCAGGATATCCGGCCGATCGAGCGCGTCTTCGTCGGCGATCCGGATATTTCCGAGGCGGTCTATCGCCTGCTCAAGGCCGGACGTGAAGGGCGGCGGTTGCGCGAGGAAGTGCGCATCGCCGGCCCCGGCGAGGAGCCGGTGCGCTGGCTGCAATTGCAGGTGCGGCCGCTGGGCAGCGAAAAACATGAAGCGCGCTGCACTGTGTGGACCATCGTCGATGTGACGCGCGATCGCGAACGGCAGGAAAACGTTTTCCAAAATCTCCAGCACGCGATCGACTATCTCGATCATGCCCCGGCCGGGTTCTTCTCGCTCGAAGCCGGCGGCCGCGTGACTTATCTCAATGCCACGCTGGCCGAGTGGTTGACCTACGATCTCGCGCAGGTCGGCTCCGGCGGATTGCAGCTCGAGGACATCGTGTCCGGCGACGGCGCGGCGCTGCTCACGGCGGTCGGCGGCGCGCCCGGCGACGTGAAGACGGAAATATTCGATCTCGATTTCAAGACCCGCAACGGCCGGCGGTTGCCGGTGCGGCTTTATCACAAGCTCGCTTTCGGCGCCGACGGCACGCCCGGCGCATCGCGCACGCTGGTGCTCAATCGCACGGCTGACAACGGGCCGGATGCACAGCGCGACGCCGAAGTGCGTTTCGTGCGCTTCTTCAACAACACGCCGATGGCGATCGCAACGGTCGACAAGGCCGGCCGCATCGTGCGCAACAATGGTCTGTTCGCACGCACCTTCCATGACGCGCTCAAGGCCCATGATGGCCAGGGCGAGGCGCGCTCGATCCTTGCAGCGCTTGTCGAGCGCGATCGCGCGGCGCTCGAAGCGGCGATCCATCAGGCCGCCGAAGGCCGCGGCGACATCGCGCCGGTTGAGGCGACGCTTGTCGTCGATGCCGACCGTTCGGTGCATTTTTTCGTCGCCGCCGTTCAGGACGACGAAGGCGACAATGAAAGCGCCATCGTCTATGCGCTCGAGACGACCGAGCAGCGACGGCTGGAGAAGCAGTTCGCGCAGTCACAGAAAATGGACATGGTCGGCAAGCTTGCCGGCGGCATCGCGCACGATTTCAACAACGTGCTTTCCGCCATCATGATGGCGACGGACTTTCTGCTCAACGCGCACAAGCCGACGGACCCGTCCTTCCAGGACATCATGCAGATCAAGCAGAACGCCAATCGCGCGGCCAGCCTCGTGCGGCAGTTGCTGGCGTTCTCGCGCCGCCAGACGCTGCGGCCGCAGGTGCTGGATCTCGGCGAGACGCTGACGGATCTCACGATGCTGCTGCGCCGTTTGATCGGCGAGAAGGTGACGCTCAATGTCGTGCACGGCCGCGACCTCTGGCCGGTGAAAGTCGATATCTCGCAGTTCGAACAGGTGATCGTGAATCTTGCGGTCAATGCACGCGATGCCATGTCCGAGGGTGGCAAGCTCATCGTTCGCACGCACAATGTCGCGGCGTTCGATGCGCGGCCCTATGAAGCCAAGGGCATGCCGGAGGCCGATTACGTCGCCATCGAAGTGTCCGACACCGGCATGGGTATTCCGCAGGCCAATCTTGAAAAGATTTTTGAGCCGTTCTTCACCACCAAGGAGACCGGCAAGGGGACGGGCCTCGGCCTGTCCACCGTCTATGGCATCGTCAAGCAGACCGGCGGTTTCATCTATGTCGATTCCGAAATCGGCACCGGCACGACGTTCCGCATTTTCCTGCCGCGGCATGTGCCGAGCGCCGAGGAGAGCGAACCCGCCAGGCTGCCGGATCTGACTTCGCCGGCTATTGCGGCGACGGAATCAGCGGCCGACGCGCTCAAAAGCGCGGCATCCGCCGATCTGACCGGACAGGAGACCGTTCTCCTTGTCGAAGACGAGGAAGGTTTGCGCAAACTCAATGCGCGCGGGCTTGCATCGCGCGGCTACACGGTTCTTGAGGCTGGCAACGGTGTCGAAGCCCTTGAGGTGCTTGAAAGCATCGACGGCGATATTGACCTCGTCGTCTCCGATGTCGTCATGCCGGAGATGGACGGACCGACGCTGTACGCCGAACTGCGCAAACGCAATCCCGACCTGAAGATCATCTTCGTGTCCGGCTACGCGGAAGACGCGTTCGAGAAGAACCTGCCAGAGAACGGCAAGTTCGCATTCCTGCCCAAACCGTTCACGCTGAAGCAACTCGTCGCCGCGGTGAAAGATACGCTGGCGGATTAGGATCGCGCGGCGCCGTCTTTTTCGAAGAAGACGCCAATCTCGGTGTCCTTGCGCCAGACGACGCGGCAACAGCGGCGCGGTGTCCCCTGGTTGGACAGGTGCAGGATAAAGGCATCCGGCACGGTCAGCTTATCGCGCAGTTGCAGCCTCGCGCCGCCATCGGAGATGTCGCAAATCGTGCAGGTGCCGAGCACTGTTCCGGACGTGTCGACGACGCGGCAGCCGTAGTGCAGGTTTTGACGTTTGGCGCGTCGCAGGTTGTTCCATTCGGATGACATCGCCGGGAATCCACACAGTCTCCAACGTGATCGATGGCTCGGATTCTACGGAAAGATACTTACCAATCGGCTTCCGCCGGCGGCTGCGTTCTGCCGGGCGCGGTCGAGGTTAACGGTTGACTAACATCGCGGCGATGTGGTCGAGCGTGGCCTGGACGTCGCTTTCAGCGTCGCGGGTCTGGACGCTGACGATGGTGTAGTCGCGCGCGGCGAGCCAGGCATTGCGGCGCGTGCGCGCAGCGGCGGCTTCATCCGACTCGTCCGGGCCGACCAGATCGACCACCGTGCGCAACGGGAATGACACGAAGTCGGCGATGTGCGGCCCGATCGGCACCTGCCGCTTGAAGCGGAATTCGGCGAGCCGCCGGTCCTTGACCAGCGCATCCCACAAAATGCGCTCCGCTTCGGTCGGATTGCGGCGCAGCAGCCGTGCGAGGCCGCGCACCGGGCCGCCGTCAGACCGTCCGCCGCCTTGTCCATGCTCGGCAAGCAGGGTGCGCAGCATCTGCGCCTCCTCGCCGTCGAGCACCCCGCCGCGCGCCGGCCCCTTGCGGCCTTCGACAAGGGACATGATGACGCCATGCAGCGTCTGGATGTCCTGCTGCGTGGGCCGCATGCGGGTGATGATGTTGCGCAAGTTGATGGTCATCGTCTCGCGCTTCTCCGCCGGGCGGAAAAATTCGACCTTCTCGAGTTCATGTTCGAGCGATGAGAAGAAAGTCTGCAACTGCTGTTTCGGCGCCGGAGGCGATTTGTCCGGCGCCTTGAACGGCAGCGCGTGATCGGTCGCGCGCTTGAACCATTCATAGGCGACGATCACGATCGCCTGGGCGAGATTGAGCGATGCGAAGGCCGGATTGACGGGCAGGGTGATGATGGCGTCCGCGAGGGCGATCTCGTCGTTTTCGAGCCCATTGCGCTCGCGCCCGAACACCAGGGCGACCCGGCCGTCGCCGGCAAGGTGCGCTTGCGCCTGTTCGGCCGCCGCGACGGCGCTGATCACCGGCTTGGCCTGATCATGGCCGCGCGCGGTCGCGGCGAGCACCAGGGTGCAGTCGGCGATCGCGTCGCCCATGCTGTCGTAGAGTTTCGCCGCGTCGAGAATGATGTCGGCACCGGCTGCCATCATGTGCGCTTTCGGGTTCGGCCAGTCCTGTCGCGGCTTCACCAGCCGCAATTCGGACAGGCCGAAATTCGCCATGGCGCGCGCGGCGGCGCCGATGTTCTCGCCGAGTTGCGGCTCGACCAGCACGACCACGGGCCCCGCGGTTGCGATCCAGTTCTTCGTCTTGTCGGTTCCTGCGCCCGCCATGCCACCGTCCGTTGTCACGATCGAATGCAGGCCCTAGCGCATCCGTTACGGGCTGTCGATTGCAGCCGCCCGGCGCATGGTGGCCGCCTTAGTAGATGAGGATGTCGGTCACGCTCTTGATGTCGGAAAGCGCGGCGATCGGCCGTGCCGATCCGCGGCCAGCGCCGATGGGCCGGAGCGTCGTATAATGCCGCGACAGCAGATCGTGAAAGGCGCGGCGTTCCTGTGGCGTCCGGCGCGCGGGATCATGCTCGACGGCAAGCGGCGCCTGCCCGAGATAGGTGCCGAGCCCGTGGATGACATCGGGTTCGGAGCCCTCGACGTCGATCCATACGAGACCGATGTCGGACGGCGCGATATGAGCCTCGGTCAGCACGGTTTCGAGCCGCTTCAGCGGCACGGTGATCGCCTGCGTTCCGTCGACGGCCGCGGCCGTGCCAACCGTGTGTGCGCCCTTGTTGCGGGGATGCAGATGCAGCGTCGCCTGGCCGTCGCGGCCGCCCAGGGCGCATTCGATCGCCGTCACGTTCGCGGCAATATCATTGGCCGCGATATTCATGCGCAGGAGGCGGGCATTGCGCGGCTCCGGTTCGCACGACACGGCCCGCGCGAAATGTCCGCTCTTGAGCGCATAGACGGTATGCGTGCCGATATTGGCGCCGGCATCAACAAACACCGCGCCGGACTTGAGACGGCCGGCGGCGGCGAGCGCGGACGCAGCCTCCGCCAGTTCCTCGCGCTGCCAGCCGTCGTGCCACATCATCCATGATGCGATGACGCGATCGGAGGGATCGACGAAGAAACTGCCTTCGGCCACCTCGCAGTAGATCAGGTGGCCGCGGGCGGCGAGGGCATTGAGCACCGTTTCCCGGAAGGTCCGGTTGCCGACAAGCACGGGCTCCAGGATGCGGCGGCGCAAATCCCGCCGCCAGCGATCGAATGCACCTCGCAAGGAGCGGTCCTGGCTGCCGCGCTGCTCTCGGTCCGTATCCAAATCATGGTCCCTGAAGAAAAACCTTGCGTGGGTATAGCCGTGCCGGCAGGGCCTTGGAAAGACGTCATGATCGCCGGCTCGAATGAGGCGCACAGATTGCGGGAAGGCGGCGTTTCTCCGGGGGCGCCCGGATGCTATAGCGAGGGCTATCCGGCGCCGAGGCGGCGTTTTTCGAGCGTGCGCCTGTTTTCCTCAAGCCGGATCCTGCGTGCGACCGCCGCGCTCGAACGACACTGCGCCCGAACGATAACGCGCTCTTGGTCCTGCGGCCCGCCGGTACCGCGATCACACCTATGCACAAGGCTTTTATCAGCGGGGTGCTGATGCTATAGGGCGCGCACCGAATTTCCGTCAGCCGAATCCACGGCTGGCGGTCTCCGCGCCGAGGAACAATGCATTTGAGGGCTTGGGGGGAGACGCTTGCCCCCGCCATCGATGGTCAGTTTCCGGGCGGCCCCAACACGCCCGCGACCAGAGGTGCAAGCATGTCAAATCTCGAAATCGAATGGACCAAGGTCGACGAAGCGCCCGGGCTTGCGACGTTCTCGCTGCTGCCGATCGTCGAGGCCTTCGTGGCCACGGCCGGCGTGAAGATGAAGCTGAAGGACATTTCGCTGACCGGCCGCATCCTCGCCAACTTTCCCGACAAGCTGAAGCCCGAGCAGAAGATCAACGACGAGCTTGCCGAGCTCGGCAAGCTGGCGGTGAAGCCGGAAGCCAACATCATCAAGCTCCCCAATATTTCCGCCTCGATCCCGCAGCTCAAGGCCGCGATCAAGGAATTGCAAAGCAAGGGCTACGACGTTCCGAACTATCCGGAAAACCCGACGACCGACGCCGAGAAGGACATCAAGGCGCGCTACGGCAAGGTGCTGGGCAGCGCGGTCAATCCCGTGCTGCGCGAAGGCAATTCCGACCGCCGCGCCGCCGGCGCCGTGAAGGCCTATGCGCGCAGCCATCCGCACAAGATGGGCGCGTGGAGCAAGGATTCGAAGACCCGCGTGGCGCACATGACCGCCAACGATTTCTATGGTTCGGAAGTCGCGGCCACAGTTGCAGCGCCGACCAATGCCAGGATCGAATTTGTCGGCAAGGACGGTGCGGTGACCGTGCTGAAGGCGAAGACGCCGATCCAGGCCGGCGAGATCATCGACTGCTCGGTGATGAACGCCAAGGCGCTGGATGCCTTCTTCAAGGCGCAGATCGAGGTCGCCAAGAAGGACGGCATCCTGTTCTCGCTGCACGTCAAGACGACCATGATGAAGATCTCCGATCCCATCCTGTTCGGCCACTGCGTGAAGGTGTTCTTTTCCGACGTGTTCGAGAAGCACGGCGCCGTGCTGAAAAAGCTGGGCGTCGATCCCGACACCGGCGTCGGCGAGATGATGGCCAAGATCGAGACTCTGCCGGAGGCCGAGAAGGCGGCGATCAAGGCGGACATCAAGGCCGAATACGCGAAGCGGCCCGGCCTCGCCATGGTCAATTCCGACAAGGGCATCACCAATTTGCATGTGCCGAGCGACGTGATCATCGACGCATCGATGCCGGCGATGATCCGCGAGTCCGGCAAGATGTGGGGTCCGGACGGCAAGCTGCACGACGTCATCGCCGCGATTCCTGACCGTTGCTATTCGACGCTATTCCAGGCCGTCATCGACGACTGCAAAGCCAACGGCGCGTTCGATCCAAAGACGATGGGCACCGTGCCGAACGTCGGCCTGATGGCGCAGGCGGCCGAGGAATACGGCTCGCACGACAAGACCTTCCGCATCGCCGCTGACGGCACGGTCAATGTGGTGGCCGAGGACGGCAAAGTCCTGATGACCCAGAAGGTCGAGACCGGCGACGTTTTCCGCATGTGCCAGGTCAAGGACGCGCCGATCCAGGACTGGGTCAAGCTCGGCGTGCGCCGCGCGCGCCTCACCGACACGCCGGCCGTGTTCTGGCTCGACGCCAAACGCGCGCACGACGCGCAGCTCATCGCCAAGGTCGATAAGTACCTCAAAAACGAGGACACCAAGGGCCTCGACATTCGTATCCTGCCGCCGGTCGAGGCCATCAAGTTCTCGCTCGAGCGTATCCGCAAGGGGCAGGACACCATCTCCGTCACCGGCAATGTGCTGCGCGATTATCTGACTGACCTGTTCCCGATCATGGAGCTGGGCACGTCGGCCAAGATGCTGTCGATCGTGCCGCTGCTGCAAGGCGGCGGCCTGTTCGAGACCGGCGCCGGCGGCTCCGCGCCCAAGCATGTCGAGCAGTTCAAAGGTGAAGGTTATCTGCGCTGGGATTCGCTGGGCGAGTTCCTTGCGCTCGGTGCTTCGCTGGAGCATCTCGCGCAGGTCAGCGGCAACGAGGACGTGAGGACCCTGGCCGAGACGCTCGACGAGGCCAACGGCGAAATCCTCGAACACAACCGCTCGCCGGCGCGCAAAGTGGGCGAACTGGACAACCGCGGCAGCCATTTCTACCTGGCGCTCTACTGGGCCAAGGCGCTGGCCCGGCGCGACAACAGCTCCGGCCTCGCCGCGCGCTTCAAGCCGCTGGCGGAGACGCTGACGGCGAACGAGGACAAGATCAACGAAGAACTGATCGCCGCGCAGGGCAAGCCCGTCGACACCGGCGGTTACTATCTGCCCGATGACAAGAAGACATCGGCTGCGATGCGGCCGAGCGCCACGCTGAATGCCGCGCTCTCCGCGCTCTGACGCGGAGTCCGGCGGCAGGCCGATCCAACTTTCTCAAGGTGAATTCTTAAATGGCGAAGATCAAAGTCAGGAATCCGATCGTCGAGATGGACGGCGACGAGATGACCCGGATCATCTGGCAGTTCATCAAGGACAAGCTGATCCATCCCTATCTCGACGTCGAGTTGCTCTACTACGATCTCAGCGTCCAGAAGCGTGACGAGACCAACGACCAGATTACTATCGATGCGGCCGAGATGACCAAGAAGGTTGGCGTCGCGGTGAAATGCGCCACCATCACGCCGGATGAAGGCCGCGTGAAGGAATTCAATCTCAAGGAGATGTGGCGTTCGCCCAACGGCACGATCCGCAACATCCTCGGTGGCGTGATCTTCCGCGAGCCGATCATTTGCAAGAACGTGCCGCGCCTCGTGCCGGGCTGGACCAAGCCGATCATCATCGGCCGTCACGCTTATGGCGATCAGTATCGCGCGACGGACTTCAAGTTTCCGGGCAAGGGCACGTTGACGATAAAATTCGTCGGCGACGACGGCAAGGTGATCGAGCGCGAGGTCTTCAAGGCGCCGGGCTCGGGCGTGACGCTGGCGATGTACAATCTCGACGATTCGATCCGCGATTTCGCGCGCGCTTCGTTCAACTACGGACTCGCGCTCAACTATCCGGTGTATCTCTCGACCAAGAACACGATCTTGAAGCAGTACGACGGCCGCTTCATGGAACTGTTCCAGCAGATTTTCGACGCCGAGTTCAAGGCGGAGTTTGACAGCCGCAAACTCACCTACGAGCATCGCCTGATCGACGACATGGTTGCGGCTTCGCTCAAGTGGTCAGGCGGTTACATCTGGGCCTGCAAGAACTACGATGGCGACGTGCAGTCCGACATCGTGGCGCAGGGGTTTGGTTCGCTCGGCCTGATGACATCGGTGCTGATGACGCCGGATGGCAAGGTGGTGGAGGCCGAGGCCGCGCATGGCACCGTCACCCGGCACTACCGCCAGCATCAGAAGGGCGAGCAAACCTCGACCAACTCGATGGCCTCGATCTTCGCCTGGACCCGCGGCCTCGCGCACCGCGCCAAGCTCGACGGCAATCAGGATCTGATGAAGTTCTCACAGGCGTTGGAAAAAGTGTGCGTCGACACCGTGGAGTCCGGTTTCATGACCAAGGACCTCGCGCTGCTGGTCGGCCCCGAGCAGAGGTGGCTCTCGACTACGGGCTTCCTCGACAAGATCGACGAGAACCTGAAGAAGGCGATGGCGGCGTAAACATCCGTATCAAACACGATATAAAAAAGCGCGGCCTAGGCCGCGCTTTTTTATGCGTCTCGTTCTGCTGCCAAGGCTAGCCGCCGAGTGCCGCCGCCACCGCATCGAGTGCGGCATCGGCCTTCGCGCCGTCCGGACCGCCGGCCTGTGCCATATCGGGCCGGCCGCCGCCACCCTTGCCGCCGAGGGTTGCCGCGCCGGTGCGCACCAGATCGACGGCATTGATCCGCGCCGTGAGATCGGCGGTGACGCCGACGACGATGCCGGCCTTGCCGTCATCACCAACGGCAACGATGGCGACGACGCCGGAGCCGATCTGTTTCTTGCCTTCGTCGACGAGGCTCTTGAGGTCTTTCATCTCGATGCCGGTCACCGCGCGCGCCATCAGCTTGATGTCGCCAACGGTGCGCAAGCCTTCCGCCTCGCCGTTGACACCCTTGCCGGCAGACGCGCCGCCCCCGCCACCCATGGCGAGTTTCTTGCGCGCGTCCGACAGATCGCGTTCGAGCCGCTTACGCTCGTCTTGCAAGGCGGCAATGCGGGCCGGCAGTTCGTCGAGCGACGTGCGCAATTCAGCCGCCGCCGCCTTCGCGGTGCGCAGCATCGTATTCGCGGAGCGGCGCGCCGCGGCTCCGGTCAGCGCCTCGATGCGCCGCACGCCGGCGCCGACGGCGCTTTCTCCGGTAACTGAGACGATGCCGATATCGCCGGTACGGCGCACATGCGTGCCGCCGCACAGTTCAACCGACCAGCCCATGGTGTTGGGCGTAGCGCCGTCACCGGCTGCGTCTGTTGTCCGGCCCATGGCGACGACGCGAACCTCGTCGCCATATTTCTCGCCGAACAGCGCCCGCGCGCCGGAGGCGATCGCGTCATCGACGGCCATCAGCCGCGTGGTCACCGGCGCATTTTGCAGCACGATGGTGTTGGCAATATCCTCGACCTGCTCAAGCTCGTCGGCGCTGAGCGGTTTCGGGTGCGAGAAATCGAAACGCAGCCGTTCGGGCGACACCAGCGAACCCTTTTGCGCGACATGATCGCCGAGCACCTGGCGCAGCGCCTCGTGCAGAAGATGCGTCGCCGAATGGTTGGAGCGGATGGCCGAGCGGCGCGCATGATCGACATCGAGCTGTAGCGCGAGGCCGGCCTTGATCGTACCCTCCTCGACGACGCCGGTATGCACGAAGACGTCGCCGGCCTTTTTGTGCGTTTCGGTGACGCGGAAGCGCACGCCATCGCCAGTCATCACGCCTGTGTCGCCGACCTGGCCGCCGGATTCGCCATAGAACGGCGTCTGATTGAGAACGATGCTGCCGCTCTCGCCCTTCTTGATCTCGGCAACTTCCGTGGCCTCGCGGACGATCGCCGTGACGATGCCTTCGGCGCTTTCGGTCTCGTAGCCTAAAAATTCTGTCGCGCCGACTTTTTCACGCAATCCGAACCAGACGGCTTCGGTCGCGGCGTCGCCGGAGCCCGACCACGCGGCGCGCGCCTTCGTCCGCTGGCGCTCCATCGCCGCCCCAAAGCCATCGGTGTCGACACCGATGCCGCGCGGGCGCAACGCATCCTGCGTAAGGTCGAGCGGAAAGCCATAGGTGTCGTAAAGCGTGAACGCGGTCTCACCCTTGAGCCGGTCGCCGCTCTTGAGATGGCGCGCCTCGTCCTCGAGGATCGACAGGCCGCGCTCGAGCGTACGGCGGAAGCGCTTTTCCTCCAGCCGCAGCGTTTCCGCGATCAGCGCTTCGGCGCGCACGAGTTCGGGAAACGCCTGGCCCATTTCGCGCACCAGCGTCGGCACCAGCTTCCACATCAGCGGTTCCTGCGCGCCGAGCAGTTCGGCGTGGCGCATGGCGCGGCGCATGATCCGGCGCAGCACATAGCCGCGGCCTTCGTTCGACGGCAGCACGCCGTCGGCGATGAGGAAGGCGGATGCGCGCAGATGGTCGGCGATGACGCGGTGCGAGACTTTTTTCGGGCCGTCGGGATCGACGCCGGTGTATTCGGCGACCGCGCGGATGAGTTCGCGCATCAGGTCGATGGCGTAATTGTCGTGCGTGCCCTGCAACACCGCGGCAATGCGCTCGAGCCCCATGCCGGTATCGATGGACGGACGCGGAAGATCGAGGCGCGGCCCGTTGCCGAGCTGCTCGTATTGCATGAACACGAGATTCCAGATCTCGATGAAGCGGTCGCCGTCGGCGTCGGCGCTGCCGGGCGGACCGCCGGGTATTTTCTCGCCGTGGTCGAAGAAGATTTCCGAGCACGGACCGCACGGGCCGGTCTCGCCCATGGCCCAGAAATTGTCGGATGTGGCGATGCGGATGATCTTGTCGTCGGGCAGCCCGGCGATCTTCTTCCACAGGCCGAAGGCCTGGTCGTCGTCGGCATAAACAGTGACGAGCAGGCGCTCCTTTGGCAGCGCGAACTCCTTGGTGATCAGATTCCAGGCCAGTTCGATGGCGCGGTCCTTGAAATAGTCGCCGAAGGAAAAATTGCCGAGCATCTCGAAGAAGGTGTGGTGGCGGGCGGTGTAGCCAACATTATCGAGGTCATTATGCTTGCCGCCGGCGCGTACGCATTTCTGCGACGAGGCGGCGCGCACATAGGGGCGCTTTTCAAGGCCGGTGAAGACGTTCTTGAACTGCACCATGCCGGCATTGGTGAACATCAAGGTCGGATCGTTGCGCGGCACGAGCGGCGACGACGGCACGACCGTGTGGCCGTTGCGGGCAAAATACTCGAGAAAACTGGACCGTATCTGATTGACGCCGCTCATTCCGCTTCTGCCGTCCGCTGTCTGTCTGACATGCCGTCTCGGGAACCGTCCCTGCGGGAGGCGCCCAGAAAGCTGATGTGACGACGATTTTCGCCGTTGCTGCCGGGGTTTTACCGACGCCGGTCGGGAGTGTCCAGAAAAGGCGGGAGGCGAGGCCGCCATACACGGCGCACCGGCGAATTTGACAGTGGCGGACCCGCCGGGACGGGAGATGCTCCCGCCGCGCAAGCATTGAAGGCCGTCCCGCCGTTACCGGAATGGAGGCCGGATATCAGCAAAAAACCCCGGACGCAGTCCGGGGCTCTCTGTCGGGGCTCTATGTTGGGCCTTGATCGCGCATGCCGACTTCTCGGGCAGGGCCTCCTGGGGCAGGGCCTCCTGGGGCAGGGACTTCGCGCGTCTGTCCGGGGCAACGGCTCAGTCGACGGCGCACATCCTGCCGGCTGTCACCCTTCGTCATCTTCTTCGGTTTCTTCGCCGGCAAGGATTTTCTCGGCGATCAGCCCGGCATTCTGGCGGATCGCAAGTTCGATCTTCGTCGCCATCTCGGGGTTGTTCTTGAGGAAGGTTTTGGCGTTCTCGCGGCCCTGGCCGATGCGGGTGCTGTCATAGGAGAACCAGGACCCGGACTTCTCGACCACGCCGGCCTTGACGCCGAGATCGACGAGTTCGCCCATCTTCGAGACACCTTCGCCATACATGATGTCGAATTCCACCTGCTTGAAGGGCGGCGCGAGCTTGTTCTTCACGACCTTGACGCGGGTCTGGTTGCCGACCACCTCCTCGCGATCCTTGATGGCGCCGATGCGGCGGATGTCGAGGCGCACCGAGGCATAGAATTTCAGGGCATTGCCGCCCGTGGTCGTTTCCGGCGAGCCATACATCACACCGATCTTCATGCGGATCTGGTTGATGAAGATCACCATGGTGTGTGACTTGTTGATCGAGGCGGTGAGCTTGCGCAGCGCCTGGCTCATCAGCCGCGCCTGCAGGCCGGGCATGCTGTCGCCCATTTCGCCTTCGAGTTCGGCGCGCGGCACGAGGGCGGCGACCGAATCGATGACAAGCACGTCGAGCGAGCCGGAGCGCACCAGCGTGTCGGCGATTTCCAGTCCCTGTTCGCCGGAGTCGGGCTGCGAGATCAGAAGCTCGTCGACCTTGCAGCCGAGCTTGCGGGCATAGATCGGGTCGAGCGCGTGTTCGGCATCGATGAAACCGCAGGTGCCGCCCTTCTTCTGCGCCTCGGCGACGCAATGCAGCGCCAGCGTCGTCTTGCCGGAGGATTCCGGCCCGTAGATTTCCACCACGCGGCCGCGCGGCAGGCCGCCGATGCCGAGGGCGATGTCGAGCCCGAGCGAGCCAGTCGACACCGATTCGATCTCGACCAGCTTGTCGTTCTTGCCGAGCCGCATGATCGAGCCCTTGCCGAACGCGCGCTCGATCTGGGAGAGCGCGGCATCAAGGGCCTTGGTCTTGTCCATGGAATTACCTTCAACGATACGCAGGGGCGCAGCAGGCATGATCAGGCTCCTTATGGCCGGGATTCGCGGGGCAAACAACGCAAGCTTTCCCCGCTGTCCCTAGGCTTGGCCGCAGGACTGAGTGCGACGGTTGGACCTGTGTTGGGGCAGGACCGGCTGCAGCACCAGGCCGGGGCGGCGAGGAAGCAGCACTGTACACTCTTTGTTCTCCGTTCGCAATATGTTCTTATGGGAAAAGGGTGCTGTCCTTTAGAACATTCGCACCCTGAAATTAGGACAGGGTTGATGTATGTCTGAAAATTTACGATTTGCTAACCACGAACTCGACGAGTTCGGTGGAAACAACGCTTACCCGGTTGACGAAAATCGACCGTTAGAGGTTGCGGAGGACACTCGATTCCCGTGTGGGTCGCGGGAGGGTGTGGTGCCAAAGTCCAATAATGCGCCGAGCAATCGATTGTATTTTGGTGACAATCTTGATTGGTTGCAAAGGATCGAATCAAACATCGTTGATTTGGTGTACCTAGACCCCCCCTTTAATTCTAACGCTACCTACAACGTTTTATTTCGCTCCCCGCTTGTAGAGGACGCTTCGTCGCAAATAGCAGCGTTCGATGATACGTGGACTTGGGAAAATGGAGCGGAGCGTGCCCTCGATCACGTTCGGAAGCTCAGTCTCGATACCTTCGTACTTTTAGACGCTCTTCGTCGCACCTTTTTGAAAGAGGGCGACGTAATGGCTTATTTGGCCATGATGGCACCTAGGCTTCTTGAAATGCGGCGCGTTATGAAGCCGACCGCAAGCCTTTATTTGCATTGTGACCCGAGCAATAGCCACTATCTAAAAATGCTGCTTGATTGTGTGTTCGAGGGTCACGGCTACATAAACGAAATCAGTTGGAAGCGAACGACAGCGAAATCAGACTATGCACAGGGCGCGACACATTATCCACGCGTGCGGGATGTGCTCTTGGTCTATCGGAAGGATACTAGCGCCCCCGCCACCTTCACGCAGCAGTTCGCTGCATATGATGAAGCATACATAGCAAAAAAGTATGGCCTTAAAGACCCTGACGGGAGGGCATATCAACTTGATAACATCACAGGTCCGGGCGGCGCGGCAAAGGGTAATCCCGCATATGAAGTAATGGGAGTGAC
>Ga0310811_10002308_pt1 | contig 23818 bp, 27 predicted proteins | sample YCmetagenome_FD_207642 | JGI IMG/M metagenome (GOLD analysis project Ga0310811, IMG submission 207642) | Soil microbial communities from experimental microcosm in Duke University, North Carolina, United States - YC | ecosystem: Engineered > Artificial ecosystem > Soil microcosm > Unclassified ... | reverse complement strand
GTGAAGAGGAGTTACTAAAAATTATACAAACGAAACCTTACACATCTAAACCCCAATTCGAAGAGATTGGAGAGTTTATTATGAAGGAAAAATTAACAATGACCGTCGACTATATTCAAAAATGTTGGAAACCCGTTGAAATTATTATTGTCAGTGAAAGCGAGAGTAGCGACGAAGACGCTGATGATGTTAATAATAACAATGATACGGAAAATAAATTTGCGTATGCTACCAACAACGATGGAGGTCCTTGTTACGTAAAACTATCGGCGGAATGTGAAAACCATAAAGGTCATCAAAAGACTATCGGATTTTACGTTATGTTCCGTGACAAAGAACAATTTAATGAAGCTAACGATTCGGGCTTCGACTTTTTATTAGAAGTTTTTAACGAATGGATAAATGAATGTGGCGACAAAAACTATCACATCAAAGGCGGTGATTCACGCTTGCGTGAATCACCGAGCAATAAGAATTATTGCAGCGATTGCGTTGAACCTGAAAAAATACTAGATAAAAAACCAGAAAACGTTCTTATATTGGATTTATCCAACGTATAATGATGTTATATATAATTTCTTATGCACATGTGCATAAGAAAAACACGTTATTTAATGCTCAGAAGATGGTGGTTTAGTTACGTCAATTTTGTTATAACGGTGATTAGGTGGAGTGTATATAGTGTATAATTTAAGTGATTCTGTGCTTGACGTATTTATGATGTTGTGTTCCGTATTTAGTGGAACCACTAATGCAATATCTTTGCGCAAATTGTATGCAACGCCATCGACAATAGCTACACCTTCGCCTTGTTCTATACGGAAAAATTGTGTAATGTATGGATGAATCTCATATCCAATATCTTCACCCGGTTTAATGCTCATAACGACGAGTTGCATGTTAGGTGTCGTTGCAATCACTCTTCGAAAATAATTGTTGCTTTCCGTAACATCGCTTATGTTGCTGTGATATGCGGTTGTAAATTGTGCGAGTTCATCCATTTTACATTAATTGCAACAGAATTTTTACATTCTGTATCCACATAAGAAATAAAATTGAGATAATTACAACAAATACTTCGATAAATACTTCGAAATGTTCACTAACGATCCCGATGTTAACACCTATATTATATCGTTATTAGATTTGCATGACGTATATAGATTATGTCAAACTAACACAGAAAATAGTAATTATGTATGTAAAAATGTGCAATTTTTATGTAGATTAAGCGTAGCTAATTCGAAGGCCGAAAAAATAATATCCAAGGATAGAAATTACGCAGTTTTAATGTTTGAAGATGAATATATTACGTTTTTGCCTATACGTGTGGTATTATATTATTTTAATATATTTCACGATCTTTACGGATCACCATGGGCAATGAAAGACCATGAACTACAATTATATGACTTTACTATGCAAAAGAATCATGACAGGGGTCAACAATACTTTTGCTATATTAACACGGAAAGCGGAGGCGAGATTGCATTTGATGTAAGTTCAAGTTTACTAAAAAATATATTAACACATTTGTATTACAATAATTTATTGTTTTTGTAAACCTAAAACTTTATGTAACATACGCACGAAAAATTGATATACTCGAATTTTAACGTGATAATTCTTATCTCTCGGATCGATTCGCCTTTAAACTGGGGGGACGGACCAGTCCTGTATGCTTTTATAGGAAGTATATACATATTTTTCACACATATGTGTGAAAAATACCAAGATTTTGTGATCTGCATCAAATTGTTTACACATTCGTTAACTTTTCTCGTACATTTCTCATATATTCTGAAAATTCTACGTCGGTTACGTACCCCCCTTTAACAAACTCTCCGTATAGTTCTTGCTCAATATCGTTAAAATTATCGAGTACAAATTTGATGTAAGCGTTTCTATCGGACTCATCCGCGTCCTCCATCATACCGAATGTTAACGTTGCTTGCAAATCAACATTTTCACAAGCTCTGACCCTCGCATTGATACGACCCGATACATTCGCAACTATTTGATCTTCCCAACTAATTTTAATAGCTGTATCGATTCCACTAAAAACATTGACAAAACGATTTGCACCGTCCGAACATGTGTCGTCCATATCGATCAATTCATCGATCAATCTCTCTTTCAGTAAATTTGTAGTTTCGTCATCAAACTCACCCGAAAGTATTCTCGAGTAAACGTGGCATAATACTTCAACGGACGTTATATTATATTTTGTGAATGTTGCTGTATCGATTTTAACTCGCGATAGAGCGTTTGTTATGGCGTGACGTTTTTTGACATACACATCATTTTCGGATGATATAGGGAAAATACTTCCTACATAAGAGGATATACCTTCTATCGTTTCCTGTAATCCGAATTGTTTATATGTCACAGGTGTTTCAATAATCTTTTCTAAATACGTAATAATACTTTCATTAATGTGTTTGTCGTGTATATTTTGTGAGTTATTGTAAATTGTTTTAAATTTAACCTTTGATGATTGATTACCGAGATTGGCAAGTTTTTCACGTGCTTTCGTCTGTTGAGTGTGATCACCCAATCTCAATATGACAGATAAAGCATCTGCTCTCACATTTTCTGTGTGCGATTCATTATCCCCTATATTAAAAAGTTCGTTAATAATTCCTCTTTTGCAATCATCATCAACACAAGTCATTTGTAATTGGTGTTGCCCCGATAATACTCTATACTTTGGAGTATTTTTAGTATCTGCAAAAAATGCCGATTGTAGTGCGTATACAAACTCCTCCTCGTACGGAACTTTTAACTTTTGTGTGTTCATGAGTGTACGTATACCTGTATTGGGTATATATGAACGTATAGCGGCGTACCGTACTTCGCATTCGTAACGATTATCCGCAATAATATCAAGTAACACTCTCTTTGCTACTTCACGCTCTTCAAACTCTCCCGATGCAAACAAAAATTTAGTGGCTTCCAATCTCGATTCTAGAGGTAATAATTTATCCTCTGCTAAATCTGCAAAACATGGGTAACATACATGATACTTACATGCATTATAAAAATATACAGCGGTATATACTCTATCGGCGACCGGTAATTCGGAAAGTTTAACAACTTTACGTAGCAAAGATATCATATTATCAGCTTCAACGCCTTTCAAAAATAACAAGCTATCACGCCATCCACTGATAAAATCAATACACATACTTCGCATATTTACCGATTTAATTTCTAATTCTAATTCGTGCTTTGGTTTTTCGGATAATTTATTCTCCTCCTTCATTTTCATCTCTAATTTTTCTTCTGTATCGGCTTGTATTAAAATTTCGCGTAATATCGAAATCTTCTCAATCTCATCGTATGATGGGCTGATACACACCTCTCTTGACATCTTGATGGCCTTATCGAAGATTTTTGAGTTTGTCGTTTTCCTGTATGTCGCAAATAGATCAAGAACATTGCTTAATTTTACCTTTTTCATTAGGTTTATTGTAGTGTGGGTGTTTATAATGAGTGTGCATCACCTTAAATTAAATATAATAGACCATAAAAAATTGAATTTACGTTTCCATAAATAACAGTAATAATTGTATTAATATAATGACTTCACGAAAAGAACTCCGTGAGAGATTGTACACACCTCTTAATTATGAGGAAAGTTTGAATTACGTAAATTGTTGGTTCGAAACACAAAAAGGTCCTTACAACAAACAAGTTGTTGTTATAAGTAGTATTAACAAAGATGGTTCCGTTTTTTACATTGAAAAACAACTGAAAACTATTCAAGTCGTACCGAGTCTAACAAATAATCAAGGCGGAGAGACCACACCTACGAAACGCATTATGGTTGACACAGACGCTCCGGACTTACCACGTAAAAAAGGTAAATTAGTTTATTGTAACATAAACTCTATAATAAACGGATCGGATGTTAGACCTGTCGGATTAATGATAAATACTGTCTTACCTCTAAATTTAACAACTCAAGATAAAGTTTACACGTGTATAAACGATGGTTGGGAACCTGGGTGTAAGACAAATTTAGGAAAGTATGGAACTTGGAACGTATAATGCTTATATTAAGATTTTTTTCCATGCGTTCACATGGAAAAACAAAAACCTTCGCAAGATAATAATTATCATTTGGATTAGAAGCACTAATTGATTATTTGTTATGCCTTCCGCATAATTCCCCTGTACATACCCACGATCCGCATTTTTCTCCTTTTCTAATTCCTGACTTAAGAATGGCGGAACAATACTTTAATTCTTCTTGTTTTAAAGGCGATGGAACATTCCTGAACGTTAAACTGTATCTCTCTTCTTTTGTATCTGAAGGTAATATTTCATGTAGCCAAAAATCGTTCGTTGGTGGTAATAAACAGTATAAACTACCATGCGTAAGATTTAAACGATGCGATCCACCAACACCATTGATAGGTGATAACTTAAACTCTCTTGTTGCTCCTAAAGAAATGCCACATATTTGCGACCCTTTTGTCATTTCTTTGTCTCTATGTTTTTTAATTATAGCACTGCCATCGGGATATTTCATAATTGCACAAAAATTATAAGTTTCTCCCGTTAAACGTTGTAACTTATCCTTAATTGTTAATAAATCTTGAAATTCTGACCACTCTTTAACCAACGTTTTGCGTGTGTTTCCTTTGTAAGAAACAACGTAAACCAATCCTTTATCGCCAAAAATAACAGACGATCTTGTTGCCGTTGACTTATTGGAAAATAATATCTTGCATTTATCGAGTAGAGTATCCGCCAATTCATCGGCAACAAATTTTTCATCGAAGGTGACGTTGTAATTTAACTTCATATGTTCATTGTAATATGTATATTATTGATTTGTGTTATCATTTTTACGCGAACTTCGATTACAATCATTACGCTCTGGAGAGTAATGATTTCCATTTTAGAATTATTATGCAATGCGTTCTGCGAGTAGAACGCGTTGAACAATGCAAAAAGTGTTGTATCTATATTTTTCCGAGCGTTAAAATCTTACCTTTGGGTTTTACACCGTAATGACCACTTACAGGATTTAATAAAACTTGTATGGCGCTCTTAACATCAATAAGTTTATCCAATACGGGTCTCGCATTCGATGGTTTTATGTAACCTTCATTAATGAGTTGGTAATCCATTGGTTCGAGAACGTTAAGTTTGATATCGCACATATACTCCACACAATCATTCATAAGTTTTGTTGCATTATGCGCCATGCGGTCTTTTACGAGTGACAGAACGCAATCCGCTGTGAAATAAAGATTATCGTATTGTGGCATAAATATATTGGGTATCCACGCACCTGTGCCGTCGTTTGTGTCCATTCCATCATTAAAAACTTCTAAAGGTCCTACTATTGGTTTCGAGTATTTGATGGATAACCCGTAATCACCTATTTTTACAATCAAAGGTATGGCCGGTATGTATATATTACGAACTTTACCTCCATAATCGATCGAATAATGAAAATAATCGTAATCCTTTACGTATTTTCCGTTGTACATCGTTTTATCGGTGACAAATTCAACAAAGACATTACCCGAATGTAGGTCGTTGTGTGATACACTGCAATAATGTTGATATGCCGCGATGGCAAAAAGGGTTTGTACGTACACACCGTTTACTATATCGGGTGATATGCGGTTTTCTTCGATGTAGCGATCCCACGTTATGCACGATCTATACTTACGCAATTCCCCATCAATTTTATCCATAAATGTGAATTGCGTATAACGTTTATAAGGATAATCAAGCTGGCCTTCATCATCATCTGTGTCTTCATCTTCTGGAGGCGTTAGGCATGTAAACATCGTATATGTATTGAAAAAATTAATACACTTACCATCTCTGTATAACTTACCGGTATATACAGCTATAACCAATTCCGAAAATGCGTTGTCTGTACACACATACGATCCTTTCGGTATAATTATGCCTGTGATTCTTTCGTATAAATAATCATTACTATATTTTAACGATGATGTGTTTGTAATTGGATTCGTAACCAGTATATTAGATGGTATCGCTGGGTATTTTTGTTCATCTTGAATAATACACATTTTGGGAGGAATGACAACGGATACTTTATCGTAGTGATTCGCATTTTCCCATGCATCGATGTACTCTTCCGGTTGCCACTTACTTACACCATTCCAATCCGTTTCAAGCTCATTCTCTAAATACCTTTCGATCTTCGTTTGTGTTCCTGAATATATTTGAAGTGATAACTGAGATTTTTTAACAACATACAGTTTCTCTCCCATTCCTGGGAATTCAATCGCAAAAACCTTACCGTAAAGACCTTGTCCTAATAATTTTGTTAACCTAATCTCGCTGCCGATAAGAGTGCATTTATTCTCTCTTGGTAACCCCAATAATTCAACAATCTCGCCTCCCGAATTGATAGTATCAAGAATCTCTTCTTTCCCTTCGAATATTAGTTTTACTTCTTTATTCATGGTCAAGCAATAAATATTGTATTACAAACCTCGTAATTTACGAAGTTTACTTTTACATTAAAAGTAGGAAAAATGAATAGGTAAATTAAATCATTGTTCAGTTGAACGCAAACACAAAACCGCATTTAAATGCGTATTACTTGCGGTTTCATTATTGAATTGTATAATGAAGAAAAACAAGAATGGCTCCTTGTCAAATGGAACGATCGGAACAATGAATTTGAACAAGTTCACATAGAAAAATTAGATCAAATACCAGGAGAAACGAACGAGGATTTTGAAGATCGTGTTGATGCTCATATTAGTACATTTCCTATCTATTTAATACCCAGAAATTATAGACTTTTTGCGCTTTTAGCTAATGTTTGTAATAATTACGATATTATACCTAATGCCGAATTGAGAGGTTATCCCACAAATATGTCGGATGATGCAACCGTTGTTTCACACGGATGGAACGAGGAAACATCGACCTTTTACGAAATATGGGAGTTAATGGATGTGCTCGATACCGACATACGCCGTTCGGGTGGGGTGTTATATTCACAATATATCAAAAATGAATTGCGTGAATTTGAAGATATTGTTGAGAGAATCGATATTTACCGTAAAACTTTACGTGCAAGAATTATTATGAATTTTGGGTAAACACACAATTATCATGTAAAAATTATTACAACAGTGAATGTAAATAATTTGTTACTATATTAGTAACAAATAAGATCATGGACGAAGATTACTTTGGTCCCCACAGTAGATATGTTAAAGAGTTAACACCTTCCCAATTTGATGCTATGAAAGCTTATAAATTAAGTAGTACACTAAAAAGTGTACCAAAAACAAATGTAAAAAAATGCGGTACCGATGCATTATCGGGGATGGTCATGTTTTACGCACCATGGTGTGGACATTGTCATGCTCTTGCTCCCGCATGGGAGGAAGCCGCTAAAATTTCAGGTTTTTGTAACTTTTACGCTTTTAATTGCGAGAAAAATAAAGGACACGTTCTCAAAATTCGAGAGGAAAAACCCGATTTAATACTTTCTTTCCCCACAATAGTATATTATAGAAAAGGAGAACCTGTTGAAAAGTACGAAGGTGAAAGAGATGTTCAAAGTTTAGTAAAGTATTGTATGAATATGTGTAGTGAAAAATGAAAAATTTAAGTTAAATAATGCGGTAATGTAAGTGTATACATTAAGTCAAAGATTTAATGGAATCGCATATTCATGTACCATCATGGGTTAATCATCCTGTAGATAATTTTGAATGCGAGTGTGGAGATTGCCGTCAATGTGTAAATTCGCTTTACAATAAGATTCATGAGATTGTGTGTAATGTCTCTAAAAAATACGAAGCTCTTGGTCATGATCATTACGTAGACATTTCGCACCATTGTGAATGGATTGCAGCATTCACTCATAAGTCTATTACTTCCAATAAAATCGATGCTTCGTGTTTTCACGAGGTATCGCGGAATAATTCCGCCGAAAATACATCGAGTAGCGTACAAAACAATGCACTCATGACTATATCGGGCGCTTTTCTTATACAATTTATGTTTGTCGAATATTTACATTCAAGATTTGAGGGTCAACTTACGCAACAAAATATCACTTTACTGACGAATAAATACGCCGGTTCAAGATACCTTGTTTTACTTGCAAATAAACTAGGTCTCATGGAGTTTGTTCACAGAGATATATTTGCGACTCGATTAGATGAAGACGTTATTATGAAAAGTTTTTTTTATTGTTTACATTCCATATGCGAGGTTAAATCATTGTACGGCGGATACAGGTGGTGTTTCTTTTTTATTAAGTGGTTGTATGACGACGTCGAAATGGATGTCAATATTCAACAAGACTACGTTTCTCAATTAAAATGTTATCATGAGCGGAATTCTTTAAAATACCCGCGTTATATGTCAACACAACTAAAAGACGGATGGGTTATCAAAATTAAAGGTTACAATAATAAAATAATAGGTGTTGGCTCGGCTGTAACAAAAAAAGATGCCAAAATGAATGCAGCTAAAAGTGCGTTGGCCAATTTATAAATGACATATTTTATTCCTCTGCATATGCAGAGGAATAACTTAAAACCCAAATATTAATCATGTACAGTAATTTTATAGGTGTGTGTGGGAATAAATGGGTTAACTTTAGTATTTATTTTCATCACTAATCGATTATGTGCGTCCTGAAAATTTATTCCATCCGCATAGTCCAAAATATAGTTTTTTGCGATGTGGTAAGACGTTGGATTCGATTCTGAATAAATTCCGTACTCAGCTCCGCCTCCTTCGTATATTCTCGTGATAAAATAAGCTCTTGTATTTGCCATGATTTATCTTTAAATTATCAAATATTTAGAGTGGTTATTGGTTCATATTTTCTTTTGCAAACTTGATAAAAAATTGGACTTGTCTGTCATAATCAAATGTAACAGGATCTTTACCTTGCGATTCAAAAATAATAGTTGGATAACCTTTAATTATTGAATTATTTGGTTCGAGGCCGTTTTGATAACATATTTTATTTACTTTTAATTCGGGTAAATACTCTTTAGCATAATCTTCAAAAATTTTCCATTCAGGTAACACGGTTTTTGTATGCGGACACCAATTTGCATAATGTAATGTCATTACGGATTTATATTGATCATCCACAATTTTCCCCTTGTCGATAGTAACTTCATCTTTTATTTCACCAAAATCACAAAAAGATGGTGTGAAATTATTAATAAATGTTGTATGACACCCCTTGCATCTTTCAGGATCGCGAGTTTTACCTTTGATCGTTACAACTCCCACCCTCGCTTCAAAATTGCGACAACAATCCTTACATGTTAACGTTTGTATAACACCTTCATCTTTTATACCCGTCTGGAAATTACCCATTCAACAACAAATTCACTAATTTGTTAAGATTAATTATAGTAATAATTCTTATTACTATAAAAGTTGTATCGCATTAAGTAACTTAACTGCAATAATTTATAGTCGATGAATCTCGAAGATTTATTCGACGAGTGCGCGGACAATACAAAATACGATGTTGCCCAAAATAATATCGAGTCGAACATTGAAAAATTAACTCGCGAAATCGAAAGTAATTATCAAGGATTAAGTACAGTATACGCCGACAGAGAAAAAGAAAAAGAGGAATTGAACACAAAAATATTAGCGGCCGAGAAAAAATTAAAGGAGATTAAAAACCCAAAGAATATGGCATCTCTAAGTTTCACTAAACGAGAAGTAATAAATAAGAAATTAGCGGAATCTCGCGTAAAAATACGTAATGAAATTGCAAGATACAAAGTGCGATTAGACGAGATAAAAGTTGAGGAAGGTGATAATAAAAACGAGAAAAATAACGTAAATAATGCGAAAACAAATGCACATTCAGATACAACAAATAGTGCAAGTGATATTGTTCCTAATAAATGGAACATGAACCCATATGGAGATTTGTTGTAATAATAATTATTACGATAGTCTCGATAAAAATTGAAATAACATTTCAATAATTACATTATACTAATGTAATTTCTTTGACAAGTATGGAGTACTCGCGTCTTTTAGAATTAAACATAATTGCCAATTAAACTTTCTCAAAGAATTGGAAAAATGTTTAATGCAAGATCGGTCGGGTGAGATGAAAGTTTATTTTTCGGGCGAGTTCGATAGCAATCAAACAGAGTTTGAAAAGAAGTCAAACCATCTTGAGATTGGAGTGATGGCGTCAACAAAAATCGAAGGTTTAATTTTGTTGAGATTATTGCGGATCATCGTTGACAAAAACTATAGATTATTGTTAGAGGATATTTCTTTTGATTGGAAGGAGATTGACGGCAAAGAGGTGTTGGTCGATTACATTAACAAAAAACAAAGAATGATTAGAATAATGAAACGATTAGCTAAAAAAGAGAAGCAGTACATAACCTCATTTAAAACGACAGATCAGTTTACGGTAAAATTATACGGGAGAAATGGTAAAAGGACAATTTCGTGTTAACACGGAAGTTCGCTTAAAGGCGTAGGTATTAAATGAAAAACTGAAATAATTATCCATATCACATGAATGTGATATGAATATAATCATGCAGCAGTTTGCTCCTCTAAGTTCCAAGAATGAATTACAAGAGTACATGCAAAAACGTAAACTCGCTTTGCCTACATATGAGACAATGCGACATGGTGGTACCGATCACGAACCCTTGTGGATATCACAGGTTACATTACATGATGGTTCGAAGTGTATAGGAGTTCAATCTTTCACTAAGAAATTAGCGGAATGTAGCGCTGCATCGAAAGTTCTAAATAACTTTCTACTACCATCGGAAGACGAAAAGAGGAGATGCATCGAAATTTTAAACAGCCCTCCGGATGAGGTTATGCAATCCTTATTAATGAGTTATCGAAATATGAAAGGTTACGAAGCTCTAACAAAAGAAAGGGTTAAAAATGCAGTAACAGTTTTCTTAATTACGGGTTACATTAAGGATCCCAAATTTTACGATGCCATGCTTATTATCAATAATGGATGGATCAATCACGCTCTAACAGATACGGCCTCGAGAGACGAAGTTCTCAATATTATCGATTCTATATAAGTTGTGAGTATGCGGAGACTTTCTTGTTCTAATTTTTGTGATTACACAAAAATTAGCTTTTATGATCGATCTTACGTCATGACGTAAGGTCATATGCGTTAGAATCAAAATAACTAAACGATAATTCTTATTGTCCGAACGCTGTGCAAGGACAAAGTCCACTTAAATATGGTCACGATCAATCTGATAGTTGCTTAATTTCTCACGCTTATTTTTTAAACCATGAATTAATTTCATGTAACGTTTGTTGTTTATGGCGGAACATAATTTGCAACGCTTTGTATTTTCGCAAGTCTCTTCGGTATGCAAATTTTTATACTCGTAAACATTTATTACGCCACTCGTAAATAATATGCAAGATTCAACATCGCCATAATTAACTATTAATTTATCTCCATTATTTATGTTGTATAACGCACAACAACCATCACCAGATTGATACGATGTATTTTCATCGTAACACACGTCTAGTATTTCTGTTTCAGAAACAATACAACTGTTTCCAGCAGAATAATAAACAATCCACCTTTCACAATTATTATTGTGAAAAGGGATATATACAGGATGAGAGCCACATTCGTTCTCGCTTTCTAATTCTTTAATAAATTTTAACACTTTGTCGTTTAATATGGGAACGTCATTAGTATCAAAACGTAATTCTGAATATGTTTCTTCGATATGCAACGCGCATTCTTTATTACTTGAACTTTCTTGCGCAACTTCCGAACGATAATTCTTATTGTTATAATCAATGAGCCATCCCATTCCTCCGTGATCAAATCCTCCTCTGAACAATATTCTATGATCGCGGAGAACATAATCGGTTGTACCTGCAATTGCAACAATATGTGGTCGCGACATATTGAATAACAGAGATTAATGTGAGAAATCGCGTGCCAATTTTTCACTTAATAGTCTCATTACTTGTATTTAATATGGAATAACTTAACGCATATATGTGCGCGTTAAGTTGAAAATCGTAATAGTTTTAATACACCGGTGTTCTTTTATTAGCAAAGAACCTTCCACCGACCTTTTTCTCCTCGATACCCGATCGATGTATCGTTCCCGCATTTAAACCGTTTCCATAAGTTTTCAAAGGTTGCAATTTTTGCTGCACATGCGTTTGTTTTGTTAGAGAGTTGGAATTATCTTGATATCCAAAGCTCGGTCTTGCAACAACACTTACGACCGGGTTTTCGCGTTTCTTGATGTGATCATCAACCGGTATATACGATTCCAATCTTGTTTGATATCCGTCTTCACTTCCAGGATTGTGAATATTCATTTTCGTTGTAATATGCGGTTGAAATTCCAATTCATCAAGCCTCGTTTCGCCATCGAATAAAGTTATAGGTGTATGACCCGCACTAACAGAATATTGTGGTAAAGTTTTCGATAGTACAGTATCTTCGACACTACTTCGCGCATGTGCGTTGTATGCCGATGTCATACCCGATGAAGTTGAATAAGTCGGCAAAGTTTTATTAAGTTCCAACTCATCTAATCTCGTTTCAATTTGTGATGCGTATGGAATCGAGTATCCCGAATGTGCCGATGTTACAGGTGTTGTTTCGTGTAAAATAACATCTGTTGCTGTTTGATCGTACAAAGCGTATCCGAAAGGCGTTACGGCGTTTGAATAGGCCGATACTTGCGGTTTTTGTACTTCACTCAATTTTTGTACTCTCGGTGCATCGATCTGCACATTTGTTGTCGGTGTCGTCATAATAGAGTAGCTAGGTATATTGGTCACCAAATCGGGTAAGACACTCGTGTCGGGTAGAGTTTCCATAGGCATAAAGTAAGTGTTACGCCATGCGGGTGTTGTGACCTTATCGGTGATGTACCGATGGACCTCTTGTATATCATTATTCATTGATGTAAAAGTATTATTGTCATCGAAAGCTGTACCTGGTATCATGTAGGGTGTAATAGGATGAAGTTTGGTTGGCAATCGTGTGAGCGATTCAAAATCTTCATAATGATTTTGTAAAGGTGGTCGAAATACCGTGATTTTCTCTTGATAAGAAGATTGACCGTAACGATCGATATTATCACGATAAGATACGGCTAATACGGCATCCTCAATTAATTGCGTGTTAGGTTCCGTATCGATGAGGGTTTGCCCTACATCGACGGTCCAATGTTTGCCACTGTTTTTGAATTGGATGGGACCTTTTTTGATGTCGGGATAGATGGGGGCCTCCATCATATTCATCGGTTTCTTAAAACCTTGACCTGCTATGTAACTCATTTTGTATTATAACAAACTTTACACTTTACTTTACGTAAAGATTGAGATCTTATTAAGATCAATAAAAATATATTGCAATATGAATATGGAAAAGTGATAAATTTAATAATTTCAAGTTATCAAATCGCTGTTATAATGGGTGTCTACTATTACTTTTTTAATCAGAGAACTGGAGAAAAAAACTTGCAACCAATTCCTAACTTTGGACCGAGCAACTTCGTTCCCAAATTACGATGGTTCAAAAATATTGAGGAAATTTTTCAATCAGTGATCACAATCAATCCCCATTGGTTAGCGACCGATGTTATTCATGCACGTCCCGATTATGAATATGAACCAACTATTGTTTATGATAATGGAGTTATCACTTATCTTAATGTTGTGACCGATCATGATGACATATATAGTACATATATCCGAGGATGTGGTTATGGCAGATAATTCCCAAATTATAGTTACCTATTTTTATCGCATCTACGATAAAAATAATATTAAAAGCGAACCTTAGTGTCTACACGAAGGTTCGAGCAATATTTCATATTGCAATAATATCGTAACACGATCTTCGCACGAGTGCGAAGATCGTGTGTTAACATTGCATGTTAATAATATTTACTCATGTGTACAGAATTCAATCTAGCACCCGTTCGTATCTCTCACCTCCGTTTTTACTTGATTGAATATTTCGTTTCTTTCCTTACTGTTTTTATTTCTCAACCCATACTCTAAATCGGCTAATTTCATTTGGTACTCTAAGAGTACTTGCTTTTTATTCGATCTCACAGGTTCATCGTTCAATTCTTTAGTTAATCTTTCCATATGTTCAGACGCTTGTCCCGATAATGCTGTTAAAATTTCTTGTATAAATCTTGCTCCTCCGTCTTGTTTCCATTCCTTGTCTTCAACCAGTGAAAAGTGTTGCGTGACCGATTGGTACATGCATAATTTTTCTCAACGGTTCCATCATCTAATTCCAATATCGTAAGCTCTTTGATGTAATTGACGATGCCTAATGCTCCTTTCAAAAATGTGTTGTAATCGTATTTGTTCAGATTTCGATTGACAAGATCGATAGTAAAAGGTTCGATATTATCAATGGGTATCAACGATAATTTTTGGTTAACGACGTTATTGTTTGTAATTTTATTGTTTACAGTATGAGGTTTCGCACTGTTCATACCGATCAAAATTCCCTTACGAGTAGCATTGTCGTCTTGCAATGTCGTGATCATAATTTTTTGTTCACGTATTTTAATGCGCTTTTCTTCCAATTCTTTTAGTAATTGTTGTTTTGATTGTTCAGATCGTTTTAATTCGCTTTTAAGTTCATTATTTTCTTCTGTCAATTTTGTAATCTCATCTTTTGATAGTTGTAACTTTGTCCGTAATTTTTGAGTAATTCTCGCATTACTTTCTTTTTGTGATACCAATGTATTTTCCAACTTTGCTATCTTTTCTTGTGATAATTTTGTATCGTTTTCTATTTTTGTGCTTTTTGCTATCTTACAAGATTTCATATGGGATGTTAGTGCAGTTTTTAAAGTAAATCCTGAGTTACAATGTTCACACACATATTTCATAGGAATTTTTTCTCCTCTCGACTTCAAACAATATTTCGCGCTACGAATATGAGTTTGAAGATTACGGTGGCTGCTAAATTTTTTACCACAAAAATTGCATATATTATCGAAATTGTTGGATAAATCGCTCATAATTGTAGTAAGTTACCGATACTTTATACTAGTGTGAATGATTTTTTTCGCGCGCGAATGTTTTTTTCCGCACGGTGAATGATTTTTTTCGCGCGCGAATGTTTTTTTCCGCACGGTGAATGATTTTTTCTTCACCACTCTTCCGCATAGAAAAATTGTTTATCAAGAATCCCGCTTAATTTATCGAGACCATTTTTTACAATTTTAGGGGACGGAGTCGGGACCATAAATAAAATATGACTATCTTTGCACACACCCCCGGGGGTGTGTGCAACGGATTCTATTTTTATTTATAGAGGGTCCAAGGTTTGTAAAAAAATTAAAGTTGGGTTGGACACTTGGGAGTGTTAAGTTAATGATGTTCTAACTTTGTAACTTTTTTCTAACAACTAGAAAAAATATAGTTGGAGTTACAAACTCAAAGTTGTAAAGTTGGAAGTCTAAATTATAAACTCGAAGTTGTAAAGTTGGAAGTCTAAATTATAAACTCGAAGTTGTAAAGTTGGAAGTCTAAATTATAAACTCGAAGTTGTAAAGTTGGAAGTCTAAATTATGAACTCAAAGTTGTAAAGTTGGAAGTCTAAATTATAAACTCAAAGTTGTAAAGTTACAAACTCAAAGTTGTGAAGTTGAAAGTCTAAATTATAAACTCAAAGTTGTGAAGTTGAAAGTCTAAATTATAAACTCAAAGTTGACTTTCTTCATTGAAGAAATGAAGAAATAGAAATGTGTATATTAAGCAACATATCGAGGTAACGTTTTGTATCTCTCCAAATATTTCTCTAAGATATCCCTTTCAATATACTGGTAGGCTAATAGTGGCACTTTATTCCTTCCACCTGGATATAACTCGAACAATAAACTATCCATAATTTCGTGATCCAAGCAACTCTCAATATCCTTAACTGCGGAAAGTATAGTTTCAGGATGATCGTTTATTTTAGTTTGCGCTGTAACGATTATTTCGAGATTTTCGTAACTTAAATGGTTGTCTGTCATTTTATCTTTATAAGTTTATTACGACTATTGTCGTCGTTCGAACTTTGTATTTATACAAAGGTCGTTTTTATATTACGTTTTCACTTTTGTTGAAAAGTGAAATTATTTATGTAATTCTTGGTATAAATTACTGTTTATATTATGTCTAACAATCTACTCGACAAGATTTGGATTCATTTTAAGAAAGTGTATTCAAAAGATCAAATTCGTAGGTGCTTGCTATCTACAAGCAAAATCCATAATATTAGCATGGAAGATATATACAATGCTGTTACCGAAATCATTGCGATACCTCAAGTTGAAAAATTAAAAGAGCGTCTTTACGAATTAGACCTACCTTCAAATATCGACGACTTGGGATTTTCACTACCACAAGATATATGGTACAACATTTTATTAAACACAGACGTTCATCAAATTAATAAAAGTTGCCAAACAAATCGATCGACAAGTCTAGTTTGTCGCAAACCACAATTTTGGGTGGCTTATTGGAAACTCTGGGGTATACCTTTGAGTGTATTCGATTTACCCCAAAAGCGATCGGATTGGTTTAAATTACATAAAATTACGACTGTTGTTAATCATCTAACACAATTATTTATTATCGAGCATGAATTACGACATTGGGTCAATGTTTTTATCTATTTTTATGAATATCCATCTGTTGATGTCACAAAATTATTACCGGTTGTGTCTAATACCATTAGACAATTTGATGAAAAGATGGATGAGCACAGCGATAGTGAAGATGGAGAAATAGAAAGAAAAATAGATATAAGATTATTCGAAGACGATGATGATATTGTGTTACAATATTATTATGAGAACGGAAATGGCGACACCGTTGACGAAATATCTTTTGATTTAAGTATGGATACTATGATTGACTTTTTAATCCGGTTACTTTATTATTATCCAAAATTGGAAATTGTGGACGGTAACGGTTGGTCGTATACTTCATACACTTCAATCATAAAATCAACTAAAGGCACAGGGTTGGGCAGCAATATTCTATCCCGGCGAATCAAATTTTTAAAGGAACACAATATTGAAAATGATGTTGCAACACTTTAAGTGTTTGAGTGTTCATAAAAACTGATAAATTTTTACGTTTATTTCATCACGTAAACGTGATGAAAGTTTAACTGCGGTAATTCCACAAATATTATCACAACTCATTTCATGTCTCATCGTGTTCGTACACTTATACCGCATCTCGATTATGGTCTACTTACCAAGAATAAAATTTTACCAAAAGAGAAACTATTCACTTCCAAAACGGTACCTTCGCGTGGTGGCAAAACACCATGCGTAAAGTTATCAAAAACTTTAGGAGCATCTTCCTACGGTATTTTAGTCGAAGATATCATCAATACTTTACTTCAAAATAAGTGTGACTTACAATCTTTGGAGATAGTTCGTAGTGAATTAAGTTTTGATCTTCAAAAGTATTTAAAGATCGATGAATGGAAGTGTGTTAGAGACCTCATTCATAACCACTTTCCGGTCGCACCACAAATACAAGTTGAACTTGTCGATGGTCAAATTGAGGGTCATCCCGATTTATTATCGGAAGATTGTGTCTACGATATCAAAACAACTGGGAGATTCGGAGTGATGCGAACCTCAACTATATTTCAATTGTTGAGTTACTATTGTTTGTGTCAGTCAACCAAGTTGAAGGTTACGAAAATAGGATTGGTACTACCCTTACAAAATCTAATCGTAACTTACGATTTGAGTAAGTGGCGGTGGCGACCATTTTACGAAGAGCTCAAAAAAACAATAACATTAAAACATGAAAAAGATGCTGGGTGGGGTATCACCATTTTCGACCAATTGTCATTTATGGCTCTTGTCAAAAAACACGTTGGTTCGCATTGTCGCATCGAAAATTTACACGAGTACACGAAAGTATTACCCGCTCTCCAATTTTTTCTTAGCGGCAATCAAACATCAAAGATAAAATATACGGAAAAATTCGTAAAAGATACGAAGAATGCGATCGAAATAAATAAAGTACCGGTATTTATACATTCACCTTATATACTTAACTTATCACATCCCGGTAAGGGACAAGGAACACGCGAAGAGGATCATCATTCTTACGAAAAGTACGATTACGGTGGTTGGACATTCAAATGTCTCGATGATATATTCCAGTTTGCAAAGAAGACAAACATTAAAGGCGTAGTTATTCATTGCGGGAAAAGATGCGGAGAAGAATATTATGCGTGTGTATTTCGTATGTGGTGTAGCGTATTGTATTGTGCACGTTTTGCAACTGAAGAATGCAAGTTAATAATCGAAACGTCATCGGGGCAGGGTGGCGAGATATTATGTTCACCCGAAGAGTTAGGTAATTTTTACCTATCATTACCCGATGAAACGCGTAAACATGTGGGGGTGTGTGTTGATACGTGTCACACATTCTCCTCCGGCTACGATCCATATGAATTTATTGCAATATTATACAGCATGGATGTACCTATCGATCTTATCCATTACAACGATTCTGCAGTTAAAAAAGGAGCGAAAAAAGATCGGCACGAACGTATAGGTAAAGGATATATCGGTTTTGAATCCTTATACAAAGTATTAGAATTCGCTATAGAACACAATATACCATTGGTTAGAGAATAATAATTTTTTGATCTTCAGTGTTTCACTGAAGATCGCGTAATAATTCTTATCACAATTCCATGCTTTTAGGCATGATATCGTAAATATCTTTAATTTTGTCGACAATGGGTGCCGATTGACAACATATTTCTAGAACAGATATCGTATTTTCTTTATCTTTAATTTCTGTGATTTTATCACAATTCGCAACGATATTAATAACATTTTTGTCATTACACAGCGCATTTGCACGCAATGTCACGTACACATCCATTTCATATTCAGTCGCAAGATTATTTACCATTTTAGTATCATTCGCTCGTTCTGGATATAAATATTCTAACCCCAATTTACTGAATATTGCTTCAATAATAAGAAAAAGAGAATTCGCTAGTGTACGAATATTGTTTAATTTGACACGCGCTTTCATACTCTCAACTGTAAGAGTATGAAGTGACCGCAATTCTTCTTTTGACATAGTTCTTGTGTTAAACGGAACATCACAACCGGCATTTCGTAAAACTTCGAGTCTAATTACAATGTCAATGCTTTCAGGATCCATTTTGATTGTATTGTAATTATAGCTAAAAAATGAAAATCAATATACAATTTTTTATATTATCATCCGTGAAACAAATTATGTCGGAACATATGGCGGGAATGATTGTGGTTCACTTTGCTAAGGAAAAACTTCGAGAATTGATGGGAACTCTCAAAGTTGGTGATGAAGTTGTACGTGATATGAAAGGTATTATAATGAACCTTAAAGTAACAAGTATTACGAATGACAGAATTATATGTAATTATTGGGAGTTCGACAAGGAAACTGGTGATGAAATTGATGAAGACTGCACTGGTACGTTATCATATATTTTGCCTAGTTCGTACGTTAATGGAAAAACACAATAATTATATATTCTTATTGCATTTCATTACACATATGCGTAATGAAAATGGCGAATTTCACGCTAATTTTTACGATATGCATGAAAAATTAAAAAAGTGATTAAAGATTTTCTCTCTATAAGATAACAATCACCTAACCCTAAACAAACCTACACAAACCTAACATACACACACAAACATATTTCGCAATGTCTAACGATAAAGCTAAATCAAAAGAAATTACAATTTTTGCTAACGATCTCGCAAAAGTCAATGTAAAAAACCTGATTCTAGATAATCCTGTCACAAACAAGAGCAAAGATGGTTACGAATGGATTACCTCTGGAGGGCATTACAGAGATAATAAAACTGGAGAAAGATACGATGATTTTTTATTTGAATTACCCCCTCAACAAGTTTGGGGTATTTCGGGTCAATGGGATCCCAAGATTGCGGAACCCGACCGAACCCTCGATAATATTAAAGGGTTACAGATTTGTTACCCTTTGACCTCGGTTGAAACGATGAAGGAGCCGACCCCTCAAGAGGCGGCGCTTAAAAAGTTTTTAAAGGAGGTTTTATGGCAAAAGGGATGGGATAGCATGTGCGAATTTGATGACAAGAATCTCATTGATGGACCGGCAGGTAGCGCTTGTACATCCGCTTTGAAAAAGAAGAATCCCGAGTATGCCATGAAACCTGTTTTCGCTTATCCCCTTGTTCAAAGTAAAACACCGGGTCAAAAGAAAACGGCCGACACATCTAAACCTGAGAGGATGTATATCGAACTCGTTACTTTTGGCGAGGGGGAAAAGTTGAGATGTCTCACCCCTATTTTCGGTCCCGGGGACAAAAAAATGCATTGGATGAAGTATTTATCAACATCCAGTAAACCTATTGTCGGTATCGGTCATTTCATTTGTCGTTGGAAGGGAGCATATTGGGGTTCTCATGGTTCGAGTACACATGGTGGTTCCATTAAACTTGAAATTGTCGAAATGAATTTTACACCAAAGTCGCAAACGACTCTATCGTACAAACGCATGTTGCCCGCCAACGATGCGGTTGAAGAGAAGGATGACAGTCATGAAGGAAGTGAAGGCGATTCATCCTTTAGACATCCTAGCGGTTCGGGTATTGTCGCGAGCGACTTTGCTAAACCGGAAGATGATGTAGATAAAAATGTAAATAATCTGATGAGTAGTAAGAACACCACAAATAACACGAACGATCAAAAAACAGAGAGCGCGTCGGAGGATGATCAACTCGAGTCCGATGGAGAGGGTGACGATAGTGAAGAGGAGCGACGTAAAGCCGCAGAGGAGGAGGCTAAACGTAAAAAGGAAAAACTTGAAGCTGCCCGAGCCAAAAAGAAAGAAATGGTTGCCGCAAAGAAAGCTGGTAAAAAGTAAATAAAACAAACTTCACGTGAAGTTAAATTTTTCTTGTTGGTACCAACAAGAAAAAAATGAAGAAAATACTTGATATTTTATGCATAATATACGTAAAACTGTTGTTTGTAGCAAGATATTTTTGTACTTTATGTCACACCTAACTTATTTTCCATTAAACAAAGAATGCTCAGTTTTATTCAAAGGGGATGCAACTCGCTATGAGGGGCAGTTCAAAAAGATGGTAACAAAGAATCAAGTTATCTTTTTTGGAAACGATAGGAGTATCACCATTATTGCAAAGTTACCCGGAGCGGGAACGAAAGGCGAAGTTTCAAGTATTCGTATATTGTAAAAAGTGACATAAATTTTTCCTATATTTGTGTATAGGAAAGCGCCATACTAATGTACCCGCTATACATTATCAAAAAAAACTCGCACGGGAACCCTCAATTAACTGAAACAAAAATTGATGGTGCGGAAAAGCTTAATTTTTACGATTTGAAAGCTAATGCATATTGGGCTATCAAAGACCCGTCCGACAACGTCAGATATTTACTTCAAACATACTTTTCTAAACATTCAATTTACGAATGTAAAGGAGACGTGTTTGCTATAAGCCCCGAAGCTGCAAAATTCTTTAAACCTGAAAATACAGGACACGGTTCGGGTGTCGTTATAGAATTTATAGATTTATATGACGATCACTGGTATTTACTCATTTCGGACGATAAACACTACATCAGTAATGTTCAAGGAACGGCCGAAGGTAATGAAACTTTTGAAGAATGCATTAAGCGTGAAGTAAAAGAAGAAACACAAATCGATATATCCGACATTGAACCGGTACCCATCGCGTCGTACACATTTACGTATCGCAATGCATTAGTTGATTGTGAATATGAAGTCGTGTCGCAAATTTATTACGTTTTGTTGCCATGGGATCGCGTTAAACATCTATTCAAATACAAGGATCAACACTTGACAGACTTAACCTCCAATGAAACATCGGAAGCATCTTTAGAATCTTCAGGATTTACTGTATTAATACGCGATAATAAAAACGGATTGTTTTGCGAGCAAAACAATCCGAGCGATATAAAATATCGCTCTAAAAGCGAACCTTCGTGTAAACACGAAAGTTCGGGTGATGCAATAAATTTGTCATATTGCAATATTAATATCATCGATGCAAGTAAATTGGATTTGAAAGAAAAGCTCGATGAGGTGAATTATATCATAACAATACCTGTAAAGATGAATATGGAGGATGTACCGGAAAAGTTTGATATAATCCGAGTCAACAAAACAATTAAGGGTAAGATTAAACGCGTATCGGCTGATTATTCGAAAGTTTCACACCATAGGCAATTTATAGATCTGTTTGATAAAGACATACCCGTTGTTAAACCACCTTTCTTAAGTTCCATCACTTTCAACAAAAGACGTGACGATGCCATTAAAGAATATTTAGAAATAAATAGTCATGTGAACCTATGAGCAATATAGCAAAAACGAACCTTCGTGTAAATACGAAGGTTCGAGCAATGCAATAAATATTATTGCTATATTGTAATAAGAACCATATTGCTCGTAACTTCATGCAGACATGAAGTTATTCTTATTGCTATATTACATGTTAATTTTTATTTATGATGGTTATTCATAAATATTGTGGTTTGAATTATTTCAAACGGAAAACAAATGACTAGGTACTTAACTCTCAATAGTTATAATGGTGCATTAGGTGGTATACAACCTAATCCTGCAGGTCCCAATGATACACCCTCACCCGGTGGTTTAAGTTCTATCGATCACCATTGGACACATGGTTTATTTGGATGGCCCGAACAAGTTACGGACGCGTATGCAGGTACAGGTGATCGTTATATTTATGGACAGTACGGAAATATGTATACACCCAATGCCCATACCGATTTATACACAGATTATCATGGACCGCATACAGATCGTACCGAATATCGAGATTTACACGGCGATCCTTACTTTTGGAATGAGGGACCCGCGACTAATAAAGGTCAAGAGTTAATACATCACTCTCGTTACAGTAACCTCATTGGCGATAACAAAGTTAACCCGAATCACAATATGATTGCAAGTCAAGGTCACCCTATCGTACCAAGGGAAGGCGTTGGATTTGTGTCAAGTAACATCGAAATGGGTCGTGCTACTAATAATGCTATAATTGAACATTACACTCCTACACAACAAGCTGCAAATGTAGAAACAAGCATCGAGTTTATCGACGATCCCCTACCTTCCCCTAAACCTGTCGTAAAACCACAAGCAAAATCCTCAGCAAGTTCGGCACCTAAAACTAACTCGCCACCCAAAACGTGTAATAAACCACCTTCGAGACCGATAGAACCTTCACGACAAACACAACCCCCTAATAATTCGCATATAACAACAAACGTTGAAACAGACAAAAAGAAAAAGAGCAGTGTCATTACGATGTTGGTTCTCATCGGCGTGTTGGTGTGCATCGATTTATGGGGCGAGTTTACGCATGTTTTTATTGCGCAATACTTAAATAAAGGTAAAGATGTAACTTATGTGCGTTACGCAATATATGCGCTTGTCGCAACGATATGTGTGATTGTTGCTATTCAATATACGGGTACGGAGGTCCCCGTTTGTGTATCATCTACTGAATAGTTTCAATGATAAAACAAGGCAATAATTTTTATTGCTTTATTGTCTTACGCTACTTTGTGCTTGCACAAAGTATCGATTTTATTGTAATAAGAATTATTACACAATGCGTTGTGCTTGCACAACGCATTGAACAATGATTTTCATTGTAATAAAACAAGGCAATAATTTTTATTGCTTTATTGTCTTACGCCATAC
>Ga0310811_10002307_pt1 | contig 23818 bp, 30 predicted proteins | sample YCmetagenome_FD_207642 | JGI IMG/M metagenome (GOLD analysis project Ga0310811, IMG submission 207642) | Soil microbial communities from experimental microcosm in Duke University, North Carolina, United States - YC | ecosystem: Engineered > Artificial ecosystem > Soil microcosm > Unclassified ... | reverse complement strand
AGTGTCATTCAACACAAAATTTGGTTTGCATAGTAGATTGACACAATCCCAATCAATCTACACCAGAATATACATAACTTATATAAATACTATGATGAAACTTTAAGCAGGTCCCCGCGCTGCAGAATAAGCATTCACCGTGTTACACAGTACTGCTAATTGACACATGTACATGCTCCTGGAAGGCAATCGAAGTCATGACTGTTGCTGCATCAGAGTGGGCCACGATCTTAGCGTTATATTTCCGAACGCTGAGAATGAGGCGTGGCCCCAGCACAAACATCTGCACGCCCAAGGGAATCTCAGAAACACCATTGAGTATCAGAGTTCCCATGGAATATGAAGTCTAAAGAAATGATGAGCAGTAGTTCCATGTAGATGCCGGTGACAGGTCTTCGCACCGAGATCTCTGGAGAGATATAACTAAACTGGAGGCCAGAGGTACAAGCAAAGCTAGCACGTGCAGAACTTGAGCAAAAATGATAGCTACATTTACATTACAAGCTCACCTTGCAAAATAAAGCACGTAATATTTTATCAGCACTCTGAAACAGTCCCGAAACAGTCCCCGACAGTCGATCCTGTCGATTGACCGAGTCACCGCAGGTCACGGAAATGTTCCACAGCAGTCCAGACCGAAAGACCCAGTGCGAGGACCTCCAAAACAGTGTTGAGTATCCAACCCATTGAAATCAGAAACTGAGCATCCCCCTGATATCCATAACTGCACATATACGTGCCAGGGAATATCAGCTCCTCTGGTGTTTGTCCGATATGCTGTGTTCTTCAAGTAAATAAGTATAGCTTACCCCCCACAGTATGCTTGAGCCCTATTGCCGCGAATACTCCGCAAGCGATGTTAACGACCAGGAAGGTCACAAGAAGGAATATAAGCATCATTCTAGATCTCTGATACATTGCATGTAACCGGGCAATCATGACGACTTGCATCATATTTTAATATCACTGAGGTATGACAGCTGGATAACTCACCGTCCCACAATGCAGCTACTATTACAATTGTCCACATTATTGCGTAGTTCAAAATATTACCTGAAACACCCAATTAGTGATCAGCTTCATACTAAGATCAAACGCTCCGACTCACACCTATAGAATTATGTTTGAACCATGTTCAATGATCAGGATCTCACTCACCCCTACAAATGAGTGTGTTCATTCGATAGCCCTAGGATGAGATGGTTGCGGCATACTCACTGCATCTGTCAGCGAAATCAATGACATACATACTGTGTCCACGGTTCAGAAGAATCAAACACAGCACATACTGTAGGACATACGCATAATGGTGATACTGATCATGCGAGATGGGCTATTAGCACAGCGCCAATCTGTTGGCTCCGAAACATACACAAAATATAGTACTCCAATGTAGCGTATCTAGAACATTTTGGAGTCAGCACAACTTGCCAACCACACTATAGTATAACATGAGGTACGAACAATCAGATACAGCACAGTTATGGGAGACCAGCGTTGCCTCTGTCATGAATTCGTTATATTCTTTTATTTGTCTTCTGATATGGGACTCTATCACTCACCCAGATCAGTTCGATCTATGACACCGTTCTTAGCGATTTGACTGCTCCAGTGATAAAATCGACCTACCTCTTGCGCGAGTGTTAGTACTGGAAATATGATAAGAATGATGTCAGCAGCTTCCGAACACTGTCCTGCTTACCCCAATCGTATACCACTATGACGCCGGCAGCAACTGCAAAAACGCAAGTCAAAGATTAGATCGAGACATCTCCAAGTCGAAAATGACAGTAACCTGACAAATAGCTGGAAAAAAGAGACCAAGTGAACAACAGCAACCAACTGGGATCATTTAAGATTACAGTCATAATCAAGGGATAGGTGTGAGCGAGTGGGGGATATTGGAATGATAGCGTTCATGTTAGATATACAACCGTTCAGCGCTTGTATCGCAATTGATTGGTTCAAGTAAGTATCGATCGACTTGAAGCAAAGAGTGGAAGCCCTCTAGTTAATCAAATAGATTCTTCAACGACGTATGCAGAACAGCAGAGAGCTGGGAAAGTTGTGGTGGCAGTGTAGGAGCTGTCGAACGTGGTGAAATCAATGAGGAATGCCTAAAGGCGAGCAAGTGACACCAGTCCTCAACCAATTCGTCCCCTTCCAAGTACGCAATATGCTGATCTGCCGGACTAGCGCGCATGAGTGAGGTGTTAGGGTGGGGATGAGAAACGCAAAGGGTCTACTATCAAAAGAAAAAAGAATCCGAGAAGAGAAGAGGTCGGAGGCTCCGGAGCGGAGGATGGTGATATTGCTCTGTGAACGATATTTCAAACCTGGAACGTCAATACTCGCAGAGATTAAACGGTGTCCCCCAAAACCTTTAGATCTCGTTCTTCAAGTTATAGCAGACACTATGCGCAGTTTGACTCTTAGTGCATGATCTATCCATACCACATCTGAGCAGCTCTTTGTGGCGCTTGTTCGTAGCTGCGCGAAACTAAATGAGGAGGCGCTCGATGAAGATGTGAAGAGGACGGGGCTGCTTGGACTCGGAGAAAAGAGTAGCAGGCGGCATTCTTGATTGTAATGATTTGGCGAAAATAAGAAGTTGTCAGTCTTCCTTGGTTATACTAATCAATTGAATGAATTCGAAGAGTCGTTTTGAAATTTGGATCCGTGTTACCAGAGGAACGTTCACATCCTGAAACAATGTTGTGGAAATTATCCATGTTCGCTATGTGTAGTTTCGATTTCTTTTGCTCGGCAGCTATTGCAAATTGGCAAAGGTAGCCGAGTAACATATTGCTCATTCTCTCCAACCGGTGTTACAGATAATTAAATATGCGTTCACCAGAATATTTAATGGTCTCGAATGTATCTCCAGTAACTGTACCTAAGATACAAAAGTAATTCTGAAGAACCCGACGAAATAATAAATAAAAAAATGGTGAACGAAGGTCAAGACATGCTGAACGAAGTATGTTGTCACAGGTAAATTGAAGTAATTGAAGTGGTGTTTCCCAATGATCAAACCATGCCGTAGCTTAAACACTACAGAAGGTATGGCACTTTTCTAGTTATCAAAGAGTAGCGGAGCTGCAACCAATGACGGTAAGACATCTTTCCACGAATTAAATAAACGTCTCCACTTACGTTCATATATGAATGAGACAGTATACATCGCATTCAGGCAACGACACAGAAAGCATTCCCCGTGGTGCCTGATGTAGAGTCCTCATCCACCGGCGCTGACGATGAAGGGTTACTTTCATCATTGACCTTTGAAGCGGACAACACAGCCAGGATGTTTGAAAATGAGTCCATTGGGGATATAGACTGACGAGAGTGAGTTTTACGAGTAGAAGGTGTTGTATGAGATACGGCAATTGGGTGAACTGCTGATAGTCGAGAAGCAAACTTGTTTGAGCTCATAGAAATCATAGTGTCAGGAGACTTATATACATTTCTACCCCGGCCGGACCAGCGAGAGAACTTTGCAAAATCGCGCATATTCCTACCTAATTGTCACCATAATATCACAGTTAGACTGAGACTTACCAATCACAGGAACCACGTTTGCAATGCCCGGAAACCGCGTTGACGCATAAACAATAAGCAAGCTAGCAATAGCGAATGCATGTGGGATTAATCATCGTGTGAGCAGCGACTTTTCCAATAGGTAGGACGACTTCGGGAGGGGCTTGACAATAAGGACATCCCGATTAGGTAACCATAGTATTCGTCGCAGAGGTTCAACAGGGAACCCAACTGGCTTCAGAACTGGATGACGGCGAATATTTTTCCAAGGTACATTTTAATCAGCTCACAATATCGGCTTAGGTCAATATGCCGCACAATAGATCGTTTAGTCATCAATTTCAAGCATATTTTATTGATGGGGCATGAGCCTGGGTAGTACATCACATATCCGTTCAAAAAACTGCATAATCACGGGGAACCGATGGGAAGTGTACTTACACTTGGACCGCGAAATGAAGGGTGGGCTCACTCATTGTAATTCGTCGACTTCCTAGCAGAAGAAGACGGACCTGATATTAAAGTTGGTATATAACCCCCTGGTGAGTGAGCCTGAGGAGTGGGTAGAATTGAGGGTGAGTAATACCACTGAGGAGGCTGAGATACCCGAAAATGTTGAGGTTCAGTGGGTTTTTTGGATATATGCCCCAGTCATGTGCGGAGTTTGCCTATGTGCGCATTAGATGAAATGAAAATTCCCACTACGGCAGTAGTGGGTTTTGGTGTGTCATCCTCGAGAAAACCTCATCGTTAAATTTTGGCAGTAAAACGCATTCCAGTCTAAAAAGGTGTTTTGTTCGCATGGTCATGTGACATTATGTCTAAGTCTCTGTGTATGTGATCTGCATTGGTCGTCGACTATTATGTCTTCTATGTATCACAAAGTCCTTGGATCTTTTGCTGATGTTCCTGCTGTTATTCGTGTTAATGGTGCGAGTCTTGACTCCACTGTGTCCTTGTCTTTTCTGCATAATTTTAATGTGCTGCATTGTAATCATGATGGCATGGCTGTGGAATCAAGTTCTGGTCTGGTGCATCGTCAGGAAAAAACCCAAAATGCCGTAGCCTGGGTGACAGCTATATAGTGCTTTTTAGGCACAGTAGCACTATGTAGGCTCACCTTACACTACAGTGACCTATATAGCACTACAGTGGCTCAAAAAAGTGTCTCAATGTTTGTGGATTTTCATGTAATTGCTTCATTGTGAGTCAGGGTGTGGGAATCTGACTAAGCTATAGGGAGATGTTGGGAAGCTCTGCCTCTGAACATTAGGTTTGTTCCCTATGGTGTGGGAATAAAATGACATCATGCGAAGATATGGTCATTTTAATCTGGTGACTCATTGAGACACTTTTTTGACTTTAAGTCTGACCAACACAATCTCTATAATTATAGTACTTTGTATGCCTTCCTTTTACTCTAATTACTTCTGCCACTCTTTTAAATATATTATCTATCAATCTGAGGTATCCTTCCTTGGTAATTTTCTCCTATTCTACTGCAACTCTGTTCTATAGCTGAAATAGCCCCTATTATAGATTTTGATAGATTGCAAGCAATTCTTTGAGTAATCTTAAGAGATATTTGATATAGTCAAGGTTCAGGGACTATTATGGCCATGATAAATCAGTAATATCATGGTCTTCAAGCTATTCAATAGCTAACTTGGATGTATGCTCCCTATGACCCAAGATCTCTTGATCACCATATTCTAACTGGGCATGTTGTTAATGCAATCAAGGCCACCAAATCTATTAAATCTATTGATGTCCAGAGGCAGAGCTTCCCAACATCTCCCTATAGCTTAGTCAGATTCCCACACCCTGACTCACAATGAAGCAATTACATGAAAATCCACAAACATTGAGACACTTTTTGAGCCACTGTATATAGTTTTAAGCCATGCTACAAGTGGCTATATGGTTTGGGGGTGCTACAGGTAGCTACAGGAGCTACCACTGTGGCTACAGGCAACTACAGGTGCAACTGTAGTATGTACATGACACATTGTTGTATCTAATTACTTTATAACACATGCGCAAAACATTTTGCCATCAATGAACTCGTTGAAATACAAATCATTTGCCACCTCATATGCATTTCTGCTTCTCAACCTCAGATCTACTGATTGTCCCATCTTCAGTATTAAATGGCATGGCTGCACAATTTTGTCAACATGGATTACAGCAGCATTGTGGTGAAGTTGGCAGATTGAGTGTGAGACCTGTCACATTTGAGAGGAAAGGCCTGGTGGTTTGAAAGGTGTGAACCACTCCACACAAGCGAGGGCTCTGGAATATGCACCAAACTGGTGAGGTAGGGTGAAAATAGCACAAACTTGGGCTACTCATACACCTGCAATAAGACTATTATCAAAAATGACCACTGAGAAACCCAGAAAAAAAAATACCCTCAAGAGTATGCAAATGTGAAGAGCGAGGCCTGTCAGCTATCAATGCCATGTCAAACTGGGCTGGGGTACCAGGTTTCCAGCCTGATGGCAATTTTTCTGGAGTTACTCTGATGCGCCTTAGCTTTGGCATATCACTAACTTGTAAATCAAGTGGTGTCACAATCACCACTTGATGATAAAGATCAAATCGGTCTTGAAGACCAGGGACTATGGTGTTGTGTGGGAGATTCTTGAGTAAGAACGATTGGAGAGCAGGGAGGAATTCAGTAGTGCTGTGTGCTGTTATGATGGTTTGAACAGATTGGTGAGGATGCACAGGGACTTTTACAAGGGCATGGGTTGCTTGAAGTAGTTCAGTGGCAGGAAGGTTTGGTGTTTCTGACTCTGAGTCCATGTCTGAATCTGTGTTGAAGTCATGTGGGTTTGAGTGAGGCTATTGTGACAACCAATCCAGGTATGTGCTACATATAAACATGGCTTCCTGGCATTGGAGCCACAAAGCCATTTGTTCCTTGTAGTCCCATTTATTGCTAGCATGGTATGAATCCTTTGTGAAATCAATGTGCAAGCGCTCAGGAAGTTCTGTGTTAAAGCTGTCAGCTGTGCCAAACAATGTAATGGACTGCACATAATGAGAGAGCTGGTGTAATTTTGGTATATTGAAATGCTCTCAAACAGTGAGCTCCTTGAGGATGTCTTTATTTGCATGAAATACAGTCAGGGAGGTTTGTAGGGCTTCGAGGGACTCAGTCATCTGAATGTGCAGCTGGGCATAATATGAGAAGTTGAGAATAGATCGTGCAACCACCAAAACACAACTGCCAGGTGTGACATCAAAACATCATCTTAACAACTTGATAAGCACACACCTAGGTACTGCCCTGCTCAATAAGCCAACAAATACTTGCTGCATCTCTTTATGTTCACGTCCTGTCCACTGCTTCACACTCAATATCCCTTTCCTGAAGTGTCGAAGGCCAGGATAATTTGGGATCGCCTTGAAACGTGCATCCATTTCATCCTCCCCAATAATATTGATGCACCACTTCACAAGGTGGTCTTTGAACACACCTTTGTGAAGTTGATGCAGAAGGTCAGGTGTGAAAGCTAGAAAAATGTCTGCATGAGGTAGATCAGCCCAGAAAGGCTTGTAAATGGCATGTAGACCATTGACCTCAAATCCCAGAGGATGCTGACCAATCTTGTGCTTGTGCAAGATATCTTTTGTTGACTCTGGATCATGCATTGCCAAGTTGAGTGCATCCCCTCACTCATTTGCTGCTATGAGGCACTTTGGACATCAGTTCTCTTTGCAACAACTGACCAAGCACTGTTTTGGGAAATTGGCAACATATGCTGCAAGAATTGGGTAGACAGGACGAACCCACGAGTCCGCACACACCATTTTGACACCATTGTTTCCAGCACCAATGAGAGGTTGGAGCAGTAGAGCCATGCAATGGTGGAAGAGTCTGTATCTAGCCAAGGAGTGTGCATCAGGGGTGAAACAGTCAAGTTTGCTAGCTGGTAAGTAACCAATGAGGACAGTTGCTTGTGCTGATGCTTGGTGCCTTTTTGCTTTAGCAATGTTTCCAATGGATATGTACACTGGCCATGCCGACTTATCCCCTCGGAACTGCAACAAGGACATTTTGTCTGAAGATAGAATGATTGGTGCTATTGTTGCACCCTCTGGCAAGGCATTCTGTGTATGAGGTCAGTCTGTTACTTTGTTGCTCCCTCTCAGATAGTCTTACCTGTTTCTTGCCCCACCAGTCTGCTGTCCACATCTTGTCGATGACTCTATGTTTCCCTGCACAGTCTGCATATGCTTTGGCAGGTGAGTATGCCATATGTTCTTTAAAGGAAGGATTGCCAATGAGCTCTTTCATGCATTATACAGGGTCCTGGCTCCACAATTCAACCTCTTCTTGCAACATTTTGCCTTTCTCATCCTTGCAGTTTCCATGTACAGTCACCTTCTTACAACTCCATCCTGGCCTGCATGGAAGTTTGTCCACACACTGCAAGAACAAGCGGTTGTTATGAAATGAAAGTTTGCTGCAGTTTTGTGTCTGGTTAGGGTATCAATATTGTAAGTTCAAATTTTGATCAACACTTTCAAACTTACTATGGGCAGTTTCAGGAATTCTTCAGTCTGTGTCTGACCAAGGTTCTTGATGAGCCAGTGGGCCAGATCCCACTCTTCCCTGGTGAGTGATATCTATTTAGTAGATGCTGCTTTGCCAGCACATTTGAGCACTTACTCATCCTCAAAAGGTGACCATAGATCCTCACCCTCTTCCTCTTGGTATTTTCTATATTTTTCAAAACTCATCTCCCCCTCATGCAGTGCCCAGCCAGCATCCATCCAAGGTTCAAAATATCAGCTGTTATTGGTGAACAACATCCCATCTTCATCTTCAACTTCCTTGACTGTAACATGACAAGTCTTGCTGAGTGCTGGGTTATCGTCCATATCTGGAGATGGGTGTGGGTGAACATGGCCTGGAGCTGCATCTTGATGGGGGAAGTCAGGTTCATCATCTAAGTTCTCTGCCTCTACTTCTTCAATCATTGATTCATACTGTATTTGACATCCAGGACGCCCTACAATGTGTCTCTTGAGACCCTCAGGTGTAGTTGTTACCTTCCCACAGAATACACAGTGGGGCATGCTGGGTTTTCTGGTGCAATTGACGGTGCAATTGACACAAAAATCATGTAAAGTCGTGTTGTGCTGGCCTTAAGTATCTTGACACAGCAAAAAATGGAAAAAACATGCTAACACTATTCTGTCCAGGCTCAAACCACATTACAGAAGGTCCACTCCTTCTTGGACTTGTGGAGACCAAAATTGGACTATATTCGAAGTTCCATGACCTCCTACTGCCATTTGACTGGCATACATGACCCTAATTGGACTATATTCAAAGTTCCATGACCTTGAAGTTCTACTGCCAGGCATACATGTAAGTGTCTTTAATCTACCTATGGTACTCACCTTGTACCTGGATCTAGTTGTGGCACAGCACCTAGTTACTGCTGCGCCCAGTTTGAGTCTAGACCAGGCCAACCTAATACTGGCCCTAATTGTGACTAACATGAAAGTCATTTGCAGCAATGTGTCCCTTGCAAGTAACCAACTACTGTCACAGACACAGTTCATACTTGTGCACCACCATTCCTTATGGCACAAAATATGGAGATTGACATGAATATCATTGAAAATAAAGGTGATCCACATGGTGCGCCCTTATTCTGAATGACACTCGACTAAAACTAACTGACAACTAAGCTAGGGTAGTAATGCCATGAGCTGCAAGTAAGAGCTCCAAAAGTTGAACCTTGCATGACTCCTCACACCACTTTTTTCAGCATTCCATTGCACTGTTATCAACTCCCGCACCAAATTTTGGTGAGCAATAGGACCTTGTATGTGCTCTGAGAGCTGCGCTCTACATGACTTATCACAAAGCCTAATCTCTGCATCCCAGCGCTCTAGGACAAGTGTTTGCAGGTAGGTCTGTGAGGCTTTGATGGGTCCTGGATTTTGGCAATATGGCACCAATGGAAACTGAATATCAAGAGCAGGCTTAACCTCCTTTGGTGTATGAGGTACCTCCCTAGCCCATCCTGGAGCAATGACCACGTGAAATGGTCAACTTGGAGGAGGTATGGGCCTGATGGTTGGTTAGTGTTTGTCATGGTTTATGGTTGAGTATCACCTTTTGCTGACTTCAATTGAGTTCGGTTTCTCTTCAGCTCTGTTCAATAACAAGATGTTTGGCTTCACATCATCTGATTTGTTCACTGAACTACAACATTGGTGAGTGTGAGGCAAGCATTGGAGTAGGCAGCCACTTACAATTTATTCATTTTGGCTATAGTATCAATTGTATTTGTGAAAGGAAAGTCATCCCTGTCCCTCTTATTTATGCCATTATATTGACACTGCTTGGTCAGTTGAAAACTTTAACTTCATGATCAACAAAACTCAATCAACAAAACTCAAAAATTGTTTGTTGATCTGACACCACTGTAGGGTTTTTAAAGGCATGCATACCCCCTCCTTATATAGCTCCACACAGTAGACACTTGACAAATCTGGCTATAGGTACTATAATGACTATATAGCACCCTGTAGTCAAAGGCTTTTTTCCTGATGGTGTTCCTACTGTTGATGGTTGGTATAATTCTCGGCAGATATTTCACTCTGTCTATTTGAAAGGGTGTGACATTGAGCTTGGTTGTAATTGGCTTGCATTCATGAATGTGAGGTTCGATGGTTCTCAATTTCTTTGGCCTCTGGAGACAGATCTTGTGTGGCTTTGTGCCGGTCATACTTGGAACTTTGAAGCTGGAGGTACATGTGCTTGTCCATATCATTTTCATATAGCTGAAATGATCTGTACTCTTTTTTGTCTGCTATTTAGCTACCCAAGCAGGTTTATAATCTGTTACCCAAGCAGGTTCATCTTCATCATCTGTTACCCAAGCGGGTTCTCAGCACAATGACTGTGTTATTGACAAATTTTTTGATGGCTATGTAAATTTATGAAGACCTGATCTGAGTGCTTTGGTGGTCGCACATGGGCTTTCAGTAGATGATCATTTGTCTATTGAAGATCTTCGAGAGATTATTTCTTATCATGTTGGCATGGGACTTTGTTCTTCTCCTCTATCATAAGCATTTCAAGGGTGCAAATCACTTTGTCAACAGTTGAATGTGCATTTTGAATATGAAGGTGAAGTCCCCTCTGGAAGAATTGCATTCTTGACAGCAATATTGACTAATACAAAATGATGTCCTTTGAATGACTATTAAAAGCAAATGATGTTGATTTTGAACTTGGCTCAAAAACAGGGTGATTACATCACATGCTGAAAAAACATATCCACTTGCTGAAGAAAACTAAGCTGAAACCTTCTGAACAAGCTCATGAAATTCATCGTTGTCAGCTTTGTTCTGATTGGCCTCAGACTCCATCTTCAGAGCTGAAGTGTCACTTGGTGCAAATGTTTAAGGATGAGACTTCTTCAGCAAAACTAGCCACATTTACTTGCGCATGCTGTGCTGAGAGTGCCTTGCATGCAGATTGTGTGATCGCATCTCCTGATGATTTTGATCTGTCTCTTTTACATAGGCCTGACCATCAAAATGATCAACATATTTTTAATGATTATTTTGACAAAGACTGTCCTCTTCCTCAGCTTCCATTTTCAGAGTTGGACAGTCCATTGCATGACTTGATGATCAATCCAGCAGGGGTAAGACAATCTGACACTGGTAAATTTCAATTGTTATTATGCAGTCTATGTCACAAAAAGCTCAACAAGGGTAAATGACCTGCACTCAGTCTTGTGAACCATACTTTTATAGGAGATGTACCTGATGAATTGAAGGACTTGACAGTCATGGAGGAAGCAATGATTGCTTGTTGTTGTGCAAAGTGCTGGATCATTCAGTTGAAGGAAGAAAATCAAGATCTGCAACTTTCTACAAACCAATGTGGGATCAAGGGCCACATAATCATCTATCCTCAGTGCCCAGAAGGGATTGCAGATGTCTTACCTCTTCCAGTTGCTGATATTATCACTCCAATCTGTGTCATTTTTGTAGGCTCTTGTCCCCCAACTTGTGCATGGCTTGAGGAGAAGGTGAAGCCTTTGATAGCTCATAGAGAAAAGGTTTGGGCTGCATTAGTTTGGCTCCAAAAACACAATCACTTGTATAAGGACATCACCATTAACTTTGACATTCTGAACTCTATGGAGGAAAAAATGTTGATGCCTTTTCATGTTGACTATGTTCTTCCTAATGATGCCCATGATTCACTGACATCAAAGTATGATGCAAGTGAGGCAGTTCAGTTGGATGATGATGTCTTGCCATCTAATGATCAATCAGCATGTGCTGATGAGCTACAATCTAATTTTGAGAGGGTCATAGTTACCAATGTTGATGGAAATGCATCTGCAAATAAATTATGTGCAGTGGCAGTCTATCATATTAAGAACAAAAGTGGTGGATATATCCAAGGTTCTTATGATCCTGAACCTGTCAATGAGTTTTTGATCCAGATCTATTTCCAATGATTTATCCTACATTGTTTCCTTACAGACTGGGGGGATTTGAGGACCATCTGTGATCCAAATTATTGTCAATCAAGAGACATGTGAAGCATCTTTTTAACCTCACTGATCGTTGATTTCAAGAACACTACTCGTTTCTGTTCACAGCATTCAACATTTTACAACAGCAAAAAATCCTGATGCATATGTCTTTAAAAGTTAAGCAGGACCCATTTCTGGGTGTAGCTACAAACCTTGCAGCTGTTTCACCATGGGCTGTTCACTGTGTAATGGAACATGTAGCTCAAGGTGACACTGTATCTGCAAACAATGACAATGAGCGATCTGTACTGCGCTTGATGAAAGAAGTGGAAGTGATAACTTCAGAAGTCCCAGGATCTGCGCATGCAAGAGCACACATGTGAAATGAAATCTGTGGCCTGGTGTGTGAGTGAGGATTGCCTAGTTTTTATGTTACAATCAATCCTGCTGATGTATACAACCCACTGGTTAAATTTCTAGCTGGTAGTGAGATAGATATTGACAATCTTCTGCCAGAGCATGTACTGAAATTCCATGAGCAATCTATCCTCATTGTAGCAGGGCCAGCAGCCTAAGCCCAGAGCAAAGCAGAATTCAAGCAGTGATGATGATTGTCTGTAGCTACAAATAAGGCGAAACCTAGTCTACAAGCTGACTAAGCTGTGGAAAGGGCCGACAGGGCCCTTGGTGCATAGCTCCTGCCCTTGGGACCTCTACTCCATCATAGCGTGAAATCCAGCTGTCACAGCTAAATTCTTCAATGTGTACATGAAAGCCTTCATCAAATGTCTTCTGAAATTTGAAGGAAAGGGAACAGACCTTCATAAGGGTATACTTGACACTGTCAGTGCATATTACAGGTGCATTGAAGCTCAAGGCAGAGGTACACTGCACTGTCATATGTTGATATGGCTGGAAGGTGGTCTCAATCCCAATGAAATTAAGGACTGCATATTACAAAATGACAAACAAACCTTTAAAGATCGTCTCCTTCAGTATCTCAAAGATACCATCTTGACCTGCATCCCTGACCTCCCAGAGGAAGATGTACCAATATGCAATCAGACCATTCATCCCTGTTCAACTTGAGGCATGAATTTTCAGAAAACTGAAAATGAATTATTGGAAACAACGTGCAAGAAAGACATGCATCTCCTTGCCAGAAAGTGCCAGACTCACAGGCATTTAAAAACATGTTGGAAATACTGGAGGGGCCCACCAGAGCCAAAGGAATGTTGTTTTGATTTAGATGAGAAAAATGTACATCCGATAAGCTTCACAGATCTGGACACAGGTGAGATTACTCTAAAGTGTTTAGATGGCCTAGTCAATCATTTCAATGCAAGCATATTGGAAGCCATGAGATGCAACATGGACATCAAATTCATCAGCTCAGGTCCAGCTGCAAAAGCAATTCTGTATTACATTACTGATTATACATGTATTACCAAGTCTCAGTTAAAGACTCATGTTGCATTGGCTGCAATGGAAATGGCAGTACACAAATTAGAGACATTCAATCTGAATGATGATTATTGCACCCTACAAGCAAAAAATATGCTGCAAAATGTGCTCACTCAATGATTTTTCATCAAGAACTATCTGCTCAGCAAGTCTGTTCATACCTTATGGATTTTGAGGACCATTTCACGAGCCATGAGTACCGTCATTTGTATTGGACTAACTTTGAATCCTTCATCAAAAAATGCAGTCCAAGTCCTGAATGCAATTAGTCATCAACAGCTGATGATACCAAGGTGGGAAACACTCACAATAATGTTAATGAGACTGAAGGAACTCTAGATGAGCAGGAGAATGAATTAGATCATAGGCCAGTCAAAGGAACTCTCAATGATGAAGGAGTCTATATTGAGCAGCTTCAAAACAATGAAATCAGGATTGGTAGTGATAAATTCAGAAATGTCATTCCCAAAGTGACACAAGTTATGGACTACTTACACTGAGATGAAAAATTCAACTGCATCTCCATCTGGGACTTTGTAGCACAGGTAGACAAAGTGAAGAAGGGTAAGAAAAAGAAGAAACAAAGTCTGAGAATACAATTGATGAGGACTCATGCACTGAGGATGAAATTGATAATGATAATGAGCTTACTAGTGACATTGTGCTGGATGACAGTGATGAATTAGAAGATTCAGAAGAAATGGAAACCAACGAGCTATCTTTAACAACAGAACAAAAGCCTCTTTTAGCAGATGATATCCTTCATTCTTTGGCCAAAACACATCCTTTTGGAGAACTACAGACAGGGCATTATGAGTCATGGACTCATTTCCAATGAGTGAGAAGATGGGAGAATCAATTCATGCCTGTTCCCATAGGTCCAAAGATGCCTTGAAGAGACCAGGAGTTCATCTATCCAAAATACTGCCATCTGATGCTCATCCTCTTCAAACCCTGGAGATCAGTATCTGATCTTAAACAAATGGAACAATCATGGACTGACAATTTTGAGAAATTCAGATGTACCTGTGATGAGAAGATTATTTCCATCTTGAACAACATGCAAATATTGCATGAATGTAAGGACAGCTGTGATGATCTTTTTGTGAACCACCAGCTTTGACATAAGCTTGCAGGGATCTCAACCGAAATATCAAACTGTAATCATGATTTTAATGTAGATGACATGTCTGCAGATGATAATGATGAAGACATACTTACTCATCTACAATCAATGGACTCCTCTTGTTCCATACACCAGTCCATGATCAATGAGGACCTCATTTGCTGCCTTCAGCATATGGACTCTTGCAAGTTCTTTGACAACCTTTTATGTGATCTGAACCCTGTAGATCTTGCTATGGACAACCTTGAAAATGATAATCAACTTGTTGAACAAATGATTGAAAATATAGAACAGAAGAATGAATGGCAAGATTGCTACAAAAAAAGGTGAGCAAAATGGAAGCAAAACCAAGCTACAAATGATCCCTCAAAATCACAATCAACCACCAATCATGACACACCATCAATGACAATTAAAACACTGCAGACAAGGCCATTAGAAACGCGTGATACTTTGGTTCCAAGTATTGAGAGATGTACCCATCCAATTAATGAGTTCTGTGATGTGAACAGTGACCATGTAGTGCAAGACTGGTCACTAAATGACAAGCAAGCAAGAGCATTCAAAATCATAGCTGAGCACAGCTGAGCAAACAATCCAGAACCTCTCAGAATGTTTATTGGAGGCAGTGGGAACTGGAAAATCAAGAGTGATCAATGCACTGAAGGACTTTTTTGAGACAAAATCAAGCACACTGATTCAGACTGGCATCATACATGGGTGTAGCTGCACAGAACATCTCGGGCATGACTCTACATGCATCACTTTTATTAAATCAAAGACATACATCTTCAGCAAATACTAAAACAAAGCGATACCTTACAGAAATGTGGGAAGAAATTGACTACCTCTTCATAGACAAGGTATCAATGATAAGCTGCAATTTTCTGACTAAAATTCACAATGCACTAGTAGACCCCAAAGGAAACACTGCACCATTCAGAGGGATCATGTTAAAGACCATCGCACACTGGTACATACAATCTCTCAGAGGGATGAGTATGACTGACTCAGAAGGGCTTTGGCCTCAGCTTGTATGCTGTGCCCCTCACCTGAGTATAGTGCCCTTAATTTCAGATAAAGTCCAATAAGGTCCTAATGAAGTCCAGAGGACTCCAGAGGCAGACAACTCTGGTGGAGCATCCAAAGGACTTCCAGATAAATGCAGGAACCATCCAGATGAGTGTGGGAAACTTCCAGATGAGTATCGGAAACTCGGATGGAGTTCTGTCCACTTGATAGGAAGTGGGATAAACGTATGTATCAATCCTTAGTGAAGACATAGGGTGGAGATACTGCAACAGATGCAGTCTGAGGCAGGAATAGTGGTCCAGAGATCCGTATAGGGGTTCTGGAGTGGATGTGGATGGATATAGACTACCCTTAGGTAGAGACAGAGTTGAATAAGGATCGGAAAGAGTGTGAGTATCAGAAAGGCAAGACTTTAACCTAAGAATACAATCCTTTAGGCTTAAGATAGAATCCAGAAATGGATGAAGTTGGGAAATGCGGAAGAGTGGAGCTCTGGCCTAGAGAATCAATCCCTAGGCCCAAAGGATAGAGAAGGGGTCCTTACAACACTAATGTGTGAGGACAAGAATGCTGCAAGACAATGTAATATTCAAACTGAGGATCTATCAAGATTTACAAGAGTTTATATACTGTAGGTAGCTAACGGAATAATCAGAGGCAGTGTCCAAGGCTATGTACATTAGCACAGTCAAAGGATAATGGATCAGTAAGCATAATGGATAGGTAAACAACCGAGTACTGGTAATAGACAAGTAGCAAAGATATCGAGTAAGTATCCAACCAGTTATCCAAAAGGTAGAGAATACCAAATAAAGGAATAGGCTGTGTTAACGTTATATGGACAGGTAATGAATAAGAAAGCTTATCATATCGGATCCAGAGTGGATAGGCCTATCAGATCAGACCAGATGGACAAGCAGTAGTTGGACAATTGCAATAGTGGATGAGACTGGAAATGGTTATGGATGAGGTCTAGGAATCTAATCTAAGGATTAGTCCATAAATCCAACTATAGGATAGGTCCAGAATTCAGGATATGACAGATAAATATAATTTTTGCTAGAGATTTTGCTCAGCTTTCACCTGTGAGTGGCAAACAATTGTATGCCCACCTGGACCTCAAATGCTGTGCAACAACCCAAGGACAAAAAACAATCTCTGGGAGACTCCTGTGGCTGTCAATAAACACTGTGGTCCTATTAACAAAAATAATGTGTCAGTTGGGTCCAGATAATGAAGGGTTCGTTGAATGTCTTGCATGCCTGCATGAAGGAAAATGCACACAGGATGATTATCAACTGCTACAGACAAGAGTGATCACCACCAGTGCCAGAAATATGAAAGACTGTGAATGGAAGGACACACCGATAATTGTTTGTGATAATGAGAGCAAAGATGAACTAAACATTAAGATGATGATGGCATTTGCACAAAGGACAGGTCAAACTCTTCATTGGTACCACTGCACAGACAAGCATCAAGGAAAGTGACTGCATGATAAGGTCCTAATCAATAAATTACAGCATTTGAATTCAGGAAAAACTAACATGTGTCTAGGTAAGATACCATTGGTCATCAGCATGCTGATCCTCATATCTCAAAATTTTGATGTGGAAGGCGGAATCATAAATGGCAGCACTGGCATATTGAGAAAAGTGAGATACTCACTGAATGATGAGAATCAGTGTGTTCTCAAGTCCTGCATTATAGAAATCAGTCAGTCATCAGACAAAGCACTGCCAAACCTGCATCCACATGAGATACCAATAATTGAGGACTTGGTAGAACTCAGATTTATGCACCCAAACTCAAAAAAAACATGTCACATTACTCGTAAACAGGTTCCTATTCTGCCAGGGTTCATAATCACTGCACATAAATTGCAGGGCCAAACATTAGAGAAGGTTATCATTGATCTTGGTTCAAAATGGTGCCAAGGCGCTGAGAAACCATATGTGATGGTGTTGTGTGCAACATCTTTACAAAGCCTATTCATCCTTTGTCTGTTCAATTACAGCAAGATTTGCTCTCACCCATCCCAAGACATCCACTGAGAAATGCTTCAGTTAGATATCCAGAACCTGAAGACTTTAATTGACTCACTGTATGCAACCAACAAACAACAAGAACAAGCACAGGAAGAGTTACCAGTCTTAAACAACCTAGTCATACAACGTAATACATTGACAGGTAGCAAAGAGGACCATGCACACAAACTAAACAGCGTTCAACAGACCATTCTTGACCTCAATAATCTTATCATAGAAGGCACCCAATCTGGGCTGAATCAGCCACCATGTCACCAGAAGAAAAGAAAAGAAGTTGAGAATGCCATGCCTGGTTCAAACCAAGCAGATAATGAGATGCACCTGCCTCCATGGTGGACTAAATGCCCCAAGGCAGCCTGATTCTGATCAACATTGATCTTTGTCAGCACATCAACAACGAAAACCATGGCGCATCATACCCATGTACTCATTTTGTATCTGTAGTACTTGCAATCAAATCAACGCACATCATGGCTGGGGAAAAAGCAACTGTAGCAGGCTCTGCTGCATGTGGCCTTTCACATTATTCATATGACTTGGCATGCCTGGTATATCAAAACCTAGTACTAGCAGTACTATCCCTTCCACTGCAATTGGCACCCTACAGAAGTCAGCAGTCACGCGAATGTCACTACATGTCACAACATGTCACATAGGCCAATTTCAAAGACTGGCAGTCAAGCAAGTATTTGGCATGAATATTTAAATGTTTGAACAGTACATATGTCTAAGTATGAGGGTGCCTGTTATTAGTGCTGTAGTTATAAAATTGATGTGGATGTGTAGGGAGACCACATACATTGTATGGATACTGCCCCTTTGCAGCAGATAATAATTGTTGGCAGCCAGCTCTTGTGGGTGTGCTGACAAGGCTCTTGCACTCACAAGAGTCAATTACTCAGTGTCTCACATAGTATTAAGGTCTAACAAAGCTCACAGCTTTCCTCATCTACTGCTGCTAAGTTTGCAAATGCAGACCAGCCCCACAGTGCTGCACCTAAAACCAGTTGGCACTTCCAAAGCTGGTGTGTGCACAGTTTGAAACTCCGTCACAGCACATATCAGCAGGTGACATTTCTGCATGACTTTGGCACTTTCAACCATCTTGTTCAATTCTTCTTCAATCATGGTCATTCAACCTTGTAATGAGTTGTATTAGCAAGAGAATGATATATACATTAAGAATTTTGTGTTGAAGTAGCTAGAGATATGAGTTTTGTGAAAGTGCTGACTTCTGTGGGGTGCTGATTGCAGTGGAAGGGATAGTAGTACAGTCCATGCATACCTTTTTCGGCATGTCAAACACATTCAACATGAATGGGCTACTGTAACTTCAAAACTCCATTTTTTTTAATATAAAGTAGTGTAATAGACTCAGTTTCATATACAGAACATGATCCATTGAACAAGTAGACACAATTCTAAAGTTTGAAATTTTCATCACCAAAAATTGAAACATGCCTCCAAAAACTGTGTTTTAGCGCTGGTAGAAGCCTGTAGGGCCTTTGGGTGAGTGTAAACAATGTTTTTATGGGTGTATACAGGCTCTGTGAGGTATCTAAGACTCCATCAATGCAATTATTTCCTTCAGGGGTCCTACATAGCGGTAAGACTTGTATTTGTGCACTGCAAAGGCTGTTTGACATGGATCGAGTCCTTTGCTGTGACATGTAGCATGGTGAAGAGTGAAATCAGAAAATTGAACAGGATCAGATATAGAGAAATGAAAAACTCACTGATACACATCCATATAGCACCACATTTTACAAAAAAACTGACGGATAGTCAAGGTCTCACATATATCAAGACACTGTGGAACCAGGACTTTTGTGGTTGTGAATTTTCCATCGGACACTTTGCGATAACCTGAATGGTCTGTGTATTCAAGTTAGCATGATATGAATATAAAGGAAAACAACAATAAAACTCATAGTATTTGGCGTAACCCCACAGCAACTCAATAGGGTTCAACTCACAGTGAAACTTGGGCAAGAACATGCAAACATGCCCACAGCTCTCAATATAATGTTGTATCATCAGCTTCTCAGTGGCAAAGTCCTCTTGCAATAACAGCACACAATACATGCAGCACCACTCACTTTCTGGTGCTGTCTTGACCTCCTCAGCTTTGGAGATGTTATTATCTGACAATGTGTCTTCTTGCCCCATTGTCTCAGCTGCAGCAACTCGCCTCTCAGCATCTTTCTTTGCCTGTGATTTCTGGCAGCTCTTGCACTTTCCTACAACTTTTCCATGGCATCACAAGCTCAGCTCCTGCCAAACAGATTCACACTCTTGAAGCATGGCCTTCATACCTTTTGGTTTTCCTCGTAATTGAAGATCAGGGTAGGTATCAGGGTACACCAACTTCTGAGACATCCCTCATGTATCGAGTTGGCATGGTGTCGGAGGTGGATTGGTAAGGGGGATGACTGTGTCTCATATTGCCCGCTGTTTCCCACTGGGGTTAACATTCATATTGTTGACATTGAGTGCATCAGCTGCAAGACCTTCGTGTGCAGAGGAGCAATTGAAAAGCCAGATACTGACTTTCTCAGGATGTAGGCACTCAAAAATATCAACTGCAACTTTTGTCTGATCCATGAGCTGGGCAAGGTCCCACCATGCATCGTGATTTTTACCAGGATAAATGATTTTGCAAGCATCCATTGCTTTGAGTCGAGCTTCTGGAAGTAATTGCAGTTGTTGTGCAATCTGTTCTTGCGAGAGCATGAGCTGACCTATCAGTTCACAGATCCAGTCCAATATGTGAATTCCTTGGCCATTCCCTTTTGTCTTCAATGGTTGCTGGTTATCTTTCAACCACACCCGACGGGCATGATCATTGGTGTTGATGGTGCACTCATCATGTGCAAGAAGTATGTATTCTTTCTCTCCTGGCCTCAGGATCGGTGGGATCGGTTCCAGAGTTTCATCATCATATTTGTACATAAAACTTTACCATGGCATGAGTAAGTACAATTACATTGATGTGCAGAAACTCACTGTTCATATTCTTCCATCTGATCCAGGAACTTTTTGCAAGCCTCAATGACATCAGGGCATTCATGACCATCATGGTAAACCCCCTTCTTAACATCTTTACAGGTATAACTGAGTTTCTTCAACCAATTGATAGCTGTCTGTTCACAAATACAGCTTTTTTTCTCAGATAAATCCAAGGCTGGAAGAATGACCTTGTTGACATGACAGCAGAATTCTCAAGGGGTGATGGTGCCTAGGCTTTGAGCAGCCAAGTATCTTTGAACACTATGCAGGACTGATTCATTGTCCAAAAGTGTATATTGGCTGTGTTTGGCACCTTTTTTTGTGAGCAGGAGATGAAGATGACACAATAGATAGTTTTCATGGTGGCGGATCTGGTGTGCAAAGTATGCACCATTTGCTTTTCCCATCTGACATGCAATAGCCAGACTGGCATTGAGACAGGGCTGTTTGCAATTTGGATTGCAGCGGAATCTCTCCCAGAGCTGCACATATTGGGTGACTGCAGTAAGATGCATCATCATCTTGAATCTTCATGCTGCTGGCATATCTAACTTTTTGAGATCTTCCAGACACGATTTTATGATCTGGAAGATGTTGGGAGCAGGTTCGTATTCATTGTTGTCCATGAGCTCTTGTGTAGCAGTAATTTCAGGTGCTTCAGTGTCTTGTACTTCTGAATCGATGACTGACTTGGACTCATCATGGTTCAATTCTTCCAAGTCCCCTCCATTGCGAGCAGGCTGACCAAAGGTCAGTTTCAAGGTTTGTGGGTTTGTACTGCACAAAATGTGACTGCACAGGACATACCCATAAATCATCATTTATCTCATTGTCAGGCATAAGCTGGGGCTCTCCAATGGACAATTCATTCTCAAGCTGCTCCATACAAAAGACATCAAATTCAAGATCCATTTCAATGTTGAAGGCAAGTCCAGAATCTTCCTCCAATGTTTCATCCATCATCTCACTTTTGGACATGAGTTGTAAATCTGGGGATGGTGTGCAGGTCTGTTTTTTCTGCATGTCACTTAGTTTCTTATATATTTGGTGAGATTTGAAGTTGATAGCTCACAGAAAAGAACGAGTCCAGTTTCTGACATCCTTTTGATGCCCTTTTCCAATAGTTCTTCTTCTGCCAGTTGCTTGTATGAGAGTCCTTCCAATAAATAACACTTCAGTTGGCACCCCATTGTTTTTTGGCCTGTGGCAGGCTGTGTTGCTTTAGATGCAGTGGCAGAAAGACAGCATGAAGTCTTTGCAATGACACAATGTTTTCTGGTGATTCATCTTCTTCTTCTGCATCAGATTCTGCAGCTGACAAGACTTCTTCACCTGAATCATACATTGATTCATCAGAACTGGAGACAGCCTTTGCAGGTACAAACATTGACTGGCCAGCCTGTTGCTTTGCTTTGGCTCGTGCAGAGGCTTTGCTGGGGCATGGCATGACCGTCTGATGGACTAACAGGCAAACAAAAAAACAAAAAATCAGTCCACATTTTGAAACATGGGCGCTTAATTTTAAAAAGCTAGACAATGTGTCTTTTTAAGCTATTGCATCAGGAAAACCTTCCCAAGACAAATTATGCAGAATTCATATAACATTGTAACATTAGCATAATCACAGCTGTTTATGAACAAAGTTGCTAAAGATGATAATGTTAGACAAGATTTTTTCTAACATAGCGAGAGTTATCGAGAATTATCTAAACATTGAAAAAGTATGTCTATCTATGTACAAGTTCAACCAGAAGGTGTCACAGTCCTCGAGCACTGTTTCACTCGTCCACTCTCATGGGGCCATGACACCAAACCTCGGTATAAGATGAACACTGCGCTCAATATCAGCAACTGACACAATACTAGCCATTGTGTCACCACCATGCAGTGATCACAAGAGTTTATATAGTCCACTATTGTAGTCTGGAGCTGGCGGGAATGGAGTAAACCACTCAACATATGCAAGGTGAGTAGGAAGATGGACTGTTGGTGGGAAGAGCAGTGGGATGGACTTTGGTGGTAAGGTGAACATGACTCGAACTTGACCAATGTGGAATTCTATACAAAGTAAGTAATACATACTAACACTGACTGACAGTTTACACACCTCGAAGATCCTTTGAATTCGCACCCAGCCTCACCAGAGCTGTATCAGATCTGCGAGCAATGAGACGAGAGCCCAACTTGTGTTGTGGTTTTGCATGGACACTGTCCAAAGTGACACATGCGTCGCCATGGCCGTGGGCATCGACCGAGCACCACTTGACCTTATGAAATACAGGCAGTCGGTGGAACAGAAAATGGACGTCGTGTGCCAGCATATCAAGTGCGTGACCATGGAGTGGTGCAGGATCATTACCTTGACTCTGCTGAACAATATAGCATGCAAGGGCATCGTGAAAATGAGTAGCACCATAATCCGTTACCAGCTTTTCGAGGCTGACAGACTTCACACTGGGGTGTTTTGTCATGACTTGTTCACAGCCAAATGTCATATCCGGTGGGCGTGAATGGTAAGGGTCCAACTGGTGGCCACCCACAAGTCGCCAACTAATGTATTTTTGGTGTCATAAAATCTTCTCCTTTCGTTCAAGCCAGCAAGTCATTTGAGCAAACTCATCCTTGTGATTCATAGTGTGGTAAGCATCTTTTGCCAAATCAATGTGGAGCCGTTCCATGTACTCTGTGTTATAATTATCAGTTGAGCCGAACAGCATGATCATCAGAGGATAGTGACAAGCAGCATACAACTTTGGTAGGTTAAAATTATTTCGAATGCCGAGGTCGATGAAAATGAGCTTGTTTTCATGAAAAAGGTCTAGTGCCTCATCCAGCAACTGAAGGGTCTCGGTGCTATGGCAAGGGTATTGTGCAAGGTACAGGAAGTCGAGTAGCCCACGTACAGCTCGTATAAGACGACCTGCATTGAGATTGTTGGGCAGATAAATGTCGATTATGATGCCAAGGAGGAAGCAGCATATCTGTGCATGTTCGGTGCCACTTACATGTGATAAGGTCGTGATACCCTTGGTGAATAATCTAATGTGATGGTTGGGAGGAAGCCGACG
>Ga0310811_10002306_pt1 | contig 23824 bp, 19 predicted proteins | sample YCmetagenome_FD_207642 | JGI IMG/M metagenome (GOLD analysis project Ga0310811, IMG submission 207642) | Soil microbial communities from experimental microcosm in Duke University, North Carolina, United States - YC | ecosystem: Engineered > Artificial ecosystem > Soil microcosm > Unclassified ... | reverse complement strand
ATAAAAGAGCATATCATTGAGATTGGGAAGGCCCGGATAGGCAGAGCCACTGGTAACGGCTTTTACACCCGGGATTTTCAATAATTCATTTTTTAGGGGAGTATACTTTGCTTCGGAATTAAGATACCCTTGCTCCAGGGGTAATATGATCTGCCGGTTTTTATTAAACCCCAGGTCCTGATTTTTCAGCAGATTTAATTGTTTCCAGATAATGATAGCGCCGGAGACCAGGCAAATGGAGACGGTAAACTGGAATACCACCAGCCCCTTGCGGATAGCCGCGGCTGAAAAATTGTTGGTTATTTTCCCTTTAAGAACGGAGACGGGTTTAAAGGCCGATAAATAGAAAGCCGGATATAATCCCGCCAATAACCCGGTAAGCAGCGTAAGGCCAACGGCCCACCACAGCAATACAGGCTCATCGAGAGGATGCATATTTTTATGCGTGAGGTTGTTAAAAAGAGGCAACAGCATCCATACCAGGATTAATGCAAACCCCAATGCGATCAGGCACATCAAAAAGGACTCCCCAAGGAACTGCCGGATCAATGAACTTTTTTCAGCGCCTATTACTTTTCGTATCCCTACTTCTTTAGCCCTTTTTTGCGAACGTGCGGTACTGAGATTCATGAAATTTATACAGGCTATCATTAAGATAAAAGCCGCTATCGATCCCAGTATGTACAGGTAGGTTATATTGCCATTAGGTGCGATCTCATTCCCTATGGAAGAATGTAAATAAATACTTTTTACCGGTTGAATAAAAAGGCTTTTTGAAAACCCTGCGGCCTTCATACCTTCTCCGGCATGGCTCTCAAAAAATGGTTTTAACTTTCGTTCAAAACTTGCCTGGCTGGCACTCCCTTTTAATTTCACATAGGTAAAAAAGATATTGTTGGTCGTCCAACTGGTCTGGTTCTGTACCCAGTTCCACATATCCTTATTCCGCATGGAAAGAAAATAATTGGCGGGGATATGGGATTTATGTTTCGTATTATCGAATACCCCTTTTACCGTATAGTTAAATTCTCCGAATGGCGTAACGACCTGCATGGCCTTTCCAACAGGGTTCTCTTTGCCAAAGAATTTACCCGCCAGTTGTTCCGATAACACCATCGTATTGGGTTCTTCCAGTGCAGTAGCGGCATTCCCATAGATAAAGTCATAGGTAAAGAGTTGAAAAAAAGTCGAATCGACATAGTAGCCATTGGTTTCAAAAAACTGTTTGTTTTCCGATTGGTTTTTATATTTCAGCAGCATTTTTTCAATATCCGGGAAAGTCATCAGGCGGGTAGCCTGTTCCACTTCCGGCAGATCATTTTTTAAAGCCCATGCCATCGGGGCGGGGTCCGCTGCCCAGGTCTCTCCTTTGCCGCTCACTGACGCTATACGGAAAAGCCTGTCTCCGTCTTTGTGATGCTGGTCATAACTGCTTTCATCAAAAATGTATAACATGATCAGCAGACAGGTCGCCAACCCCACCGCCAGGCCAAATATATTGATGAAAGAAAATGCCTTGTTCCTCGTTAGGGACCTAATAGCTATTTTGAAATAGTTTTTCAGCATCGCAGATGAATTTTAGATATACTATCTAACTAGATGCCGGAATTGTAAATATCTCATAGTCAATAATATGTGTTATTTGCCAGGTGGCCGGACTGCACGGTTTTGATACTTCCCTGTGCGGTTGCAATACTATTATCCATCCTTTCCACAGGATTATCTATTTCCCAACTAAGGGCAACCCCCTAATTTTATCCGGTAATTGCAACCACTTGCCCATGATGAAAAAATATAGCCTCTTTTTAGCTTCTCTCGTACTAACACATCACTCTTTCGGACAATCCCGCCCTCTGACCCTCTGGTATGACAAACCCGCTTCGAATTGGGAAGAGACCCTGCCCCTGGGCAACGGAAGGCTGGGCATGATGCCGAATAGCGATGTCAGCAAAGAAAAAATCGTCCTGAACGACATCACCCTCTGGTCGGGCGCTCCACAGGACGCCAACAACTACGAAGCGTATAAAAAGCTACCCGCCATCCGACTGTTGCTATTGGAAGGAAAGAACGACGAGGCCCAGGCTTTGATCGATCAGTCCTTTATCTGTACCGGGAAAGGTTCCGGGGATGTACCCTTTGGCTGTTACCAAACCCTGGGCGATCTCGAACTGCAATTTGATTATGGCGACGACAGGTTCTCCTTCGATCATTATAAAAGAGAACTATCCCTCAACAACGCCGTCGCCGGCTGTACCTACCAGGTAAAGGGAGTGACCTACAAAAGAGAATATTTCACCAGTTTTGGCGATGACATCGATATCATCCGCCTTACCGCGGACCAACCAGGAAAATTGAATGTCAGGGTGTCGGTCAGCCGCCCGGAGAGATCCATCACCACTACAAAAGGAAATGAGTTGGAAATGTCTGGCCGGTTGGACAATGGCATCGATGGGAAAGGAATGTCCTACCTGGCAAGGGTACACGCACAGTTAAAAGGGGGTGAGCTCAAAACCGTAGATAACGCCCTGGTCATCCGCAATGCAACAGAGGTCATCCTATACGTCGCCGCAGGCACGGACTGGAAGAAGGGGGCCTACAAAGAAAAGATCCAACAGGTCCTGGCTACAGCGGTAAAAAAAACGTACGAATCGCAAAAACAGCAACACATAACGAACTATCGGAAGCTATTTGACCGCGTTACCCTGGACCTGGGCGTCGCATCCGCCGGAACTTCTACCGGCGATCAGGCAGGGGCCGGCCGGCCGCCGGACGACATCCCCACGGACGTCCGGATCAATAACTTCCATCAGTCACAGGGCGCTGACAATTATCTGCCCGGGCTGTTCTTTCAATTCGGCCGCTACCTGACCATCAGCAGCACCCGGGTAGGGCTATTGCCGCCTAACCTTCAGGGACTTTGGGCCAACCAGATCCACACACCGTGGAATGGGGACTATCATCTGGACATCAACGTGCAGATGAATCATTGGCCCGTGGAAGTCACCAACCTTCCTGAACTGGACCTGCCCCTTGCCGAACTGGTAAAGGGTATGGTTTCGCATGGAGAACGGACCGCCAAAGCTTATTATAACGCAGAAGGCTGGGTGGCCCATGTCATCACCAACCCCTGGGGATTTACCGAACCGGGTGAGAGCGCCAGCTGGGGTGTGACAAAAGTCGGCTCCGGATGGCTTTGTAACAATCTTTGGGAACATTATGCCTTTACCAACGACACCGCTTATCTGCGTGCGGTCTACCCGGTGCTGAAAGGTGCGGCCTTATTCTACAACAGTATGCTGATCGAAGAGCCGAAGACGGGCTGGCTGATGACGGCGCCGTCCTCCTCCCCGGAAAATACTTTTTATCTGCCTAACGGGAAGACAGCCAGCATTTGTATGGGGCCCACCATCGACAACCAGATCATCCGGGAACTGTTCGGGAATGTCATCACGGCATCTCAGTTGTTAGGGACAGACGGAAGTCTGCGGCAACGGCTTTCGAAGAGATTGGAAAAATTGCCTCCTCCCGGTCAGGTCGCCAAAGATGGCAGGCTGATGGAATGGATGGAAGATTATAAAGAGACGGATGTGCATCACCGGCATGTATCTCATCTCTATGGTCTTTTCCCCGCCTCCCTCATCACTCCCGAGTCAACCCCCGATCTGGCAGCGGCCTGCCGGGCGACGTTGGAGGCCAGGGGCGATGATGGCCCCAGCTGGAGCATCGCTTATAAACTGTTATGGTGGGCCCGGCTGCATGATGGCAACCGGGCGTATAAATTAATTCTGCAGCTGATGAATCCTACCCTGGCTACCAACATCAATTACGGCGCGGGGGGAGGCATCTATCCCAACCTGTTGTCAGCCGGCCCTCCTTTCCAGATCGACGGGAATTTCGGGACTACCGCCGGCATCGCGGAGATGTTGCTGCAAAGTCATGCTGGATTTATTGATCTGCTCCCCGCCTTGCCGGATGCGTGGAAAGCCTCAGGGGAAGTAAAAGGCCTAAAGGCAAGAGGAAATTTCATGGTGGATATGAAATGGAAAGATGGCAAAATAATTAATTATCGTATTTACTCAGTCCAGCCCCGGAAAGTAAAGGTAAAGGTCAATGGAGAAATAAAGGAGATAATGGCAACGCATTCCTACTAACTTTTTTATTGGGGATAGGCAAAATGCCATTTCCGTTTAAAATTAGGTATTTTGGGATGATCTAAACGACTGTCCATGATGAAAATTATCGCTTTCTTCTTGCTGATCCTTTCCCGGACCGGCGTTTTCGCCCAAGCCCCCGTTGAAAAATATCCGGTGGATTCCGCCTCCCTGGAGTTGCCGGGAGTTCCCAAAGGAGAAGTCTTAAAATTCACTTTTCAGCACTCTGCTATCTTTCCCGGCACCTGGCGGGAATATTGGATCTATATTCCTGCCCAATACCGGCCGGATCAGCCCGCCTGTGTGTATGTCAACCAGGATGGCATCCAGTGGAAAGCGCCTACGGTATTCGACAATCTTATTTTCCGAAAGGAGATGCCAGTGACCATCGGCATTTTTATAAACCCCGGGCGGGTGCTGGCTGCCGACACGGCAGCTGGCCTCGACCGGTACAATCGCAGCCTGGAATACGATGGCCTGGGAGACGCTTATGTCCGCTTCCTGCTGGAGGAGCTTCTTCCTGAGGTGGAAAAGCAAAAGGCCAGTGACGGCCGCCCCATTCACTTGTCAAAAAAAGGCAATGACCGGGCTATCGGCGGGTCCAGCAGCGGGGCTATCTGTGCATTCACCGCCGCATGGGAGCGGCCCGGAGAGTTCTCCCGCGTCTTCAGCGCCATCGGTACGTATGTCGGTCTTCGTGGTGGCGATCGCTACCCCAGCCTCATCCGTAAATATGAACCCAAACCCCTCCGTTTATTTTTACAGGACGGATCGAATGACCTGAATATCTATGGCGGCGACTGGTGGAAAGCCAATGAGACCATGGAGCGGGCCCTGGTGTTCGCCGGTTATGAAGTAAGACATGCCTGGGGGGAAGGAGGCCATAGCGGCGCCATGGGCAATTCCATTTTCCCGGACGTGATGCGCTGGCTTTGGAAGGATTGGCCCCGTCCGGTAACGGCAGGCGCCTCGAAGAATCAATTCCTTAGCGAGATACTCCTGCCGGGAGAAGATTGGGAATTGGTGGGACAGGGATATAAATTTACGGAAGGGGTAGCAGCCAATGCCGCAGGAGAAGTATTCTACCAGGATATCCCGAATTCAAAGACCTATAAAGTGGGACTGGATGGTAAGCTGACCACCCTGCCCATCGATGCAAAAAGGGCCAGCGGCACCTCTTTTGGCTCCGACGGACATCGTTACGTCGTGGCCGGGGCCACCAGACAAATTCTGCGCTATGACGCTAATGAAAAAGAGACGGTCATTGCAGACTCTATTTCCGGGAATGACCTGGTCGTGGCAGGTAACGGCAATATCTATGTGACTGTGCCCGACGGAACGGAGAAGCCCTCCAAACTATACCTGATCCGGCCGGGCGGTGAAAAGATGGTGGTGGATGAAGGAATAAAATTTGCCAATGGCGCGGCCCTGACTCCCGATCAGACCCAGCTTTATGTCACCGAATCCGCTTCGCACTGGATATGGATCTATACGATCCGGCCGGATGGCACCCTTACCAACAAACAACGTTACGGATGGCTGCAGGTACCGGATAACGCAGAAAATGCCTGGCCGGATGGGCTCAAATGCGACCGGGAAGGCCGGGTCTACTCCACTTCCCGCATGGGCATCCAGGTACTGGACCAGACGGGACGGGTGAATGCGATCTTACCTTTGCCGTCCGGGCAATCTTCCAACTGCGCTTTTGGGGGGGCCGGCTTTAATATACTATATGTATCCTGTGGAGATAAAGTGTATCGGCGGAAGTTAAAGGTTCGGGGAGCCAATCCCTTCGAAGGACCCTCCCGGCCTGCCAGGCCGCACTTGTAGTGTTGGCGTGGCATGTTTCTGGAAAATACATGCCCGCCAACACTGTCTAATGATGGGCCTATCGGCCGCTGCGTACCGCAGTGGGCGGCACCCCAAACTTCTTCTTAAAAGCAGTATTGAAATGCTGCGGCGTGGAATATCCTAACTCAAACGAAATTTCCGCCGCCGTCTTTTGCGTGTCGAGTAGATAACGATGCGCCAGGTGCAGTCGTTGTTCAGTGAGATAGCCAAAGACCGTATTATTAAAGGTCTCTTTAAAACCTCTTTTCAGCTTATATTCATTCAACCCCACCGTCCTGGCTATTTCCGTGAGGTTAGGGGGGCAGTGCACCCGTTCGTTGATCAGATCCCTTACCGCGATGAGCTTTTCCTTATCCGTGGGGCTTTTGATAAACACTTCTTTGCGACTGTTGGTTTCATTATACGCATCGGCTGATAATACCAGCAGCTCGATACTCTTGGAAAGGAGGAATAGTTTTTTCAACTCCTCCGAATAACTACAATGGATGATCTGCTGAATGACCTGTTCGATAGGAGATTCGATCGGCGCCCAGGTGGGGGATAACAGCACATTCTTCCCATTCAGGATGTCTTCGGAAAATCGTTTTAACAGATCGCTGGCATTTTGCGTAAAAGCGATGAACAGCTCTTTGGGAAACTGAACGCCAAAGGTTTCCACCTCCAGGGTTTTGTTTTGTACTGTCATGTCAAACCCCTGTGAATACATGATGTTGTGATGGCTTCCGATGAGGTCGAAGGACCGGTCGAGCTGCTGGTAATAGAAGCTATAATTCCCTTTCAGGCCAAAATGCATCCGGACCACATCCGTGGGACTGCTGGCGGAGAAGGTCGTGAGGTCCTTCGACCTGGAGCGTGAATGACCGAGCCGGATCCCATCGCACTGCCAGATGGTGCGGGTCATGGTTCCGTTCTCGGATGGTATGATGTGTTTCTTCTCCATTTGCCTGGTAAAAGTATTACAAAAATTGCAGCAGCAACACACTCAACGCCCCAATAGCCGTATTCAAAAAGTTCACCGCATTATTGCCAATTAACCCTCTTCTCTCCAGCGTGGCCCCCAATAAAGAATCGGAAAGATTGCCGATGGTTCCGGCCAGCACGATGATCCCTACGATATGGGCGTTTCCTCCAAAGCCTGCCGCAAAAATCAGGGCGATCAGCAGGCTACCGCTTACCCCTAATAAAGTTCCTTCCAGGCTGACAACCCCATTCAGGCCCCGCTGGTCCTTCCGAAAGCTGAGGATGTTATAATACCGGCTGCCATATACATTACCCAACTCGGAAGAGAGGGTATCCGCCGTGGCCGCGGCAAAGGCCCCCGCCATCATCATCGGCATCAATGGATACCACTGAAAAGGAGCATACCCCAGTTCCACCAGTCCTGCCAGTGCCGCCACCCCCGCATTGGCGATCACCTGCATCGCCGTCCGGGTGCCTTTCTCACTTTCTGCCAACCCCTGCTGCTGTTTCCACTTCAGTTTCCACGACGTAGCGGCCGAACCTAATATAAAAAAACTCGTCATCATGGCCAGCCCGGTAAAACCTTCCCCTCCATAGACGCATAGGGCCAGAATGACTCCGGTGATGGCGGCCGGGATGGTCAGCTTACGGGCGCTGATACTATAAATAGCCCCTGCCACCAGGATTAATAATAACAACAGGATTCTTATCATAATACGATATATTCGGCCGGTAAAAATACAGGCGGTAAATGAATAAAGAGGAAAATATCATCACCCAAACAAAAAAATGGATCATCGATGTAGTCGTCGGTCTCAATTTCTGTCCCTTCGCAGCCCGGGTGATAAAAATGGATAGTATTCATTACCAGGTGAGCCCAGCCTCCGATAAGCGGACAGCCGGACAGGCTCTCCTGCAGGAATGCAAACGACTGGATGAAAATAAGTCGATCGACACCAGCTTCCTCATCCTCCCGGCCGGGTTCCCCTTATTCGATAAATACCTGGATCTGGTATACCAGGCAGAGCAGCTCCTGAAAAACAACGGGTATGAAGGCATCTACCAGGTAGCCAGCTTTCACCCCCTGTACCGCTTCGCCCATTCAACATCGAATGACCCGGCGAATTATACTAACCGTTCACCGTATCCCATGTTGCACTTGTTGCGGGAAGACCTGGTGGAGAAGGCGCTCGCGAATTACCCTGACCCCGAAAAGATTCCCGAACGGAATATCGAATGTGCCCGGCAAAAAGGAGAGGCCTATATGAAAATGCTTAGGGATGCCTGTCTCAAGGTTTCCACACCTGGCCACAATCAACTTTAAAAGAATTATATTCGCGGTTCATGCGTAGAGAGGCTTACCAGACCATACGATTGGCATTACCTATTATCATCGGCGAACTGGCGCAAATGGCCCTGCATATCATCGATACGGCTATGGTAGGCGCTATCAGCTACAAACAATTAGCGGCGGTGGCTTTAGTAGTGAATGTTCTGAATATTCCTTTTGTGTTGGGGATTGGCATGACCATTTCCGTCTCACAGATGGTATCCATGGCCCATGGCCGTCGCGACGGATTGCTGGTATCCCATTATCTCTTCAATGGTTTTTGTCTTTGCGCCCTGACAGCCCTTGTCATCTCGGCAGGGCTGGTGTCCGGCCGGAATATTTTGTTTCACCTGGGACAGGACCCGGAAGTGGTGCATTTTGCGCTGCCCTTTATGCAGCTGATGGGATGGTCCATCATTCCCATGCTGCTGTTCATGACCCTCAAACAATTCACCGACGGGCTGGAGTTTACCAAGACGGCTATGATCCTTTCCCTGGCGGGTATGCCGGTGAATATTTTTTTGAACTGGCTGTTGATCTATGGTAACTGGGGTTTCCCAAGACTGGAACTGGTAGGCGCCGGATGGGCTACCCTCATCACCCGGACCCTGCTCTTTGTGGTGCTGGGGCTGGTTATTTTCAAACATGCCACTTTTCGCAGGTATATCGCCGTGAGCCGCCGGCAGTGGCGGCTGCGCAGCGGCACCTTACGCGAGCTGCTGCACATCGGGGTTCCCAGCAGTCTGCAATTGGGCATGGAGTCAGGGGCTTTTGCCGCTTCGGGTATTCTGATCGGTACGATCGGCGCCATCGCACAGGCGGCCCATCAGATCGCTATCAGCTGCGCCTCCTTTACGTTTATGGTCTCCATGGGCCTGGCTCAGGCAGGGTCTATTCGTGTCAGCAACGCGTATGGCCGTACCGACTGGCCCAAGATCTCCCTCATCGGCAGGAGCACCCTGGTCACAGCCGTCCTGTATGGCTTGTTCTGCGCCATCGGTTTTATATTGTTGCGAAATGTATTGCCCGGCGCGTTTAACAGGAATACCTCCGTTATGGAGATGGGCAGTGTACTTCTGCTCTATGCCGCCATCTTCCAGATCTCCGATAGCACACAGGCTACAGGCGCCGGTTTGTTACGGGGCATCAAGGATGTAAAAAGGCCCACCATCCTCATCGCCATTGCTTACTGGGTGATAGGCCTCCCCCTGGGATATGTACTGGCTTTTATTTTCCACATGGGCGCTTCGGGCATGTGGCTGGGGTTCATCGCCGGGCTTACGATGGCCTCCCTGTTCCTGATAGCGCGGTTTTTAAAAATGACCAGGGTTGAGGCACCGTCGGCACCGGCCGGCTGACCGCTGCTCGCTTGACCGCCTGCCACTGCCTGGCGACAGCCGACCGGCGGCCTGTCTTCTCAATAATGTCCCCTTATCGTCCCCTGTATCTTTTCCCTATATAATGCTGCCAGTTGCTGATGCACTTCCTCCGAAAGAGGTGGCGCCTCTGATGCGGCGACATTCGTGGCCACCTGGCTGGTCTTACTGGCGCCGGGTATCACCGTCGTGACAGCCGGAAAGTCCAGGATCCAGCGAATAGCCCACTTGGCCAGGTCGGCATCCGGCAATAACCGGCCAATAGCCGTGGCGAAATCGACCCCTTGCTGAAAAGGCACACCGGAGAAGGTTTCACCGGCATTAAAGGCTTCGCCATTGGCATTGAAATGACGGTGATCCGAAGCAGCAAATTGCGTATCCTTTGAGAACCTGCCCGAGAGCAAGCCACTGGCCAGCGGCACCCGGATGATCAACGCGACGCCTTTTTTCTGCGCCTTCTCAAATAACTCTTCCGCGACATGCTGCCGGAACAGGTTGAAGATGATCTGTAACGAGGCCAGCCCCTCCTGTTCGAGACAGATCAACGCCTCTTCCGTAGTCTCCACGCTGGCCCCGAAATGGCGGATCAGCCCCTCGTTTTGCAACCGGCGCAGGTGATCGAACACCTTCCCGGAACGCATCTCCTCCGTGGGGATACAATGCAGCTGTTGCAGGAATAGCTGCGAAAGACCCAGGTGTGACAGCGACTCTTCCGTATGACGCTTCATGCTGTCATAGCTGAAATTCTGCGGCCATCCATTCGGCGCATCACCCCTTCTGCCGAGTTTGGTGGCGACAAATAGTTCCTTCGAAACAGATTTCAAAAATTCTCCGATCACCTGCTCGCTGACCCCCATGCCATAGACATCGGCGGTGTCGATAAAATTACCCCCCGCATCCGCGTATGCCTGTAAAATAGCCAGGGCATCCCCTTTATCTACCTTCCCCCAATCCGCACTGCCCAGTTGCCAGGTGCCTAGTCCTACTTCTGCGATACGGCTGCCCTGAAAATTTCTATATTTCATATGATATATCTTTTTTCGAAAGGTCAATTTAGCTCAAATAAGTGAATGAAAAGCCAAGGGAAGACATTGGCGATTACTTAAAAAATAGTTAGTTGCGGTATGAAAACAAATAGCCTGTTGCTGGCCCTGCTGGTAAACACCTTCGTTAGCTTCGCAGCGGATGTCGATATTACACCCGGTATATCGACCCTCATCGACTCCACACCTGCGGCGATCAGCCAATGGGTTTCACCAGACCCCCAGGGCAAACTACTCTATAAGACAACGGAGAGAGGGGATAAAATAATGGATTTTTCACAGGCCGGGTATAGGGGAGGAGGAGTGGCGATCCCGACCCCTCCCGTAAAAATTACATTGAGCCCATCTCCCGGGGATAATACCGACGCCATCCAGCAGGCCATCGATCAGGTCTCGAAAATGCCCATGCAGAACGGTTCCCGGGGTGCAGTGCTGCTAACTCCGGGTGTCTATCCCTGTGATAGAACGTTGAAGATCCTTGCCAGCGGCGTGGTATTGCGGGGCAGCGGACCGGGTCAGCAGGGTACAACCCTCCAACTCACCGGCGCCCCCCATACCTGTATTACCGTTAAAGGAGGAGTGACCTATCAGACTAAAGGAGAACCCGCAAAGCTGGCTGACCCCTATGTTCCCTCCGGGACCAACAGCTTTACACTTACGGAGGCCTCCCGCTTCGCGGTCGGAGATACCATCCGTATCATCCGCCCGGTGACAGATGCCTGGATCCGATTTATGGGAATGAACGAACTGGTTCGCAACGGAAAAAAACAAACCTGGCTGAACGGAGAGATCAGCACCGACCGGGTCATCCGTAAAATAGAGAAGAACAAGGTGACGGTGGATGTCCCGCTGACGGATAGCTATGATGCTAAATACCTCGACCCTCCTGGTGTAACGGTGACAAAAGTCGCCAGCACCGGTGAACTGTCGGACATCGGGATCGAAAACTTTCGCATCGTTTCGCCGGACCAGACAGGCACAATTGATGAACATCATCACAACGCTTTTTCCTTCGGCGGACTGACCGACGGATGGGCAAGGAATATAGAAGTATTCAATACCGTTAACAGCATCAGCATCACCGGCAGACGGATAACCCTTGACAACATCCACATCACCCATAATTTACCTACTACCGGGGCCGCCAAACCGGCCGATCTGAATGGAAGTGGGAGCCAGCTGCTTTTCAATCAATGCACAGTCACCGGCGACAATCTCTTTTTCTTTGCGACAGGAGCAAAAGTCTCAGGCCCCATCGTTTTACTTAACTGCACCTTTCGGGGTAATGGATGGATCCAACCCCATCAGCGATGGGCTACGGGTTTATTGGTGGACGGCTGTTCAGTTCCAGATGGCGGTATCGACTTTATGAACCGGGGCGAAATGGGATCCGGACATGGTTGGGCCATTGGCTGGGCCGTGGCCTGGAATTGTAAGGCGAAATCCTTCCTCAATCAACAGCCCCCGGGCGCCGCCAACTGGGTGATCGGCAGCCAGGGAGAACCACAACGGAGGGCGATTCCCTTCGAAACGCAGCCCCTGCTACCCGAAGGCCTCTATGATGCCCATGGTAAACCGGTAACGCCGGCCAGTCTCTACCTGGCTCAACTGGCAGAACGGCTGGGGCCAGGGGCACTGAGTTATATCGGGTACAGCGAAGTTGCCCCCGTGCGATAAAGCTACCAGGCATCCAGGCCCAGTAATTTCCTGCCCAGCGGGGATAGCTCGGCGGTAGTATATTTCGTTTTTTCCCAGCCGCGCGGATCGCCGGGGAAAGCATAACCTTCCGGCGCTATCCTTTCTCTCCAGGACCGGATCCTCCACTGGCGGAGCTCTTCATTATTTTCCTGGGCCGGCATCATGGAAATATACTGGGCGATGCGCACCTTCGTCCCGCTGTTGTTCGGCCGGATGCCATGCGGTTGGGTGCTGTTGAAGATCAGGAGGTCTCCCGCTTCCATTTTTACCTTGACCAGCTCAAAGCCGGTGACATCCGGCTTGAAATGATCCCGGTCTTCGGGCTGGGTCAGTTTCCAGCTATCATACGTACGATACAACTCCGGTATACATTGAAATCCTCCCATCGTCTCATCCGTCTGGTCTGCCAGGGCCAGGACCCCCTGTACATTCTGTGGTTTTGTTTCCGGATCGTAATCCCAATGGATAAAGCCCTTGTATTCAAACCCGGGCCGGAGAGGAAGGTTTAAGTTAGCCCGGTCGATGGTGACCCAAAGTTTTTCCGTCCCCCATATATCCGTAAAGGCATCGTGAATACGGGGCACTTGCCGGTTGTCCCAGAGGTATTGATGGTTGTAGACTTCCACCATGCCGGTGTTGGTCAGCTCCTTCATCTGCATCTCGGCGCGGGGAGGGGTATACCAGGTTTCGGGATTATTGGGATCTTTCTCTTCAAACTCCCAGAGGAAGGCCGCCAGCCGGTCGACCTGTTCTTTGGGTACGACCTTCTTAATAACGATATAGCCGTTGTGGAGCCAGAACTGCCAGTCCGCTTCGCTTAAGACACGGAGGGGCTTTCCATTGCTCCGGTCGTTTAACTTTATCGTACTGCTCTTGGCAGTGGAGGGGTTTCCGGGAATGTCCTTGTGCTCATTGAGAGGCGGCGTGAGGGCCATAGTGGCCATAGTTTGCTGTTCCATATGACAATTTTATGAGAACAAAGCTATCCGGATTCGCCGGCCGGAACAACCGCTGGAATGACCAACCTTTGCACTCCATTGACCACATGCAGCTCCGGTTTTGGATCATTTCGATAAAATGGGTATATTTTGGATATAAACCAGCCATCATGAAGATCCAGCGGGAAGAGATCATCCCCGACCAGGGGAGTTCCTTTAAAATCTTATTGACACCCGGATTGAATGACACCTTTCTCTGGCATTTTCATCCCGAGTATGAGATCGTATATGTGGAAGGCACCAGCGGCACCCGCCATGTGGGGGATCATATCTCTACCTATGAGCACAGCGACCTGGTCTTCATCGGCCCTTATATCCCGCACCTGAACTTCGATTATGGCGTCCGTTCGCAGTGTGAGCAGATCATTATTCAGCTAAAGGAAAATTTCCTGGGGAACGACTTCCTCAACGTCCCTGAATTTTCCGCGATCCGCGAATTGTTTCATAAGGCTGAATATGGATTGTCTTTTACAGGTCAGGTAAAAAAGAAGGTGGCCGAAAAGCTAAAGGAGCTGCCGGGACTTGGCCATTTTGATCAGCTGATCCTACTGCTCCAGATCTTCCAGTGGCTGGCCACCACGGAGGAAGTAGTGCAATTGAATAGCCGGCCCGCCCTGAACAGGTCCTTTGAAAAAGACCAGCAGCGGATGGACCATATTTATCGATACATTGAAGAGAATTACCAGGGCAAACCCGACGTGAATGTGATAGCAAAAAAAGTCAACCTTACTACCGCCGCTTTTTGCCGGTTCTTTAAGAAAAATACAAAGATGACCTTCACGGATTTCATCAACCAGTACAGGGTCAACCAGGCTAAAAACTACCTGCTGCAAAATAGGACGATCTCCGAAGCTACCTATGAAGCAGGCTTTGACAGCGTCTCTTATTTTAATAAAGTTTTCAAAAAGGTAGTAGGTGAAAACCCCAGCAGCTTCAAAAAGAGATACGTGAATTGAACGGAATCTTTTACCTTTCATCCATCCAATCAAATTTTAAACCTTTAACGATTATGAAAAAACTTGCCTATGCAGGGGCAGGCATCCTCGCCATGACCTTGTTCTCCTGTTCGAAACTGGGAATGAAAAATGATCCCTCTCTCCGGAACAACTCTTCACAAACCCTCACCCTGATGCCCCTGGCGGCGGCCGCACTTCCCAGCCCTCCCAATAATAAAGTGGCGTATTATGCTTTTGATGCGACGCCTACCGGGACCCCGGCCGTTAAACTCCCGCTGACCAATTTCGCCAACACTGCCAATGCCGTGGTCCTCTTCGAAGGCACGGCCTGGGAAATGGCTGATTCCGTCCATTATGGAAGCAGCAGCAGTTATATCCTAACGGTCAACCCTAACTATCATTCCTATAAGTCTATCATCAACGACGTACGGGTATTACAGGCCCGGGGAGTCAAAGTCCTGATGAATGTGGATGACGCCACTTCCTGGAATACGACGCATCCCTTCACCACGTACAATGGTACGCAATTGACTTATACTCAATTTGCATCATTTGTAAAAGCCTGTATCATTGACTCGCTGCACTTCGATGGCATCGCCCTGGACGTCGAACACATGGGCAGCACCGCCGCAAATACAAATTTTACCAACCTGGTCAAAGAGTTCGGGAAATATTTTGGCCCCCTGTCCACCAACAGCACCACCACCATCTATACGGCTGCTATCTATGATGGAGCACAGGCCGGTTTTGCTATCGGGCAATCCACCGCCGTGGCGAAATACCTCAACTTCGTGGAAGACATGGGCTACTTTGAAAATAACACGACAAGGTTCAATCGCTGGGCCAACACCATTGGCGCTTCCAAAACAATGATCGGCGTCTCCAAACAGTATAATAGTCTCAGCAATGCAACGACGGCCGCCGCCTGGGAACCCTCCGGCGCTACCAAGGCAGGTATCATGGTCTTTGCCGGCAATGTTGACTCTTCTTATACCAATACGATCTTCCGGGCGGTCCACTAAAACAAGAAATTTTCCTAAATCGGGAAACTGGTTCCAGAAATGGAACCTTTTCTTTTTTAATAAATTGATTACCAGTATATTATTCAATGGTACGTTACTTGTCTTTTAGGTGTATATCCGTTAATCTAAAAATACTCTAATGAAACGCATCGTAGCCATTGTTACAGGCATCACCGAAGAAGAAACGTATAGCATGACAGGCTTGGTCATTGCTTTTATCGCAGGTTGTTTAACCGCCTTCGTTTTCTGCCACTTCCTTATAAAGTAACTTTCATCGTTATCATAAGATAGAAAAGATTTTCCGCATGTTCGGAAAGGCCGGTCTGGCCTGGTACGGACAAAATATGCTGTGGTAATATATAAGCAGGGGAAAAGATCAGGTTTATTTTTTTATAGCCATATACGATGGGCATACTGAGCTCATAAGCCAGTATATTGAACGCCTTACTGTTTTTGGTCACTTCCTCCTCAGCTACCGGGACAAACAGTAAGTTCTTCTTCTGATAATAGGTTTCTGTAAAGTTTTGGGTGCCGGCATAGATAAATGCCGAAGGATCCAGGACGATGACACCCTTGCCAAGGACATTCGGGAACCGGATGATATGATCCAGGCCTGCCTGTGCCCCGATGTCCATATGGTCGCTGAATTTGGCATCTCCTCCCAACGTGACATTGATGATCTTATTCAGGTTGGTAATACTGGCCGCCGCACTGCCTTTGATCGCTGATTGGGGCAGATCGGTATGATCCCGGTAAAAATACCCGGTGGCGGAAATACTGCCGGCCCAGTTACCCCGCTGGTTCTTAAAATTATAACCTCCTTCCAGCAAGGTAGCGGCGTATTGCGATTGCAGGCTATTGTGAAGGAAGACGAAGGTGGCATTCAGGTACAAGCCATTCTTTGCCGCGAAACCGATAAAGGGATATACTCCACGACTCCTCAGGCTGTCCACCCGTCCATAATAATTCATGCCCGAATTATATGTTGCCCCGATAATAAAATGATTTTTCTCCCGAATGGCGGAGCTGTCTTTGACGGCCACTGTATCCGTCCCCTGGGCAAGAGAAGAAAGACTGCTCAATAACAACAGGGTGGTAAGTATACGCATAATAGTAAATTTAAAAATAAGCGGCCGGCATCGTGGCCGGCCGCTGCAAAGGGTAAGATCAGTGTTTGGCGCTTACGTCTGCTGAACTTTGGACTTTCACATCCGCCTCATGCTGAGTTTTCGCATTGGCTGACGATCCCCCGGAGCTTTTGGCGCCTGCCTCCGTAGTAGCTGCAGCAGAACCTTTCACCTGCGTATTCGCTGTCGTCTGGCTTGTCGTATTCGCTCCGGTCTGGCTTACCGTATTCTCCGTTTTCGCGGTGACCTGCTTAGTCGTATTGACTGTACTTTGCGTGGTGTTGACCGTTTTTTGTGTAGTGGACGCGGCCGTGGCCCTGGTCGTAGCCGCACTGGTCCGCAACGCGTTGCTCACACCAGGGTTACTTACACGAACGGCTGAGCTTAACCGGGCGGTACTGGCGACTCCCAACCTTACCTGGGCGGAGACATGACTGGAAATAGCAAGGGAGGCGGCGGCGAGGAAACATACTGCAATGATTTTCATAATGTGATTTTTTAAGATTAAATAATTGGCTTTCAGGTTCCTGATGCTGAAAGCCTGATCCGTCATAGGTATATAAATAAATAACCGGTTTTGTTACCCCGGCTACCAAATAATTTTTACATTTCCATTCAGATCGGAGGTTCTTACTTACATGCAACAGACGGAAAGATTAACTACAGCGACAGGGAATAATAAACTTTTTGGATTAGATCATCTTCGGGCGCTGGCCATCACGCTGGTGTTCGTTTTTCACTACCGGATCTTTCAACATCCCCGGTGGATCGACGATGCCGGCAGCTTCGGATGGACGGGTGTTGACCTCTTCTTTGTATTGAGCGGCTACCTGATTGCCGGGCAGTTGTTCCAGAACATCGCAGCTGGAAAAGGGATAGCCGTTGGTGAATTTTACCTCAAACGGTTCTTCCGCATCATACCGGCCTACCTCGTGGTCGTTACGCTTTATTTCTGTATCCCCGCCTTCCGGGAAAGAGAGGCGCTGCCTCCTTTATGGAAATTCCTCACGTTTACACAGAACATCGGCCTCGACATCCGTAAAAGAGGCACTTTTTCACATGCCTGGTCACTATGTATCGAAGAGCAATTTTACCTGTTGCTTCCCCTTATCATGAGTGGGTTCCTCTATTTTAAGGCCGGCAACACGCATAATGTCGGTGAACTTCGGCCTGAGGGCCTTGTTCACAACCGGGCGAGGCCCGGTAGGGCGGGCTGGTTGCTCTTTCTGTTATTCGTCGCAGGCTTTGGCATCCGGTTATTATGCTGGTATCAAAGGGTGGCCCCCCTCCACGATACCGATCAATTCGGGGTCACCTGGTATAAATGGATCTACTACCCCCTCTGGAGCCGTTTGGACAGTCTCCTCGTTGGCGTTGGCATAGCCGGGCTTTTCCAATTTTTCCCTCATATCAGGGAGCGCATTACCCGGCGGGGAAATCTTCTTTTGGTGATGGGGCTGGGTCTTGCCACAGGAGCTTATTTCTTGTGCGCGGATCAGTATACCTTGCCCGCCTCTGTTTTGGGTTTTCCGTTGATAGCGCTGGCATATGGAACCATCCTGATGGCGGCTGTCAGCCCCTCCTGTTTCCTTTACCGGCTTCGTTCCGGGGTCACTTCAAACATAGCCGCCCTTTCCTATGCCCTCTACCTGACGCATAAAGGGATAATCCACCTCATGCAGCAACAGCTCCCCCGGTGGGGCATCGCAGGAGATAGTAATCTAATGTTCTTCCTTTGTATGGGGGCCGCCCTGTTGGGGGCGCTGGTCCTTCGGGTTACTGTTGAGCGACCTTTCCTTAAACTACGTGACCGGGTCTTACAAAAAAAACGGGACAACCGGGAACAGACGCCGGTCGAATTGCGGGCCTAGATCATTGCATTTTAATACGGTGGTATTTCTTTAAGATGGGAATCAGCTTATCCATGGGCAGCGCTTCTACGGTATGCCCATCCTTGCCCGTCGTGGTCACGGCCATTAATAACGAGTTGATCACCGCCTCCTCCGTAGCTTCGATGGCGGCCATAAAGACGGGAGATACAAAGTCATTCTGCAAAAAGGAGGTTTGCTGCAACGGGCCTTTCGGCTCATGCGGGATGCGCAGCGAGTCATTGGTGGAGAAGGCAATGACATAATCTCCGCTGCCGTTCGAGGCGATGCCGCCGGTTTTGGCCAGTCCCATAAAAGCTCTCTTGGCCAGTCGGGCCAGGTTCCTGCTGTCCAGGGGGGCATCGGTCGCCACCACCATCATACACGATCCGTCCACCGGGTTGTTCAGCTCATCGCTGAGATAATACTTCCCCAACTCCTGCCCAACAGGAGCGCCATTGATTTGTAAGACCCCTCCGAAGTTAGTTTGCACCAGCACACCAACGGTATATCCTCCCTCGCTGACAGGCAGCTTACGGGAGGCCGTGCCAATGCCTCCCTTAAATCCAAAACAAACCGTGCCCGTCCCGGCGCCGGTATTCCCCTCTTCCACGGGACCGGACCGGGCGACCTGCAGCGCATGCAGTACATCCTCCTTATGAACATGCCTTCCCCGGATGTCATTCAGCCAGCCATCATTGGTTTCCCCCACCACCGCATTGACGGACTGGACCTGTTCATTGCCTTTTTGTCGCAGCGTATATTCGATAACGGCATCGACCGCAGTAGATACATTCAGCGTATTGGTGAGCACGATAGGAGTCTCCAGGTTGCCCAGCTCCTGGACCTGGGTACTGCCGGCCAGTTTCCCAAACCCATTCCCGACAAAGATGCCTGCCGGTACTTTTTGCTGAAAGATATTACCCCCATGGGGAAGGATGGCCGTCACCCCCGTTCTCACCGAATCGCCCTGCAGCAGGGTGGTTTGGCCCACTTTTACACCCGGCACATCGGTAATGGCATCCCAGGCGCCCGGGGCCAGTACGCCGGTCTGGATACCCCAATCCCGGGCCCTCTTCCTGTTTTGTGCGTGAAGGGAGGATAGTAAAATTGAAAATAGGAAGGTGGTTAGGAGAAGGCGCATGACGTATTTTTTAATTAGATCCTTTCGGCGATGAAAGCGGCTACTTCGGCCAGCCGGTTTGAAAAGCCCCATTCATTGTCATACCAGGCCGCTACCGACAGAAGATTGCCCTGCTTCACGGTGAGGGGCAGATCGATGATGGAAGAGTGAGGATCAGCGACGATCCGGGAAGAAGCCCATTGGCCTTCCAGCACGTCCATGACCCCTTTTAATGGACCTGCTGCGGCGGCCTTGCGAAAGGCATCGTTGACTTCCTGTACCGTACAATCTTTGTCGGTGACCAGGTTCAGTTCCGCGATGCTCCCGGTGCGGGTAGGCACCCGATAAGCCTTGCCGGTAATCTTAAGGTCTTTCCAGATAAACTGCAGAGCCCTAGCGGCTCCTGATGAAGAAGGTATAATGTTTTCCGCGGCAGCCCAGGAGTCCCGCAGGTCTTTCATCGGCTGGTCGGTCAACGACTGGGAATTGGTATAGGAATGCACCGTGGAAAAAAGACCATACTGAATACCGAAGTTTTCAAGGATCACCTTCACAACAGCGGCCAGGGCATTGGTCGTACAGCTCCCCATGCTGATAATGTGGTGATGGTCCTTGTCAAAAGCGTCCAGGTTGATGCCTTTCAACAATACGGCATCGCAATCCGCCAGGGTTTTGCTGGGTGCGCTGACCAGCACATATTTTGCGCCACGGTCCAGGTGGGCCTGGGCGCCGGCCCTGACGGTGGCGCGTCCGGTACAATCCACGACCAGGTCAACACCCAGGGCAGCCCAGTCAGGGATTTCTTTTGCCGCGTTGTTATAAATTATTTCCCTTCCGCCAATGGTGATCTTCCCCTCTTTCCCCGATACCGGCTCATGCCAGCGTCCGTACGTGGTGTCCACGGCGAATAAAGCTGCTAAGGTGGCTTCGTCTTTGATGTCTGAAATGGAGTGGGGAGTGAACAGGTCCTGTGTCAGCCCGATCCTTAGGAATTGCCGTCCTATGCGACCGAAGCCATGTAAAGCAATTTTTTTCATGTTAAAAGCGATTTAACGGTTCTATTGAATCTTGATCTGATCCGGTTCCGTGACGACGATCTCCGGTTTGCCATTATATTCACCCAATAAGCCGGTAACACAGATGGTCTTGTCTTTAAAAGCCATTTCGGGAGAAAAAGAGAACTTGGACGCATCTTTCTTTCTAATGACAATGGACAATTTTTGATTGGGGTAGTCGCCTCCTAAATTGAGGAACACCATCCCGCTTTCCAATTTCCTGGTGCTATAGACCTTATCACAAATAGTAGTGAGCTTATCGGGGTGGGCCGCCGTCGCGGCGGAAGCTGCTGCCGGACTATCTCCCACCAGTCCATTCTTAAAGATCTCATTCAGGACACCCGCAAGCCGGATCCCTGCCTGCTGGATCCTGGTTCCGATGACGGCAATATGAGCTTTATAATAATCATCATCGATACTACGGCCCTTCATCACATCCACTTCCGCATATAATTTTGAGCTGATCTCATAACTTTCCCAGATCCATTTCATCAGGGGGTCGCCCTGCCACTGTTGGATCTGCTGTGGGGACACGGGAGAGTATTTCTCCGCCAGCTGTTCGTAGCTGAGGCCCTGGTGCTCCAATAAATAGGTATCCCAGAGACTATGCAGGTTGAGGCCTTTCCCTTCGTAATTGAGCTGGATGGTATTGCCGCCCTTGTCTTCGGCCCGGCTGACATGCATCGGCTGATGAAGGTCGCCGACAAGGTGAATGACAAATTTCAGCGCTACTGCTTTCTGCTCCCGGGTCGTACCCTTATCCGTAAGTTCCTGTTCGCATTTATGCAGGGCGCTGTATACGTTGGCTTCGGACATTCCTTCCACCTGTTTGGAAAATTCCGGGTAGGTCAGCCCCAGAGGAAGATTTAAAAAATGCCAGGGACCCGTGGACCGGTATTCCGGTGACGAACGTACTTCATCGGCCCAGGTGCTGACATCTGCCATGGAGGCGCCACCCAATAGCTCCTGTACGGCAGCTTTCGCCCTGGGAGTCAAATGATTTTCCGCGATCTTGCCGATGGTACGGTGGCCGGTCACACCCCAGGAGATCAGGGCAACAGAGATAAAGAATATAACAGCAACTACTGGAAATGGTCTTTTCTTCATAACGGTATTTACGCTATTTTATAGCGGTCGTAAATCTACGACGAACCGATCATTTTCCTGTATTATTTTAATCCCGTATCAGCAGGAACAGGGCGTGCCGCTCTTCCTTAGGGCTGCTGACCTTTAACAGGTAACTCCCGCTGACCAGTCCCCGCAGGTCCAGCTTATAACCGTTGCCGGCCCGGGCCGCCTCCTGCCCGGAAAGAGAAAACACCTGTCTGCCTGTCATGTCGACGATGGTGAACTTTGTTTGAGGGGACATCTCTCCGGTATAGTCGACCACCAGCTGACCGGAGGAAGGGTTGGGGTATACGTGTAAGGTCCCGGGTTGCGCCACCAGGCAGGCGGGGACTCTTACCGGGGCGCCCTGCGATGGGGTGCCGTAGAAGGTGGCGCCATTATTGGCGCAGGAACCCTGTACGCTCCAGGTAACATGCTCACTGGCATGGACGGATACCTTCGCAGTGCAATTACCGGCGTCGCAGGAATACCGGGTGGTGGTGGTTTGCTGGGTCTGCCCGCTGACCGTGTCCGTAATTGTTGCCAGGATGGTATACTGCTGGTCGGCGCTGCCCTGCCATTGTACCGTCAGCTCCTGGCAGTTCACTGTCTTCACCCTGGCGTTCGACGGACTGTCACACGCCGCGCTTTGGATCTTCAGACCCTGCTCCGGGCATTGGGCCCGGGCGATGCTGAAAATCATAGCGCATCCGATACATATCAAAATAAAAGACTTCATCATTTTCGATTTTGAGGATCTGTAAAAAAGATACCGGCTTTCATCATTTAATCATTGATTACCAAAACTTGTAAACATTACTGGGGACGGTGGTAGTAGGATATTGACTTACGCTTCCTCCCCAACTGCTTATAGGCTTTTTAGGTCCCACTGTAACGGAAACGATAAATATATCCCCGCTTACGGCATAAGATATGCTAAACCAGGGTAGGTTTAAGTGATACTCTTTGAACGGTCCCCCTAAATCAGTGACGCAGGTTGCGTTCGTAAAAAAGCCACCGCCTCCGATACCGGCATAAGTCCCAAGCACTCTCGGTTTTTGCCCCTGAAATTGAACGGCTGAGTGGTCGCCATAAAAGGCTCCGCCACCAGCAAATCCACCGAAATTAACTCCCTGGTCTCCGCCCCAGAATACACCTCCTCCCAGAAATACAGTTCCCCCGGCTCCAAGTCCTGCTCCCGACTCGGCTCCGCCGCTGCCAATAGCACCGATTCCATAGGTCCCGTAAGGATCAATAGAATTGACAGGGTTATTAGTAACATAATTATAGAGATTTAAAGAAGAGGTTTCTCCGATCGGATCTCTGCTCAGCCACCGCCCGGCGCCGGCATCATAGGCCCGATAGGTTGATAAATGCAATCCGCTGGCTGCATGATAATAATGTCCCGTGAACCCGAAATCTGCATCCAGGTCCCCGCTGACCTTGGTTCGTCTTCCATATGGATCGTAATCATATCTTGCCCGTATTGTCCCTGAAGAGTCTGTCATCTCTCTTACGGAGCCCAGATGATCAGTAGTAAAATAGTAATTTACGCCATTGATCTGTTCTCCCTGGGGAAAGAATCGTTTGGTGACTGTTGCGCCACTCGCATCCCTTTCCTCTGCTAATTCGGCTTCATCCCATATCCAACGCCGGATAATATTTCCATTCAGCTTTTCTGCTACCCGTCTGCTCCAGCCATCGTAAATGAATTCTATAATATTGGAACCTTTGGTAATGCTGACCAACCGGTTAGCTCCATCCCAGCCATAACTTACGCCTGGTAGAGAAGCCTGGACTGAATTACCATTGTCGTCGTAGGACAGTGTATTATTCAATTCATTACCAGCAAGAGAGTCTATGTTCCCCCGGGTGCGCAGGGAGTCGGCATCCCATTGCCGGGTTAGCTGATTCAAGAGGTTATATTCCGAGATAAGAACGGTATTGTTAATATGCTCTATCGCCCTGTTGCCGGCATTATCGTACTTATAAGCATATTGAGCCAGCGTAGCTGCCGGTCTTTGCGTCTTCCGGGTGGCTGTAACCAACTGGTTTGCGGCATCGTAGCCCAGTTCGTAGAAGTTTGGCAGAGAGTTGCCGGACTGTTGTGTCCACTGTGTGATGAGACCGCTGGGGTTGTAAATATAACCATATTGGGA
>Ga0310811_10002305_pt1 | contig 23829 bp, 22 predicted proteins | sample YCmetagenome_FD_207642 | JGI IMG/M metagenome (GOLD analysis project Ga0310811, IMG submission 207642) | Soil microbial communities from experimental microcosm in Duke University, North Carolina, United States - YC | ecosystem: Engineered > Artificial ecosystem > Soil microcosm > Unclassified ... | reverse complement strand
CCGCGCGGAGATCACTTTCGCAAGGAGGTAGGGAGCACAGCTACCTGTTCATGCGTTTGCAGGGCGCGTGAGGGCTCCAGTGTCGGAACCGCCGGCACATGACAAAGGAGCAATTAATGAAACACTTCTCCAGAAGCGTCGCCCTGATCGCGCTTGCGGCCTGCATCGGGGGACCGGCTTTGGCTGCCGGCTCTGCCAGTTCGCACACAGGCTCCGCCAACTCACAGTCGGGAACTCAGACGCCTAAGGCGCTCGGACAGCCCAATGATACTTGTGGCAGTTCGTCGGCGCCCTTCACACCCGGCGATGCGGCTTCTGCTCTTGGCTCAGCCTTCAATCCGACCGGAATTGCCGGAACTGTATATGCGGGCGAACAGCCACAGAACAGCAACAACCCGGCGGCGGTGTCGCAATACGACGTTGCGTGCGCCCACTGGGTTCATTGCGCTATAAGATTAGTGTCAAGGAGCTGGGTCAGTTGATTCACGCTCCTTGACGGCACTCATGAGTTCACTGCCGGATGGTACGGTCTAGCACACAGTAGCGGACACCAGGTCGTACGGTGCCCATGGTGAAGCCTTCAGGGCAATCACGGACCGGCGGGCTTGGATCTGGCCTTCCCCAAAAAGTCTCGCCGCAGTCGCCATTGACGCCATTCAGGCACCGGGGAGGAGGAGCCGGCATCTCCATGCGCCGATCGCGGATGGGCGGGCCGGCAGCGAACATGCCGGCAGCAAATACAAGTGATAACACGGCTGAATCCCGGCGCTCCGCCTAGCACGTTATTCCGCCAAGGTGAGCCCATCCTAGCCGTGCCGTTAATTTGACGTCACGCTTTCCGGTCACGCCTTTGCTTGCGCCCTAGCGCCCCGCCCGCGCCGCTACTTCGGCGTTAGCTTGAGCAGCTTGCTCGTCCAGGGTGTGTTGGGATTGCCGGTGCCGCTGTCGGTGAGCACCTAGACCGCGCCGTCCGGCCCGACCTGCACATCTGGAATGCGAACGCAGATTTGGGATAACCTCAGAAACAGGTTCATTCTTCTCCGGAGCTGCTCACGTGGCCGCTATTGACCGAGCTTGCCGCCTTGGCTGGGTTCTGCTGGCCACCTTGAGTGTCGCTATGGTCTCGCCGGCGGTTCGCGCCGCCGATGCGCCCAAACCGGCCGCGATCGATGCCTGCGCGCTGCTGACGCCGGACGAGGTCTCGGTGGTCGTCGGCAAGGGCGTGGAAACCGGGCAGCCATTCGACAACGGAATTACCAACCAGGGCGCCCATTCCACGACCTGCATCTGGGCGGCGCCCTTGGACGCCGGTGTCGCGCCGGACCCCAACAAGCGGCTCGGAGGGCGAGGGTTTGTGGTCCTCAGCGTCATGAACTGGCCCGGCGGTCCGGAGGACGCACGCAAATTCCTGGACGATTTTCAAAGGGCATTCCTGGAGCACGGAATCGACTCCAAGCCCGTTGCTGTCCAGGTCGGCGCCGACGATGCGCTCTGGTGGGGCGACGGCGTGGCGGCGCGCAAGAACGGAATGAGCTTCGGCGTTTCCGTCGCGCAATTTGGTGGCAAGGCCACGCGCCAGCCCCAGGCGGAGATGCTGGCCAAGATCATCGCCAAGCGGCTGCCGGGACGCTAGCCGGCCGGCGCCGGCGGCGAATGCCCGGCACACTTGGCATTCCGGAAGGGTCAAGCCATCGCCGCACCCCCGACCTGATGCTCATTGCATCTCGGAGATCGCGTCCGTTGCCATCTTGGTGACGCGCGCCAGGGCATCTGGCTGATAGAAGGCGATCCGCGCCTGATAGACATCGCGCCCGAAGCTTTCGGGCAGGGGCAGATAGGTCGTGGTGCCGTCCGATAGATTGATGACTGCCACAGTCGTGTCGGCGAACTGGCGCCGCAGATCCATCTGGAACTGGCTGTAGCACTCTGCCGGCGTCGAGACCAAAAAGGCTTCGCCGATCTGCCAGACGGTGAAATGGAAATCGCTATTGGGCCCGTCGCCGACCTGGGCGCGGCGGGCCAGGCTGCGCTCCAGCCTCTCGACCGCATAGCGTTCGGTCGTGACCGCCAGCTGCGCTTGAAGTTCTTCGCGGGAGGGAAAGGGCAGCAGCGGGAATTGCGTCGTCACGAACCGGCCCGACAATTGGGTGCTGACATTGGATCGGGGCGTCAGCCGCCAGATACCCAGCGGCGTGCCGGATTCCTCGACGCCCTTATATTGCAGCTCCTGTCCCGGCGGAAACATGCCGCTCAGCACGGACAGCGCGGCATAGCCCAGCTCACGGCCATTCTGGTCGGCGACCTCCGCCTTGGCTTCATAGCTGCGGCGCGGCGTCAGGTCACCGGAGGCACCATGCATGAAGACACACGTCGCCCCGCCGGTGTCGCGCTCCACCACCTCGCGCATGGCGCCGATATAGTCGGGAGACAGCAGCCGGTTGCCGCCGCCCAGGGAGACGGGATGGCAGGCATAGTTGACCATTGTGGCCCTGATGCGGCCATCGGGGTCGCACACCCGTCCCACCAGCAAGGTGTCGTCGGCTTTCTCGGCCAGGTTCAGACCGCAAATGTCCCGGCCGCTGGCCGGGTCTACCGCATCGCGGTTGAAGGCCAGGCCACAGCGGCCATAGGCCCAACTCACGATGCCTTCGGCCGCGCTGGCGCGCGCCTGTTCGATCAGGCCGATGCAAGTGGGGGCAAGGTTGTCCAGATAGGCGGTGAGCAGATCGCCGCCGGCACGGTTTTCGGTGCGCCGGGTCAGGACCGGCAGGCTGTGGGAATGGGAGGGATGAAACATCAACTGCTCAGGCCTGAGCGCGAAATGCTTCAGGATTGCCGCGCGGATGGCCGTGACTTCGCGGTCGTCGGCGCAGCAGGAGTCCAGGGCCAGGGAGATGAGCTCGGCGTCCCCCGCCAAGGTCTGGAAGACCAGGCAGCTTGCCAGAGCCGGCCGGTGCACGCCTTCGGCGACATCATGGCTGGCGCTGCCCCAGGTCCGCGAATAGATGCCCACGGGCGGTGTGATCACCGTCCGCGCCGTGCCGATCCGGCCATGAAATTCGGCATGTTTCAGTCTGGAGGCGGACGTCATCGGCTTTCCTCGCATTCGGCGCGTATTTTCCCGGAAATCATACCATATCGGCCAGCCGCCCCATGGGGTTCAAATCCCGCCATCGCCGATTATTCTGCGGGCAGGCAGCTTTGGTGGATCGTCTTGGCCGAACATTGTGATGTCCTGATCATAGGCGCGGGCCATAACGGGCTCGTCTGCGCCTTCTATCTGGCGCGCGCCGGCCTGAAGGTGACTGTGCTGGAACGCCGCGGCGTGGTCGGCGGCGCGGCGGTGACGGAGGAATTCCATCCCGGCTTCCGCAATTCAGTTGCCAGCTACACGGTTTCGCTGTTGCAGCCGAAGATCATCGCTGATCTGGATCTGCACACCCACGGGCTGAAGATCGTTCACCGCAAGCTGGCCAATTTCCTGCCCACGGCCGACGGCCGTTATCTCGCCATAGGCGAGGGTCGCACCAAAAGCGAGGTGGCGAAGTTCTCAGCTCGCGATGCCGAACGGCTGGCTGCTTATCATGCACGGTTGGGCGCGGTGTCCGATCTGGTTCGCGCCCTGATGCTGGAGACCCCGCCCAATGTGACCGACGGCGGCTTGCTGGCGGCGCTGCCCGAACTGTTGCGCGGCGCGAGGCTGGGGCGGCGCATCGGCGCCCTCGACATGGTCGCCAAACGCGATCTTCTGGCGCTGCTCGGGCGTTCGGCGGGCGATTATCTCGACGACTGGTTCGAAAGCGACCCGATCAAGGCCGTCTACGGCTTTGACGGCATCGTGGGCAATTATGCCAGCCCTTACACGCCAGGCTCGGGTTATGTGCTGCTGCATCATCTGCTGGGCGAGGTGAATGGCAAACGCGGCGCCTGGGGCCATGCGATCGGCGGTATGGGCGCGATCACCCAGGCCATGGCCAAGGCCTGCGCTGCTCAGGGTGTGGACATTCGCGTCGATGCGCCGGTGCGCGAAGTGATCGTGGAGAGGGGGCGCGCCGCCGGCGTGGCCTGTGAGAATGGCGAGGTCTTCCGGGCCCGTACCGTGGCCTCCAATCTCAACCCCAAATTACTGTTCCAGCGCCTGGTTGATCCGGCCTTGCTGCCGCAGGATTTTCGCACCCGCATCGGGTCCTATCGCATGGGCTCGGGCACTTTCCGGATGAATGTGGCGCTGTCCGCTTTGCCGCGCTTTACCTGCCTGCCGGAGCCTGGCGATCATCTGACCGCGGGCATCATCATCGCGCCCAGTCTGGCCTATATGGACAAGGCCTATGACGATGCGCGCAGGGCGGGCTGGTCGAAAGACCCGGTGGTGGAGATGCTGATCCCTTCGACCCTGGACGACAGCCTGGCGCCGACAGGCGCGCATGTCGCCAGCCTGTTCTGCCAGCATGTCGCGCCGGTTCTGCCGGGCGGCGCGTCCTGGGACGAGCATCGTGAGGAGGTCGCCGACCTGATGATCGCGACGGTTGACCGCCACGCGCCGGGCTTCAAGGCCTCGGTCGTGGGGCGCCAGGTGCTGAGTCCGCTCGATCTGGAACGCGTCTTCGGACTCACCGCGGGCGATATCATGCATGGCCGGCTGGAGCTGGATCAGCTTTTCGCCGCCCGTCCGATCCTCGGCCATGGCAACTACCGTGCGCCCTTGCGCGGGCTTTACATGTGCGGTTCCGGCACCCATCCGGGCGGCGGGGTCACCGGCGCGCCGGGACACAATGCGGCGCGTGAGATTTTGCGCGATCTGAGGCGGGGCGGAGCGCCATAAAATTCTGCAAATTTTGGCAAACCAACTTCGTCAAAACGGGCGATCCCAATGGTGGCGATCTGCCGAAATGGCCACGCTATGACAGCGGCAACCTCATGCGTTTCTTCAATGAGGTTAAGGTCCGCCCCGACGACCGGATTTCCCGGATGCGGATGCTTGACGCCGCATTTACCCCAAATCCGCCATAGCGCGGGTCTGGCAATTAGGAGGCCTTCATTAACCGGCCAGACAGCCGGTGCTGGTTGGCCGCGCCGTCCTTTGCTATCGGCATGAGGCAAGCAGGGCGAAGGGTCCAGTGGACGACGCAATGATGATTGCCGCGTCCGGCATGGCGGCGGCGATGACCAGCCTGACCGCCAGCGCGTCCAATGTGGCCAATGCCGAGAGCGCGGGCCCGGCGCCTGGCTTTTCGCCGGTTAATGCACAAAGTCCCGCCAGCGCTTATCAGCCGGCCGTCGTGATCGAGACCTCCATGGCCGGCGGCGGCGTCAGCGCGACCGTCACCCGGTCCTCGCCTGGCACCATCCTGTCCTACGATCCCACCGCCCCCTTCGCCAACATGCAGGGCATGGTGGCGGTCCCCAACGTCGATTACGCCACCGAGGCGGTCAACCAGCTTTCGGCCAGAATGGCGTTCAGCGCGAATGTGAAGGTATTCCAAGCGGCGAACCGCAACCTGGACACGCTGTTGAATATCCTGGTCTAACCAGCCGCGCCGCTAATCCGCCAGGGGGCCGCCGGGTGCGTCCGGCTGCAATTCCGGCACCTCGGTGATGCCCCGGCCGACATGGCTGTGGCGATAGCCATAAGCGTAATAGAAGCCGAGCCCGATCACCGACCAGATGGGGAATAGCAACCGCGCCTGCCACGGCAGAAAGACGTACAGGATCACGCAACCCATCACCGACAGGGTGCCGAACAGATAGACCAGCGGCGCGCGGAAGGGCCGCGGCCGGTCCGGCTGATTGTGACGCAGCACCATCACCGCCAGCGACACCGCCGCAAAGGCAAACAAGGTCCCCGAATTCGAGATGTCGGCCAGCTGGCCCACCGGCAGGAAGGCGGCGGCAAAGGCCACGGCGACGCCGGTGATCCAGGTCACGACATGAGGTGTCTTGAAGCGCGGATGCACGCTGGACAGGACTTCCGGCAACAGCCCGTCGCGCGACATCACGAAAAAGATGCGGGTCTGGCCGAAGATCATCATCAGGATCACGGTGGGAAGCGCGATGCCGGCCGCCAGCCCCACCAGATTGCCCATCAGGGGATGGTGGATGGAGCGCAGCACATGGGCCAGTGCCTCCTTCGAGCAGACCAGGGGCTCGGCGGTCAGGTGCTGGCAGGATTGCATTAGGCCCAGCGAGCCGGGCTCGAGCGCCTCGCCATGCGGCCCGAACACCGGCTGGGCGCCAAAAGAACCGATCGCGCCCGCCGCCACCAGCAGATAGATGACGGTGCAGATCACCAGCGAGCCGATCAGGCCGATGGGCAGGTTGCGCTGCGGATTGCGGGTCTCCTCCGCCGCGGTGGAGACGGCGTCAAAGCCCACATAGGCGAAAAAGATGGAGGCCGCCGAGCCGATGATGCCGGGCGTGCCCAGGGGGGCGAAGGGATGAAAGTTGCCGCCGCGGATCACCGGCAGCGCCAGCCAGATGAAGGCGATCAGCGCCGCCAGCTTGATCGCCACCAGCACGGCATTGACGGTGGCGCTTTCGCGCGTGCCGATCACCAACAGGCATGTGATCAGCAGCGCCACCGCCACGGCCAGCAGATTCACCACCCCGCCGGCATAAGGGCCCGCTGCCAGCGCGGGTGGAATGATGATGGGATGGGGCAGGTGGGCCAGAAGCCCGACAATATAGCCCGACCAGCCCACCGACACGGCGCTGGCGGCCACGGCATATTCAAGAATAAGCGCCCAGCCCACCAGCCAGGCCACCAGCTCGCCCAGCACGGCATAGGAATAGGTGTAAGCCGAGCCCGACACCGGCACCATGGAGGCCAGCTCGGCATAGCAGAGGGCGGCCACGGCGCTGACCGCGCCGGCGATGACGAAAGACAACATCATGCCGGGACCGGCTTTCTGCGCCGCCTCGGCCGTCAGCACGAAGATGCCGGTGCCGATGATGCCGCCGATACCCAGAAGCGTGAGCTGGATGGGCCCCAGCGAGCGGTGCAGGGATTTCTTTTCGGCGGTGGCCAGCACCGCCTCCAGGGATTTGACCCGCCACATGTGAGAATCCCGCCAGCTCGCGCCATATCCGGCACTGCCGGCGCAGGTCAGTCAAGGACATCACCCGCTTCTGGATGACGCTGGAACCAGAGCCGCGCGTAATGGCAGCGCGGCTCAAGCACCAGTTGGTTGGCGCGGGCATGATCCACGATCTGCTGCATCAGCCGGCTAGCGGCGCCGGTGCCGCGCAGGGGCGGCTCGGCCTCCACATGCGAGAGCAGATATTTCCCGTCGCGGATACGGTAGTCGGACCAGGCCAGAAGACCTTTCTCTTCCAGTTCGAAGCGGCTTTCGTCCTTGTTGTCGATCATCGCTTCGCTGGTTCCCGGTACATCCAGGGCAACGAAAGACCAATGGGAACGATCCAGAGCGTGCCGGCCAGGGCATAGAAAAGCAGCCCCACATACCAGGGTGCGCCGGGCAGCACATGCCAGGCGAGGCCCATGATCAGCAGGGCATAGAAGGGCAGCCAGAAGAAAACGATGACGATGGCGGCAATCAGGGTCTTGAGACGGCGGGACATTTTGCATCTTTGACGGCTGCGGGGCGGGACGGTATCAGAACGCCGCCATGACCGCTTCCTCGAATTTTTGGGCATCGCGCCGCGCCGTGGCCTTCTGGCTGTTCGCGGTGGCGCTGGTGATCCTGGGCATGGTGACCATCGGCGGGCTGACGCGGCTGACCGGTTCCGGCCTTTCCATCACCCAATGGGATCCGATCATGGGCGCGATACCGCCCCTGAACCAGGCGGCGTGGATGGACGCTTTCGCCAAATATCAGCGCATCCCGCAATACATGGTCGAAAACCGCGGCATGACACTCGAGGGGTTCAAGGGCATCTTCTGGTGGGAATGGACGCACCGGCTGCTGGGGCGGCTGGTGGGTGTGCTGTTCCTGGTGCCGTTCCTGTGGTTTGCCAGCGTGGGCGCGATCCGGCGCGCCGACTGGCCGCGTATGCTGCTGCTGTTTGCGCTGGGCGGGCTGCAGGGCTTCATCGGCTGGTGGATGGTGTCGTCGGGGCTCGAGGTGCGCACCTCGGTCAGTCAGTACCGCCTGGCGATCCATCTGGGCGCGGCGCTGCTGCTGCTGGTGGCGTGCCTGTGGATCGGGCTCGAATATCTGAGAGGGTCCGATAGCGACAGCGTATCGGAAGCGGAGCGAAGCGACGCTGGAGGGATAAAACGCGGCATCGCTTTTGCCGGTCTGGTCTATGTTCAGATGCTGCTGGGAGCGCTGGTCGCCGGACTGCATGCTGGGCTGATCTACAATAGCTGGCCCGACATGAACGGCCGGGTTTTACCGGAAGACCCGTTCTTCTCGTCGCCCTGGTGGATCAACTTTTTCGAAAATCCGGGCCTGGCCCAGTTCGATCATCGCATCGGCGCCTACATCGTCGCCGGCTTTGCCGCCTTCCTCTATGCGCGCGGACTGAAGCTTTCCGGCTACGCCAAGGCAAGCGCCAAGGCGGTGGCCATCGTCACCGCCTTCCAGATTTTCTTAGGGATTACGACATTACTGCTGCAGGCCCCCGAATGGCTGGCCGCGGCGCACCAGGTCACCGCGGCGCTGCTGCTCTGTGCCGCTGTCTGGCACGCGTATGAGCTGCGGGCCTTGGCTCCGAATGCCGGTCGATCTCAGTAAAACCATGGGCGTGTGTCGCGCTCAGGCACTGAGCTTCCTTGAGAATGGACGCCATCGTGTCGTTGCTATTCATTCTTTCTTTTTGAAATTCTATTTCGGCCTTTTGCCGTCTGCTGGCTGCGCAGAGCTGATCGAGTTTTGAATCCGTCAGTGTCTTGCCGCGATAGGAAAACTCGATCCGGCCCTTGACCGCTTTGACATGGATCGTGACCGGGCCGCCTTTGGCCTCGGCGCCGCTTGCGATGGCAATCCCCAGGATAAACGGCACAAGTATCAGACCGGCGAATTTCACCCGGTGCCTCCCCCAAACGGTGGGCATTATCGGGTGATTCTAGTTACCGTGGCGATGCCGCTTTGGGTGGCGGAGCGTTTGAGTTGAGGTGCAAGACCCCCGCTTAACTTTGTCATGGCCGGCCTCCGAGCCGGCCATCCATCTTACAGGTTGCGCCGTGGATGGCCGGGTCAAGCCCGGCCATGACAAGATAGGCTATGCCAGCGCCTGTTCCAGATCGGCGATGATGTCGGCCGGGTCTTCGATCCCAATACTCAGCCGCACCACATCATTGCCGGCGCCGGCCTTGGCGCGATCCTCGTCAGAGAGCTGCCGGTGGGTGGTCGAAGCCGGATGGATGATCAGGCTGCGGGTGTCGCCGATATTGGCCAGATGGCTGAACAGTTTGACACTATTGACCAGCTTCAGCCCGGCCTCATAGCCGCCCTTCAGCCCGAAGGTGAACACGCTGCCCGCGCCCTTGGGGCAGTATTTCTTGTGCAGGGCATAGCAGTCATTGTCTTCCAGCCCGGCATAATTCACCCAGCTCACTTTTGGATTGGCCTTGAGCCACCTGGCGACGGTCAGGGCATTGTCGCAATGCCTTTGCATGCGCAGCGGCAGGGTCTCGATCCCGGTCTGCACCAGGAAGGCGTTCATCGGCGCCAGCGACGGACCCAGGTCGCGCAGGCCCAGCACCCGGCAGGCAATGGCGAAGGCCATGTCGCCGAAGGTCTCCCAAAGCCGCATGCCGTGATAGGACGGGCAGGGCTCGGACAGGCTGGGATACTTGCCGCTGCCCCAGTCGAATTTGCCGCTGTCGACGATGACGCCGGCCATGGAGTTGCCATGCCCGCCCAAAAACTTGGTGGCGGAATGGATCACGATATCGGCGCCCCATTCGATCGGCTGGATCAGGTAGGGCGAGGCGAGCGTATTGTCCACGATCAGTGGCACACCCGCGTCATGGGCGATCTTCGCCACTTTCTCGATGTCGGTGATGATGCCGCCCGGATTGGCGATGCTTTCGACAAAAATCGCCTTGGTGCGGTCATTGATGACGGCCTTGAAGCTGTCGGGGTTCTTGGCGTCGGCCCAGCTCACATGCCAGTCGAACTTGGCGAAGCCCTGGCTGAACTGGTTGATCGAGCCGCCATAGAGCTGGCGCGCCGCCACGATATTGTCGCCCGGTCCCATCAGGGTGTGCAGGGCCAGAAGTTGCGCCGCATGGCCCGAGCCGCAGGAGAGCGCGGCGCGGCCATTCTCCAGCGCCGCCACCCGCTCCTCCAGCACCGCATTGGTGGGGTTCATGATGCGCGAATAGATGTTGCCGAAGACCTGAAGGTTGAACAAGGCCGCGGCATGGTCGGCATCTTCAAAGACGAAGGCCGTGGTCTGGTAGATGGGCGTTGCCCGCGCCCCCGTGGCGGGATCGGGCTGGGCGCCGGCGTGGACAGCCAGGGTGTTGAAGCCATAGTCGGCCATGGTCGTCACTCCTCGTCAGCGTGCTTGATTTTCAGGTCGTTTTCGACCCGCCGTACCCAGGCGCGGACATTGGGAAATTGCGCCAGATACAAACCTGCCTCATGGGCGAAGCGGGTATAGGCCACCAGGGCGATGTCGGCCAGTGACAGTTTTCTGCCAACGAAATACGTGCGCCCTTCCAGATGCTCGTCCATCAGCGCCAACGCCTTCAGGCAGCGGGGCCGCAGGTTCGGATCGATCTCGCCGTCTTTTTTCTTCAGATAGAGTTTCTGGAAACGCAACACGGCGATGGCGGGCTCGTGACTGTACTGCTCCCAGAACAGCCACTGATACATCAGCGCCCGTTCAAACGGGGGCCGGGGAATGAGATCGCTGTTTTCCGCAAGGTGCAGCATGATGGCATTGGACTGGGCCAGCACGCCCTTGTCGGCAAAACGCACCACCGGCACCTGGCCCACCGGATTCATGGCCAGAAATTCCGCCGTGCGGGTCTCGCCCTTCAGCACGCTGGTCTCGACCCAGTCGTAAGGAATGCCCAGCCGGTCGGCCACGAACTTCACCTTCAGGCAATTGCCCGAGATGGAGTCGCCGAACACCGTCATGGCCGCATTGTCTAAAGACATAGCCCTAGTTAGGGCCGGTCGCGTGCGATGCGCAAGATTGTGCCGTTGTTGTTTTCCGCCACCCAGATGGCGCCATCCTCGGCCACCGCCAGCCCCACCGGCGAGCCCTTCGGATGCACGCCATTCACGTTATTCCAGCCAGGCGTGAGCAAAAGCGGTTCGGAGGCCGGTCCCGGATAGGGCAGGCTTACCGTCTGGTCGCCATCCGGTCCTGCATAGGCGTCATAGTGGGCATTCGGCGTGAGCAGAGGAATGCCATGGCTGTCGACCGTGAAGGCGGCGATGCGCGCGCCGGCGGGGCGATAGCCGTGCAGGGCAACCAGCAGCTTTCCCCGCAGCTCCGGAAACATCGCCCCGTCATAATAAAGCATACTCAAGGGCGCACCGTGCGGCGGCAACAGGCGCACCGGCTTGGTATAGGCGGGGCCATTGCAGTCCATGGCATGCAGCGGTCCCCATACCGGATTGGTGCCGGTCATGTCATAGCAATAGGGCCAGCCATAATGGGCGCCCTGCTTCAGCACATTGAATTCCTCGAACGGAGTATCGGCCGGCGGAAAATCCTCGCTGTTTTCCGCCTGCAGCAAGGTGCCGGAGCTGTGCCGGGCCAGGGCCACGGAATTGCGCAGGCCCTGCGCCATCATGGTGAAATCCGGCGACCATTTGTTGTCGCCCAGCCACTTGTAGCGCCGTATCCCCGCGGCCTTGTAGTCGCCTTCGGCCTGGTTGCAAAAGGTGGTGCCGTCGGGCTTGCCATCCTTGCTGGCCGGCGGTCCGACGAGACACTGGTCGCTGGGCGCGCCCACCGACACCAGCATGTCGTTGTTAGCATCGAAGATGAACATGGACAAAGGATGGAAATTGAAACGCACCCTGGTGTCCGGCGCGTTGGGAATCACGGTTTCGACCGTGGCTTTGGGATCGGCCGCCAGGGGATCGAAGCGGAAGATGCGGCCCTGTTCGTTGACATAGACCTTGCCGCCCGGGCCATAGCTTATGGCGTGCGGCATATAGAGACCGGTCAGCACGGGGGTGATGACCGTGGGCTTGCCGCGTTCAGCGCTGATGCGGAAAACCCCGCCGCCCGCCGTGTTCCAGGCGCCCATGTCGGTGACCAGGAAATCCCGGGTGCCCTTGAGCGGCAGCACCACGCGTGGCGAACGAATGGTGCGCGCCTCGAAATCGGCGGGCGGGGCGACGACGATGCCGGCACAGAAGCCCTTCGCCATGCCGATCTGGGCGCGGGGCCAGCCGTCACAGGTGCCGGACGGCACATAATCGGTTCGCGCCAGCGCCGCCGCCGGAGCCAAGGCAAGAAACAGCGCTACAATCCTGTATTTCATCCCCGTGCCCCCATTTATGTATCAGCCGTGCTTGAGTGAGCCCCCGCGCCCGAACAATAGCGGCTTTCGGTTATCTATCACCCGGCGATTGACGCCCATCCAGCCGATCTCGCCGGAAAAGCGGCCATGCTCGATCTTGGGGCAGCGGTTCATCACCACAGTGAGGCCGGCGTCTTTGGCGATCTGTTCGGCTTCCTCGCTGATCACGCCCAGCTGCATCCACAGCACCTTCAGGCCCAGCCGGTCCTTCTCCGCCACCGCCTCGCGCGCGATCTCGGGGGCAAATTTGGACTCGCGGAAGATGTCCACCATGTCGACGGGAGCCGGGACGTCCTTCAACGAGGCATAGACCTTCTGGCCCTGTATCTCTTTGCCCACCATGCCCGGATTCACGGGAATAATTTTGTAGCCCTTGTTCAGCAGATACATCATCGCGAAATAGGACGGACGGATGTCGTTGCCGCTCGCGCCCACCATGGCGATGGTCTTGACGCTGCGCAGGATGGATTTGATCAGACTGTCGGGATATTGCGGCAGCGCTAGCTCGGCCACTTCGGTTCTCTCTTTTCCAAAAACGCCCCGATCCCCTCGCGGGCTTCCGCGGCCAGCATATTCTCGGTCATCACCTTGCTGGCATAGGCATAGGCGTCCGCCAGCGGCATTTCGAGCTGGCGGTAGAAGGCTTCCTTGCCGGTCTTGACCGTGGCGCGCGGCTTGGACGCGATCAGGCCCGCCAGCGCCATGGTCTCGCTTTCCAATATCTCCGGCGCCACCACCTTGTTGATCAGGCCGATGCGCAACGCATCTTCCGGTTCCACCATCCGTCCCGTCAGCAGCATCTCCATCGCCGCCTTGCGGCCGACATTGCGTGACAGCGCCACCATGGGCGTGGAGCAGAACAGGCCGATATCCACGCCGGGCGTGGCGAAGCGGGCGGAGGTGGAAGCAATCGCCAGATCGCAGCTCGCCACCAGCTGGCAGCCGGCCGCGGTGGCGATGCCCTGGACCTCGGCGATCACCGGCTTGGGATTCCTGACGATGGCCTGCATCATCTCCGAGCATTGGGTGAAGAGGCCGGCATAGGCCTTTTTGCCCGCATCGCCGTCGGCCCGGTGGCGCGCCATCTCCTTCAGGTCATGGCCGGAGGAAAAGACCGGCCCTGCCGCCCCAATCACGATCACGCGCGTGGCATTGTCGGCGGCAGCGCCGTCCAGCGCCGATTTGATGGCCGCCATCAGGTCCGAGGACAGGGCGTTGCGGGCGTTCGGCCGGTTCAGCACCAGGCGCAGCACCCCGCCAGTGCAGGCGGTCAGGAGCAGGGGCGGGGATTCGGGGGCGTTCATGGGGCTAACTTAGTGCGGGGAGGCGACTTTTACACGTCCGGCCTATTTCGTGGGGCCGCTGCCCCGGCCTTGGCGAAAGTGCTGCAGGCCGTCGGGCAGCGCCACCCAGGCGTGGCGGGATTGTTCCCACACCGAAGGGCGCGCCGGTGCGGCGCTGGCACGCGGCACAGTGGCACGCCACCCTCGGGAGGCCCCAGCACCTCGGCCCGCAACGCCCCGCAACTGCATTGTGCAACTGTCATCCGCGCCCTTTTTTAGGGCGATTATATACTTGAGAAGAAGGCTTGGCTCGTTCGTAAGGAGACCCATTTCTCGGCGTTTCTTGATCCATTGGCGTCGTTTCCACCAAAGCTGGCCAAATATTGCCCAGAAGACAGCTAACAACGCGCCAGTGAGGGCCACCGCAAAATAAATAGGTCCGTAGTGAAATGCCCATAGGACCGCGTAAGCGATGAAGCCCAAGACAACTAAAACAAAACCCAACCTGCTACCGGCTGGTTTTCGGGCCATCGGATTTTCCTTTGCCTCAGGCGGGACTCGGCTTCTTCTTGGCCTTTGGCGTGAACGGCTTGGGCGGGTTTTTCAGCGTCCGCGCCAGCACCGCATCGCGGGAATTGTCTGGGGACTTTGTCATGAGCGATGAAACTCGGGCTACGATCATTTTTCCAATGGCACTTTACCGGACCACGATCCGCGAAGCCAAGATATACGCCGATTTGCTTAGCACTCAAGACGACATGCGACATGCCCGCGAGTTCGTTGAAGAAGGCATCCGCAGGCATGGTGCCCACGACATACTTGCGAGGGCTCTGTTTAGCGGCTCCCACATAAGCTATCGCCGTTGCTTTAATCGCGGCTCCCTTGGTCTTGGCAAAAGCCAAGTCAGCCAACTAACGAGCGAACAGCGAGAGATCCATGATTATCACCTCGCGCAGGCGGATAAGCTGCTAGCTCACTCCGTTAACCGCTATGAAATGGTGGAAGTCGGGATTGCGCTAGACGGCGATAAGATCAACGTCGGCCATATTGCGGCCCGTTTGGTTGGGCTGGACAAACCCGATTTGGAGAAATGGCTAGCCCTGATCGAATATTGGCAGACAATCGTGCTAGGCCCGATGGTTGAAAAAGCCGGGAAGGCGACCCTTGAGCGCGCCCAACAAATACCTCGCCACGACATTTTGCGAGGCGGCCTTATTCAGCCTCCACCGCCAAGCCGAGCAACCGCTCATAAGCGGCGCTGACAGCGGTACTATTCCGGTCCATTTGGAAACGACCTCGGACCCAATTGAAACTTCGTATTCGACGATTGCTTTGGGCATTCCCACGGCACAGTCCAAGCGGGCGGCCCCGGTAAGAGAGGCAATTACATATCCAGAGCCGCCCGGTACCTTCGCGGCCTGTCACGCGGTAACGGGATACCGCTAGGGGTGGCAGTACGGCAAATATATAATCGCCCATTTTATACGGTATCATAATACCGCATCAGAAAAAGCCCCGTTTTTCCGACATTTCGGTTGACGGGCAGGGCCCATACCCGTATATGCGCCCTTCAAATTACGGAAATCACACATGAAAACCTACTCGGCGAAAGCCTCCGAGATCGAGAAGAAGTGGATCCTGATCGACGCCGAAGGGCTGGTCGTGGGCCGTCTTGCTTCGATCATCGCCATGCGCCTGCGCGGCAAGCACAAGGCCACCTATACCCCCCATCTGGACTGCGGTGACAATGTCATCGTCATCAACGCCGCCAAGGTGGTTCTGACCGGCCAGAAGCTGAAGAAGAAGGTCTATTATCACCACACCGGCTATATCGGCGGCATCAAGGAACGCACCGCCGGCGCCATCATGGCCGGCAAGTTCCCCGAGCGGGTGCTGGAAAAGGCCGTGGAGCGCATGGTGCCACGGGGCCCGCTGGGCCGCCGCCAGATGGCGAACCTGCGCGTCTATCCGGGCACCGAGCATCCGCATGAGGCCCAACAGCCCCAGAAGCTGGACGTCGCCAAGATGAATCCCAAGAACACCCAGTACAAGGCAGCCTAACCGATGGCCGAAGAGAACAAGTTCACCGAACTCAAATCCACCCTGATCAAGGCCAGGACGGCGGATGCCGCCGACGCCTCCAAGGCCGACAACAAGCGCGACGCCAAGGGCCGCGCCTATGCCACCGGCCGCCGCAAGGAATCGGTTGCCCGCGTCTGGATCAAGCCGGGCACCGGCAAGATCATCGTCAACGGCCGCGACGAGACCGTCTATTTCGCCAGGCCTGTGCTGCGCATGATCCTGCGCCAGCCGCTGGTCGCCGCGGGCCGCGACGGCCAGTTCGACGTGATCGTCACCGTCAATGGCGGGGGCCTCTCTGGCCAGGCAGGCGCCGTGCGGCACGGCATTTCCCGCGCCCTGGTCAATTACGAGCCGGGCCTGCGCCCGGTGTTGAAGCCCGGCGGCTTTCTCACCCGCGACCCGCGCGCGGTCGAGCGCAAGAAGTACGGCCGTCCCAAGGCTCGTCGTTCGTTCCAGTTCAGCAAGCGCTAAGAGCGTTTGCAGCGAATACGAAAAACGGCGGCTCGCAAGGCCGCCGTTTTTGTTTTCAGCCCTGTTTCAAACCGCCGGCTTGGCCGCCGGGTCGAAGGTGGGCGGCGGCGGGCCATAGGCATTGTTGCCGGGATCGCCGGGCTGCACCCAGAAATAGATCAGCACAATGCAGGCGGCCAGGAACACCAGATGGATCAGCACGACCAGGGGACCGAAGAACAGGAAACCCAGGAAGCCCAGCGCGGCGATGCTCAGCATCGCCATGAGCGAAATGAGCGAGGAGATGAAGCCCGCGATGAGGAAGACCCAGACCAGCTTGCCGTCGCGGCCGCAATCCTGCAGCCGCCGCGCGCCCATGCCGGCCGCCGGCAACAGCATGGCAATATTGAAGAGGAACAGCAGCGGCAGGAAGGTGATGGACTGGACGATGGCGACGACGATGGCGATGGCGATATTGGCGAGCACGAAATACCAGAACTGGCCGCGGCCCACCCGGCCGTTCATGTCGAAATAGTGATCGGTGATCGTGTTGCGCCAGTTGTCGAAAATCGCTTGCAGATCCATGACCCGAACCCCTTCCTAGCTGTGTTTGAACCTTTCGCTTACGCTCCCAGGACTTGGCGCTTTGACAGGCCCAGCCGGTCAATTTGACCGCTGGCGGCCGCGCGCTTTACACCCCTCGCGCCCCGCGCATAGCGGGGTCGCGCCCCTTTCGGGGCCAAATCAGCTAAGAACCGCCTATCTTCCATGTCAATGTTTGGCCGGAACACTATGACGAGTTTGGCAAAAATCTTCATCGACGGCGCCGCCGGCACCACCGGGCTCGAAATCCGTGAGCGCCTGGCGCCCCGCAAGGAGCTGTCGCTGACGGCCCTGGCCGATGCCGAGCGCAAGGATCCGGTAGCCCGCAAGCGCGCCCTGAACGCGGCCGATGTGGTGATCCTGTGCCTGCCGGACGAGGCGGCGCGGGAGGCCGTGACCCTGATCGACAATCCCGCCACCCGGGTGATCGACGCCTCCAGCGCCCATCGGGTGGCGGAGGGCTGGACCTATGGTTTCGCCGAGGTCGAGCCGGACGGCTATGCCAGGATCGCCGCCGCAAGCCGCGTGAGCAATCCCGGCTGCTGGCCCACCGGGTTCCTGGCCATCATGCGGCCGCTGGTGCGGGCCGGCATCGTGTCGGCCGATTATCCCGCCAGTGCCAGCGGCGTCACCGGCTATTCCGGCGGCGGCAAGTCCATGATCGCGGAGTTCGAGGACAAAAACGCCGCGGACTACACCGAGACGGTGTCACGCATCTATGGCCTGAACCTGGCACACAAGCACTTGCCGGAGATGCAGAAGCTTGCCGGCCTGATCCATCCGCCTCTGTTTCAGCCCAGCGTCGGGCGCTTCTATCGCGGCATGCTGGTGGATGTGCCGCTGCAACTCTGGGCGCTGCCGGGCAAGCCGACTGCGCGCGATGTCCATGCCGCGCTGGTCAAGGCTTACCCCGACCGGCCGCTGGTCAAGGTTGCCTCGCTGGAAGACGCAGCGGCGGTGAAAACACTGGATGCGGAAATCCTGGCGGGCAGCAATGGCCTGACCATCTATGTCTTCGGCAATGACAAGAGCGGCCAGGCGCGTGTGGTGGCGGCCTTCGACAACCTGGGCAAGGGCGCCAGCGGTGCTGCGGTGCAAAACCTCAACATCATGCTGGGCTTGCCGGAGACCACCGGCCTGTAATCCATGTTACAAACAGCCATGTTCCGTGGCTGGAAAGGCATTGCGCTTGCTAGTGTGGCGGGAGCCGCGCTGTTTGCCGGCGCGGTATTCTATGCCGTGCACCGCCCGCCCAGGCCGGAAGGCTATTCGGGCCTGACCTTCGCGCCCCTGACGCCGGCCGCCGCCCATCGCACGCCCATGCTGGGCCGGGGCGGGGCGCAGATCTTCGCCGTGACCGGCGACAGTCCCGCCGACAAGGCCGGCATCAAGCCCGACGAGGTGGTCGCCGCCATCGACGGCACAAAGATCACCTCTGCCCGCCAGGCCGCCACGATGATCCGGCAAGCCAAGGCCGGCGATCATGTCACCCTGACGGTCTATGATATCACCCAGGGCGAGATAAAGCCGCGCGCGGTGGCGCTGACCCTCGAGGACGAGCCGGCGCCCAAGAAGAAATTCTCGGTGCATCCGCCGCGGACCCTGGCCAAGGAGTTTTTCTATCCGCCGTTCCCGGCCGCCAATGCGTCCTGGTCGAAGCGGATTCTGCGCGGGCCGACAATACGCCCGCAATTGCTGACCGGGCTGGGGGCAGGGCAATGCAACGGCTTTGCGCCCGAGGAATGGCGCGTGGCGGCGCATGCGCCGGACAATTCGCTGTTCCATGTGATGGCGGAGGAGGGCTTTGCCCATGCCATCTACGAGACCGGATCGCTGAACGGCGAGGCGCCGGAAATTTTCCTCAAAGCGTTTCTCGAAAACACCTTCGGTGCTCAGACTGTGCTGACGCCGCCGCAGAAGCGGCCTTTCGGCTTTCAAGTGCGCGATTTCGGCAATCGCAAAGGCGGCGCCGGCTTTGTGCTCTATCGCGTCACGGGAAATCGCATCGCGCTGTGGCTGGCGGCCGTGCCGGGCGGCGATGTCGCCTGGTCCAAGCCCCTGGTCGGTGCGGTGGCGCTGTCCATGCGCTGCGCTTCGCCGGGCGCCCCCAAGGATGTGCCGCGCGATCCGGCCTTGCTGGCAACACGCATTTCCACCCGCTGCATCCAGGGCCAGTGCAGCGAGACCGATCTGGCCGCCACCTATCTCACGGTGTTGCGGTTTGGCTATGTGCACAATCTCAAGGGCGAGATGTTCCTGGTGCGGCCTCAGCGCGATTACTGGCAGAACGGCGCCGAAGGACCGGGCTTTTATCACCAGATTGGCGGCGAGAATGAAAAGCTGCTTCCGGGACGCATCAATTGACGTCTGATATGAAGACGATCGGCGTGCTCGGCGGGATGAGCAATCAGGCCACCGCCGAATATTACCGGCTAATCAACGATGCTGTGAATGCCAGGCTTGGCGGCTGGAACACTGCGGAGGTGATCATAAGTTCAGTGAACTTTGGCAATATTGAACGCTTTGTTCGAACTGAGGCGTGGGAAGAAGCCGGCCGCTTTCTTGCCCTGAAGGCGCAGGGGCTTGAGCGGGCGGGAGCCGATCTTCTCATATGCGTGTCAAACACTTTGCATCGCGTATCTGACACATTTACCGCCAGCCTGCGCATACCGTTCCTGCATATCGCCGATCCGACGGGCGACGCAATCAAGGCGGCTGGCCTCACCCGCGTGGGACTTCTGGGGACCAAACCGGTTATGTCAGCGCCTTATCTGCGAGACTATTATACGCGGCGCTTCGGTTGCGAAATCCTTGTGCCGGACGAGGAAGAGCAATTCATCGTTGATCGCATTATCTTCAATCAGCTTGTACGCCGCGATCTCAGGCCGGAATCGCGAGAAACCTACCTTGGCGTGATTGACCGGCTTCGTAATCGAGGCGCGCAGGGCGTTATTCTGGGCTGTACGGAGATATTTCTGCTCGTCTTGCAGGCGGACCGGCCCGGCTTTCCGATGTTCAACACCACGGCATTGCACGTGGAGCGCGCCGTAAACATGGCGCTCGACCAAGACTGACAGGCGCTGCCTACTGTGCTTTTACTTTGACGTAAGTCCCCGGCGCATCGCCCAGCACCTTGAGTTCGCCATCGCCCGGCGGGCGCGCGGGCACTTTCGGGCCTGACAGTTTCGCCAGCCACCGGTCCCAATCCGGCCACCAGGAGCCGGGATGCTCGGTCGAACCCTTGCGCCAGATCTCGATATCCTTGGCGCCCGCATCATTGGTCCAGTACTGATATTTTTTCGCGCCCGGCGGATTGATCACCCCCGCGATATGGCCCGAGCCGGCGATGATGAAGCGCACCGGCCCGCCAAACAGGTTCACCGATTTGAAGACGGAATTGGCCGGGGCGATGTGATCCTCGCGCGCCGACTGCAGATAGACCGGCACTTTCACCTTATGCAGGTCCAGCTTGACGCCCGCCATCTCCATCTTGCCCTTCGCCAGGGCATTTTCCTTGTAGCACTGGCGCAGGTAAGACAGATGCAGCTTCTCCGGCATCCGCGTGGTGTCGCTGTTCCAATAGAGCAGGTCGAAGGGCATGGGCTGCTTGCCGAGCAGGTAGTTGTTGATCACGAATGACCAGATCAGGTCGTTGGCGCGCAGCATGTTGAAGGCGCCCGCCATCTTGGAGCCGGGCAGCACGCCGCCCTCGCTGTCCATCTTCTGCTTCAGGGCTTCGAGCTGGGCTTCGTCCACGAACACCGACAGCTCGCCCGCCTCGCTGAAATCGGTCTGCGCCGCCCAGAAGGTTGCGGAGTTGATCCGGTCGTCGCCTTTCGCGGCCATGTAGGCGAGGGTGGCGGCCAGCAAGGTGCCGCCAATGCAATAGCCGACGCAGTTGGGATCCTTCACCCCGGTCGCCTTCTCTACCGCGTCCAGCGCGGCGAAAACACCGTCGCGCATATAGTCCTCGAAGCCCTTCTGGGCGAGGCGCGCATCCGGATTGACCCACGACACCAGGAACACGGTGTAGCCCTGGCCGACCAGCCAGCGGACCATGCTGTTCTCGGGCCTCAGATCGATGATGTAGAACTTGTTGATCCAGGGCGGGAAGATCAGGAGCGGGCGCTCATACACTTCATCCGTGGTCGGAGAGTACTGCAATAACTCCATGATCTGGTTGCGAAACACCACTTTGCCGGGGGCGGTGGCGATGTTCTCGCCCACGGTAAAGCCATCGGCCGACTGGCGAATGGAAAGCTCGCCCTGGCCGCGCTCGATATCGGCCAGAAGATTGTCCAGGCCCTTCACCAGATTCTCGCCGTTTGAAGAGAGAGTGGCCTTCAGCACTTCCGGATTGGTGAGCGGGAAGTTGGTGGGCGCCATCGCGTCGGCGAACTGGCGCGTATAGAAAGCGACGCGCGCGCGTTCGCGCCCGTCCAGTCCGTTCAGCTTGCCCACCATCTCCTGCATGGCGTTGGCGGTGAGCAGATAGCTCTGCTTGATGAAATCGAAGACCTCGTTGTCTTTCCACTCCTGCGCCTTGAAGCGGCGATCGCCAGGGGCAGGCTCGACCACGGCGGCAGCCTCGCCGCCCAGCATGCGGCGGGCGGTGGATTCCCACAGCGCCATGAAGCCATCCCACCATTCGGTCTGAGCCTTCAGTACCGCCTCGCGGTCGCCGCTCATGGCCTTGGCCAGCGCCATCATGGCGCCAGAGATATTCAGCGGATCGATGGGCCCCGGATCCTCGCGCCTGGCCATGCGGGAGACAAAGTCCACCAGCAACTGCTGGCTCTTCATGCCCACGGTGAGCATGTTGCGGGCGAAGGCCTGGGGCTCGAGACCTTCGGGGGTGGGGGGCGGTGATTCGGATTTGGCGGCGGGGGATTTTGCGGGCATGTGCGGTAAGGTTGCCTTTCCTTAAGCCATATAGCCATCCCCCGCGCTTTCGCGAACGGGCGGCCAAAAGCCGCGAGGGACAGGTTAAATCCTGAATTAATGACGGGATTTAGAGGGTTAGCGGGCGATGCCGCGCTGGCGCAAAAGCCCCGGTCAAGGTATAGGGTATGGGCTGGGTGGCGCTTTCCGCGCGGATGCGCGGGAAGCCGGGAAACCGGCGTTCAGTTGGCCGAATTAAGGGCATTTGCAGATGAGCAAGACTTACGCGCGTCCTTTGGCAGTGGCTGCGCTGGCTGTAACGCTTGCGGTTGGCACTGCCGGTTGCCAGACCATGGCCGACCTCGACCCGACAGGTCTGATCGGCGGCGACGACAATGCCGCCCCCGAAACCCAATTCCCGCCGGACAGCCAGCAGCAGGCCGCCGCGGACGCAAACACCACCACTCCGGACCTGGCCGCTATTCCGGCGCGTCCGGCCGCACCCGATACCACAGCCCAGGCCAACACCACCCAGCAGGTCACTGCCGCTGGCACCCAGGCCCAGTACAGTGCCGACGCGCTGCGCGCTGGTACCGACGCCGCCGCCCCGCCGCCCACTGCGGCCGACGCCGCCGCCACCCGTCAAGCCCTGGCCAGCGCCGATGCCCCGCCTTCCGCCCAGGCCAACCAGCCGCCCTCGGCGGATGCTCCGCCGTCCGCCGACGCTCCGCCGACGGCTGATGCGCCCCCGAGCGCCGGTTCCAACCAGCCGCCAAGCGCTGCCCCGCCGGTAGCCGCGGCGCCTTCGGCCGCGCCCAATCCTAACGCCGCCGTGCCGCCGCGCCGGGTCGCGTCTGCCGCGCCCCCGCCGGCCCGTCCGGCTGAGGCTCCCGCGCCCAGCGCCGCGCCGATGGCCAACGCCCCGATGACAAGTGCCCCGGTCGCCAGCGCGCCGATGGCGCCTCCGCCGGGGGCCGAGCCTGCCGTTCCTGCCGTGCCCATGACCGCGGGCGCGCGCATGGCCATGGCCAATCCCACCGACGCCCAGCTCGGCTTCAAGCCGTCCTCGGCCCCGGCCTTGGCGCCGGGCCTTTCCAAGTGGGTCGCCCCACCCACCCTGGCGCATTACCGCCAGACCGCGGCCCTGGCCGGCTCGGCCGGCACCAGCGCCCCGGCGGTTCCGGCCGTTGCGTCGCGCGGCCGCGGCGAGATCGCCGGTGACGTCAGCGCCAATATGGACGGGGTTCCCGGCACGCCCGCCGGCATGGCGGCGGCCATGAATGGCGGCGTCCCGCCGGCCGCGATCATCTATTTTCCCGGTGACGGTATCGCTCTGTCGAAGACCGGCATGGCCGAAGTGCGCCAGGCGGCGGCGGCCTTCAAGGCCGGCGGCAGCGCCGGCACGATCAAGGTGGTGGGTCACGCCTCCAGCCGCACACCCAACATGCCGGTGGAGCGTCACCTGGAAGTGATCTTCCAGAAGTCGCAAGCCCGCGCCAATGCGGTGGCCCAGGCGCTGATCAGGGCCGGGGTTCCGGCGGATCATGTGCAGATCGAGGCGGTCGGCGACAGCCAGCCCGTCTATTACGAATCCATGCCCAAGGGCGAAGACGGCAATCGCCGCGCTGAGATATTCCTGCAGAGCTGATATTTCCGCCTAAGACTGGCGAAGCGCCGCAATTGGGCCCCATAAGCATTGCCTGATTGCGGCTAATCCCCGATTCTGGCGTTTCCGTCCTGTATTTTTTCTAAGACCATGGCCATGCAAACCGATTTCTACCGCATCAAGCGGCTGCCGCCTTACATCTTCGAGGAAGTGAACCGCCTGAAGGCGCAGGCGCGGGCCCGCGGCGAGGACATCATCGATTTCGGGATGGGCAATCCCGACATGGCCACGCCCGACTATATCGTGGACAAGCTGTGCGAGACGGCGCGCGATCCGCGGGCGCATCGCTATTCGGCCTCGCGCGGCATCAAGGGGCTGAGAAAGGCGCATGTCGCCTATTACAAGCGCCGCTTCGGCGTGGAGCTGAACCCCGATACCGAGGTGATTGCGGCGCTGGGCTCCAAGGA
>Ga0310811_10002304_pt1 | contig 23831 bp, 22 predicted proteins | sample YCmetagenome_FD_207642 | JGI IMG/M metagenome (GOLD analysis project Ga0310811, IMG submission 207642) | Soil microbial communities from experimental microcosm in Duke University, North Carolina, United States - YC | ecosystem: Engineered > Artificial ecosystem > Soil microcosm > Unclassified ... | reverse complement strand
CCTGCATGTCCCAGAGGGGAACCGGGTTGAGGTAGTGCAGCTTCTCCCGGCCCCTGCGCACGGTGGTGACGAGGTTCGCGGCCTCCAGCACGCCCAGGTGCTGCGTCGCGGACTGCCGCGCCATCGCCAGCGGCCCGCACAACTCCCCCAGGGTCTGTCCGTTGCGTTCGCGGAGCCTGTCCAGCAGGGCTCGCCGCGTCGGATCGGCCAGCGCCCGGAACACCGCGTCCTCGTCGTCCACGCTTCTAATATGCAGGTAATTACCTGCATAAGTCAAGCGGGCGGCCAGGTCGCGCGGGCCCCGGATACAAGCGGGCGGCCACCGGGTCGCGCCGGCTCCTGGACAAGCGCGGCAGCTCCCGGCTTCATCCGTGGACCGCCGATAATCGTTAGGTGACGGAGTGCATGATGGTCGTGTGCACCATGTCATTGCGGTCCTGCCGGAATTCACCCTGGCCTGCCTGGTGATCGCCGCCTTGCCAGGGCCAGCGACGGCGCTGTTCCTGCACCGGACGTTGCGCGACGGCCGGCGTTGCGGGCTCGCGGCGGTGGCCGGGAACGAGATCGGCGTGTTCTCGTGGGCGCTCGCGGCGGCGGCCGGGCTGACCGCGCTGCTGCAGGCGAACAGGCTGCTGTTCGACGCGCTGCACATCGCGGGCGGGCTCGTCCTGATATGGCTGGGGATCTCCGCCTGGCGCAGCGCCCGGCGCGGCGCGGAACCAGCGGAGACAGCCCCGCGCGGCGGGACGCCGCTCGGCGCGTTCCGGGCCTCGCTGGTGTCCATCGCCGCGAACCCGAAGGCGGCGGTGTTCGCGTTCGTCTTCTACCCGGAGTTCCTGCCGCGAACCGGCTCCGTGCTGCTGCCGGCCCTGGTCTTGGCCACCTACCAGGTGGTGGTCATCGACGCGCCCTACTGCGCGGGGATCGTGCTGCTGGCGGACCGGATCAGGCCGTGGCTGTCCCGGGCCGAGATCCGCCGCCGGATGGAACGCGTGCTCGGCGCTGTCCTCGTCGCGCTGGGCATCGAACTGGCCGCCACCGCGCGCTAACCGGATCGAGGCAGGGCCGCGCGGCCCGAGGCCACGCTTACTCGCCGAAGGCGCGCCGCATCCATGCCCTCGTGCCGGCCAAAGCGTCGGGGTTAGTGACGTAGCAGGCGCGTGAGGCGATGCGCAGGCGCTGGAACAGCGGAACCGCCGCGTCAGCCGCAGCGGGAAGGTCGTTGCTGCGGCGGTAGCCTTCGAGGAAGGCGACGGTGTAGTCGGGCAGCGGGATCTTGTCGGTCGCGCCGTGCGCGGTCCAGCAGCCGATGTCATCGGCGGGACTGCCTGCACGGACGCCGCCCCAGTCGATGATGGCGCTGATGTCCGCGCCGTTCGCGGAAAAGATCCCTGGGCCGTCGCCGTAGAGCAGTTGAGCGGGCGGCGCAGTGGCGTAGTAGGCGTTCACGTCGCTGACCGCCTGCGTGATCATCTGCCGTATAGCTGGCGGCTGCGACGCCGTGATGCCGCGCGTCATGTGGCCCAGCACGTCAGCGGGCGTCCACGCACCGGTCGCGGGGCAGCCGCGCATGATGCGGTGCAGCCTGCCCAGGAGCTCGCCCAAGACGACGGGAGGGACCGCATGCATCGACAGGTGCGTGCCGTGGACCCGGTGCAGGACGGCGAGCACCCACGACTCCTGTCCGAGCGGCAGCGCCACGCACAGTTCCCCGGCGCGCGTCCGGATGGGAGCGCCTGCGGCGATGCCGGCCTGCTCGACCGCCTCGCTGGCGTACAGCCCAGCGGCGAAGTGGAGAGGTTCATCGCGGGCGAGCTTAACGACGTGACCGCCCGCCTGCCAGGTGTAACTGGCTGCCGCTTGCATCGGACGGAGTTCGCCCCGCAGACCCCAGTGCTCCAGCAACGCCGCCTGCACCGCCGGCTCGTGCTGGCCTGGTGGGTCCTGGGCGGCGGGTCCGTCCGCTGTCGGCGAGCCTGCGCCGGCCTGGCTGGACATGCGGTCAGGATGACATGGGCCGGGGCGCCTCCGCCATTTGTTAACGCGGCGAGTCGGTTAACGCGGCGAGCGACGTGGTGGTCGCGGCTTATGCCCGCGCTCGTCAGGCGGCGTGCTCGGTTGGCGGGGCGTGGCTGTAGAGGACCTGCTTCCCGTCGGGACTTCGGGCCTCGGTCGTGCCGTCGGGGTGCACGGTCAGCTGCCAGCCGCTGCGGTGGATGCACACGTCGTGGTGGAACTGGCACACCAGGACGCAGTTTCCCAGTGAGGTCTCGCCGCCGTCTTGCTTGCGGCTCCCGCTGCAGACGGCTCGCTCGGCGACGCGCAGCTGTCCTCGTCGCGCTGGGCATCGAACTAGCCGCCACCGCGCGCTAACCGGAACACGACAAGAGCCCCGAACGGCGCGTGGCGGGCGTCGCGCAGACTCGTCGCTTGCCGTGCGGACCGGTCACCCGCCGCAACGTAAAGCAAAACTGGTACTGAAGTTCGAGCAACGTCTCGCCTGCCCAACTGGAGCGGCGAAACTATCGATGAAATCGAACGCAAGAAATTTCATAAATATGACGTTCTTTTTCTGCAATTCGTCGACGTAATTTGACGCGCTGACCGGCATCCTCGCCATCAACCAGCACGGTTTGCTCGCACACAAGTCCGGTCCTCGCGCGGAAGCACGCGAGCAGGTCTCTGAGCTGGTGTTTTTTCCAGTCGATGAGACGATTCTTTGCTTACATCAGTGCAACTCTAACGATCTTCAATTCAGATATTGCAAAGAGATGTTGTGAAGTTTAGCGTCTGCATCAACGCCGACCGCGAGAGTCCGGCGTTCCGCGTCGAGAGGAGCAACGGTGTTCCACTCTGTCCGAAATCTGAGGCGGTCCTTCGCCTTGGGTGTCAGTACGGTCGCGCTGGCCGCGGCCGGCGTCACCGCCGTCGCCGTGCAGCCCGCATGGGCCGCGGCAACCGGCGGCAACGGTGCGAGCCTGGCCTACACCGAGGTCCAAGCGGAGAGCTCCGCCACCAACGGCACGGTCATCGGCCCGAGCTACACCCAGGGACAGCTGGCCGACGAGGCGTCCGGCCGCAAGGCGGTGACCCTCCAGGGGACCGGCAAGTCCGTCACGTTCACCACGCCGGTGGCGACGAATTCCATCGACTTCCGCTACAGCATCCCGGACACGTCGGGCGGCTCGGTCTACACCGCACCGCTGTCGCTGTACATCAACGGCGCCAAGCAGACCGACTTCACCCTGACGAACGCCTACAGCTGGTACTACGGCAGCTACCCGTTCACCAACTCGCCGGGCAGCAACCCGCACCACTTCTACGACGAGGTGCACCGCCTGTTCGGCACCACTTATCCGGCGGGTACCACGTTCACGCTCCAGGTCGACTCCGAGGACACCGCGTCCTCCTACACAATCGACTTCGCCGACTTCGAGCAGGTGGGCGCGGCGCTCACCCAGCCGTCCGGCTCGGTCTCGGTCACGAGCGAGGGCGCCGACCCGACCGGCGTGAACGACTCCACGAACGCGTTCAACGCGGCGATCAGCGCGGCCGGCGCGGGCGGGACCGTGTGGATCCCGCCGGGCAGCTACAACATCCCCGGCCACATCATGGTCAACAACGTGACGATCGCCGGCGCGGGCGTGTGGTACTCGACGGTCACCGGCGCGGCGCCCGGGTTCTACGGCAACTCCGCGCCGAACCCGAGCACCGGCGTGCACCTGCAGAACTTCGCGATCTCCGGGAACGTGCAGCAGCGCGACGACAGTGCCCAGGTCAACGGCATCGGCGGGGCGATGAGCAACTCCAGCGCGACGAACATCTGGATCGAGCACATGAAGGTCGGCGCCTGGATGGACGGGCCCATGACCGGCCTGACGTTCAGCGGGATGCGCATCCGCGACACCACGGCGGACGGCATTAACTTCCACGGCGGTGTCACCAACTCCACCGTGACCAACAGCGACATCAGGAACACAGGCGACGACGGCATCGCGACCTGGGCCGACTCCAGCATCGGGGCCGACTCCGGCGACACCATCTCGAACAACACCGTGCAGCTGCAGCAGCTCGCCAACGGCATCGCGATCTACGGCGGCAACAACAACACAGTGAGCGGCAACCTGGTCGTGGACAGCGGCATCACCCAGGGCGGCGGCATCCACGTGGGGCAGCGCTTCACCTCCACCCCGGTCGGCCTGACCACGGTCTCCAACAACACGCTGATCCGCGACGGCGACCTGGACCCGAACTGGCAGTTCGGGGTGGGCGCACTGTGGTTCGACGGCAGCCAGGGCTGGGGTCCTGGCCCCATCAACGTGACCAACGCGCTGATCGAGCAGAGCCCGTACGAGGCGGTCCAGTGGGTCGAGGGCACGATCAGCAACGTCAACCTGAGCAACGTGACGATCGCGGGCACCGGCACCTTCGCCCTGCAGGAGCAGACCGGCGGCACGGCCTCGTTCACCAACGTGACGGCGACTGGCGTGGCGCAGGCCAACGCGGGCAACCCGCCGAGCTACAGCTGCGAGGGCGGCAACTTCACGGTCACCGACGGCGGCGGCAACTCGGGCATCACCCCGACGCAGTGCAACGGGCAGCCCGCCCCGGTCTACCCGCCTTACCCGGTCACCGGGGTGAACGCGAGCCCGACCGCGCTGAGCTTCGGCTCGGCCGCGACCGGCACGACCACCGCGGCGCAGACGGTAACGGTGGCCAACCCGACCAGTGCGGCGGCGTCGGTCTCGTCCATCGCCGTCACCGGCGACTTCTCCCAGACCAACACCTGCGGCTCGTCCATCCCGGCGAACGGCTCGTGCACGGTCAGCGTGAAGTTCGCGCCGACCGCCACGGGCACCCGTACCGGCACCCTCACGATCAACGCCGGCGGAGTGACCAACACGGTGAGCCTGTCCGGCACCGGCACTGCCCCCGGCCCGGTGCTGAACCCCGCCCCGGCCAGCCTCTCCTTCGCCGGCACGGTCGTCGGCTCGACTACCGCCGCCCAGACGGTGACGGTGACCAACTCGGGCACCACCGCCGCGACCGTCTCCGGCGTCTCGGTGACGGGCGACTTCAGCCAGACGAACAACTGCACCAGCATCGCGGTCGGCGGTACCTGCACGGTATCGGTCAAGTTCACGCCGACCACGGGCGGCGCCCGCACCGGCACGCTGACCGTGGCCAGCAACGCCAACAACAGCCCGCTTACCGTGGGGCTGACCGGCTCGGGCATCGACAGCTCGACGAACATCGCCGCCGGGCAGCCGGCGTCGGCCAGCTCGTCCAACAGCCCCTACGTCGCGACGAACCTGACCGACGCCGACCCGTCGACCTACTGGGAGAGCCAGAACGGCACGTTCCCGCAGTGGGCGCAGGTCGACCTCGGCCAGAGCTACAGCATCGGCAAGGTCACGCTGCGGCTCCCGCCGTCGACCGCCTGGGGCGCCCGCACCGAGACCCTGTCGGTGCAAGGCTCCACAGACGGCTCGAACTTCTCGACGATCGTCGGATCGGCCGGCTACACCTTTGACCCCAACGCCAACAACAACACGGTCAGCATCTCGTTCGGCGCGACCACCGCACGCTACGTGCGGGTGAACATCACCGCGAACACCGGCTGGCCGGCCGGCCAGCTATCCGACTTCGCGGTCTTCCCGGCGGCAGGCGGCGGCACCCCGTCCGCGGTCCTGTCGACCAGCCCCTCGTCGCTGACGTTCCCGAGCCAGGCCGTTAACACCACGAGCAGTGCGCAGTCGGTGACGGTGACCAACACGGGCACCGCGGCCGCGTCCCTCGCCAGCGTCGCCGCCACCGGCGACTTCGCGGAGACAAACAACTGCGGGACCTCGCTTGCGGCCGGCGCCTCCTGCACGGCCAGCGTCACCTTCAAGCCGACCGCGTCCGGCACCCGCACCGGCAGCCTCACCATCAACAGCAACGCGACCAACAGCCCGGCCACGGTCAGCCTGACCGGCACCGGCGCGAACACCAGCCCGGTCAACCTGGCGCTGAACGCACCGGTGACCGCGTCCAGCTACACCCAGGTCTACGTCCCGGGCAACGCCGTCGACGGCAACACCAGCTCCTACTGGGAGTCCGTCAACGCCAGCTGGCCAACCACGTTCACCGTGAACCTGGGCGCGTCGCACTCGCTCAACTCCGTCGTGATTGACCTGCCGCCGTCCACGGCATGGCAGACGCGGACCCAGACCCTCCAGGTCCTCGGCTCCACGAACGGCACGACCTACACCACACTCGTGGGCAGCGCCACCTACACCTGGAACCCGTCTACCGGCAACACCGTGACGATCAGCCTCCCCTCCGGCACCACCGACCAGTACGTCCAGCTCAGCTTTACCGCCAACAGCGTCCAGAACGGCGCCCAGATGTCGGAACTCCAGGTTCTCGGCACCTGAGCCATCCGGGGACAACACCCGGGGGCGTGCGCACAACCCGCGCACGCCCCCGGCTGGTCGTGACTGCCGGGCAGCGGCTGATCGCGGCCGGCCCAAGAAACCGTGAGACCCCCAACCAGTCTCTGGGCTACGCCGTCTCTCACTATGTCGGACGCTTACACGGGCACGGGGAACGGGAATCATGAACCGGGGACGCATCGTATCTATCGCTTCAATCTTCACTCCAGTCGCGATCGGCCTGACCATCGGCTTGGCCGTGCAGAGCGGCGGCGCCTCTGCCAGCACCCGCGGCGCGGGTCCGGGCAGCGCATCCTCCGCGCACGCGGTCACCACCGCGCTTACCGCTAGCGCCGCCGCGCCCAAGTTCATCCTGCTCGGCTGCAACAACGACGCTGAGGTAGCTCCGCCGAGCATCAGCAACTGCGGGGACGGGGCCGTGGGGCTCACGAGCCTGCACTGGACGAGCTGGACCTCGCATCTGGCCAGCGGCTACGGTACGTACTACCTGAACGACTGCACGCCCACCTGCGTAGGCGGGCACTTCCACACCTACCCCGCGCTCGTGGCCCTTTGGGGCAGCGCCGCGGTCAAGGGGCACCCGTCGGAGCGCAAGTACTCCCAGATGACCCTCATCTTCACTGGGGCGCGGCCGCCCGCCTACCAGGTGGTCAACGGCAAGACCGTGGTTACCCACCCGGTCACCCTGACCTTGCCAACCTTCCCGTGAGGTGTGCCCGCGCTTGTCAGGCGGCGTGCTCGGTTGGCGGGGCGTGGCTGTAGAGGACCTGCTTCCCGTCGGGGCTGCGGGCCTCGGTGGTGCCGTCGGGGTGGAGGATGAGCTGCCAGCCGCTGCGGTGGATGCACACGTCGTGGTGGAACTGGCACACCAGGACGCAGTTTTCCAGTGAGGTCTCGCCGCCGTCTTGCTTGTGGCGCAGGTGGTGGACGTCGCAGTGGACCGCCGGGCGGCCGCATCTGGGCCAGGCACACGCTCTATCCCGCAGGAGGACGGCGCGGCGGATGTGCCACGGGATGCTGTCGCTGTAGCCGATGTCGAGCGGGAGGCTCGGGGTGTTGTAGGGCTTGTCCAGCAGTCCGGTGCGGAGGATCGCGGCGGCGCCTGCCGGGCCGGAGACCAGGTCGATGGCCAGGCGGGCCATGGCGTGACGGAGGGCGCGCCATGCCTCGGGCGAGAGCGGGCCGGATCGCTGACGTTCATGTCCCGCAGCGGGGCTGTTGTCGCCGGGTGCGCCTGCTTCCGCCGCCGTCCGGGCCAGGTTGATCATCTTGTCGATGACGTTGTCGTCCATCGTGCCGGTGACGACCGGGACGGTCTGGGCGTCGCACGCGGCCGCCTCGGCGTCCTTCCCAGTTAGGTAGCCGTCCTCGCCCAGGCGGGCGCGGATCCAGGCGTCCTCCAGGTCCGGCGCGCCCGGCAGCTGGCGCAGCTGCGACAGCGGGATATGCGCCACCACCTGCGTGTCCGCGCCTGCGCGTTCTGGGACCAGGCGGGCGCGGAGGAGGAGTTCGCACGCCAGCTGGAGCGCGTCGTGGAACCGCTTGTCTTCGGTGCGGTCGTCCTCCGGGCCTGCCTTCTTGCCGAGCGCTTGGAGGACCGCGCGGACCGCCGCAGCGCACTCGGGGGCCAGGTTGCCGTGAATGACCCCGGCGCCGCCGAACGTCGCGCCCACCCGGACCGAGCGGTCCTCGAAGGCACCGTCTGGATCGTCGGGGTCGGGCCGCTGCTGCCGCCACCGCTCGATCGCGCACCCGGCGATGACGGCCAGGTCGTCAAGAGACGCGCCGGCCGCCGCCGCGTCCAGCAGGATGCGGTCGGTCTCGGTGCGCATCTCAGCGGGGAGCCCGCGGGTCCAGCCCGCGATCGTGAACGCCAGCGACTCGGTGACGTCCCCGCCCGCCAGCGCGGTCCCCAGCAGCGGGCGGTCGCCGAGCTGGCGCATGCGGCGGACCGACGCCCTGGCGGCCCCCTTCGACATGCCGCCCTTGGCGGCGAGCCAGGCGGACGACGACCCGTAGCCGTCGGCGTCGTGGGCGTTGGCGGCATCGAAACGGCGCAGGAACTCCGCGTGTGCGGCGGCAAGCTTCGCCTGGACCTCGCCGAGGCCGATCAGCAGCTCGCCGCAGGCGGCCCCGCCCAGGCCGGCAACAGCCGGGGAGTTCAGGTAATCCAGCGCGGCACCCGCCATCCGAAGCGCGTCTGACGCGCTGTCAAAGGCGTCACCACTGATGAGCACGGCGCCTGCTGTGCACATGGTGGCCCTCCGGATGGAAATTGGTGTCTGACCGCTATTACCTCCACGTCACTTGGGCTCGCGCCCTATGCCAGATTGCCGGCTGCTCCATATATCTCAGGTCTACTTCTAGACTAACAGTTCGATTTGCCACTCTCAAATTCATTAAGCAAGATCTTTTTTCGACTTCAGGTCCGGTCATTTGTCAAATATGCCCGATTTAATCGGATATCCGGGCGCTGAGTTCACGGCCCGCCAAATCGAAGCGCAATTCCCCACCATTGACGTGACCAGTCGCCTACCCTGCACGGCATGGGACGCGGTTTCGCGAAACGGAGCCTGATATCCGCTGGCGTGCTCGCAGCGATGACCATCACCGCAAGCGCCGGCTGCACATCCGGGAGCACTTCGACCGCCATGGCCGCGGGACACCCGGCAACGAGCGGCGGAACCGCGTCAGCCGCACCGGCAGCGCCTCCTTCCCTGTCCGAACGGGGGCTGGCCGCGCCTGGCTGCTCAAGCGCGACGGCGCCGGGGTCGCCACTGCATGCCGTAGGGACAGCGGAAGTCACGACTGGCGGCAGCCCGTTCGGGATCGTGGCCACGCCTGACGGGCGGTGGGCATTCGCCGTGACCGAAGGGGGCCCTGGGCCAGCCGCCGCCTCGTCGGTCGAGGCGCTAAGGCTGAGCGCCGGCCCGGGGACAACGGCCGCGCCGCGCGTTACCAAGGTCAGGTCCATCCCGCTGCCCACCACGCCGGGGACGGCCGGCCTGCCCGCAGGCATCGGCACCCCAGCGGGCGCGGCGATGACGCCTGACGGGAAGTACCTCGTCGTCGCCAAGGGATCGGGCGTCGAAGTGCTCAGCACGGCCCGCGCGGAGACCGGGGCAGCCGGTGCCGTGCTCGGGTCGCTCACCGCCCCCAGCAGCGCGGGTGGTCCAAGCCGTGCGCTCGGTGGCGCGATCGAGGTGGCCGTCTCGCCGGACAGCCGGTTCGTCGTCGTGACCCTGGAGAACGACGCCGAAGCCGCCGTGTTCAACCTCGCCGCCGCGCTGGCGCACGGCTTCGGTGCCGCGGACTACGTCGGTGCTATCCCCCTCGGGCAGGCGCCCGTTGGCATGGCCGTCTCCCCCGACGGACGCTGGCTGTACGCGACCAGCGAAGGCGCGGCACCTGGGCAGCATCCCGTGGGCCTTGCCAGTTCCGGCTCGAACGGATGCGGCGCCCGTGTGCCTGGCACCGCGCTAAACGAACCACCGGGCACCCTAACCGTCGTTGACCTGCGGCGGGCGGAGACCGACCCGGCCCACGCGGTAACGGCCGTCGTGCAGTCCGGCTACCAGCCGGTCCGGGTCGTCACGGCGGCCGGCGGAACGCAGGTGTGGGTAACCGCCCGGGCCAGCGACGCCGTGCTGTGCTTTTCAGCCGCCCGGCTGGCGACCGACCCGAAGCAGGCCCTGGTGGCCGTCGTCCGCGTGGGCTCGGAGCCGGTCGGGCTCGCCCCGGTACGCGGCGGGGCGCTCATCGCGGTGGCGGACTCGAACAGGTTCGCCGCGTCCGGGGCGAGCGCAAGCCTGTCGGTCGTCAGCGTGGCCGCGGCCCTCGCCGGGCACCCCGCGGTCGTCGGCGACCTCCCGACCGGCATGTTCCCGCGGGACATGGCGGTCTCTCCCGACGGCACGCTGCTCGTGTCTGACTACGCCTCGGGTCAGGTGCAGGCAATCGCGACGGCGGGCCTGCCAGCATCCGGCTGACAGGTCGGCTAGCTGATCGTCGCGGGCAGGCCGAGGATCTGCCGGATCTTGTCCGCGGTGGCAGGGCTGTCCTTGCAGTCGGCGTCGTCGTTGAACACATTGGCCGCACCTTGCAGGCTCCCGGAGTCGGCCATCTTCTGGTCGCAGCCGATTTCCGCCGGGACCTCGCTCTTGAGCATCGAGTCGACGAGCGGCTGCACGCTGGCCGGCCAGCGCTGCGCCTTGACCTGCTGCGCCCAGGTCTTGTTCGTGGCGACGGCGCTGAGCAGATCGCCGTGGAACGTGGACCAAGTCACGCCCTTCTTCGCGTCTACGTTGACGGTGGCGACGGCCGCGTTGAACGGGGCCGAGATCTTTTCGTACTCGGTCCGCGCCTGCGCCAAGGTCAGTCTCGGGGCGGCGGAAGGAGAACCGGGCGCCGTCACGCTCTGGTGCGCGGACGGGGTGACGCCCGACAGGTGCGCCGCGGACAGTGAACTCGTGCTGCTGCACCCGGCTGCTGCCAGCAGTCCGGCAGAGCTCAACGCAGCGGCAGCACACCAGGCCAAGTTCGATTTCCGTCCAAACATGTCGCCCAGAGTAGAGCGTTAACGTTCGAAGATGTTTAAGTTATGGGCATTCGTCTATGCTGCGCGGGTGCGGGCGACCCGCGAGGCCGACTTCAGAGTTCCACGCAGCCGATTAGCCCCTTGGGAAATCGCTCGGGCGGGAAATGCCTCCGGGTACCGGGGACGACGTCCGGACAAGTGTTAGCCCGGGCGTCGCATTCGACGTCCGGGCTAACGGTCATTGGGGCCCAAGGGGGCTGGGCGCTTCGGTCAATTGGCCTGGCCGGCCGGGACCAGCTCGCGGGCCGGCTGCGGGGCCGACTGGCGGGTGCGCTGCGGGCGCAGGATCGCGGCGGCCAGGGCGGTGGCGGCGATCACCAGGGCGCAGGCGATCCAGAAGGCCAGGTGGTAGCCGTCGGTCAGGGCGGCGGCCTTGGGGTGGTGCTGGGCGATCAGGGTGTTGCTCCGCGCGGCGGACAGCGTCGCCAGGACGGCCAGGCCCAGGGCACCGCCGATCTGGGCGGTGCTGTTCACCAGGCCGGAAGCGATGCCCGCGTCCTGCGGGGTCGCGTTGGACATAGCCAGGGCCATCACGGCGGGGAAGCACAGGCCCGCGCCGGTGCCGATCAGCACGGTGGCGGGGAAGATGTGGGTCAGGTAGCTGCCGCCCGCCGGAACGACGGCGAACAGGGCCAGGCCGACCGCGATCAGGGCCAGGCCGGGGAACATCGTCGCGCGGGCACCGAAGCGGGTGACGAGCCGGTCGGTGAAGCGCACGGACAGGGTGCCCATCGTGACCGTGACGGGCAGGAAGGCCAGGCCGATCTGCAGCGGGTCGTAGCCGAGGATCTGGCGCAGGTAGAGCGAGCCGAGGAACGACATCCCGAACATGCCCGCGGCGCCGAGAATCTGGACCAGGTTGGCGCCGACCACGGTGCGCGAGGCGAGGATCCGGAGCGGCATCAGCGGGTTGCGCGCGGTGTGCTGCCTGAGGACGAAGCCGCCGAGCAGCGCGAGGGCGCACACGCCGAGGATGAGCGTCTTGGCGGACAGCCAGCCTTGCTCGGCGGCCGGGCCGACGATCGTGAAGACGGCGAGCATCATCGCGCCGGTGATCAGCAGGGCGCCCGGTACGTCGGCGCCGGCCCGCAGCCCCGCGCCGCGGTCTGCCGGGACCAGCCGCAGGGTCGCGATGGCGGTCGCCGCGCCTACCGGCAGGTTCACGAAGAAGATCCAGTGCCAGTTGAGCAGCTCGGTGAGCACTCCACCGGCCAGCAGGCCAACGGCACCGCCCGCGGATGCGACGAAGGCGAAGATCCCGATCGCCTTGGCCTGCTCCTGCGGCTTGGTGAACATGGTGACGATCATGCCGAGGATCACGGCCGAGGTGAGCGCGCCGCCGATGCCCTGCAGGAAGCGCGCGGCGATCAGCATTTCCTGGCTCGCCGCGAGCCCGCACAGCAGCGAGGCGCTGGTGAAGACGGCCAGCCCCGCCAGGAAGACGTTCCGCCGGCCGATCAAGTCGCCCAGCCGCCCGGCCAGCAGCAGGAGCCCGGCGAACGCGATCAGGTAAGCGTTCACGACCCAGGCCAGGCCAGCCTGCGTGAAGCCAAGACGGGTCTGGATGGACGGCAGCGCTACGTTCACGATCGTCATGTCGAGGACGATCATCAGCATTCCGGTGCACAGCACCATCAGGGCTGTCCAGCGCGAACGGTCATGCATGGCTCTTCCTCTCTTAGTCGGGGCGGATACTCACTGGCTGAGATCGCTCCGGGCCAACCGGGTCTTCATGTTGGTGTCGAAGAGGAACCGCCGAAATCGACATCCGCGGGACCTGTCGCCCGAAAATTTCTAAAGTCGCCCTCAGCCGGCACTCGCGACCGCGTCGGCGAGGTCCGGGACGCCGAGGGCGCTCAGCAGGTCGAAGAACGCCTCCGAGCAGAAGACGGTCACGGCCTCAAGCGCGGCCTCGACCGCGACGGGGTCGGGCTGGAGGCCGGCTTCTGCCGCCCACGTGACGGCGAGGGGTGCCGCGCCCGGCGCGGCGGGGCCGACGGCGTGCAGCTCGTGGAGCGCGGCCTGGTACCGCCGCTGGTAGTCCGGGTCGTCTTCGGCCTCCATCACCGGCTGGTCCGCTTCCTCGTCCCAGTACACGATCTTCGGCCAGGCGTCCGGGATGATGTGCCCGATGATGCGGTCAAGCATCAGCCAGCCGCCCCACCGGCCCGCCTCGGGGCTGTACCCGATGAGCTGGGCGCCGTCGCTGTCCAAGACAACGGCGGCCACGACCGGGTGGCCGCTCTGCGCCATCAGCGCCCTGAGCGTGGCCTCCCAGCTCGCGGGCAGGTCCGCCGACTCCCATCCCTCAGGTCCCCGGTGCACCTGGACGGCCTGCCACCCGCCTGGGCCCCGCCCGTGCCACATGACCGACTCCGCCGCATCGCGCAGCGCTGGCAGTTCGGGCAGCGGCTTGTCCGCGCGCGTCACGATGAAAGTGCCCCAAAAGCCCATCTGTCCTCCCGATTTTCCTCGCGCGTCAACGGCACGCTACGAGTGAGGACCGACATTCGGGGGTCAGCTCGGGCGCGCGGCGCGCCTGTCCCGCGCTTACAGCGGCTTCTCGAAGAAGTGGGTAGCCCAGGGGTTGTCGTTGTAGCGGTCGATCGGCCGGTAGCCGGCGCGCCCGTACATGGCGATCGCCTCGGTCAGCGCCTTGTTGGTGTCCAGCCGGACCAGGGTGTGGCCGAGGCCGCGGGCCTGGTCCTCCAGGTGGCGCAGCAGGCGGGTACCGAGGCCGGCGCCGCGCCAGTCGTCGTGGACCCACATGCGCTTCAGCTCCCCGACCCCTGGGGCGATGGTCTGCAGTCCGCCGCACGCCACCGGCTCCCCGTCCGAGGCCGCGACCACGAAGACGCCGGTGGGCGGGACGAGCAGCTTCGCGTCCTTGTCCGGCTCGTCACCCGGGTCAAAGCCGAAGCGGCGGCCGATCTCCGCGAAATAGCGGCCGACCACGTCCCTCGCCACGGGGGAGGACGGATTCACCATCCCGAACGTGACCGTAGCGGCGCGCACCAGCAAATCGGCTTCGGCGAGGGCGCGGGCGAGCCGCTCTTGCTGGCGCTGCGTCAGCGGGTCGACGATCAGGCGCGCCTGGTCGTCGGAACGGCGCTCCAGCTCCTTCCACCGGTCCTCGCCCGCCTCGGTCAGGGCCACCTGCCTCCGGCGGCGGTCGCCAGGATCCGGGGTGACGCTGATCAGGCCGTCCTTCTCCAGGCGGCGCAGGAGGCGGCTGAGGTAACCCGAGTCGAGGCCGAGGCGCTCGCGCAGCGCCTGCGTTGTCGCGGGTGCCGTACCGATCTCGTGCAGCAGGCGGGCCGGGCCCAGGGGCATCCCCATGCCGAGGAAGGAGTCCTCGAGCGCGCCGATGCGCTGGGTGTAGGAGCGGTTGAAGCGGCGGACAACGGCCACAGGGTCGGTCATATTCTCTGACTTTAGTCAGAGATCGCACGCAATGGCAAGCAGACACCTTGACCAAGTCGCGACATATCTTCACGCCATGGCGGTAGGCGGCGGGCGGGTCGTGGCTTACAGTTTGTGCCATGCCGGAACAGGACCAGACAGGGCGGGAAACCGCGGGGGCGACGCCAGCCGGGCGCGGGGCGCTGCGGGTGTCACATGAGGACAGGGACCAGGTCGCGGAAGCACTGCGGGTCGCCGCCGGAGACGGGCGGCTGACCTCGGACGAGCTCGACGAGCGGCTGGAGAAGGCGCTGAGCGCGCGCACCTACGACGACCTCGCGCCGCTCCTGTCCGACCTGCCCGCCGTGGGGACCGCGGTCGTGCCGGTGTCCGGGCCGCTTGCCTCGGTCTTGGCGGGCGGGGTCGCGCCGGCGCCGGCCAAAGAGCTCATGAAGATCCACGTCACCAGCGGGCACAACCAGCGGGTCGGCCGGTGGACCGTGCCCGCCCGGATGGACCTGCAGGTGCGCAGCGGGCACATCAAGCTGGACTTCACCCAGGCGGTCATCACCGCACCGACGCTGCACATCGACGCCGAGGTGAGCAGCGGGCACATCGAGTTGATCACCCGCCCGGGCATCGCCGTTGACCTGGACGACGTGTCGGTGCGCAGCGGCCAGGTCAAGGTCCGCGAGCCGTGGGGCGACACGGTTCCCGTCAACTTCCGGATCACCGTCGCAGGGACCTGCGGGAGCGGGCACATCGTCGCCCGGCCACCGCGGCGGACGTTCTGGCAGTGGCTGCGCCGCGCGCCGCAGCCGTGGGCGATCGCCGCTTAGAGAGGAGCGCACGGTGTCCTCAGGGCAGCTGATCGGCTTCACGCTCGTGGCGCTGGTACTCATCGTCGTGCCTGGGCCCGGGGTGCTGTTTATCGTCGGGCGGGCGCTGTCGCACGGCCGCCGCACCGCGGTCGCGACGGCGACCGGGCACGCCGCGGGCAACTACGTGGTGGCCGCGTGCGTGGCCTTCGGCCTCGGCGCCCTGCTGCAGCGCTCGGCCGAGGTGTTCACCGCGGTCAAGCTGGCCGGGGCGCTGTACCTGGTCTTCCTCGGCGTCCAGGCGATCAGGCACCGGCACTCCCTGGCCGTCGCGATGTCGGCGGAGGCCGACACGCGCGACGGCTGGCGGGCGCTGCGGGACGGGGTGGTCGTCGGGATGACGAACCCGAAGGCGTACATCCTGTTCGGCGCGATCCTCCCGCAGTTCATCAACCGGGGCGCCGGGCACGTGCCAGCGCAGATGCTGGCGCTCGCCCTGATATCGGTGTGCATGGGGCTGGTCTCCGACTGCGCCTGGGGCGTGGCCGCCAGCGCGGTCCGCACCTGGTTCGCCCGGTCGCCGCGCCGGTTCGCGTTCGTCGGCGGCGCTGGTGGCCTGGCGATGATCGGCGTCGGCGTCACGATCGCCCTCACCGGCCGCACGGACTTACCGCCAGGCTCGGGGACGTGCTCGTTCCACCTGCGGCAGCTCGCCAAGTACGGGCTCGTCGAGGAGACCGGCGAGGGGGTCGGGCGGGAGAAGCCCTGGCGGGCGACCGCGACGTCGACGGCCTGGGACGACGTCACGGCGGACCCGGAAACCGCGGCGGCCGCCGGGCTTCTCTGTCGGGCTGCGGCCCGCGCTGTGGGTCGCGGTGATCGGCAGCGTGGCCGGCGTGGTACTGCTGGTACCGTCCCCGCTCCCCCGCTTCCGCCTGCCGGGCTAACGCGCTGGCCGCGCCGCACAGCCCGCTGGCCTCTGCCCTGACCACTGCCGGAACTCCCGGCGGTAGCGTGTGTTAGCAGGAGGTGGTGCGCATGCCCGAGGTTGTGGTGCCGTTGACGATCCGGGACCTGACCGCCGAGGACCTCCCCGCGTGCGACTGGTCCGGGTCGCGCGTCCACCTGGTGAGCATCGCCGAGGCACTGGAACGCGCCCTGCTCGGCGAGGTGGACTACCTTGCCGCCTGCCCGCCGTCCGGCCTGCCGGTGGCGATCGGTGGAGTCGACTATGCGAAGACCCCCGGCGCCGGGACCCTGTGGCAGCTCTCGGTGCACGGGGCGCTGCAGTCCTGCGGGATCGGCACGATCCTGATCCAGGCCGCCGAGAAGCGGATCCGCGCGCGCGGCCTGCGCCGGGCCGAGCTTGGCGTCGAAGAGAGCAACCCACGGGCTCGGGCCCTGTGTGAGCGGCTCGGCTACGTCGCCTACGGCCGCGAACCCGACGCATGGGACGAGGAAGCTCCGGACGGATCGATCATCCGGTATGAAACGATGTGCACCCTGATGCGCAAGGAACTGCCGTAGTCCGCGCTGTCCTCGCCTACCTCAGAAGCGGCGACCAGAACCGATGAGTCGCGGCCCGATGAGTCCGTCGCGGGACGCAAGAACCCGCGCGGCGGCCGTCAGGGCCGTCGTAACATTCTTACGGGCGGTGACTACCTCTCGGGCGTGTCCTTCGAGCGAGCGACTCCGTTCCAGACGAGGACTCCGATCCCCCGAGGAGAGCCGGTTTCGATGCTTTTCGGCGACGCCAACCAAACCGGCCCGTTGCATGCCTGGCTCTACGACGTCGACCAGGACGGTAAGAGCCGTTCGATGATGCCGGGGCACCAGCCGCTCGTGACGCCTCCCGGGGCGACGCTGCGGGTCAACGCCGCGGGCGGCCAGAACACGCCGTCCGAGCGGTACCTGAAGGTGCCGCCGGCGACGGGGATGGCGAAAGAGCCCGTCACGGTCGGGCTCGACCTGCGGACCGGGTACTGGATGATCCGCAACACCGGCCACACGAACACGCTGCGGGTCCAGCAGTACGGGCTGTCGGCCATGCCGCTCTACCCGGGCGGGTCGATGACCATGAGCAACGAGGACGTCGCGGTCTGGATCCCGGTCGCGCCGAAGGAGCCGCGGCCTAACGACAAGAGCGAGGCCTTCCGGCTGCTGATCCTGGCGACGGAGCACCCGCCGCAGCGGCTCCGCAGCGGCGGGACCCTCGTGATCACGAACTCACGCCGCATGCTGACGAGCAACCAGCAGGAAGCCATCGTCGCTTACTTCGGCGACCATCTCTCCTGGCCGCCGCTGCCGGCCCCGCACGTCCGGCAGCAGAGCGAGGTCGCGGAGATCGCCATGCGCGAGCAGCTGGCGAAGACGCCGAGCATCCAGAACTGGGCGCGCAACCGGATCGAGGTGCTGACCGGCCGGGACGGCCTGTTCACCGCCGCCGACTGGTACCCGAAGATGGGCGGCAAGGACCGGACCATCGGCGACAACCTGGCCGCTTTCTACCGGCTGATCGAGCTGCGCACGATCACCCGCGTGCGCGTACGGCGCTGGGCGCAGGAGCACGATGTCAAGGCGTACGTCATGTTCGACCCCCACCTGGACATCGCTCCCCCGCCCAAGGGCATGTGAGGCAGGGCGGGGGTGGAACATGCCCCCGTTCTGGATGATGATGTTGTTCTTGTTCTTGATCTTCGCTGGGTCAGGCCTTGGCTGGCTTGGGCGCGGGCTTCAAGGACTCGGCCAGGGCCTCTAGGTCGGGGACGGCCGCCAGGAGCATGGCTGCCGTGTCCGGGGGGAGGGCCTGCAGGCATTCGGACAGGACCTTGGTGCGCTGGGTGCGGACCAGGTCGTGGAGCCTCGCGCCCTCCGGGGTGGCCTCGACGCGAGCCGCGCGCAGGTCGCCGGGGTCCTGCGTGCGGCGGATGAGGCCGCGCTCGTCCAGGTTCTTGACCACCCGGGACAGCATCGTCGGGTTGATGCCCTCAAGCTCGGTCAGCTCGGTCAGGCCCAAGGGGCCGCGGACGTGGGTCAGGGCGAGGACGGAGTACTGCGTCGGGGTGAGGTCCGCATCCGTGGACGTGTCGTTGAGCACGCGGGCGAGCCTGGGAATGACCGCGCGCAGCCGGGCCACGAGTTCGGTGTCCATCACGTTCTCCGAGTTCAGCTTGTATGCTTGCTAGCAAGCAACTAATCTTAATGCCTGTGAGTGTTGCGGGAGAAATCGCCAAAGTCAGTGAGCCAGCCGCCCCCGGGCACGGGTCGTCCAAGGACCGGCGCAAGCTGATCTTCGCGATCGTCTCCATCGGGCTGTTCATGGCGTCCGTCGATCAGACCATTGTGGCCACCGCGCTGCCCGCGATCGAGAGGGAACTGCACGCCGCCATCAACTGGAGCGGCTGGACGATCTCGATCTACGCGCTCGGGCAGGTCATCGCGATGCCGATGGCCGGCAAGATCAGCGACATGTACGGCCGCAAGAAGGTCTTCATGATATCCGCGGCGGTCTTCACGTTCTCGTCGCTGTGCTGCGGCCTCGCGCCCAACATCGAGCTGCTGCTGCTCGCGCGGTTCATCCAGGCCCTCGGGGGCGGGGCGTTCATGCCGTCGGCGACTGGGATCGTGTCGGACCACTTCGGGGAGCAGCGGGACCGGGCGGTGGGCATGTTCACGTCCATCTTCCCGATCGGCGGCATCGTCGGGCCCGTGCTCGGCGGGCTGTTCGTCAGCTACTGGTCCTGGCGGGGGATCTTCCTGGTCAACGTGCCGATTGGCCTTGCTCTGATCGCGCTCACCTGGCGGTTCATCCCGGCTTCCGCCTTGCGGCCCGCGTCGCGGATCGACCTGCGCGGGATTATCTTGCTGGCGGCATTGATCTTCTCGGGGATGTTCGGGATCACGTACCTGGGCAGCGGGTCCGTTCCGCTGGACAGCCCCGTGTTCTTGGCCGCGGTGGCGTGCGCGGTTGCGCTCGGGGTTGTCTTCATGCGGCACTCGCGCACCTACCCCGCGCCGTTCGTGCCGTACCGGCTGCTGCGCGGGCGCGGGTTCGGGATCATGAACCTGATCAACTACCTGTACGGCGCGGCGGCGCTCGGGTTCGCCGCGCTCGTGCCGCTGTACGCGTCCGACCGGTACGGGATTTCCGCGCTCGCCTCGGGAACGCTGCTCACCGCGCGGGCCGTCGGGATGATCGCGGTCGCCGGGGTGGCCGCGCTGACGCTGCGGCGGACCGGGTACCGCTGGCCGATGGTGCTCGGGTTCATCGTGCTGGCGCTCGGCCTGGTGCTGATGGCGGTCGACGCGCCGATCTCGCCGTACGCGTGGCTGGCCATCGGGGCCGCGTTCACCGGGCTCGGGATGGGGCTGTCGGTGCCGGCCGCGAACAACGCGAGCCTGCAGCTGGCACCGGAGTCGGTCGCCGCTATCGCGGGGCTGCGCGGCATGTTCCGGCAGTCGGGGGCGATCACCGCCGTGTCGGTGACGACCGCGGTGATCGGGCGGTCGTCCCACCCGGGGCTGGAGCAGGCGCACGTGCTGCTGGTGTTCGCGGCGATGCTGCTGCTGATGCTGCCGCTGGTGCGGCTGGTCCCGGAGCACCGCGGCAGCTGGTAAGGCCTGCGCTACCCGCCGCTCTTCCGTGAGTTCAGCCGGCTCGGCAGCTCGACGAGCTGGGCGCCGAGTTCCAGGCGCTGGTGGCCAGGTACGCGGCAGCAGCAGCGGACCGGCCGACGGGCGAGACGGGCGGAGCGGGCGAGGCAACCGCGCTGGTCCAGCTGCGCCTGTACGCGTTCCCCTCCAGGGCAGCCAACCGGCCGCCGCCCGGCACCCGACGGGCGAGTAGCTCAGCCTCGCCCACTTGACTTATGTGTACGGTACCGTATCGTACACTTTATGACCCGGGGCGAAGCGCGCGAGAACGCCATCCTGTCCGCTGTCATCACCCTGCTTGGCGAGATGGGCTACGAGGGGATGACCATGGACGCCGTTGCGGCGCGGGCGCACGCCAGCAAGGCCACGATCTACAAGCGGTGGCCGGGCAAGGCGGAGCTGGTCCGGGCGGCCGTGGACGGGTACGTGGCCGGACGGCTGGCGCCCAGGGCCGATACCGGGAGCCTGCGGGGCGACCTGACCGCGGTCTTTGAGGGCCTGGCCGGGCACCTGACGGCTGAGTTCCTGGCCATGATGTCCGGCCTGGTGCACGCCACGCGGACCGACCCGGAACTGGCCGCGGCGCTGTGGCCGCGGCTCGGCATCGGCTACGGGACCGCCCTGCCGATCATCAGCCGCGCCGTCGGGCGGGGAGAACTGCCCGCCGGAGCAGACGAGGAGCTGGCCGGGCTCGCCCACGAGGTGATGGAGGCGCACGTACTGCGGCAGGTCTTCGCAGGCGGCGCTTTCACGCCGGAATTCGCCAGGCATATGGTCGACGACCTGGTGATGCCAGTTTTGACCGCTTACCAGAAACCCGCTTACCAGCAAGGAGAAGGCAATGTCTCTGGCGTCACTGGACAAGCAGACGTTTGAGCAGTTCGCCCGGCACTTCGAAGCGCTGTTCAACGACGGCGACGCGGCCGGCATGGCTGCGTGCTACGCCACCGATGCCCGGCTGCTCGCCGAGGGCAGCGACCTGGTCCGGGGCCGCGCCCCCATCGAGGTGTTCTGGCAGCACGCCATCGCGCGCGCCCAGGCCGCGGGCGCGGTGCGGACCATCGGCGTGGATGACGTGATCAGCGGCGACGGCCTCGGTTACGTACTTGGTGCCGTCACCGTGGCCATCCCGGGCGGACGGCGGGTGGTCACCAAGTACGTAACCGTCTGGCAGCTCGACGACGACGGCCGCTGGCGGATCGCCGTCGACTCCTCCAGCCCTAACCCGCCCGAGGCTTCCTGACGCCGCGCCTTACCGTCAGTCGCCACCGTCAGTCGCCAATGATGGCCCACGCCTCCACCTCGATGAGGTAGCCGGGGGCGAACAAGGAGGACACCTGGACCAGGGTGCTCGCGGGCGGGCGGCTGGTGTCGATGACCGCGTCGCGCGCCTCGCGGATGGCGGGCAGGTAGGCCACGTCGAGCAGGTAGAAGCCAAACTTCACCACGTCGCTGAAGGTCGCGTCGACCTCCGCCAGGCAGCGGCGGAGGTTCTCGAACACCTGGCGCGCCTGCGCCGCGGGGTCGCCAGGCCCCACCAGCTCGCCGTTTTCGTCCTGGGCAACCTGGCCGCTGACCACCACCAGCTGGCCCCTGCCGGTGACGACGTGGCTGTACCCGCGCCCCGGGGCTACGCCGGCAGGAACCGCAACGTGCTTCAGCACGGCCATCACGTTCTCCTTCCACGGGCCGCGCACGGTGCGCTTGCCCAGTGGCATCATCCTCGCAACGTCGAGTGCGCTGCCGCCCGGGATCTAGGCGCGGACGAACGGCTTGTCGTAAGGGGCGGTGTTCCGGGCGGCGATGACCCGCTCCGCCACGGCCCCGACCGGTACGCGCAGCGGAACGGTGGGGCGCTCCACGAGGTCCGCGAGCGCCTCGGCGACCTGCTCGGGGCTGATCATCGTGTCCTTCGGGATGCCACCGCCAGAGAACAGGGCCGCGTACGGGTCATCGGGCAGGCGGTAGGCGAGCGGGTCGTCCAGGGCACCCGAGCTGACCGGGCCCGGCTGGGCGAGCGTGACGTCGATGCCGAACCCGGCGACCTCCATGGCCAGTGCCTCGGCGAAGGCTTCGAGGGCCCACTTCGTGGCGGCGTAGGCGGCGTTGCCGGGGAACACGGTTCGCCCGCCGACGCTGGAGACGAAGAGCAGCCGGCCCTTGCGGCGCTCGCGCATCTGCGGGAGGACGGCCTGGGCCACGCGGATCGCCCCGACGGTGTTCAGGGCGTAGAGGCGTTCGATCTCAGCGGTCGGGCTGGCTTCGACCGCCGCACGGAAGATGACGCCCGCGTTTGAGATGAGGACGTCGACCTCGCCGGCCTGCTCGACAGCGGCGTCGACGCTGGCCTGGTCGGTCACGTCCAGCCGCAGCCGCTGGTCGACGGCAAGGCCGTCCAGGGTCTGCGGGTCGCGCGCGGTGGCGACCACGCGGTGGCCGCGCCGGGCCAGTTCAGCGGCGGCGGCCCGGCCGATGCCCTTGGAGGCACCGGTGATCAGGATCGAGGACATGGCGTTCAGCGCTCCCTTTGTCAGGTCTGACGTGCGTGCAGGCGACGGTCACCCGCAACACCAGTGAGTTCGGATTTCGAACTAACTAACACGGGCTATCATAGCAGGGTGAGTCAGAAAAGCGAACCGACCAATCTCGGGCGCCCCCGGATCTGCTCCATCGCTGACGCGCTTGAGGTCGTGGGAGAGCGCTGGAGCCTGCTCATCCTTCGTGAGCTGGGCTTCGGCGTGCACCGGTTCCAGGACATCCAGGTCAACACCGGGGCACCGCGCGAGACCCTCGCGCTGCGGCTACGCAAGCTCGAAGAGGCCGGGGTGATCGAACGCCGGCGTTACAACGACCACCCGCCGCGGGATGAGTACGTGCTCACCGATGCCGGGCGCGACCTCTCCCCCGTCCTGGCCGCGCTGCGCGAGTGGGGCGAGCGCCACGTCACACCGCACGCTGGCGCGGACCCCCGCCTCTAGGTCACGCAGGTCACGCTTCGGCGGGCAGCGCGTCGCGCCACGGGGTCAGGTTCAGGCCCGGGTACCGCTCCGCCGTGCCGGCGATGGTGGCTGCTGTCCAGTACGGGTGGCCGGGCAGCGGGAACCCGAAGAGCGCGAGCTGCCGTGGTGTCGCCCGGTGCACGAACTCGTACCACGCGGGCTCGTGGCTGCGGTTGACCCAGGGCATCCGCTGGGCCCACTCCGCATGGGCCGGCCGGTAGGCGAGGTGCAGCGTGTAGCGGGCGCCGCGGGGCAGGGTCAGCGCGGTGCCGCGGTGGAACGTTCCCGGTTCCCAGGCGACCACCGTGCCCGCCGGTCCGGCGGCGCGGACCTCCGCGGCGTAGAGATCCGGCCTTCCGCTGGTCGCGACCCAGCCTTCCTCGGCGTCGGCGCCGTCCGTGCGCGGCAGCCAGTTCGGTTTCGCGCGCAGCCCCGTCGTCCGGGTGCGAGACAGCATGCTCGGCGGGCCGAGTTCCTCGGGGACGTCGACGAGGTAAACGAACAGTTCCAGCTGTCGGAAGCGCGGGTCGTCCGCGGGGACAAGCAGCGTGTGGTTGAGGTAGTCCCGGTGCAGCGGCTGGTCGTAGTCGGCCGCCCCGGTGTACTTCGCCCACGCCTCGGCCGAGGAGATCCGCAGGTCCTGCTCCGCCAGCAGGGCCGCCGCGAGTCCGGTGACGCGGTCGCTGACGGCCAGCAGGCTCAGCTCGGTGCCCGGGAACGGGAAGCTGTCGATCCCCGCCCACTCGTCCACGGTGAACCTGCTCCGCCGCTCGTCGGTACCGTCGTGGAATCCGCCGGCCGTCGGGTACATCCCCGGCAGTTCGGCTAGCGCGGGGCTTAGCTCTTCGGCCGGGATGAACCCAGGGAGAATCACGAACCCGTGCGTCCGCCACTCCCGCGCGGCCCTGTCGAGATCCACAGCGGC
>Ga0310811_10002303_pt1 | contig 23834 bp, 26 predicted proteins | sample YCmetagenome_FD_207642 | JGI IMG/M metagenome (GOLD analysis project Ga0310811, IMG submission 207642) | Soil microbial communities from experimental microcosm in Duke University, North Carolina, United States - YC | ecosystem: Engineered > Artificial ecosystem > Soil microcosm > Unclassified ... | reverse complement strand
TGTTCCAACTCGGTACGCTCGACGATATCTCGCGGCCTGCGATCGCGGCGCTTTGGCCGACAAAGCGCGGGCAGAGCGTCGTGCTGGACGTCGGTGCGAACATCGTCGTCACCGCCGAACAACTCGTAGATTTCGCGGTCATGGGCGAAGCCTTCGCGCGCGCGATCCTGGGGGTCGAGCGGCCGAGCGTCGGAATCTTGAACGTCGGATCCGAGGATGTGAAGGGCAACGATTCCGTCAAGGCTGCCGCGCACATCTTGCGCAACAACTCCTCGCTGCCGATCGAGTTCGCAGGCTTCGTCGAAGGCGACGACATCGCCGAGGGCACTGTCGACGTCATCGTCACCGACGGTTTCACCGGAAACGTCGCGCTGAAAACTGCGGAGGGTACGGCGAAGCTGGTGACGCATTTCCTGCGCAGCGCGCTGACACGCTCGTTCCTGAGCCGTGTCGGCGGATTTCTCGCCGCTGGAGCCCTGAACACACTCAGGCGCAAGCTTGATCCGCGCGCGTCCAACGGCGGCATCTTCCTCGGTCTCGATGGCGTCGTGGTCAAGAGCCATGGCGGCACCGACGAACTCGGCTTTGCCAGCGCCCTCGACATGGCAATCGCCATGGCGCGCGCCGGCGTCGTCGCCAAAATCATCGACGACCGGCGTGGCGTTCACCCGGTCGAGCCGGAGGCTCAAGCTTCGTGATTCGCTCGCACGTCATGGGTTGCGGTTCATTCCTGCCGCGAACCATCCTCACCAACGCCGAACTCGCCAAGCGCGTCGACACCAGCGACGAATGGATCCGCGAGCGCACCGGAATTCAGCAACGTCACATTGTCGCAAAGGGCGAGATGACGTCCGACCTTGCGCTTCAGGCCGCGCGTCATGCGCTGCACGACGCCAAGATCGAGGCAAACGATCTCGATCTGATCATCGTGGCCACGACCACGCCCGACGAAACCTTTCCGGCGACGGCCACGCGGTTGCAGGCGCGCCTCGGCATGAAACACGGTGCGGCGTTCGACGTTCAGGCCGTCTGTTCCGGCTTCATCTATGGAACGGCGGTTGCGGACAATTTCATCAAGGCGGGCCAGGCGAAGACCGTGTTGCTGGTCGGCGCCGAATCCATGAGTCGGCTGCTCGACTGGAAGGATCGCACGACGTGCGTCCTGTTCGGCGACGGCGCCGGGGCGGTCGTGCTTCAGGCTCATCGCGGCCAGGGCAACCATTCGGACCGCGGCGTGCTCAATACCAAGCTTTATTCGGACGGCAGGCTGCACGATCTTCTTTATGTCGATGGCGGCCCCTCATCGACCCAGACGACCGGTCATCTGCGCATGCAGGGCAAGGAAGTGTTCCGCCATGCCGTGACCAACATCTCGGCCGCGATCACGGCGTCGGTCGAGGAGGCGGGCTTCAAGATTTCCGACATCGACTGGTTCGTGCCGCATCAGGCCAATCAGCGCATCCTCGACGGGACCGCGCGCAAATTGGGTATCCCGGCGGCAAAGGTTGTCTCGACCGTCGCGCAGCACGGCAACACCTCGGCTGCTTCGGTCCCGCTGGCGCTGGCGACCGCTGTCGCGGATGGCCGCGTCCGCAAGGGTCAGCTCGTTTTGCTCGAGGCGATGGGCGGAGGCTTCACCTGGGGCGCCGCTTTGATCCGCTGGTGAGCTGCCACCTCAACTGCCGCTTCTATCCCTTTGATGTTGACGCAAAAATGGCACACGCCTAACGTTGATGCCGTAAAGGGGGAGTCGGGTGATGACAACGAATACATTGACACGCGCCGACCTGACGGAGGCCGTTTTCCAGGCCGTCGGGCTGTCGCGCAACGAATCGGCGCAGATGGTCGAGGACATGCTCGAGGAAGTCTGTTCGGCGCTGGCGCGGGGCGAGACGGTCAAGCTCTCGTCGTTCGGCACGTTTGCCGTGCGCCAAAAGAGCCAGCGCATGGGGCGAAATCCGAAGACCGGCGACGAGGTGCCGATCGCGCCGCGGCGCGTCTTGGTGTTCCGTCCCAGTCACGTCCTGAAAGCGGTCATCAACGGTCAGACGCCCGACCCCAACGCCAAGGATTGACGGTTCGATGCTGGCATCCACGTCCGCAAACGTCAGCGCGAAGTCGCCGGAAGCATTCCGCACCATCAGCGAGGTTTCGACCGAACTCGATGTGCCGCAGCATGTGCTGCGCTTCTGGGAAGGCCGCTTCGCGCAGATCAAGCCGGTGAAGCGGGCAGGCGGACGGCGCTACTATCGTCCGGAAGACGTCGATCTGCTGCGCGGCATTCGCGCGCTGCTCTATCTCGAAGGCTTCACGATCAAGGGCGCGCAAAAGATTTTGCGCGATCGCGGGCTGCGCTATGTCGCCGAACTCGGTCGCGGCGAGACGGGATTCGAACGCCAGGCGCCGCGCAAGCTCGCCGAATTCATCGCGGTGCCGCAAGAACCGCAATTCGCGCGCGCCGCGCTTTCCGTTCTCGGGCGCTCGTCGGACGAAAGTGCGAGCGATGCGTCCGCCGAGAGCGAGGTCGCAGACCAAGAGCGCGAAAAGCTTTCAGGTCTTTTGGAAGAATTGCTCGCGCTCCGGGTCCGTCTGAACGCAGCACGATCGCGCCCACGCGCGTAAAGGAAACGTCCGCACGTCGCATTTGCCCGGACGGACCTTGCCGCCTATAGTCCGCGGCCCTTCGCGGAGTACGGCCGTTCTTGGCCGCAACACGACGCGAGTTGGATACGGAGCGTGGCGCAGCCTGGTTAGCGCACCAGTCTGGGGGACTGGGGGTCGTGGGTTCAAATCCCGCCGCTCCGACCATTGAAATCAATGACCTAGCGCCGACAGAAAACAGCGCCGAGCAAGGCCAGCTACCAAATAGCTACAACGGGAATCGGTTGAGACCGTGCGCAAAGGTCGCAGGCCGAGGGAAGCCCTCTGTCGGCTGCCTGTTCTGCCGGTGCAATTCAGGTCTTGCTCTCCTGTGGCGCCAGCCGCGAATGTTCGCGACAGCGCGAAGACAGTGGCACTGAGCGAAAATGGCTGATCATTTCACGCCAGACGGATATTTGAGGTTCGACGAAGCTTGCGACGAAGCTGCGCGGTTAGTCCACGGACCAGATCTTGCCGCTGAGCTTTCTGCGTCTGAAGCTTCGGAATTGGCCAATTACGCGCAATTCCATATGCGCAAATATCCGCGAGACACCAATCCAGGAGACTCTGGACTAGCGCCTGAGCGAATTGCGCTTCTGATCAAACGCGGGCGGGTAAGGACAAAGCAAATTGCGCAGTCACGGCGAACACTGCGACAGAAGCTTTACTCAGGTGCAATCAAATCCTGGGTGTTGTCGTCAGCCGGCGAACTTGAGCCGGTAAGAAGGCAAGTTTGGGGTGGCAAAGCCTACAACGGCGTCACGAAAAGCGGGCGCTTACTTTTTACGGTGAAACGTGGCGACAACGGTCGGGTCACGGAGGGGCCGGTGCTGATACGGCTCGCCGATCTAGCGAGGTATTTCAAGCGGGCCGCCAAGTCGACCGATCGAGCGCGCGGTGCCAATCTACGCGTACGTCCGGGTCGGCCTCCCTTGTTTGATTGGGACGAAATCTGGGTCGAGGTAATCCGAATCATTCATGAAGAGGGTCCGCCGAAAACGCGTGCGGAACTAACGCGACGGATTCAACTGTGGCACGCTGACAAACATGGCCGCGAGCCATCAGACGAGGTTCTCAAGCCAAAAATGAGTGTTTTGTTCAGAAGGTTAAAATTCGGCGCGGGCCCTTAGAGTCCAAATTATCACCAACGACCTTCGATTTTCACCAGACATCAACACGTCCCGCGGCTATCGGATGCTCTTGAGCGTGCGAAAACGCGCGCTTGTACTTAGAGGGCACAGCATGAACGATCTAGCCGAATTTGAATCCACCGCTGGCGAAGTCCTATTCAATGAAATTCAAGCGGGACGATATTTGGGCGGGAAAGCATCGCCGGTATCGCCCCGAACCTTGCAGAGGTGGCGGATGGAAGGATCCGGACCCTGCTTCGTCCGAATCGGCAGGCTAGTCCGCTACCGTCGGAATGACCTCGATGATTGGTTAAGCTTACAAGTACGACGCTCAACCTCCGAACCTCAGCAGTAGCAATGGGAAGGCGATTCCCAAACCCCCGCGCCGTCAAGACACATCGAAACTATTCAGTTCGTGACATTGCGCGGACATTCGGAGTGCATGAAAAGACAGTCCGTGCTTGGCTCAGCTCAGGTTTATCGGCGGTTGATGAAGCGCGTCCCGTCTTGGTGACAGGCCTAGAACTGAGACGCTTTCTCGAACATCGGAGACGGTCAGCCAAGAGACCGTGCCAACGTGATCAACTCTATTGCCTTCGTTGCAAAGTCCCTCGAGAACCCTTTGAACGAAGGGTCGATGTCTTATCGCTCAAAGCGGGGCAACTCACCATAAGCGGGCAGTGTCCGGCCTGCAAAGTGCGAATGTTTCGACACGTGCGTAACACCGACCTTCATCTGATCAGCGCGAAACTGGATGTGCGGCTGTCGGATGCTGAAAGACACTTAAACGGGGGTTCTTTTCCCTCTTCCAACACTCCCTTCAGCGAGGAGCAGACGACGGATGCGATGCCACCACCCCAAAAATGAACGCATCAAGCGGCGTTACCTTCAATATATGAGGGAAGCGCGTCGCTACAGCGAGGACACGGTTGATGCGGCGGCAGCTGCGTTGGCCCGCTTCGAGGCTTACACCAAGTATCGCGATTTTCACGCCTTTCACATTGAGCAGGCGATCGGATTCAAGGCTCACCTGCGCGACGCCCACACCGGCGAGCCTCTCAGCTCGGCCACGATGTACGCAATCCTGAAAGCACTTCGCAGCTTTTTTCAGTGGTTGGCCGACCAACCGGGCTACCGCTCTCGGATTAGCTACAGCGACGCTCAGTATTTCAACCTCGACGAAAAAACGACTCGAGTCGCCAGAACCCGACGAGAATCCGCGTTTCCGTCACTTGAACAAATTCGTCATACCCTAACGAGAGTGCCTGGGCAGACAGCCATCGATCGAAGAGATAGGGCACTAATCGCATTTACATTGCTCACAGGGGCCCGCGATTCCGCAACAGCATCGCTTAGGTTCAAGCATATCGATCTCGCGCGGAATCTTCTGAACCAGGATGCCCGCGAAGTGGACACGAAGTTCAGCAAAACCATTGTCACGTCGTTCTTCCCGGTAGGCGAGGATATTCAGTCCATTGTTGTGGATTGGGTCTGCTACCTGCAAGCCGAACTCCTTTGGGGCCCGGATGACCCGCTCTTTCCCGCCACCGAGATTGCATTGATTGACGGCAAGTTCTTTGCGAACGGCCTCGCACGGAAACACTGGAGTTCAACCGGCCCAATTCGCAACATTTTCAAAGCCGCCTTTACGGCAGCCGGGCTGCCGTACTTCAATCCGCATAGCTTTCGTAAGACGCTCGTTCAATTGGGCGAGCGGACTTGTAAAACACCCGAAGAATTTAAGGCTTGGTCTCAAAATCTAGGCCACGAGAAGGTGCTGACGACATTCTCAAGCTACGGACAAGTCCCGTCGTCTCGCCAAGCTGAGATCATGGCTCGTCTGGCCCAGCCCGCGTCGAGCACTCAGGACGACAAAATCGTTGAAATCGTACAGGAGGTATTGAGGCGCCAGAATCGGAAATGACGTTTCGCCCCCACAGCCGTGCTGTGGCGCCCACTCGACGATTGTCCAACCAACACGAGCAAACTCAAGGTCTGTTCAAACTAAGCAACCAGATAGCAACCAAAAATCGCCGTTCGCCAGGCGTCTAGCTTTGCGAAATGAAATCGGCACCGTGTGCTCCGACTTTAACTCGGAGGCTTCACATGTCGTCTTCCGATCTGCGGAGACGGCAGCTTTATCAGCGGCATTGCCGGTTTCGCTAACCAATTTGGGGCTGTACGTTCGCCAATACGCACTGGCTGATCGTGAACAACCCCTTAGGGACCTCGGTGTTCGGGCGCATCGAGCGAGGTTCGCTGCTACAGGTTGTTCACATCTTGGACGATATGTGCGACTTCTGCCTGTGTCAGACCAGCATTTCTGTTTTGACTCGCAATCCCCATCTCTTGCAGAAACTGTGATCGCGGAGGAGCCGTTTGGAATTGTCCTGCGATCAGATGTGCTTGGGCGCCGGTGTACATCGTCGCATGGCTAATGATGCATGCCGCCTTTGCTCGCGTGATTGAGACATAGAACAGTCGACGCTGTTCAATAAGAAGGCCGACAGCCTGAATTGCACGCCTGCTAGGCAGGATGCCTTGAGACAAGGAAGGGATAAAGACTACCTTACCGCTCAGTCCTTTGGCCCCGTGCATCGTGAGGATTCGGATTTTCCGCTGTACAGGGGCCTGATTTGGGTTGGCCTCACCAATCCGAACGTACACCGCGTCGAGTACACCCTGTTGGTTTTGCTCATCGGCCTCCAACAACATCAACACCTCTTCGATTGTCATCGCACCGGGTAGAATACCAACAAAGCTGTTCCAACCTTGGGTCACGGCGGGAACGTCCGCCGATCCGACAAATATTGTGCCCGATAGCAATTGCGCCAAGTCGGCGGAGCGTTGAGCGATGGTGTCTTTAAAGGTCCAGTGGCTTGTTTGCGCAATGCAGGTGCGGACCCGGGAAACGGCCGCGTTGGCACGGTTTGGCAGCCACGGAGGAATGCCCTGGAGTCGAAACAGGGCGTGAAAATTCTGATTATTGTTGATGCAAAGATTGGCTATGGTGGCGCACGTGCCAATGCCCACACCGTGCAATTGGCCGAGAATGTCGCGATGAACGATGTAGTCGGGCTCACCGTTGATCCGATCCCTTACCAAGCGAAGAACTGAATAGACAGCACGGAACAACGGTTCGTCGCGCAGCGCTTGACCACGGGGTAATTCAACCGGGAGAGCGCGGTTGGAAAGCTCCTGTACAATCAACGGAAGTTGAAGTTTCCGGTTGGAAATCAGAATGACGATTTGATCTTCCTGGCCAGCCAACCCCCCATTGATTAGCGCCTGGCAGGATTGTGCAATCGCGATGGCCTCTGTCTGTGGGTTTTGGAACGACCAAATCCGAAGCGAGCCCTGCACCGGAGGAGCTGCTGTCGCATAAAGTGACTGAAGCTGTTTATTCAGCCGGTTTGGATTGTGCGCGATCAAGGCTAACGCGGGATGGAGGACGGCGGGTGTACACCGAAAGCACGCGGTGAGATTGTGCGTTGAGGCGTTTGGATAGGTCGCATTAAACTGGACGATGCCGTCCGGGTTTGCATGCCGGAAGCTATAAATGCTTTGATCGTCGTCACCAGCAACAAAGAGCGCGGCGCCGTTGTCGACCAACAACCGAACGAACTCCTGGTCACATGCGTTTAAGTCCTGGTACTCGTCAACGATAAGATGCTCGATAGTGGGCATTTGACCGCCCTGAATTGCACCCTGTTGAATGCGCGTGACGCATTCGTAGATGACCTCGCCGGGCAATACGCAACAATAGAGGTTTCGCCGAGTTCCATGAAACGCATTAAATCCATCTTTTTCCGCCTGCGTGATTGCAGCCTGCGCAATCGACTGGGGATTTAGTGTTTGCCACTGGGCATCGTGTGCCTCCCTGACCTCACTTGCTCGGCCGGGCGAACATCTGAGCGAGTGTGCTAACTCCTCATCGTAGACATTGGGCATTTCCCACTCGTCTAGTACTTGCGGATCGCTCGGGTATAGGGTCGCCAAGACGTTTGCGGTACGAAGTATGCGAAGTGCCAGCGAATGCATCGTCGACACCCGAACCTGCTTGGATGCGGGGGCGCACGGCAAGTTAGAACAGAAATTGACTATCCGCTCGGATAGCTCGACGCAGGTCGCGCGTGTAAACGATATGACATAGACGTTTGCGGGGTTGGCTCCATTATGAAGGACATGAGCCACGCGCCGCTCTATCGCGGCGCTTTTGCCGGTTCCTGGTCCCGCAACTAGTCGAACCTGAGCCGAGCCGTCCGTAGCTGCCGCCATTTGTGCTTGCTCGGCTAACGCAGATTGGGCCGGGGTTATGGGCATAAGCGAGTTCCGCGTGGCAGCGGCTTGCAGATAGCACAACACGCGAGTAGGTCCAGCGGGGCATCACATGTCCCCTCCCGACCTTGCGGTGCCCGGCATCCACAATTGTTGTGCGGCGATCCCGAAGTGGTGCCCAAAGTGTTGCGGATCTTTTTGAGATAGCATTATCTCGACTTCGCGGAGGGGCTACTATTCCTGGACGTTTGATGCGTGACGGGCGGGACATTGGAAAAGTATGTTGGACCTCACAGGCGCCCTGTGATGCCGCAAACCGGCGCGGTCGCGGAAAATTGGGCGAAATCGGGCCGCGGACCCAAACTAGCTACTGAGTAGCAACCAATGTCGGCTTTCGACCCAAAGCAGATGTTCGACACTGGTCTGGGTCGCCGGTCTAAAACGGATAACCTACAGCCCGAGCGACGCTCAAGTGACGAACGTCGTCATACAGCAGGTTGTGGTGAAACTTCCTATTTCTCCGGCAACCCGATCCTGCGGAGCGACGCGAACCATTCTTCGTCGCGCGCGAGCATTTTGGGATCGGCCGTTGGCATGTAAGCGCGCAATTGCGCGACCGACTTGACCCAGGGCATCGCCGCCCGCGCCCTGGCAAGTTCGGAACGCGCCATGTCGGAGTTGCCGTGCATCTCGTAGCACGAGGCGAGACTCCAGAGGACGAAATAGAGCTCTGGATTGCTCTCTCGCGCCCGCAGATACCAGCCTGTCGCTTCGTCGAGATTTCCCGAATGCCAGTAGGCCGTCCCCATATAAAATTGCCAGTTGGCGAGAAGCGGGTCGCGCGGGCTCAAGCGAATGGCACGCTCGAGAATCTCGATGGCGTCCGTCTGCCGGTTGCGCCAGACCATGATATCGCCGAGCGAGCCATAGGCAGGCGCGAGATTGCGGTCGAGCGCGATGGCGCGTTCGAACGCGGCCGCGGCTTCGTCGATTTTTCCGGGCCGCCTTAAGATCACGCCCTGTACCCAATGTGCGACGGCGCGATGCGGCGCGATCGCGAGCGCGCGCACGACGAGCGCGGCAGCCTTGTCGAGATCGTCTTTAGATAGCGCGCTGAAGCCGGAGCCCATGGCGCGGGCATAGGAATAGGCGAGCCCAATGACGGCTTCCGCGGCGTTCGTATCCAGCGCGATTGCCTGTTCGAACAGCGCGCGCGCCTCGACCAGTGTCTCTTTCGAAGGTGGACGATGCAGCACCGACCACCCACGCATCGTGAGATCGACGGCATCGGGATCGGTCGGGCGCTCCTTCAGCGAGCGGCGGCTCTCGGCTTCGATGAGTTGCGCACCGATGGTGCCCGCGATCCGAGCGGTGACTTCGTCCTGGAGTTCGATGAGGTCGGCGCGGTCGCAATCGAAACGTTCGGCGAAGAGCACGCCGCCGCCTTCCGCATCGTTGAGCTGCACATTGGCGCGCACTCGATTGCCCACGCGCCTAACGCTGCCTTCGACCACATAACGGACGCCGAGCTCGCGGCCCACCTGTTTCGCGTCCACACTCTTCGTCCGATAGGTGAAGGCGGTGTTGCGGGCGATAACGAAGCTGTCCGGAATGCGCGAGAGATCGCCGGTAATGTCCTGCGTGATGCCGTCGGCGAAATAGTCCTCGTCCGAATTGCCCGAGAGGTTCGCGAACGGCAGAACGACAAGCGACAAACGCGACGCCTGCGTCGGCAACCAAGCTACTCTGGCGGGCGTGGCGCGCGCGATGGCGTAAACGCGCATCGGCCGCGCAATGTTCTTGAGCGCCTTCTCGCCCAGATCGACAAAGGTGGCGTCGACCTTGCTCAGCACGTGGTGGTAGACATCTTCGGAGAGCACGATACCGCCAGATTCTGCCAACGGCTCGAGGCGCGCGGCAATGTTGACGCCGTCACCCATGATGTCGCCGTCACTCTCCTGTACGATGTCGCCCAGATGGATGCCAATGCGAAGCCGGATAGGTCCGGCATCGCGCGCGGCGATCGCGTCCTGCACGGCGAGGGCACAACGCACGGCATCGACGACGCTGCGAAACTCCACCAATGCACCGTCACCCAACCGCTTCACCACGCGGCCGCGATGCGCGGCGACGGCAGGATCGAACAGCTCGCTCCAGAGCGCGCGCAGGCGGCCTATCGTCGCCTCCTCGTCGACGCCGGCGAGCCTGGAGAACTCGGCGACGTCGGCGACAAGAATAGCGGCGAGTTTTCTCTCGATCGGCTCCAAATGCCCCCCTGCGCGGACGGAACATTTACCATAGTTGCGGTCCCCGCTTAAGCGGGATCAAGGAGTAGCGCAGCGGACATGGTGGGCTTTCATCCATGTGGCGTGTCTGCTTTCCACCCATTGCGGACTTGTGCGGTCCCATGCACACCTTCTCTGGTAGACGCAGGATTCGCGCGGAAAGCCATGTCTTCACAGTCAGCGATCTTTTACCTCTGGGACACTTGGTTTGTTTCTTGGGTCATAGCGGCTTTTTGGGCTGACCGGCCCACGGGTTGGCCCGATTTTGGGTCACAAGCCCTGCACTGGATTGTTACGCTCGTCGGCCTTTACCTTTTGCTCGGAGTCTACTCGGACGAACATACTTCCGTCGGCAGACTCTGGAGCGTTGCCGAGCCACTGGGCTGGACGCTGCTCGGTCTGACTGCCGCCGGGCTGACGTTTTGTTGGTGGGCGCGTCTTCATCTCGGCCGATTATGGTCCGGCTCGGTTACCAGAAAGCTCGATCAGCGGATCGTTGAAACCGGGCCTTACGGTATCGTCCGTCATCCGATCTATACCGGGTTGATTATCGCCGCCTTCGCCACTGGAATCTTGAGAGGCACAATAGTTGCCCTGTGTGGGTCTTTTTTCATGACGCTCGGCTTCTGGATTAAGGCGCGCCTTGAGGAACGATTCCTGCGAAAGGAGCTCGGAACGGAGACCTACGACTCTTATCGCCGTCGAGTGCCAATGTTAGTGCCCTTCGTGTCAAAATTCGATTAACGTGTTACAAGGCGCGAACGACTGAGTCTGCCGCGCTCGTCGCGACGAAGCCCAGAAGCGGCAAAAGTCCCCCGATCCAGAGAGCCACTATCCAAATCGTAGGTCGCTGCACTCGCCGAGCGACGATGAGATCATAGCTTACGAGGGCGAGCAGCCCGAGCAGGATGACTGCCGGCGGGGGTGTTGGCAAGCCAAACACAAGCTCGAAGCGCGCAAACACCGGGCCGTAAATCGTGAAGCACGAGGCGACCATCAGGCGTCGATGTAAATCGGGTTGCCGTCGAAAATACACACCTGCGCTCACAAAACCTGCGAACCAAATGAGACTCCAGAGGTCCCCTATAGTCTCAAGCTTGAGGAGGGGTGTAATCGCGCCGTGCGCTCTCTCAGCAGCATGGGCAACGACGAAAACATTGAGCGGAACGAGCACGACCGCAACGGCAAGTGCCGCGAAACCAAGACGGCGATGAATGTCCTGCCGGTGAGTCGCGATCAAACTGGTTTGCGTAAGAACGAGGGCAAACCACGTCGTCAACACAATGCCATGGACATAGAGATAGAACGGTATCGGGGGAACCGGGAAGAAGCTTCGTAGATAGAGCGTCTTGCTGAATCCAAACAGCATGCCAGCAAACAGAAGGCCGAACACGACCGGAAAGTACCAGCGTGCGACTGTGTTCTCGGTAGGTCGTGCTAGTGACGAAATCCGACCAGTGTCAATCAGCTCCGTCATAGATCCCCCGCGTCAAACCTTTTGCGTCGTTAGATCGCAGTTTGCCGACTCGCACATTCAGTGTCCACGCGACTAGAGCCGGGCTTTGACCAATGTCCGCTTTCGACCCAAAGCGGACACTCTAGGACAGCTGTGCGGCAGTTCGACTTCTTCGCTCGCCAGAAAAACGCTAACTTCGTTGCCAGCAAAAAAAGTCATCTGAGCGACGTCGGTTGAAACAAGGTGCTGGAAGGTCAGGGGCCTCTTCCCGGCGCGAGATAGAGAGTGAACTCTAACCGTGGCGCATTAGCAAAACGGAACAGGAACAATTCGGTCGCTCGAACGTTGTATGACCAAGCGAGCACTGTCCCGTCATGGATCGGACACTGTCCGACCCATGGAGAACATCCCCCAATGACAATTCGCAATCTGTTAACGACGAGCGCGCTTGCCGCGCTGGTCGGACTTGGCACGATCGTAACGACTGCGGTTGGCGCCGACGCCCGCACAGTGTGTAACCGTGATGGCGATTGCTGGCACGAGAGCAGCCGCTATGACTATCCGGCGGCCGTCGGCTTTCGTTTTCACAACAACGGCTGGCATAGACATCACCACGACAATTACAACTGGCGCGAGAATCATGACGGCCGTGGCTATTACCGTCAGGGCGTGTGGGTTTCGTTCTAGTTTGAATTGATCAAGGCGCGAGTGGACGCAAGTCCGCTCCCGGCCGTGACGCAGGCGGAGCGAACCGATGACCAATGGACCCGACGGCTCGCCGCATCGAGCGTACTCGAGGGATGACCAAAGCCGCTCTTTCGTGCCGCGTCTAGAAACGTTGCCCGCGCTCGACTGGATCAGAAACGCAAGCCGCGGCAGCGCATTGATCGTTTTTTCTGTCATTGTATCGGGTGTCCTCGCGACTGGTGCTCTCGTGGTCACCAGCGGTGACGGTGCGCAGGCCGCTAGTGAACTCGTGGTGAGATTCTCGACTCTGGTGTTTGTCTGTTCCTTGTTGGTAGCGCCGCTTGCAAGCTTGTTTCCGGCCAAGCCACTTCTCGCCCTTGCGCGAATGAGAGGAAATCTAAGATTGTCTTTCGTGGCGACATTTGTTTTTTCCCTAGCCTGTGCTCTGTTGCCTGCCAGTGTCGCGGGCCAAGCCTTTCCTGGCTCCGCCGCACTTTATATCGGTCTCAATGGTGCCATCCTTTTCGTCATGCTGTTTCCGGCGAATAAAACCGCGATCCAATTTGTGGGCGCCTCTGGCTGGCGAGCGATTCAGCTGATTGCAACTGCCTATTTCTGGATATCATTCCTGGTATCTGCGCTGATACCTCTGGCCAGGCATGACGACTCTACTGTCTGGAACCCTCTGGTATTGACGCTTTTAGCCCTTACGCTCGGTGCGATTTTCGCGGCCAAAATTTATAAAACTAGCGATGCGGTAGACCACTCGATTCGCTAAGGCCGAGCGCGCAAAACCACGATTACTATGCACAACGTCAGAGACAACCTAGCAAACATGAATGAGCACTGTGGTGCCTTCACCTGTTTAGTTCCTGATGGACAAGTTGAGAAACCCGCGGCGAATCTGGAACGCCGCTCAAGCTGGTCGCGATTACCAGGGCCGCACTTGGACATGAACATCGAGAGTGCGCGCGTCTCGCCGTCCCCGAGGGAGCCATTCTGATCTCACCTGAAGTGGCGGATCTCTGAACTAAGTGATCCGAATGGCTGCTTTCGACCCAAAGCGGACATAGCGTCTCGGCGTCGACGGGCGCCCAGCTGACCTGATGAACTGCTTTCCAAAAAAAAGGCCGCATAAAGGCCGCCCCTGAAGCTCAACCACGAGGGGAACGGGGAGTTATCGGTGGCTGAGAGTAAAGCGTGATGAATGGTCTGATCTGTCCGGCTGTGCGTTAGTCTCCGTAGGTCTCTCAATCGCAATCGCCCACCAGTCTTGCCAGCGAGCGATCTGCAAAACGTATCAGGCGCCAGAGTTTGAGGTCGAGCAAAACAGCACAGCTTTGAGTTTATTTGACGTGTAGGTTCTGAACCTCGGAGACACCTTACAAAACGGTGCCCGTGCTCCCGAGATTGGGCAAAGGTGCGCCACAAATGGCTAATTTCTATACATTTCGATATTTGGCCGCCGATGGCAGGATTCAAAGAATGATCTTCGTGGAACTCCCTGATCTGAAGTCCGCCGAGGGTCGCGCTTACCACTTGATGCCTGACGAAGCCGTTTCGGTTGAAATCTGGCGTGAGGACGACCTTGTCTGCAAAAGGTTACGGCACGAAGTTACAGCATCCACTGGTTCAGCGCATGCCGCAGCAGGCAGATGAACCTTTCCCAGTTTATGTGATCCAACTCATAGCCCTACGTCTGGAACGAACTCTGCGCGAAAGTGGCTTCCTATTCGGCTCAGTGCGCGATCGCGATCTGCGATCGCGACTTCACGATCATTTTTGGCTTCCCGCGGTAGAGCCGGATCGTACCCGTGACCTCGACAGTCTTGCCCTGCAACGAACTCAAGTCGCCGACTGCGGGTGATGTCCGGTTTTGATCCTCAGTGGCCGAATTTCACTGACGGCTAACGGCAAAGATAGCCCAATGCGCAAGCCGTGATTCCGTAGCAGGCGGCTAACAAGAAGGCGCATCCGACAAGCAGCCAGAAGAGAATTGAAGCACGGCTGCGCAAGTGCCGATCCATAGCACGCCCCTGCCTCCTCTCGCGTGACGATTATCGCCGAAAATTCAACTGAGACACTACCCGATTTTCGTTGTCAGATCCTCTAGACGTTTGGCGAGCAAATCCCATCCGACTGCGAGTTCAAGGTATTCGGAGCGCATCCTTTCATGAGATGTTCTCGCAGCCATCGCCCGCATTGAAGCTGCGTGTAACCGATAGTTTTCGAGCAGTAATTTGTTGTTGGTAGCTTCGGCCAGCGCCCCGTAGGGCGCCATCCGGTCGCCTATGTTTTCAATGTCGTTGGGCACGTTCTACCCCCGTCAAGGTGTGGCAACGTACAAAAGATGATCTGGTTCCATACACAAAAACATTAGTGCCTCGGGCTAACCGCAATTTCGGAATGTCAAGTCGTTAAAGTTCAAAGCATCTAGACTCTGCCGCTTGCCTTCCCTGCGGGGTAGGTAAAAACGCCCCTCAGCGCTTCGTCTTCCCTCGGCGAGTTGGGGGCACGCAATTTGTGGGCAATCGTCTTGCTCTGGTTGTGGGGGTACGATCAGAAAGCAACGGAGCGAAGACCCGGCCGCGCTAAAGCCGATGCTCAATACGCCCAAAAATCCGCACGCAAAATCGAAGGCTAAACCGAGTAGGGCAAAGCGTCCTAAGAAGGCATAATTAATCTGCGAGACTGAGCAATATCGCTCAGTCACACCCTAGTTGCTCTGCGATATTGCGCGGGGCTCGTGGACTGGGGTGAACTAATGGCAACGTACAACATCGACCTGTTCAAGGAAGATGGCACGCACTCCGCCATTGTGCGTACGGAACTGCCCAATCTCTGCGCCGCCGTTCATCAAGTTGAGGGATGGCTTCGCGAACCACTCTGCCATGCTGAGATATGGGCAGAGTACCAAGGGGTGCGAATAGTCCAGAGGATCGGCTATACGAAATCGGCTCGATCACTACCGAGCGCTAAAACCCCAGCAGTGCAAGAGTCGCGCGAAGGTGCGCGCGCCCTTTTCGGAAGGCGCGCGTCTCAGGCTGCGTGAGCGCTCTGTCGTCCACCGGCAGGATGGCGAGTTGTCGGCCTACCTCATCACCCCGGCGGGGTGTAGGCGACGCTACCGAGCAAGCCGAACGACTTATCACAAGCTCCATGCCAAGGGTTGAGATCTGGTGTGCCGGCTCACTCGTCAAGACCATTCAGGTCGAAGCCGACGGCACTCGTCTTTCGTCGGAACGCGGCTTAGATTTCGCGATCGCCCCAGCTTCGCCTCAAACCGTGCCATGGCCTCGTCTGCGCCAAGGCGCTTGGCGATGACCTCAAAATCATCGGAGGTGGTACAATTTTGGAGGCCGCAACGGCGCGGCTAGACCGTGAGGGACGGATCAACTCAGGAGGTTGACTGAGCGGCTCGCAGAATAGGGCTTAACGCGGTACAAGAGCCATAGGCTGCGTCGTTTGCGGGATAGCCGTCATGTTTGAGGACAACAGTTCTCTCACGCTCGCCTGCCCAAAGTGCGGGCACATCTTCCAAGAGAGCATTCGCGAACTGAAACTCAAGGATGCGATTGTCTGCCGACGCTGTACCCACGCTTACCCATTTGACCAAGCCCAGTTCCGGGTCGCGCTGGAAGAAGCACGTACCGCCTTCCAAGAACTCAAAGAGTGTCTCGGGTTGACCGTGCGATGAATTAGCCCACGGTTTGTGCTGGGTTTGTCAAAGATAATGTCGCCATCGTTTTGCCGCTTCGACGGTTGCATCTTCGTGATGCCGAGCGAGGCGAGCGCCCCGGTGCGGTCACCGTCTAGTTTTACCGCCCTGCGCTGGACAATGAACGTCCGCTTTGGGTCGAAAGCGGACATTCGCTGCCCGCCAAACACAAGGCGCGAGATCGGGAGTTGAAGGCCCTTTCCCATGCGATTGAGAGTCGGAGGACTACGTGAAAGCGATCAAGGCGGCCCGCGCGCAGTTCAAAAAGCAACTTATCGGCCGCGTACACGTTATGTCAGACTAGGTCGAAGTCGCGGCCATCGGTCAATATTGACCATCTGACGCCCAATTCGCTGGCCTAGCTTGTCGGCGTCGTCTGAGGTGTAGAGCATGACGAACGATATTGAACTGGCAGAGTTTGTGAACCGAGCCATCAAGTCCGGCTGATCGCGCAAGGCATTTACGACATGAAGGAACGCCTCGCTATCATCGACTTCGTGTCCGACGCTGAGAAGTTTGCGGCGGAGCTCGTCGCAAGCAAACGACAGCGAACATAGAAGGTCGGCCATGACTCATGAGCCGCTGCTAACCAAAGAGGAATCCGCCGTTCTCAGAATGTTGGCGAGCGCGGGACTGATGAAAAAGATAATTCCATCAAAGACGATGGAAAAATTGCTTGCACTCAAATTTGTTGAAAAGAAGGTGGACGGACTTGTCGTAACAGAAAAGGGGACCGAAATTCTGGACAGATATTCTCGCTAGCAAGCCCGGCTTGAACGCCCGCTTTGGGTCGGAAGCGGACATTTCCCTCACCTATGAAATTGTCGCGCGGTGCGAGATCGGAAAGTGACATGAGTGCCCCGAGTGAGTTCAAGGGTTCATGTAACTTCGACAGCCCACTCCAGTTCGCACGACCGAAAACAAATTTAGTCTTCCAAAAGCAGGGCTGCCTCGACGCGCTGAATCAGGCGCTCCCGTTGGGCGGGCACCACCCCCGCGAGGAGGTGGACACGGGCGATGGGCAAGTATGGCTCCATCGCCGCTGTCAGTGCCGTGGGGGACATGGCGGCGAGCAGCGCATACTCGGACTGCAAGGCCACATTCACTGCACGCGGCCGCGCCGGATTGTCGACGACTTCTGGGGCGAGCTCGGAAAGGCTGATGTGGCAGCACCCAAGGTCCAGGGCGGCGGGCGCTCGGACGGCACCGTCCCAGTCGATGATCCTCGGACCATCCGCCGTCATGATCACGTTGCCGGGGTGAAGGTCGCAATGGCACAGGCCATCGCCCGGCGGCAGGCGCTCAATTAGGGAGATGATACCAGTGGCGATGTGCTTCGGAAGCACTCCGCCGATGAGCTGCAAGGAGCCGTCCATCCAGTCGCGCAAGGAGGGTACGTCCGGTGGCGGGGGCGTCTTGTGAACAGAGATGCAGATGGTCGCGAGGATCGCCCCCGTCTGCTCGAACGTTATGGCGCCGCTCCGCGAAAGGTGCAGCAGGGTCGGTCCGTCGAAGCGCGTCAGCACGATGCCGAAGCGCCCTTCCAGGTTCACCTCGTCGAACACCTCCGGCGCCGGGGCGCCGGCAGCGAAGGCGGCGCGGGTCATTCGCGCCTCGTGCCTTCCAAACCGCCGCGGGACGCCGGCCTTAAACAGCTTCAGGACTTGACCGGGCGCCCAGGCGTGGACCTCAGCAAAGGCGCCTTCGCCGATCTTCTCCCCGAGGAATCCCCCCATCATCTTTCCTCCGCCACGCTCATAACCACATCCCTGCCTCAAGAGGGGGGCTTGACGTAAGACATCGCAGGTGATCCAGGATGGACGCGCATCGACCGTAAAAGTGCGCGCTATTCGCCTCCTGCTTTTTTCCAGATTTTCTGAAATCGACCGCAACTTTCTGCGCCCCTAGTGGAAGGCGCCGTTTTCGTTGTCGAACTGCAACCTCACCAGAAACAAAACGGCGGCACGACGGCCGCCGCCTTCAGCGGCACGTCGTTTTCCCCTCTATCTGAAGTGCACCAAACCTTCGATTCGCAGACTCATATGCGTCAGTTTTCTCGTCGCTCATGCCACTAGTATAAAGCAATTCGCCCTGCGCAGACCGGTGTGCGTTTGTCCGGAGCGCGGTCGCGTGTAGATTGAGAGTCAGGGCGTGAGATCCGCGAGCCTATCGCATGAAGCGCAAATTGATGTTCGCCGGACTGGCAATGGCAGGCATCGCCGCGTCTCTGCTCGCCGCCGCCTATCTGGCAATGACGATGTGGTTCAACCCCTCGCCGCCAACGAACACTTTTCCGCAAGCAAGAAGCGCACTGGAGGCACAGCGACAAGATCTGGACCTGTTCAAGCGGCTGCTTGCTCTCGATCAGTCCTACTCGCCTCGGCAACGCGATTTGGCGAACCGGACGCTTGATTCACTTAGCGCCAGTTCGCGCGTGCTCAGTTGGGGCGGCCTTCGCGTCGCGCTCATGCGCATCGCAGCGATGGCAGACAATGGTCATACCGGAGTCTATTCCGGCGATGCGCTGCGCCCGAATGCCGTGCCGGTGCGCGTCACCGAATTCTCGGACGGCCTTTTCGTGCTGCGAGCCAAGACGTCCGAGTTGCTCGGCGCGCGTGTTGAAAAAGTCGATGGAATTCCCACGGACGATGTGTTGCGAAAACTTGCCACTCTTCGTGGCGGCACCGCCGCGTTTCGACGAACCACATCGGCCATCTGGATTCTATCGCCCACGATCCTCAATGGGCTGGGTATTGCGGCGAAGCCCGACCTCGCGGTCTGGACGCTCAGGCTGCGCAACGGGTCGGTCATCGAACGCGCACTCCATGCCGATAGCTTGACCAAAACACAATCGCTCCCGGATCAGTCGCGCTGGCTCTCGCCTGCACCGATGGCCACGGAGTCGAAGGACTGGAAGTCGCTTCTGTCAGTACGTGACCCGTTGCCGTTACCGCTGCGGGATTTCAACAAGACCTTCCGGCGTGAGTGGATCGGGAACACCTGCGTCCTCTTTCTGCAGATGAAGGCGATCGAAGACGGGGCAGACGAGAAGATCGGCGACTGGATCGATGAAACCGAGGATGCGATGGCGGCCAAGCAGCCGTGCGCCGTGATCCTCGACCTGCGCTACAACGACGGTGGCGATTACACCAACACGTGGCGGTTTACGCACAAGTTACCGAGCCTGATGCGTCCTGGCGCACGAGTCTATCTCTTGACCGGACCGCAAACTTTTTCCGCCGCCATCACTACAGCGGCTTTTATAAAAGAAACCTTTGGTGACCGAGCCGTCATCCTCGGCGAGGCTGTCGGCGACAGGATGAGATTTCTTTCGGAAGGGAACCACGGCTGCCTGCCCAATTCCAAAATCTGTTTTCACTACTCGACGGGAATGCACGACTATTCCGCGCCCTGCACAGATTGGCGCGTCTGCTATTGGTTGAATTGGCTCTTTCCGGTTCGGATCAAGACACTTGCGCCGGACGAGATCATTACGAAAAGTTTCTCGGACTATCGGGCGGGCCGTGATGCGGTGTTCGAGCGCGCCGTTTCACTCGCGACCCGACAGAGAACGGCACGTCCGGGCGCATGACATTCGGTCGCTTGCAGCTGCGTTGCCACCAAGAGGTAGAGGCACCGCAGACCGACCATCCAAACGGAAAAGTCGCCCGCGGCATAAGTCCCCAATCCAAGCGAATGTCCGCTCTGGGTGGAAAGCGGTCACTCGAGATCGTACCGACGAACGTGGTAGGCGCTCACTCACCTTGAGCACATTTGACCAATCTTCAAAACGAGCGTCGGGATAACGTACATAACGTACGCGGCAATCCATGAACGTGAGCGCCTTGTCGAAGATCGCTGCCTCTGAACCGTCTCAGCCCGTGGTTAACTACCGCTGCTATTTGCGCGATGAGACTGGCCGCTTCGCTGATACAAAAATCTTTGGCGCCCGTGATGACAATGAAGCGGCGGCGTTCGCATTTGCGCTATTCATTCGGGCGTCGAGTGCTTACGACAGATTTGAGGTTTGGACCAAGGACGCGCTAGTCCACGCCTATCGCCGCTGAGTAACGACACGCGATGAGGGTCATCAGCCCGGCTGGCCCTCGACCAGCGGTTTGTTGAGATTGTTCACCAATGAAAAGTCGGGCTGACCATTGAGCAATATTGACCAGCGTGAGCGATCCACATGGTCATACCCTATCTCACCCCCGCACCGCGGTGGCTCTCAGGATGAAGGGAAACGCCATGCCAACTTCTCAAACATCCCGAAGCGCCCACCCTGTCAAAGACGATGTCAGTCTACCGCGTGCGATGGAGACGAATCTTGGGATGAACAAGCAAGGTGAATTCGTTTCGATCGATTTTGGTGAGGAGCTTGATAGAATCGCAGGGGTGCCCTCGCAGCAGCATGAGAACGCCGTGAAGATACAGGACGAAGCCCACGGTGGTCACGGAAGCGTGCAACACTTCGGTATGTGGTATGCAGGCTGCTACTATATCCGCGACCGAATTGCAGTGAACCAACACATCAGCGGAACTTGGCGCCTTGTAAAGTGCGTGGTCCCAAACCTATAAGACCGGTTAGAGCTGGAGGCCGACTTCACCTCTGCGGAGCGCCAATGCGGCGAACTGTGTACCCGGCACTCTGTAAATTCCCATACAGCCCGTGATGTTGGATTGCTCAAGGCCTGCACCGCGGCCCGTCTCATCTGATGGAAGAAGTCTTCGTCCAATAGTCCGTTCCGATATTGCGAATGCGTGTCCTGCCAGCCGTAAATTGTCGCCCCCTACGTTGGGCGGTATTGAAGGGTTCCGGACTTCTTGCGGCGTCGGCGTACCGCCCGAAAACGGCGATAAAGGCTGCAGTAACGTCGGGATCGGCACCCGCCCGAAACACGTCGCGCAGTGCCGCAACCCGCCTCTGATGGATCAGCACAAAGGCGAGTTTATCGCGGGCAACGCCGAATTCAGCGACTAAGGCTTCTCTTGCTCGTCAGAGTCAGCCACCGAGTTGGTCAAGGATGCTTTGGCCTGCCACTCGGTTTTCTTAATCTCGAAGAAACTGAGAAGGACTTGCGAATCGGCGTCCTGCCCGTTCGCCTTACAATACCCAATGAACTCGTCGTACTTGACCTGGATCTTGGCTACAGTGTCGCCGCACCGTTTGGCCTCTGTGACCTCATTGTTGATGAGCTTCGCCCATTCTCTACAGGTGTAGGCAAGGTTCGCGCCGATCAAACGTTTAAAGGAGTCGTACTCTTTCTCGCTGAACGTGAGGACGAAGAGTACTGCCATACCGCTACTCCCGCCACAATTGGGGCTGGTGCTCAGGTGCTCGCGTCTCGAAACGCCAAGGAATTCGCTTTTTAGGCGCGTCTTATCAGCCGCAAGACCAAGAGTAGTACGACCGCTCCGAGCGTGGCGCTGGCTATGATACTGACGATTCCGACGCCGAGATGAATCCCCAGCCGCGGCAGCAGCCAGCCACCAACGAACGCTCCGATAATGCCGACGACAATGTCGCCAAGAAGCCCGAAACCCCCGCCCTTGACGACAAGACCCGCCAAATATCCCGCAACCGCGCCGACTATGAGCCAGATAACTATTGTTTCGACGGGCACGACAATTTTCCCTTCTTGTACCTCACCTAGGCATTAAAAATGCCGAGTGCGACCTCAGTAGAACACGCCATAGTTGACCTGCAGAATGCGGCCCGAGCGCCTGTCGATCAGCACCGCATCATCACCGTACCGCACCCACACATATCCGTAAGGCGGGATGGCAAGATCGAACATCCAGTAGTCATTCAGCCAATAGTCCTGTACCCAAAAATTGCTGGGGAAGATCTGACCGTAACCCCATCGCTGATAGTACCAGCCGCTCGGCCGATTATAGCTTTGCCAGTGAAATTGGCGCGGCGCGGTGATGTTGCGCTGGTACAAGGTTGCATTGAATTGGCGCGGATATTGATTCCAGTTGGAAGGGCGCGTGCCAAAAGTTGTTCCGCCTGGAGTGCCGCCACCCCTGAGTGCCGCCGTACCGGTTCTACCGCCGTTGACACCGCCGCGGTCCAAGCGGGCACCGCGCGTTGTCGCGGCAGCTCCTGCATTGCTGCCAGTGCGGATGATGCGCTGACCGTCATTGGTGTTGCGGCCACTTCGATTTCTGGTTCGGCCTTGATCGCCGTCGCCAGCCGCCACGGCGCGACCCATATGATTGCCGTTTTCGGATGCATTTGGTCCGCCACCAGAGCGATCGGAGCGGCCCCTAACTTCGCCCTGGCCGCCGCCGCGGTTCATCGCAGCGCCATGATCGCCACCGCCGCCTGATTGTGCGGCGCCTCGGTTGGAGGCTCCGGTCGTCCCATTGCCCTGTCCACGACTGTCTCCCTGATTTCGCCCGTGATCTCGATCACCCTGATCTTGACCGTCAGCATCATTTCGCGCCGTTTGGATGAAGCGCTGACTATGCGTTTGCGCCTGCGCGGGTAGCCCCGCGAATAATAAGGCGGCCATTGCTGGGACGATGAGATGTTTCATGTTGCACTCCGATTCGATAGTCGACGCCAGATATTGGGCAAGGAACTGATACAACGCGGACTACGGACGCTGTGCCTCAAACGATTTTGAGGCATGCCCTGGGAACGACGTGTGAACTGTCTAAAAACCGACAAGCCCTGGATCAAAAAAAAGAATCCAGCAAATGGTAATCATCGGCAAAAAAAAGATAATACCGAGGCGCGCAGTCGAGACCCCCGATCGTGTGCGACGATCAACCGTTGCGATCGTGTCCACGACCCATCTCCCACACTATTTCAGACCGCAGATTGCTCGCTCTGCGTCAGAGATGCTGGTCAAATTTGCTCAGTCTCAAACATTAATGTGCAATTCGAGCAGAGTGTTCGATTTTGGTGTGAGCAAAATAGAACAGTCTAAGTGTGCGGGTTGGTCCAAGGTGTGGTCGCCGCCTGCCGGGCACTACGGGCGCAGGTGATCGAGGGACGCTAAGGGAGGATCCCGCGCTCTCCCGTGATGACGATGGAGGGTCCAATGAGGACCTATCGCATAAATTGTACTGATGACGCCGACCTAGTCGTTGTGACATACGCCTTTCGATGCAGCGATGACTTAGACGCGTTGGACAAGGCAACCGAGCTTTGCGCCGCGAACGGTGTGGAAGTCTGGGACGGCGCAAGACGTGTGGTTTGGATGCACAAGGGCGGTGCGGCGCGCTTCAAGACCGAACCGAGTCTTGCGCAATCGATGTCCTCATCATTCGCCTCGTCCATTGCCCAGCTAGATAGCCTTGTCTGCAACCAATCGTCGTCTACAGCGTTCTCCACTCGAACGACCGGCGGATTTCCACGCTCGCGACGTTCAGGAGATTCAAGATGAAAATTCGGACACTCGGTTTGGGCTCAGTGGCCCTGGCTGGCCTTTTGCTCGCGGCTACGCCATCTCTCTCTTCGAACGCTAGTCAAGATTCATCGCCGGCGGAGCGCGCACAGACAGATCAGTTGAATACCGATGCCGCAAACCGCGCGCACTCAGATACTGACACAAATGCTGCTGCGCTGAGCGACTATGATGCGGCACGTGCGGCGTACGAAGCCAATCTCAACGACTATGATGCCCGCA
>Ga0310811_10002301_pt1 | contig 23839 bp, 17 predicted proteins | sample YCmetagenome_FD_207642 | JGI IMG/M metagenome (GOLD analysis project Ga0310811, IMG submission 207642) | Soil microbial communities from experimental microcosm in Duke University, North Carolina, United States - YC | ecosystem: Engineered > Artificial ecosystem > Soil microcosm > Unclassified ... | reverse complement strand
TGGATTACCCACCTCACTGGTGGGCGCTTTCTGCCGCCCGATGGAGGAACCTGGGACGATTTCAATCACTTTACCCTTGTAGGGCGGGCCATCTCGGCGATCTTCGATGCTGGCACCGTCTTGCTTGTGGGCCTGATTACCCGTCGGCTGGCGGGCCGCTGGGCGGCGCTGCTGGCCGCGGCGTTTGTCGCGACAATCCCCTTCGAGGTGCAGGTCGCGCATTTCTACGCCGTCGATACCCTGATGCTGTTCTTCGTCATGCTGACGCTCTACGGCTGCATCCTGCTCGTACAGGGAGCGGGTACGCCAGCCCCTCAGGATCGCCTCGCGGCAGGCCAGTGGTGGGCATGGCGACTGGGCGTGCTGATCGGCGTCGCGTATGCGCTGGCGATTGCCACCAAAGTGAGCGCATTACCGTTGGCGGCGCCAATCCTTGTGGCGCTGGCGCTCTGCTGGTGGCGGCGAGGATTTGATTCGGCGCTGCTCGCGCTCATGGGCGTCGCCTCGACCGGTCTCATCGTGTTTGTACTGGTTAGCCCCTATACTTTCCTCGACTGGAAGGAATTTCAGCAGCAGGTCACCGAGCAGACGATGCTCTCGCAGGGCCAGCTGGACTATCCCTACGTGCGCCAGTTCGCGGATGCGACCAATTATATCTATCCGCTGCGCCAGTTGTTGCTGTATGACATGGGGCTGCCGCTTGGGTTACTTGGCCTAGCGGGCTTTGTCTGGGCCGCAAGTAAGCTCTGGCGTACGCTCAATACCGACTGGCTGATTCTGGTTTTATGGCTGGCTGTCTACTTTGGCATCGTCGGTGGCGCGTACATGAAGTTCACCCGCTATATGCTCCCCGTCTTCGCCGGGCTGGCGATTTGTGGCGCGGCGGCGCTTGCGGCCTTGAGCGCGTGGGGGCTGCGTCGGCTACGAGCCATCGGCGAAAGTGGCGAACAACGACGCTGGTGGCGCCGTGATCCGTTCGCGCTGCCGCTGGCACGCTGGGCAACAACGCTCTGGGGCGTCCGCTGGTGGCGTGGGGTTTGTCTGGCCATCGCACTGGGTGTGTTGCTGGCCTCCAGTTTTGCCACGCTTGCCCTGCTCAATATCTACAGCGAGCCAAATACTCGCGTGCAGGCATCCGTCTGGATTTATGATCACGTGCCAACTGGTTCAACATTAACCAACGAGGTCTGGGACGATCCACTGCCGATTGGTGCGCCGCCCGCGCGCGTCGATGCGCAGGGCGTTGAATATACCGCCAGTGGTGCGGTCATCAACCCATCGGAGTATCAGCAGGTTGGCCTGAATTTGTACGACGACGATACACAGCAGAAGGCCGACCAACTGGCGCAGAGCCTCGCCAGCGCCAATGTTGTTGTCATCAGCAGTCAGCGGCTGGTCAAGTCCATCCCCAAACTGCCCGACCGCTACCCCATGACAACGCGGTATTATGACCTGCTGTTCGCGGGCAAGCTGGGGTTTAAGCTGGCAGCGCATTTCGACAACCATCCAAATCTCCTGGGCATCACACTGGACGACAGCGGCGCGGACGAGAGCTTCTCGGTCTACGATCATCCGCCCGTCTGGATCTTCACACGTGAGGGTGCGGGCCTGACGCAGACGCAACTGACCCAGGAACTGACAAACGGTCTCGTCTTAGCAGCGGCCTCGCATCGCTCTGGTAGCCAGAAATCGCTGTTGCTCTCGCCACAGGATGCGGCGGCGGATAATCAATCACAGCCGCTCGGGGTGCAATTCCCGGCCAACAGCCTCGCCAATTCGATTCCATTGCTCTGGTGGCTGCTGATCGTCGAGCTCCTGGGTATCGTGAGTTTCCCGCTGGCATTCAGCGCGTTTCCAGGATTGCGCGATCGTGGCTGGGGTTTAAGCAAGCTGCTTGGGTTACTCATCCTCGCGTGGGTGGTCTGGTTGCCATCTAGCCTGCATTTGTTGCCGTTTGATCGCTGGGCGGTTGTGCTGATGTTCGGCGTGCTGGCGGCATTCGGCGCGCTCGTCGCCTGGCTGAGACGCGATGCCATCTGGGCATTCGTCCGGGCGCGCTGGCGACTGCTCGTCATCGGGGAGGCGTTCTTTCTAGCAGCGTTCCTCTTCTTCGTCTGGATTCGCGCGCTCGACCCTGATCTCTGGCATATCTATCGTGGCGGCGAAAAGCCGATGGAGCTTGCCTTTCTGAATGGCATCCTGCGCAGTCGCTATATGCCGCCGCTCGATCCGTGGTTCAGTGGTGGCTACATCAACTACTACTACTACGGCCAGTATCTGATCGCCGTTCTTATCAAGCTGACGGGTATCGTGCCGACGACTGCCTTCAATCTGGCGATTCCGCTGCTGTTTGGCCTGACGTGCTCCGCCGCCTATTCCGTGGTCGCTGGGATGACTGGCCGCTGGTGGGCAGGTATCATGGGCGGGCTTGGCGTAACTGTCGTGGGCAACCTCGATGGCCTGCTGCAATTGGTCGGCCAGGTTCAGGCATCGCTTGCCGGGCAGATTCCGCCCGCCTTCGATTACTGGCGCAGCAGTCGTGTCATCCCGTTCACGATCAACGAGTTCCCGTTCTGGAGCTTCCTCTATGCCGATCTCCATGCCCATCTGATTGATCTGCCCATCGTCGTGTTGATTGTTGCTGCCTGCGGCTCGCTATTGCGCGGCGCGAGCATCTTCGGGCAGCACTGGCGGTCGGTGGTTCCGACGCTGGCGGTCGTGGCGCTGGCGCTTGGCGCGGCCTGGTGCACGAATACGTGGGACTTGCCGACGTATGGCTTGCTGGTCGCGCTTGTCCTGATATTGCGGCTGTTCCCAAGTGGTGGAATAGGTTTCTGGCAGACGCTGAAGAATCTCTCATGGTCCGCCGTCCGCACCGTGGCGCTGGCTGTGGCGCTGACGTTCGCGGGCGCCTATGCGCTCTATCTGCCGTTCCACGCAAATTTCCAGAACTTTGTCAGCGGGACGGGGCCGGTCACCACGCCGACGAATCCCGCCCAGTTTGTGACACTGTTCGGCATCTGGCTATTCCTGGTGGCGAGCTTCCTATTCCTCGAACTGCGGGATCGCGTCGAGCGTACTTTTGGTGGCGAGGATCGCTCCGGCCAGGCGCAGCGGCTCATCTTGCTCACGCTTGCGAGTGCCGCTGTTCTGTTGCTGGCATTCGCCATCAGCCTCAAAGTACTGCTGCTCGTGCTGCTCGGCGCTGGCGCGTATCTCGCACTGAGTAGCCGCCACTCAGCGGTCAAGCAGTTGACCTATCTGGTGATTTTGCTGGGCCTGGCGGTCGCCTTTGGCGTTGAAGTCATCTACGTACGCGACTTTCTGGACAACTCCGACTGGGAGCGGATGAACACGGTCTTCAAGTTCTACTATCAAGTGTGGGCCTTGCTCTCGCTCGGGGGAATACTCGCTCTGACCCAGATGCTCGGATGCATCTTCCCGGTGCTCTCCGCTGATTCGACGCCGCAAGAGAGTGACCGCGAGTCGTATCAGGATTTGATGGATGAGCCGTTGGGCGAGGTTGCGCCCTCGCAATCGCGCGGCGTGGTGTGGGCAGGCGTTTTGCGAGGCGGCATGCGGATCGTGTGGGTAGTGGCGTTCGCGGGGCTGCTCTTTGGGTCGTCGGTCTTTCTGATCGAAGGCACACAAGCGCGGGTGAGCGATCCAGCCGTCTGGGCGGCTGTGCAGCCGCCGCCGGGTGGGGTCCAGCCACAGGGACTCTCGCTCGATGGTATGGCCTATATGCGTGGCTGGTATCCCGGTGACTACGCGGCCATCAACTGGCTCAATGACCATATCGCGGGTGCGCCGACCATCGTGGAGGCGAGCGATGGTCCCTATGCGTGGTATAGCCGGGTCTCGATCTATACCGGTCTGCCCGATGTGCTGGGCTGGAGCAGCCACGAGTCGCAGCAGCGCTATGGTGATCAGGTCTATGCGCGTCAGTCGGATGTGCAGTCGTTCTATGGCACCGAGGATCCCGCCGCCGCGGAGAACTTCCTGCGACAATATGGCGTCAAGTATGTTTATATCGGTGGCCTCGAGCGCACCTGTTACATGACCAATGACCAGGGAAGTTGCGTGCCAATGTCTGGCACGGCGCTCGATAAATTCACAACACTGGCGCATGCGGGCGTGTTGCGGGCGGTGTATCAGAATAGTGATGTGGTGATCTACCAGGTGGTTGGCTAATGGGCGAGACGTTTCTCTGGTGGCTGGCAATCGAAGTGATCGGTCTTGCTGGGCTGCCCTTGACCGCGCTGGTCTTCGCCAATCTGCCTGATCGCGGCTGGACGTTGGCCAAACCGTTCAGTCTCCTGGTGCTTGGCTGGCTGATCTGGTTTCCCCTCACTCTTATCTCAGCGCTGCCCTTCAATCGCGTCTGGATCGTGCTGACGTTGCTTCTTTACCTCGCGGGGAACATTGCGCTCGTGTGGCGGGTGGCGCGTGTGAGAAAGGCGCTCACGGCGCTTTTGGCGCGGCAGCGTGGCTTTCTCATTGTCTCCGAGCTACTCTTTCTCGTGGCGTTTGCGGGGATGGTCTGGGAGCGGTCCTTCACTCCCGCCGTGGTAGACACCGAAAAGTTCATGGATGTCGCGTTTCTCTCGTCGATTTGGCGCGCGCCTCATCTGCCGCCACCCGACCCATGGCTCAGTGGCCAGCCCATCAACTACTACTACTTTGGCCACTATCTGATAGCGCTGCTGGCGAAGCTGCTGGGCACAGTTCCTGGCACAGCCTTCAACCTCGGCGTTGGGCTCGTCTTCGCTCTCACAGCCCTGGCGGTTTTCGGCGTAGCCGCCAATCTCTTCGCGGTGGTGTCCCCCACCCGGCACGGATTCTGGCGCGGGCTGGTTGGGCTGACCTCGGCAATCTTTGTGCTGATTCTTGGCAACCTGAATGCTGCGCAGGTCTGGCGGCAGAATGCGCAGGATCTGGCGCGACAACTGCCAGCGCTATACAGCAGCCCGTGGGCATGGCTACTCCATCGCGACGTCTGGACGCGCTACGACTGGTGGTCGCCATCGCGAGTCATCCCCAACACGATCAACGAGTTTCCTGCATTCAGCTTTGTGCTTGCCGATCTGCATGCGCATGTGCTGGCGCTTCCCTTCGCGACGGTGGCCGTTGGCCTGGCTTTTAACCTGTTGCTCGCGCGCAGGCCCGGTATTCATGCCCTAGGCGATGGGCGTCTGAGCCTGCTCGTGCTACTGGCAAGTGGCGTAGCGATAGGTGGGCTCTATGCCATCAATGGCTGGGATCTGCCTACCTATCTGGGCCTGGCATTGCTGGCGCTCGCGATACAACAGTGGCTGGCGCACGAGCGGCGATTCAGCAAGCCGCTCTTCATCGATTTTCTGACGGTCGCATTGTTGCTCGCTGTGCTGTGTTTTCTCGCGTATTTGCCATTCTATCGCGATTATTCCTCGCCGGGAGAAGGCGTTGGGCTGGTTCCGTCCAGTGCGCGCACTTCGGTAGGCTACGAAGTGGCAATCTTCGGCCTGCCTCTATTCGTTCTGCTCTCGCTGGCGGCAGTGCGGTTGGTGAAACGCTGGCCCGCACCGGGCGCGCAGATAGCTCTGGCCGCGGCGGTAGTGCTGGCGTTAGGATCCCTGCTCGTGCCTAATGCGACGTTCTGGACGTTACTCTGGGCCGCGCTGGTGGTGGCAGTCTGTACCTACCTGGCGGCTGGTATGCTGGGGCTGCGGTTGGGCCGAGTTCTGCCTGTGGATGTGCTCTATCCCCATGAGGATGCACACCAGAATGAGAGGTTGCGCGCCGGAGCATGGGTCTGGTGCCTGGTTGGGACGGCTGTCGCGCTGGTGGCCGCCTGCGAGCTGATCTTTCTCCGCGATGTGTTTGCCGGTGCGGAACAAGGCGCGCTTGGCGCGGGATTTCGCATGAATACGGTATTCAAGCTGTATTATCAGGTATGGTTGCTGCTGGGCATTGTCGCGGGGCCTGCGCTCTGGTGGCTGCTCGCTGGTGCGGTGCGCTGGTTACGCGCGTCGCTGGTAGTGCATGATCAGGCGGAGCCACAACCGGTTCTGGTCGGCATGGCGGTGGGTGCGCGGGTGCTCCGCAATGAGGCTGGCTTACCGGCGACACTGGCCGCGAGCGGTCCAGATGCGCGGCTCGCAGCCGTTGTCCCTCCGGGAGATTCGACATCGGCGGGAACCGATGCGGTTGAGCAGCCGTCCATACAGCATGTGCGTAGACGCACTGGGCTAGATGCGTTGCGCGCGCTCGGCATGGGTGGTATCGTACTCTGGATACTCGTATGTGCGGCGTTGATTGGCGCGGCTGCGATCTATCCCGTCATGGCGACCGCGGCCCGGACAGCCAATTTCACCCTGCCACGTTCTCTTGATGGCACAGCCTATATGAGCACCGACCCGGTAAATCAGGGCGATGCGCAGGCAATCGCGTGGCTTAATACGCATGTGTCGGGTGATGCTGTTATCGTCGAGGGCGCGCAGTATGACGAGTACACGCACAATGCACGTGTCTCGGCTTTCACAGGGCTGCCAACGCTGATAGGCTGGGGCGGCCACGAGTTACAGTGGCGATACAACTGGCTGGAGCAGCCGGGACGCGGCGATATCATCGGGCAGCGCTTAAATGCTGTGGTGAAAATCTATACAGATACCAGCAAGCAGCAGGTACTGGATCTGCTGCATCAATACTCGGTGCGCTATGTCTACGTTGGCGCGGCAGAACGCCAGTTATATCCATCGGCTGACCTGGGACGATTCGCGACGTTTCTCCGTATGGTCTATCGTTCCGCCGATGTGACCATCTATGCGGTTCCATAAAGTCAGGAGCGAGTCTATGGCTCGAAAGAATTACGGGGCTGAGGATGATGCGCCTCGCCGCGCGCGTGCCGCCAATTTCTACCGGTCAGCGCAGCCAACATCCGAGGTGGGTTCAGCTGATGCGGCGCTCTCGCTCACAAACGCCGAGATAGGCGCTCCTGAAGGCGATGTAGCACAAGGCGACGTTATGCCGGTCGTGACGACCATTTATGATCGTACGCCAGTTCGCGAACGACTCGAATACCGGACACGCCAGACGTGGGACTACATCCGATCAATGCGGCTTGAGCAGTGGCTCTGGATCGGCGTGATTCTGCTGGCAACGATCTTACGCTTCTGGGATCTGGGCGGAAAACCGCTTCATCACGACGAGAGCATGCATGCGTTCTTCTCGCTGACATTTGCTCGTAACCCGGCCAGCTATGAGTATGATCCGCTGCTACATGGGCCGTTCCAGTTCCATGCTGAAGGTTTCATCTTCATGGTGATCCTGGCGGCTGAGCGCGTATTCGGCGTCGGCGGCGCGGCAGGGAGCCCATGGATCAACGATGCGACTGCCCGCATATTGCCAGCGCTCTTTGGCGTCGGAATCGTCGTGCTGCCGCTTGGTCTCCGGCGCCAGCTTGGTCGCTTTGGCGCGTTGGTGGCGGCGCTACTGCTGGCCGTCTCGCCTACCTTCGTGTACTTCTCTCGCTTCCTGCGCGAAGATATCTACTTTAACTTCTTCATGTTCGCAATGGTAGTCTGTGCGGTGCAGTACGCCCACAAGCGTACCATTCGCTGGATAGTCGGTCTCTTTCTCTCTGCAGTTTTAGCGTATGCCACGTTTGAAGGTTTCTATCTGACCATGGTCATCTTCGCCTCATTCCTGGCGCTGCTCGTGCTCTGGGAGCTCGCCTACGGCCTGGCGCGTCGCCTGCCCAGGGAGCTGACGCGGCGCGAGCGGCTCTTCTTCAGTCGAGCGGGGCTGTTGCTGGTAGCAGGCGGCCTTGGCGGCATTGTGGCCTTCTTCGGCCTGCACATTATGAATAATCTGAACGCTTATATCACGAAGAATACCGCCCAGGCAGATGTCCAGGTCGTTCAACTGGAAAACACGACGGTGCTGATTCTACTGTATCTGAGCATCATCGTCGCCATCACGGTTATTGGTGTCTTGCTCTGGCAGATTTCACGTGATGATAGCCGCGTCAGCTTTGACGGCGAGCCGTACGATGAAGCTGACGAAGCCGACGATGAAGACGTGCGCGGCAAGTCGTTTGCCAACCGGCTGGAGGCGATCTTCACTGCGCCTGGACGGCGGATTGCAGCCGTTCGCGAGCGTACCGATCCCGCCGAGAAGCCCTTCCTGCATATGTTGCTTGGGATTAGCTGGGTGCACTGGTTCGTTGGGATTGTCGCGGCATGGATCGTTTTTGCCGCACTCTACTGGGTGCTGCCCCCTGGACCTCAGGGCAATTTGACGTGGGGACAGGGCTTCCAGATTGGTATCGGCAGAGGCGTCTGGCAGGGTCTCTACTACTGGCTGCAACAGCAACAGGTCGCCCGAGGCGGCCAGCCGTTTTATTACTATATCTTGCTGCTGCCGCTCTACGAGCAGCTTGCCATCGTCTTTGGCATTGGCGGCGCGGTCTATTCGCTCTTCCGCCCGACTCGTTTCCGTCTCTTCCTGGTCTGGTGGTTTGTCCTCTCGATGGGCCTCTATTCCTGGGCAGGGGAGAAGATGCCGTGGCTCTCGATTCATATCCTGCTGCCGTTGATGTTGCTGGCGGCGATCATGATCGAACGGCTTATCGAGGCCTGCATTGATCTCTCGTGGGATGTGCGTCTTCAGGGTGCGCGCGCGTTACTATTGCGCCCGGCTCAGCAGATCCAACTCGCCACCGAAGCTAGCTTCAAAGTTAGCGGTCCAGATGACACAGTCACCGCGCAGCGCCGAGTGGCCGAATCCGCTGCGGACATTGAAGACGATTTCGTCACGGAACCGGTGCGACGTAACCCCTGGAATCCACCTGCCTTCGTCCTTTCGGTTCAGCGATTCCTGGCCCCTTTCGGACGAATGATTCAGCGTGCATACCAGGCGGTTGCCTGGCGCTCCGTCGGCATAATCGCGGCGGCGGCGCTGGCACTGGCCCTCTTCATTCCAATGATTCACAGCATGGTCGAGCTCGCCTATGTAGAACCAGCAAACGGGCCGCAAGAGATGATGGTCTATGTGCAGACGACGCCAGATGTCACCGCGGCGATGGCGAAGATCAACGCGGCGGACCAGAAGCTCCATGCTGGCAATCATCAGCTTCAGGTATGGGTTGGACAAGGCGAAGAGTGGCCGATGTACTGGTATCTGCGCGATTACTATCTGGATCCCCATCCGAGTACGTATGTCACGTTTGATCCAGCCAGCCTGACCGATAAGTTTGCTCAAGGCGTGCCTGCTCCCGACGTGCTCATCCTGTTGCCGTCCGATGCGGCCACGTTCATGGCGGCGCATCCTGGCTACCATGCGAAACAGTACAAGCTGCGCTCATGGTGGGATGAGTCGTATAAGCTGCCTCTTTGCAGCGCGACGGTCAAGTCAATGTGCACGACGTCCGCGGATTGGGGAACAGGTGTCGGGCCGGGTAACTACCTGAGCTACGGCAGCCAGCCGCCCGCCAACGCGAAGTTCGATCTGGGGCGGACCGTGAATCGGCTCTGGAGCTGGCTCTGGTATCGCCAGCCACTCGGTGATGTCAATGGCTCGTACGATTTTACGCTGGTCGTTCGTGATGGACTTCCCATTCAACCATAGCAGCTACCAGGGGTTTGACGAAGAGGTGGCGTGCCGATGAACCAGCAGACGCAGTCTGGGCAGGCGCCGCTGGATACGCTGGAGGAGCGCATCGGCACATCCTTCCGCGACCGCGCACTGCTCGTCCGCGCGCTGACCCACCACTCGATCTGCCCGCAGACGGCACAGCGCGACGCCTATGACACGCTGGAGTTTCTTGGCGATGCGCTCATCAGCGCCTATGTCGTGGAGCACCTCTTTCATACCTATCCCGACGCGACCGAAGGCGAATTGACCGCGCTGAAGTCGGAGGTGGTCAGTCGGCGCGTGTTCGCGCAGATTGGGCTAGGCCTTGGCCTCATGGAGTTTATCCGCGCCGATCCAGCCAGCCTGCGCACCTTTAATGATCGCTCGCGCGAGTCGCTGTGCGCCGATGTGCTGGAGGCGCTGGTGGGCGCAATCCATCTTGATGCCGGACGGGCGGCGGGTGAAGCGTTTGTCAGCCGGTTTATTCTGCCGGTGATTCCTGAGGTGCGAGCAACTCTCGGCGAACGCAACCCCAAGGGCGCGCTCCAGCAGCACGTCTTACGCCAGACCGGACAGCTCCCACACTATGAAGTGCTTGAGGAGCGTGGCGAGAGCAATGACCGCAGCTATCTCGTCGGCGTCTACGCAGGTGACCGGCTGCTGGGGCGCGGCGAGGGCAGCAGCATCAAAGCGGCTGGCCGGGAAGCGGCTCGTGCGGCGCTTGCAGGCGAATTTCCCGATGGCGCTGGGCCAGTCATAGAATGAGCATAGCATCGCCAAAGCTGTAGAACCGATAGCGTTGGGCAACCGCCTCCTCATAGGCGCGCAATACCAACTCGCGGCCCGCGAACGCGCTTACCAGCACCAGCAGCGTCGAGCGCGGCAGGTGGAAGTTGGTGATCATCACATCCACCGCTCGGAATTCCGAGCCGGGCCGAAGATACAGCGACGTGCGCCCGCGATAGGGCGTCACCAGCGCGTCGGGATCAGCCAATCCACCCTGCGCTCGTTGCTCGGCAGTGAGCGCGGCCACGCTCTCCAGCACGCGCACTGATGTCGTGCCGACGGCGATGATTCGTCCTCCGGCAGCCCGTGTCGCGTTGATTTTCTCCGCCGCCTCGGCATCCAGCTCGATCTCTTCGGAGTGCATCACATGTTCTTCGAGATTGGCTTCCTCAATGGGACGAAATGTGTCGAGGCCGATATGCAGCGTGACCGTTGCCAGGCCAATGCCGCGCGTGGTAAGCGACGCGAGCAGCTCTGGGGTGAAGTGCAGTCCAGCGGTCGGCGCGGCGGCGGAGCCCGGCAGGCGGGCATAGACAGTTTGATAGCGTTCGCTATCAGCGAGCGGCGCATGGATGTAGGGTGGCAATGGCACCGTGCCAACCCGCGCGATTGCGTCGGCGACTGAGCCCTCGCGAGCGGTCAGATGGACGATGCGCCCACCCGATGGCGTGCGGTCGAGAACCTCGGCGGTGAGAAGCCCATCACCAAACAGCACGTGCTGGCCCGCGCGCAACCGTCGCCCCGGACGCACCAGTGCCTCCCAATAATCCGTCCCCACATCGTTGCGGATGGCCAGTAGCAGGATTTCTGCCCGGCCACCACTATCCTGCTTCACGCCCAGCAGCCGCGCGGGCAGCACACGGCTCTGATTGGCGACGAGCAAATCGCCCGCATGCAAGTAATCCCCGATTTCGCGGAAATGCCGGTGCTCGATCCGCTCATCGTCGCGATGCAGCACGAGCAGACGCGAGCTGTCACGTGGTTCAATGGGTGTCTGTGCGATTAATTCCGCGGGCAGGTCGTAGGTGAAGTCGGCGATATTCATGGCTCATATTATATCGTGGCGCGGTAGATTTGGCGCTACCGAACGGACCTTGGCGCATGCTTCGCGGGCGGTGAAAGTCGCCTCTTATCCGCTGCTGGTCCAACTGAGCGGTGGGCAAGTCTTCCGATGAATGGATAGGTATATTTCTTGCCGAACAGGGAGGCAATCGCCCCAATTATTGACGACGAAAAGAAGAATACCGTCGCGCCAGCTGGAATAAGAAACAACCCAATGACCGAGCCAATCATGCTCCCGCCCGCAATTTGTCCCGGCAATCCTTTCGATTCCGATCCGCCAACGGAGAGAATAGTCGTCAGCAAAAGCAGGCCGATAGCCAGAAAGACAATGATGTGCCCTAATGTCTGCCAGAGGACAGCCTGCCGCGCCTGCATCGCCACATAGCGGGAACGTCGCCGCTGAGTGAACCAGATCACTGACGCGAGCAGCATTCCTGGTAAACTGAAGAGAGTCAGTAGATGGGCGGTGGCGGCGAGGATACGTTCTACGGCAGTTGGACGAATGGGATAGCGCACCTCAGACCAGTGTGTTGGCCCGTCATTCGTAAATATTGGCGCCGATCCTTTCACGTAATTTTGCGCGATAATCCGGACGCGGAAAGCGCGATGCCTAGCTTACGCCAGAAGAGGACAGGCGGTCAAGCGATGATGTGCCATTCGCAGAGCGGGGATGATCGCCATTGTTCTCGAATCGCTTGCGCATGTGTGCTATATTCAAGTATCGTGCGGTATAAAGTACCGTTCGGGCACGGGCAACAGGCCAGAATATGGTATGGTGTGGCGATGTGTCGGCGAGCAAACGGGCTAATGGGCAGTGCTGGCGCGGTTGTGACGCCTACCTGTCCCGGAATAATCACCACTCATGAATGAGAGGGCCGCAAGTGGACGACCTTCACCCAGATAGCGATGACGCCAACGTCGTGAAGATCCCCAGTGACAACGGTGACAATAGCGACAATAGCGACAATAGCGACAATAGCGACAACAGCGATGACACAGTGGATGCGTCGGATTCCGAGGTAACAGACGGCGCTGCCGCAGCTTCTGAGGCCGCAGGCAAGGACGACGTCGCGCCTGACAATGGAGCCGCCGAGCAGGTCGATCAGTTGGAGGCCGACAAGATCGCGGAACAGGGCGGAGAAACCGCATCGTCGCCCGAGGCGCATGAAGACGCATCCCCGGCGCAGCAACCCCCGACGGATGAGGTGCGCTCCGCCGATGGCGCAGACGCGGCAGACGCGGCGGATGTGGCGGATGTGGCGGGCGAGGAAGCAACGGATGCTGAATCAGATGATACAGTGCCGCTGCCCGCGATCAGTATCGCAACGAAACGGGACACGCCAGAATTTTCGACGATTCGCGAACTCGGCCGGGATGCCTGGGGCCGCATACTGCTGGCGTGGCGCGGCGATGCACAGGCATCATCTGGCCAGGAGCCACCGGTCGTGCTGCTGGAGCGGACTGCACTCGATTTCGAATCTGCAAGGCGCATGACCGACTATCACCTCTACCATGCGCGTCTCCTGGCGCCGCGAGCGGTCGTTCAGCGTGAAGGGGATACCCACTGGCTGGTCGTCGAAGCGCCCGCCAACTATGAAGCGCCTTTTGAGGCGGTTGGCGATGGGGGGCGATTGGAGGTGCGGAGCGCGCTCAAGGCAGGGGTCGGCCTTGCCAACGCGCTCTCCTATCTTCACACCAATGGTGTCGCGCATGAGAACGTCGGGCCGATGGCGATCCTGATTCATGATGGTCGCGCCTACCTCAGTGGCGTCGAACGGTGCGCGCTCGTCGAAACAACCGACGCAACGGGCGTGGCCCGCTTTGCGGCGGATGTGAACGCGCTGGGCCGCGCGCTTGCGCTGCTCGCGGGACTACCCGACGAGGCTCCCGACGATGAGACCGCCCCCGCGCAGGCGCTTCGGGCGATCGTGGCTCGTGCGGATGCCGCTGGATACGCAACTGCTGAAGAATTGGCGCAGGAGTGTGGGGCGGCGCTTCAGGAGCCTGCTCTAGCGTTGCCAGAAGCGGATGAGTCTGCGACTCATGCTTTGGTGTTTCATTGCGGAACGGCCACCACAGTTGGGTTGCTCCGCACGCAGAACCAGGACGCCCTCGGTTGCACGGTTCTGGAGATACGTGACGACATTGGCAGAGATCAGCCACTTGGTATTTTCCTCGTCGCCGACGGCATGGGAGGTGAGGCTGCCGGGGAAATTGCCAGTCGCATCGGTGCGCGTATAGCGACGGCGGAGCTGATGCGGCAGTTGCTCGCGCCGACGGTCGCTATGCCCGCGCTCGATCCATTCTCCCCCGAATTCACCACGGGCGCGACAAGCGTCGCGACGCTGGCCCAGGCGCTTGCGGTAGCGGTTGACGCCGCCAATCGGCAAGTGCGCGCACTGGCCACCACGCTACAAGAGTCTACCGGAACGACGCTGACAGCCGTTGTCGTGGCGGGACATCGGGCTGTTCTTGCCCATTTGGGGGATAGCCGCGCCTATCTGCTACGCGCTGGCACGCTGGTGCAGCTAACTAAGGACCACTCGCTGCTGGCACGGCTTATGGAGCTCGATCATCCATTGCTGAACGATCCATCGTTCGGCATGCCACGCAATTACCTCTATCGTTCGCTTGGCCAGGAGGATGAAGCGCCGCCGGACATGATGGAGTTTCCCATTGCTCCAGGCGACCGCCTGTTGATTTGCAGCGATGGCCTGTGGGACGAACTTGACGACGCGACGATTCAGCGTTGCCTCACCAGCACCGATGACCCCGCCGAATGCGCCAACCATCTGGTGCGTCTGGCCAATGCGTCAGGCGGACACGATAACAGCACAGCCGTCGTCGTCTTCGTGGAGGCACAGCGCGATGACCCTGCCACCGAATTCACGCCCGAACAGATTGATGCCATCTTGCGTGCGTCGGGCGCTCTGGATGAGGAAGGCGGCGATGAAGACGAAAGCAACGGAAGCTAAAGGAGAGCGCCAGTGAGCATGCACCCGACCGCATACGATTTTTCGGGCCGGGTGGCGCTGGTTACAGGCGCCACTGGTGGTCTCGGCCCAGCCGTGGTTCATGCGTTCATCGAGGCTGGCGCTGTGGTCGTTGGTATCAGTTCGCGCATGGACGCGGAGCGAGAGGGGGCCATTCGCTCACTCCTTGACAGCACCGGCAATACTCGATTGAGCCTGGTGGCGCTGGATGCGACAAATGAGGCGAGTGTTGCGCAGGTGGTCGCCGATACACGGGCAGCGCAGGGCCACCTTGATCTCCTCGTTAATGGCATCGGCGGGTTCCATGGCGGTGAACCAGTCACACAGACGCCACTGGAAACGTGGGAGCATATGCTTGCCCTGAACCTGCGGCCTACATTCCTCTTTTCCAAGTATGCTGCCCGCGCCATGGCTGACCAGAACTGGGGCCGAATCATTAACCTCTCGTCGCGGGCGGCGCGTAGTGGTCGTAAGAACGCCGCCGCTTATGCTACCGCGAAGAGTGCCGTTGTTACGCTGACGGAAGCCCAGGCCGATGAGCTTCGCGATGTCGGGGTGACGGTCAACGCGATCTTGCCCAGCATTATCGATACACCCGCCAACCGTACGGCGATGCCCGCTGCCGATACCAGCCGTTGGCCCACAGCGGAGCAAGTTGCCAGGGTGGTGCTCTTCCTCGCCTCAGATGACGCTGGCCTGATCAGCGGCGCATCCATTCCTGTCTATGGGCGCGCCTAACAAGGTTTCTCGCCTGGCGTCATTCACCAATAGCGATTTCGTTGTGTACCGCGAGGACGCCGGGAACGTGCCAGACATCCTGCTCGGCAGAGGCGCGGTGGCGCGGTGACGGCAGCATTCCGCGGAGAGTTACGTCACCATCGTGCACGAGCACCTGCACCCGTGGCGTGAACGGAGCAATCGCCGGATTGATGTCCAGGATTTCCCAGATAGCGGCGGCCAACGCTCCATCGGAGCGTAGCATCAGGCCCGCGGCGATCTGTTCGGCGCTGGCATCCAGCATGAGCCGTGAGCTACCGCTGCCGAAGGGAAATCCGCTGCTTTCATGAGTTGAGGAAACGACCCAGGCTGGTGGGAGCATAATCTGCTGGCCGCCGACCTCTACCAGCTTGAACAGCGGATCAGCGGGATTGTCCACGTCGACGAGCACATTATTGCGTACGCGCACGACGATATACTGCGCGAGTCCCGCGTATGTGTCGAGCGCGACGCCTTCCAATCTTCCCGCGTAGCCATCGTGGCAGTATACGCGGATACCTCCGCGCAGCTCCACGCTCTCAGGCGTCGGCGTTGGCGGTTGGTCTGTGTTCAGTGGGATGGTGCGTACTTGCCGTTGCCAGGGGGCATCGCTGGTGCGGATTCGCAGCCAGATCTCACCTGACGCGGGTCGCAACAAGGCGGCAACGACACGCCCTGTTGGCCCACCGGGGCCGCCCCGATAGCGAGCAGGAACCGAGGGTACGTTCTCGCCGCGGATCTTCTGGCCGAAACGGAAGATTTCGCGTACCGTACCGGCTTCGCCATCCATATCACCGGAATTGAATGCACCCTCGCCTGTTCCACGAATCGCCACACCGACCTCCACCGCCTGATTTCAGGAGACCACCGCCTGTTTCCGGCGGCATGAACTGTCCTGCACGCAGTCATTCCAGCATATCATACTGAAGCACTTGTCGTGCTGCAAGACCCTTACGTCAAAACGGTTCAAGACAAGCGGACGCCACACGGCGTGCGAATCTGCGCGCAAGGCGGGCGCTCGTATTGGAGGTGGTAGCGTAAGTGGCAAAGCAGGAGTACAATAGACGTGATGCTCATGCGGATGACGATGCAGGCGGATTGCGCGGCAGTGTTTCGCAGAGACTGGCCTCGCGCCGCTTCTTTTCAGGAGGACGTTGTGACTACAGACATCATACTTAGCATCATTGGTGTGATACTTGCGCTGCCTGGCGGGTTGTTTGTCGCCGGATTTTCGAGCATGGCGCGGGCGAAATGGGCGGCGCTCTTTGGAGGACTTATCGGCGGGGTTGTGGTTGCTGCGACGATCCTCTTCTGGGTGAATGCGACCAATATGGGCATCGATGGCCTTTCGTACTTCTTTGGCGTCTTCTTCGCCGCGTCCGTTGGCGTCATGCTGGGCGCGTTGGTAGCGAATTTCCTCGTGGGTCTGGTGAGCCGAAGTAGCAGCGAGTCGGCCATCGAGCGTTAATAAACCTGACTGCCACCATCGAAGAAGAAAACAAGTAAGCCCCTGATGCCAGATATGGCCAGGGGCTCTTGCTTTGGTGATTGTGTGGCTTGTGCGTTGTCAGCTCGCCTGAGCGCTTTCGCCATCCGCCGATGCAGCCAGCTGGAGGCCGAGAATGTCTCCCAGGTCCTTGAGCGCCTGCAATTCTGCTACGGTTGTTCCATCGGCGAGCCTGTCGAGAATACGAAGCGCGGCGGGCGTATCCAGATCATGGCGTAGGGCATCGGCAAACTGCTGACGCGCTGAGTCCGTGGCACTATCGCCGTCGCTGGTGGCGGGCGCGCTGCTCCTCATCTGGGCCACCGCTTCGGCAAAACGCGCGGCGCGGGCGGCGTTCTGGCGCATATCATCGTCCGTGAATTGCCAGGGCTCGCGGTAGTGGTGCGAGAGCAGCAGCACCCGTACAGCGGCGGCCGTATGTGTTTCGAGCAGATTCCGCACCAGCACCAGGTTGCCGAGTGACTTGCTCATCTTTTCCTCGCCCAGATAGACCATACCGCAGTGCATCCATATCTGCACGAAAGGCCGCTCACCGCTGGCGTTCTCGCTCTGGGCAATCTCGCAGGTATGGTGCGGAAAGATCAGGTCAGCGCCGCCGCCATGAATATCAATCCTGCTGCCGAGATAGCCCATCGCCATCGCGCTACACTCGATATGCCAGCCCGGCCTTCCCATTCCCCATGGACTCTCCCAGGATGGCTCGCCTTCCTGGTGGGCCTGCCATAGCACAAAGTCCAGCGGGTCAATCTTGCGCGGATCGTCTGGCGTGTTGCCGCGCTCATTCGCCGTCGCCAGCCATGTGGCGTACCCATGGTAGCCGCCAGCCTCAGCCAGCGTGCCAAAGGTCGGATCGCTGGCAACAGAGAAGTAGACCCAGCCGTCACGCACGTAGGCGTTTCCGCGCTCAATGAGCTTCTCGATCACGCACACCATGCGCGGAATCTCGTTCGTTGCCCAGACGTAGTGCGTGGGCGGCAAGACATTCAGGTCGCGCAGGTCGGCTAGGTAGCGCATGGTTTCGCGGCGGCCCAGCTCGTCCCACGGCGTATTTTGTTCGCGTGCCTTGCGGATGATATCGTCATCGATGTCGGTGACGTTTTGCACATAGTTGACCGCCTGCCCTTCCGAGCGAAGGAAGCGGATCAAGGTATCGTAATAGACATTGATGGCGGCATGTCCAAGATGCGTTGTGTCGTACGGCGTGACACCGCAAACATACAGCGTGACTTCGTTGCCATGCGGATGAAGCGGTTCGATACGTTGTGTCAGGGTATTGAAGAGTTCCATGTAGCGCTCAGACCCCCGTCTCTGGTGTCGGTTCAGGCAGGTGAAATAGTGCGGATGCGTTGCGTGTGGTCAGTGTGGCGACCTCCTCCTCGGAGATGCCACGCGCCTGGGCCAGTGTGCGAGCGACCAGCGCCACATGTTGTGGCTCATTGCGCTTGCCACGCAGCGGCTGCGGTGAGAGATACGGGCTATCGGTCTCGACCAGGATGCGATCCGCGGGAGCCCATGCGGCGACATCGCGTAGCTCTTCGTTGCGCGGATATGTCAGCGGCCCGGCGAACGAGAGATAGAACCCCAGATCAAGCGCATCAGTCGCCATGGCGCGGCCACCTATGAAGCAATGGAAGACGCCACGCACGCCAGCAGCATGTGCGCGCAGCAGTGAGATCATTTCCTCGTGTGATTCGCGATTATGCAGAATCACCGGCAAATCCAGCTCGCTCGCAAGTGTTATTTGCGCCACCAGCGCATTGCGTTGCACGTCTCGCGGCGAGAGGTTGCGGTAGAAGTCGAGCCCGATCTCGCCGATGGCGACGACGCCAGGCTGGCGCGCCAGCGTTTGCTGCTCGGCAAGCGCTTCGGGTGTCAGGGTGCTGGCATCGTGGGGATGCGTGCCGACGCCCGCGAAAATGCGCCCGGCATGCTGTTGGGCAAGGTCAATCGCTGCCTTGCTCGTTTCAACATCGACGCCCGGCACGATCAACCGCCCTATACCGCTGGAAAAAGCGGCGGCAATCACGTTCTCGCGGTCGGCGGCAAACTGCCGCATCTGCACGTGACAATGGGTATCTATCAGCACAAAGAGCGGCCCTCGTCTACACTCTTGAAAGAGTCTTCCGTGCGAACCTGTAACGTTGTCTGAGCCGCGTAGCGGCCACACAAAGTATAGGAGTCGCGCATTCTATGTGTCAAATACTGTGAAATTTGAAGTAATGGCGCGTACCCGCTAGCTTACGGCGAGCTCGAGCGCCACTCGATACATCTCGCGCCGTGGCAGGCCGAACTCGCGTGCCACAACCGCCGCCGCATCGCGGGTGCCGTTTCCAGCGGCAAGTAGCTCTCGCAGCCGATCGCGCGCGCGAATGGCCAGCGCCTCCGGCTCTTCCTCGGTCTGCGATTGGGGCACTTGAGAAGCGCCCGCAATAACCAGCGTGTACTCTCCGCGCGGCTCGTCCTGGCCATCATAACGGGCTTTGAGCGCGGAAAGCGTGCCGCGTAGCCACTGCTCGTGGACCTTGGTCAATTCGCGAGCGAGGCAGACCTCACGATCACCCAGCACGGCGAGCAGATCATCCAGGCTGGCGCGCAGCCGGTGGGGCGCTTCATAGATGACCAGCGTGCGCGGCTCGTGGCTGATGCTCAATAAGACCGCCCGGCGCTCCTGTGACCGACGTGGGAGGAAACCGAGAAATGTGAACTCGCTGGTTGGCAAGCCAGACGCAATAAGCGCGGTGACGACGGCAGACGGGCCAGGTATTGGCACGACTGGATAACCCGCTGTAAGCGCGGCCCCTATCAGATCAGCGCCGGGGTCTGAGATGGCGGGCGTCCCGGCATCAGAGACAAGCGCGACGTCGCCTTCGGCCAGCGCCGCCAGCACCGCAGCAATGCCCACTGGCCCGCTATGCTCATGGTAGCTGATTGTTGGCGTGGCAATCGCGAAGTGGTTGAGTAGTTTGCGCGTGTGTCGTGTATCTTCTGCGGCGATAACGCGCGCCTCACGCAGGATACGCAGGGCGCGTAGAGTGATATCTTCCAGGTTGCCCAGAGGCGTGGCGACCAGATACAACGTACCCACGGTGAAAGCTTCCCTCAGCTCGACCATAGCTCGGTATCGAGCAAAATGGTGAATGGGCCATCGTTCACCAGCTCAACCTGCATATCGGCGCCGAATCGCCCACCCTGCACCGGCACGCCGAGCGCACGCAACGCCTCCATGACCCGTTCGACGAGCGGCTCGGCGACGTCTGGTGAGGCGGCGGTTGTAAAGCCGGGCCGCCTGCCGCGTCGTAGGTCGGCAAACAGCGTGAATTGTGAGATGACGAGTGCCCCACCGCCGATATCTACGAGCGAGCGGTTGGTCTTCCCATCGTCGTCGGCGAAGATGCGCAGCCCGGCGATTTTGTCGGCAAGCAGCGTCGCCTGCGCTTCGGTGTCGTCCGGGCCGACGCCGATGAGCACGACCAGCCCTGGTAGTGGATCGAGCACCCCGACTGTTTCCCCCGCGACGAGGACACGCCCGCGCGTTGCCCGCTGTATGACGGCACGCATAGGGTCAGTGGTCCGCCGACGTACCGCTGGCGGGCGCGGTCTCAGCCTTGGCGGATGAACCCGACTCAGTCGCGGCTTCTGTCTTGGTCGTGTTGGTCGCCGCTTTCTCTGCGCCATTCGAGGAAGCCGCACTGGCGTGGCCATTCTCCTCGGCTGACGGGACAACATCTGTGGCGGATGATGTGCCACGGCTATCAGTCTTGTAAAAGCCAGAGCCTTTGAAGACGATCCCCGCGGGGAAAAGCACGCGATGGATTTGACCGGAACAATTGGGGCAGGTGGTCAGTGGCGCATCAGCAAAGTGCTGGAAGATGTCAAAACGATGACCACACGATTCACAAAGATACTGGTAAGTGGGCATATCAGCGCGCACTCCTTGGATTCGATACGATTAGGAAAAACTCGACCAGATACTCGTCAGGAAGGGGCATGATCGTACACCATGCCTGATACTTCCCACAACATAGTATAGCACGCCGCCGATATTGTTACGTCACCTTTCTGCCTATCACGCGACCAACAGCAAAGGGTCAATTATTTGTATGGCGCATCACCGGGCTAACGGTGCTGGTGCTTGCTTCATCGCCGTTGTGTAGCGGATAATAGACTATGAGCATCCTGTTGCTTTGGCGTTGCGCCAGTCATGCGTTACTGTGCCGCGCTGGGGCCAAGCACGAATAGATGGAGCCTGCCTGCCATGACTTCCGGTCTTCAGCAGCCCGCATCCCGGCCGACTTGGACCGTTGGCGATCAACCGGGCCGCGAGATGATTGCCATTCTCGATTTCGGTTCGCAGTATAGTCGGCTGATTGCCCGTCGCGTCCGCGAGTGCCGGGTCTATTGCGAGCTGCTGCCCGCAACCACGACTCTGTCCGACCTCCAGCGGCTTGGCGCGAAAGGCGTGATACTCTCTGGCGGGCCGGATAGCGTTTACGATGAGAACGCGCGTCATGTTGACCAGGAGATTCTCGGCAGTGGATTACCCGTACTGGGCATCTGCTATGGCATGCAACTGCTGGCCCATCAGCTCGGTGGGAAAGTTGAGCCGCATACGGGGCGGCGCGAATACGGCCCAGCCGAAATTCACCTGCTCCCGCAGGAAAGCGGTGCGCCGCAGGGTGTAGGCGCGCTCTTTACGGGTGTCCTGACAGACGAGCAAACAAGCATACCCGTCTGGATGAGCCACGGTGACAGCGTGGGCGAGGTTCCGCCGGGATTTGTGCCAATCGCGCGCTCGACATCGGGGACGCTAGCGGCGATGGCCGACGGCGGAGGCCACATCGGTATCCAGTTCCATCCTGAGGTGCGCCACACACCGCAGGGTGGCGAGCTGCTCCAAAACTTCCTATTCAACGTCTGCGGCTGCGCCCCCAACTGGACACCCGGCGCGTTCATCGATGAGGCAGTTGGGCGCATCCGCGAACGGGTGGGCTACGATGGAAGTGTCATCTGCGGTCTGTCGGGCGGCGTAGATTCAGCGGTCGCGGCGCTGCTGGTCCATCGCGCGATTGGCGACCGTCTGACCTGCATTTTCGTAGATACCGGCTGTATGCGTGCGGGCGAGGCCGAGCAGGTGGTCGCGACCTTCCAGACGCATCTGGGTATCCCGCTTGTGGCTGTGGACGCAAGCGAACGCTTCCTCGCGCGGCTGGCGGGTGTGACCGACCCAGAGCAGAAACGCAAGATTATTGGCGAAGAGTTCGTGCGGGTCTTCGAGACGGAGCAACAGAAGCTGCGTGAGGCGGGCGACTATCGCTTTCTCGCGCAGGGAACGCTCTACCCCGACGTGATCGAAAGCACGAGTGCCTCCGATGCCGCCGCCGCCCAGCGGATCAAGACGCACCACAATGTTGGCGGACTGCCAGAGCAGATGCCGTTCTCACTGGTCGAGCCATTGCGCTATCTCTTCAAGGATGAGGTGCGTGAGGTCGGGCGGGAGTTGGGGCTGCCAGAAGACTGGGTCTGGCGTCATCCATTCCCTGGCCCCGGCCTGGCTGTCCGCGTGATTGGTGAGGTAACGCCCGAACGCCTGGATACCCTGCGCCATGCCGACATGATTTTCATCGAGGAGATTCGGCTGGCGGGGCTATACCGGCAGATTGGCCAGGCATTTGCCGTGCTGACGCCAGTGCAGAGTGTTGGCGTGATGGGTGATTTTCGCACCTATTCCAGCATGGTCGCCCTGCGCGCCGTCACCACCGACGATTTCATGACGGCTGACTGGGCACGCATCCCGCACGAAATCCTGGCGCGCGTCGCCAACCGCATCGTCAATGAGGTGCCTGGCGTCAATCGGGTCGTCTATGATATAACCAGCAAACCACCCGCGACCATCGAGTGGGAGTGATAACGACGGATCATCCGCGCGGTTCTCGATGTTCGTAGAAAGGCCCGCACAGTGACAGGCGACGGCGACGAACAGAATAAACCAGAAGATGCGGCTGGTTGGGACAGCTTCGATTGGGAGACGGTGAGCGACGGAACGACTCACAGCGGCCAGAGCGAGGCTGGTGACATGCCTGACGCGGGCGAGGACGAGACGGCAAGCGTGGGTGAGTGGGTCTCGCAGGGCGGCGTGTTGCACTGGGAGGAGCCGGAAGGCACACCAGACGATATCGCCAGCGACCTCCGGCGTGAGGCGCAGTCGCAATGGGCAGCCGAGACGCTCACGCTGCCACTGGGCGCGCCCGATGCGCTACGCGTGCGTGGCGTGCGGGCATGGCTCGCGCGCAAGCGGATGCTGGAGAACGAAGCGATGGGTATGCTTCTGCTGGAGCGGCGTCAGCAATCGCTGCATGAAGACGATGTCGTCGTCCAGCGACACCCGCAGGCAGCGAGTGAAACGCATCCGCTCGATATTGCTATGGCCGAGCATCAGGCGGCGCTGGCGGAGTATGAATCACTGCTGGCGGCGCTCGACGAAGTTGGCATGCACAACGGGCCGGGCAGGGTGCTGGTGGAGTATCACTTCTTGCTCGGCGACCGGATTGCAATGCTAGCCACGGCGCCAGAGGCGCCCGATGACTTTGCCGAGACGCAACTTTTTACCACCATCGAGCGATCACAGGCATCCGCGCTGGTGACACCGGTTTCGCGCGCGGAGTGGGACGGGCGCGCGGGCGCGGTCCTCCAGACACGGCGACGTGTCGAGCGGATGACGGCGCCTGAAGAGGAGGAGTAGCTGTGGATTGCGACAGGGAGGCAGCACTATGACTTCGCCCGTTCTGATGGTGGCAACGCCGCCAGTGCCAGCATCCACGCCGATGCAGTGGCTTCCGTTGCTATTGATCATTCCGGTAATCATATTCTGGGTCTGGATGTTCCGCGATATGCTGAACAACAAAAACCTGTCCGACACCGCCAAATCGACCTGGACAGTGGCATTCATCTTTCTAAATGCCTTTGCCGCCGTTTTCTATTACGCCTATGAATATAGAAGCAAGCGGCAATAGCAGCGTAAGTGAATTCTCTCTCTACCTGACCACGGCGTACCAGAGATCGGTTCTGGTCGGGGACTTGAAGACCCGCGTTTGTATCAAGTTCAGCCTCTCATTGGCCAGCG
>Ga0310811_10002300_pt1 | contig 23841 bp, 28 predicted proteins | sample YCmetagenome_FD_207642 | JGI IMG/M metagenome (GOLD analysis project Ga0310811, IMG submission 207642) | Soil microbial communities from experimental microcosm in Duke University, North Carolina, United States - YC | ecosystem: Engineered > Artificial ecosystem > Soil microcosm > Unclassified ... | reverse complement strand
ATGGTGACAATCACCGACTTCTCCAGGAAACCTTGGTACTCACTGATAACCTGCGTCGGTTTGATGTTCTCCCCATAGGGCGCGAAGGCGTCTCGGATAGCGTCGGCCCACATGGTTTTGCCGGAGCCTTGCGTTCCCAACAGGATGAGCGCCATCGGGATTTTGGCCTTGGGATTCTGCGCCTTGTAGATCGCCGTTTTCATCGGGATGTCGCGCAGCGTCGGGTGCAAGCGTTGGAACAGATATTCGTTCAAGCGGAGCCATGGCTCGACCGATCCGGGCTCGGCGTTCCAGCCGCGCCATAGGTTGAGCGCCCGCCCATGCTCGCCCTGCAACGTCTCGCCCTCACCAGGGCGGAACAGCACGTCGCTGTACCGTTGCGCGTGTGGGTGGGTCAGCCAGCGCTCGGCGACGCTGATCACCCGCGGCCCCGACTTCGGCCCGCCCGGCGAGATATGGGTGATTGAGCTATATTGGCTGCCCTTGATCAGGGCGCCGGTTTTGATGAACAGGCCGGTGCTGCGGTCATAGACGGCCGCCTCTTGCTCCACCCAGGCCAGGTTTTTGTTGAGCGCCAGGATTTTGGCGTCCAGGGATGAAAGGTCGCTGCTGTTGGCGACCAGTTTCTCCAGGGCCTCGGCGCCGAACTTGTGAATGAAGTCATCCAAGCCCACCTTGTCGTCGCCCTCGGCCGGCAGGCGCACCACCCGGCACCGCGCGCGGCGCTTGGTTTGCAGCTCCTCGATCAGCCGGGCCTCGGCCGCCAGCACGTCGGGGTTAGTCGCGGCGTCGCTGTCGAAAATGATCACCACGGGGCGGGCGTCCCATTTGAACGTCTCCAGCACGCCGACCAGCTCCCCATTGGCTGACGTGAAGTTGTAGACGCCACCCAGCGCCAGGCAGGTGAAGCCGTTGGCGCAGGCGGTCAGCGCCTTGGCCTCGCCCTCCGTCACCACCACGGGGATTGTGGGGTCATCGGCCACGGCTGCCCAATTGATGGTCGGCGGGAAATAGACCTGTACCCCCGTCGCCGGCGGCTGCCCGTAGCGCACCGCCTTGGCCTTGGCAAAGCCCTTGACCGGGCCGCCGTCGTCCAGCCAGCGGAAACGTGCAAATGGCGCGTCGCCGATTCGCAGCAACTCCCCCTTCGGCGTGAAGTACGGAATCACAATTGCGGGGCGCGCCGGCAGATCGGCGATTAGCTCGGCTGCATTTTGCGAATAGAATAGACCTGCTTGCTGCGCCAGCGCAGGGGATATTCCCCAGCGCGCCAGCTGCGCCGCTGCTTCAGTTTGCATTTTTACTATTTAGCCCCGGAATATAGCCCTAAAGAACTACCTAGACGGTCGCCGCGTCAAGCCCCTATATCTAGTAGTTAGGGCCGCAGCGAGGTCTAGGGGCGGGTCAACAGCAATCTGCGCCGTCCCCCATATAGCGCTATCAGTCTATCCTCTCGAAATAGCTCCAGCGCGTCCGAGTCTGCCGGCGCCAGAGGCGCGAATTGGCAAACCCGCCCAGGGCATACCATTCGCGTTTGGTGATACGCCGGGAGCCGGCGGCGCGGCGCCGCACAGCGTCCAGCTCGGCAAGCCGATCCTGTTCGCGAGTCATGGCCGTTCTGCCCGGACCACGTGGACGGCGGCAATCCAGCGCACGGCGCCGACATGGTAGGGCACGCGCCACCAGGTAGACCCCTTGCCGCGCGTCAACGTCACCCGCAGGGACGGTAGGCGGGCGTCCAGGGCCTCGACCGTGAGGTCAGGCGGCAGGTCATGCCGGCCGGTGTGGAAGGCCGCCACGGTTGAAGCCACGGCCCGGGAGATAGCAGCCATCCCCAGCACCTCCCAGGTCGGCCGGGCGTCAATCTCCAGCTCGGGATCGGTGTCAGCCTCGGCGCTTTCGCCGCGACTGATCAGGATACGGATAAGGAACGGTCGCGGCTGCCCGAACGGTTGCGCCGGCAGCAGCTTGGCTGCCTCGCGCAGAATCGCCCGGCCCTGCGACATGTCGTTGCCGGCGCCGTTGAGCGCCAGCTCCGCCAGCTCTTGTGCGTTCATTTGGTTTCCCTTTCACTGTTCACGCCGTCTTCAAACCCGTCCTGATAGGCGACGGCAGCAGCGCCGCGCGCCTCAGGCGGGAACCGGTCCAGGTAGGAGTCCGCCCCTTTGCGGAAAACCGCCAGCTCGGGGAATCTCTCCAGCAGGGTGGCGGTCATCGCCGCGGTGTAGCGCCAGGGCGGATAGCCGACCTGTTCGCCAGGTTGAATCTCACAGCAGAATGCCGCCATCAACCCTTTGGTCGTAGTGTACCACCCGATAAACACCCAACGCCGGCCCATAGCCGTGCTGACGGTGCCGAGTGGGATTTCCAGGTCATCGCTGGCCCTCACTTTGCGCCGCTCCCCATAGCCGCGCGGAGCCTCAGCAAAATCTCGTCGGCCAGGTCATGCGCCACTTCGTCCAGGTGCTCGCTGGCGTCGGACTCGATCCCCCATAGCGACTCCTTCAACCCCAGCGGCTCCCCGGCGTCGTCCAGCAGTTCGACCGTTACGCCGACATAGGTCCACTCGGCGTTACACCAGGCGCGGAGCCGCAGAAAGTCGGCCTCCGCCGCATGGGCGGCTTTCTGGCGCGGAGTCATGGACTCGTCGCCAGCGGCGCCCCATGCGTCGCGCCGGGCGATCTTGCACGCCTCTGCGAAGTCATAGGTCCGATAGCTGCCCCGGTCCCACAACAGCAGGCGTTCGCCCGGCGCCTTGGGCGGCTTGGTCCCTTGGCCTTGGCCATGGTAGCGCCACTCGCTGACCGGCCCATGCCCGTCCTCTTGCAGCCAAGGCGGGTCGGCCGTATCGTCATCCGTGAAGTTCACCCTGAAGGTCGCGCCGTCGTGCTGGAAGGTATCGCCGTCATTCATTTTCAGTCTCCACTTGTTGGCCTATGTGGAAGCCGGCAGCGCCGGCCCCCAGGTAGATCAGCAGTGCTGTTCGAACAGGTCCGGGGTGTCAGGGTCGCGCGGCAACGGCGCCGGCTCCCCATGGTCCTCGCACCACTGCGCGGTTATCTCCGCCCGCTTCTCTTCCACTGCGGCCTCAACCTTCGGCCAGTCCACCGCCTCACTCCAAAACTGGTAAGGCGCCTCGCTTTCGGCGAAGTCATTCCAGAGACGATTCTCCAACTCGCGTTCATCCCCATAGACGATACGGAGAACGGCCAGCAGCAGCGTCCCCAGCTGATTGTGGTCCCACTCGAATGGATCAGCCGGCCAGTCTGACCGGTCGGGCCGGTAGTGACTGGCGAAACCATCGCGCGACGTGAACCGCTCCCCACTCAGCTGCGCCAAGGCTTCGTGCTTGTCGGCGGCGCTGATCCGCCACAAGGCGCGGATTGCCCGGCGCCCGATATAGGCGAACACGCGGTCCGTTCCAAAGTTGTATTCCCGTGGGGAAACCATCGACTCCCACGTGAGGCGCAACGGGGTTTCCAGCGCCTCGCTTAGCAGCAAGTTGAACGACTCCACGTAGTCCCGCGCCGTCGCCAGATAGGCGGCGGAGTAGTCGGTGTGCCGGAACAATATCTCAGCGTAGTCGGAGTCGCTGACATGGAAGGCTTTGGGAACGCCGTTCTCCGCCTGCCGTTCCGGCCAATACTCCACTTCCGACTCCTCTTGGTGGTCGATCTCGCCCGACCACATGGAGTCATAGAAGCCGGCAAACGGCAGCTGGATGATTTTGGAACCGTGCATTGCTCAACCCTCCCATGTTGAAGTGTGCGAGGCCGGGGCCTTCACCTCGACTCCAGCGTCCAGCCGGTAGACTGAAACGGTAACGGTGCCGTCGTCATTCTGCCGAATGCAGATGAGTCCACCCTTGCCGTTCGGTGCCGAAAACTCGGCTATCCGTTCGCGGCTCTTCTCAGCGTAGCTATCCGCGACGCACTTTAGATTGATGCTCGGGCGCCGGGGCATCAGAGTAACCCCGCATGGCGCCAAAGCGCCGTTGCCAGCGCCAGGCCAAGGCCGAAGCAGCTGGCACAAGCCGTGCACCAAAGCAGGGTGTCAGCGAGCGCTGGCGCGGCAATGCGGCGCCTTGTGCGGAAGGGCGGAGCGTTGTCACGGATAGAGCGGTAGCGGTTCATTTTCTCAGTCTCCACTTGATTGGCCTATATTGGCGCCGGGGATTGGCCGGCGCCAAGGTAGAGCAACCGCCTCAGTAGTAGCGGTGACGAAACACAAGGTTGCCATCGCGGTCGGGTGTCACATAGCCTCTGACCGTTTTGCCGAACAGGATGCAAGCTGCTGGGATACTAAACGCCGTGTCAGGCTCCCCGGTAACGTAGACCATTGCGCGCATATCCCCGGCCAGATTGTCTAGTCGGCAGTTCTGGATTTTGGAAACGGTCGGCCCACCCATCCAAAGCGCTAGCCAAACGGTAGCGCCATCCGCCTGCGTCTCGGCTTTGTCGGCGCGGTATATCTGAAGCCCCATCTTCTCAGTCTCCACTGCGGCGGACTTGCCGTATTGGCGCCGGCTTGCGAGGCCGGCGCCCATGCTGCAATGCCCGGCTAGATCGCCAAGTCCAGAACGTCCCCGGCCTGCCGTTCCATCGCCACCCGCTCATCCTGATAGGGCACGGAACGGGCCTTGGCGGTCAGGGCGGTTGAGACGTCCCAAAGCGTTTCGATGGGCCGGCCCTCTTCCAGATTATGAACCGCCTGCAAGCCGGCCACGGTCCGCTTGCCGAAGCGCTTGGCCAGCCATTCGTCTACATCGTCCAGCCGGGCGGCCTTGGCCTTGGCGATACCTTCCACAATGGAAGTGGTGGACGAATTGGCGTAGCTGATCAGGGCCGGCTGTACCTCCGCTAGGAACCGATCCGGCGCCGCCGCAGTGTGACGAAGCTTCACCTCGCGATACTGCTGCGCGCCCCAAACAATGCGGTTGCAGCACACGTAGTCATACAGGAACGTCCCCACGCCGAAGGTGGTGGAACCGACTTCGCTGTTCCACATGAAGAAACCGCGCGCCAGCGAGCCGGTCCGCCCATCGCGCCGGTCCGGGATTTCGATCCGGTTTTCTTCGTCCGCGAGGAACACGAACATGTCACGGTCGCCAGCGAACAGGGTTGTATTGGCCTTAGTGATCTCCACCGCCTTGCCGAACTCCCCGGGCACCCGGAAGTTGCCCGTCACGCCGTCGCCGAACCGCTTCACCAAAGCGCTGAGAACGTCGGCGTTCCAGATACGGCCATAGCGCGGGCCGGTCACGGCGGGAATGATCGGCGTTGCCGGGACGCTGGCGCCGTCCGTGTCATCCTGAATCGGCCGCTGCAACAGGACGCCAACGTCTTCAATGTCGCGCTTGAACTTCAGCCCGTAGTTGATGCAATCCGCCGCGATGGGTGCCGGTAGCGAGCGCAGATAACCGGCCGGCGCCTCCGCCAGCTGCGCCAGCTGGCCGAAAGCCCAATTCGTCGGCGCATAGGCGTGGCCGTTGGCGCCCTGAATGGCCAGTCCGCGATTGTCATCCGCCGGGACGACTTCCAGCCGCCGCGAGGATACGACGGTTGCCCGGCTATTGAGGCGGGTGGTGTTGAAGTGGTCACGCATGGCGGTTAGCGAGGTAAACCGCTGATCATCGGGACGGGTGGACCACTGGTGATTAGCCTGCATCAGTTCCATTTTAGAAGTCTCCACTTGCTTGCGGCGCTTGCTTGGCGCCTAGGGCAGGATTGCCCGTGTAAGCCGGCCACGCGGACCGGCTTCCATGGTCAATCGCCGTTGCGCTCCCAAAACGCAATGCGTTCGGCCTCTTCGCCGTCGTCGTCCGATACCACGTCGTAGACCTCTATCAGGTCCCACCCGCCAGCGTTTTCGGTGCGTGTGTAGCGCTGAAGAAAGGCGCGGGCCTCTCCGCTGTTGTCAAAGGACGCCAGTTCGGTGCGGCCGCCGTCGTCTACACCCTCAACTTTGAAGTGGCGCATATCAGGCTCCCTTGTGTGCGTTGAGCGCCTTGGCGCAGTTCTCAGCGTCCCGGGCGTTCCAGAACAGGGTGGCCGGGAGCGACTGACCGCGCCAGCTGGCGTGACCAGCTTGGCCGTTGAGGCCGGGACCGGTATAGAAGGTCAGCGTCAGCGGGTGGATAACCTGTATCGCGGCGACGACGTAGCGGCCGCAGGGCAGGGGCATAGCGTCAAACATGGTAGACTCCTCGGGCTTGCGGCGCTTGCTTGGCGCCTAGGGCAGTGCGCCGGCGGACCGGCAAGGCGGAGAGTACAGGCTCTAACGGTCGGTGCAAGGCAGCTGTTAGGTGGATGGTTAACATGAAGTTAACACGCTTGGCTGCTGCCCGGCTCGACTCAGGGGAGCTTAGCGGCTTGTCGGCTTGGCTGCAAGGGGCCGGAAACGCCCGGAAAACCCCTTGTTAACCGTTAAAAGTTAACATTGTTAACGCTCCCCGCCCCCGCGTATTTGTCACTCCTGAATAACACTAACATATATAACATGGTTATTATTACGTTATATATGTTAGTGTTATTCTCATACAACATAATGTGGGTGACGAGCTCTGTTAACAATGTTAACTTTAGGCAAATTGTGATTCGCGTTTAGCTTCCCCGACTCCGCGCGACGTGGTAAGGGGAATGTAGTCACTAGGAACTGAGTTGCGATGCTCTCCCGGTCCGCCATCTTCAAAGCCGCTTGGAAGGTTGCCCGCTCGGGCGCCGCGCGGTTTGGTGGCCGGGCGTCCCGCTACTTCGCTTGTGCGTTGCGGCAAGTCTACGCCGACATTGCGGCGCAGCTGGCCAAGCCGGCCAGGCTTGTGCCGGCGCCGGTTCGGCAGCTGGCCGGCCTCGCTGGCGACGTGGTGACGCTGCTGGCCGGCTTGGCGACGTGGTGCACGCTGTCACTGCGCCACGTGGCGACTTGGATACGCGGTCACTGCGCTATCACGGCACCCGATGTTAACGTGGCGCCGGGCGATTCAACGACTCGGCAGCGTGACGCCAGGTACAGCTGGAAATTGCGAGCGAGGCGTTAACCGCTCGGTAACTACGCGGTCCAGCGTTTCAGCCGTTAACCTTCTGGAAACCATCCCGCTATGGGGCGGGGTACCTTCGATAGCGGAGCGCGTTGCGTCGCTAAGCCCGCCGAACCAACGAAATACCAAAATTTCCAAAAATCCGAATTTCAAAACCTCCCAACCCCAAAATCACAAAATTCCCAAAAACCCCGAAACTTGACAGCAGCGTCCAGGGGTGACAGCGTGACCCGGCGACCTACAGCCCAGGCGCTGATTGAGGGATCAAAATGCCGTATTTCAAATCCAAGCCCACGGTGATCAAGGCCAAGCAGTGGCACAAGCCCGGCGACCACCAGGCGGTGGTGCAGCGCCCGCCCGACCACGGCAACCCGTCGCTGCCGCCGGCCTACTACGTCGTCGGCCACCAGGGTGCGGCCACCGTCCGCCCCAGCGACTGGATCATCACCGAACCGGATTTCAACGGGTTTTACCCCTGCGACCCAGAAACCTTCGCCCTGAAATACGAGCCGGTGGACGATCTCGAAATCGGCGGCGAGAGTACCCCCAACAAGGCCGCTTGACAGACCGGGCCGGGCCGTGCCAACGTCCCCCGGTCGCTGCGAAGCGCATTGCTGCACCGGGGTGGTCCTCCACTGACGCCCCGGTGCGGCCCCCTCGCAGCCAGGGGACGTGCGAATGGCGAAATTCACTTCCAAGCAACGCGGCAACCTGCCGAAAACAGCCTTCGCGGTGCCGTCCAAGGCCCCAGGCTCCGGCAGCTACCCCATCCCCGACGCCAGCCACGCCCGGAACGCATTGGCCAGGGCCTCGGGGAAGCCAGTCCAGGCGAAGGTGGACGCCGCGGTGCATCGGAAGTTCCCCGCCATCGGCAAGCCCAAGGCCGAGCGCGAGCCGCCCAGGGAGGCCGCGGCCGAGCGGCGCAATCCGAAGCTGGAGGCCCGGGAGAGCCCGGCCAAGCAGCGAGCTGAGGCCGGCATGGATGCCGCCGTGAGCGCCCATGCCGACCAGATGCACCCGCTGGGGCGCGGGAAGTGAACCTGCCGTACATCCTCCAGCTCGGGCTTTTCGGCCTCGGCGCCATCATCGGCGCGGTGGTTGTCGCCGCTGCCCTGTCGCTCATCGTCTCCGGCCTCGTCTGGATCGGCGTCAGGCTTTTTGGGAGCATTGACTGATGCAGGAAGGGTCATTCGAGCACGCGCTCTACATGCTGAAGCGCGGCAAGCGCGTGCGGCGCCGGGGGTGGAATGGCAAGGCCATGTTCCTGTTCCTGGTGGGCGGTTCGACCTTCACGGTGAACCGAGAACCGCTGCTGTCGATCCTCGGCGAGGGCACCAAGGTGCAGTACCACGCCCATATCGACATGATGACCGCCCAGGGTTATGTCGTACCATGGTTGGCCTCACAGGCCGATCTCCTGGATGACGATTGGGAGCTGGTGCCCGGCCAGGACGACCCGTTCGACGCGGCGAGGACCACCAATGCGTAACCCCACCATCCACTCCGGCAAGCCGCGCCAGGTCGGACCCGGCGCCAAGCAGCTGGACGGCAGCCGCACCGCGACATTCTCGGCGCCCAAGAAGCACCCCGGCCTGGCGCCGCGCGAGGCGGTCCCCAACCGCCCCACCGATAGCGGCATGGAGCGGGCCATGCAGGACCACGCCGACCAAATCCATAAGTGCTAGGTCGCCGTTGACACTTTCCGCCGCCGCGGGCATAGCTTACCATCATGGCGCGCGTTAACTGGTCCCACCTCCCTGTCACGATGCCCAACGGGCAGATGCTTCCGCACCTCAGCGCGCGGATGCGGACGGAAACCATGGACGCCGTGTTCGCCGATCTCGGCGGCGCCCAGCGCCTCGCCGATTGGGCGCGGGCCAGCGATGAGAACTACGGGGCGTTCTTCCAGGCGTGGGCACGTGGCGCCGTTCGCTCCACCAACATCGAACTGACCGCCGATGACAGCATTGAGGGGCTGCTCGACCGCCTGGACGCCGGCGAGCACGCCAAGGTGATCAGCCCGGACAATCCCGATGGCAAGTGACGACCTTATCAAGCGGCTCGCCGAGCTGCGGGCCGACATGCCGAAAATGGCGTCGGAATGCCTATACATCCGCACCAAAGACTCGAAATTCGAGACGCTTCAGGTCAATCGGGCGCAGATGGCGCTGCACCAGGCGGCCGAGGTGCAGCGTGCCACCACCGGCATGGTCCGCCTGCTGGTGCTGAAGGGCCGGCAGCAGGGGATTTCAACCTACATCGCCGCCCGCGGCTACCACCGCGCCAGTATGAACCGCGGCCAGCACGTCTACATCCTGGCGCACGAGCAATCCGCCTCGGACACCCTGTTCGGCATCGTGGACCGCTACCAGCGCAGCAACCCGATTGCTCCCCATGTCGGCACGTCCAACGTGCGCGAGCTGGAATTTGACCGGCTGGACAGCTCCTATTCAGTGGCCACGGCCGGATCGAAGGCCGGCGGCCGCTCCAAGGCCATTTCGTTCTTCCACGGCTCGGAAGTGGCGTTTTGGGCCAACGCTGCCGACCACTTCTCGGCCTCCATCCAGGGCGTGCCGCTGCTGCCGGGCACTGAGGTGTTCCTCGAAAGCACGTCGGCCGGCGCCGGCGGCGAGTTTTACGAGCGCTGCCAGGACGCCGAGGCCGAGCGCGGCGACTACCGGCTGGTGTTCCTGCCTTGGTGGCTGTCCGACGAATACCAGCGCACGCCGGAACCTGGATTCGAGCTGAGCCGCGAGGAAGAGAACGGCGAAATCAGCGAGGAAGAGTACGCCACCCTGTACGGGCTCGATAACCGGCAGATGGCCTGGCGCCGCGCCAAGATTATCGAGCTGCGCGACCCGCTGCTGTTCCGCCGCGAGTATCCGGCCACCGTACAGGACGCCTGGACGGCGCCGCCAGGGCACGAGCCCTACATCCCCGCCATGGTGGTTATCCGCGCCCGCAAGCGCCAGCATATCGAGGGCCATGGGCCGCTGATTATCGGCATTGATCCGGCCTCACAGGGCGGCGACCGCTTCGCCGCGGCCGCGCGCCGGGGCAACAAGGTTGAGTGGGTGACTTATCGCAACAAGCTTAGCCATGAGGAGGCAGTATCCTGGGTACGCGATCTCATCGACAAGCACCAGCCGGCGCGGGTGAACATCGACGCGGGCAATATCGGCGCGAACATCGTTTCTTCGCTGAAGCAGCTCGGGCCGAAATACTTAAACATCGTCCGCGGCGTCAACTTTGGCGGCACCAGCGAATGGCGCATGGCCACCCCCAACGTTCCTGGCCCGTACAACCGGCGAGCCGAGATGTACCAGCGCGCCCGCCAGTGGTTCGACACCGCCGAGGGCGTGGCGATCCCGGACGACGGGCCGTTGCAGGCCGATCTGACGGGGCCGAAGGAACAGCCGCGGCTCGACAACTTCTTTCAGCTTGAAAGCAAGGTTGACATGCGAAAGCGAGGCATCCGCTCGCCCGATCTGGCGGATGCCGTGGTGCTGACCTTCGCGTTTCTTGAGTTTTTCAAGGATTATCACCAGCCCAAGCCCGGCGTTAACTACGCCGATATTGACGACGGCAGAGATTCCAGCTTAGGGGTGCAGTACCAGTCCGAAAATTACGGACCGACATCCTGGATGGCATAAATGGCGCGGAAAAAGGCGAAGGTTCGGCAAACTGAGCCCGACCCGTCAGCTCCGCGGCCAAATATCAAGCTTCCCAAGGGCTACGACAACGAATCAGACTTCCTGCAAGAAATGCGGGAGCTTTACGAAGACGACGACTCCGCCGACTTCGACAACCACAAGGCCGGCGTTGAGGACATGGAGTTCTTCACCGGCAAGCAGTGGGACCCGGACGTTGAACAGCGCCGCATCGCCGCCAAAAAGCCCGTCCTGACCGTCAACCGCCTCCCCGCCTTCGTCGGCCAGGTGGTCGGCTCGCGGAAGATGCACGAAACCCAAATCAAGGTCATTCCCGACAACGGCGGGACCATCGACGTCGCCAAGGTCCGCGAGGGCTTGATTCGCTCGATCCAGAAGGAATCGAAGGCCGGGTTTGCCTACGACACGGCGTTCCTCGGCCAGGTTGTCGCCGGCATCGGCAATTTCCAGCTCGACCTGGACTACGCCAATGATGACGTTTGGGACGTGGAAATCCGCATCAAGCCGATCACCGACCACTTCGCGGTGGTGTGGGATCGCACGCTGACGGAGCCGACCGGCCGCGACGCCAAGCACGCCTTCCTCGGCGAGAAGATGCCGATTCGTGAGTTTTACGAGCGCTGGCCCTGGGCGACGCCGGCCGATATGCAGGGCGTGCGCTTCCCCGGCGAGCTGACGAAATCCGGCTGGTACAGCAAGGCCGACGTGCGGGTGGTGGATTACTGGCGCATGAGGGCGCGCAGCCGCACCCTGGCGCTGCTGCGCGACGGCACGACCCAAGACATCACCGATGACGACGCCGGCATCCTGGCCAAGGTGGCGCAGCGCCCGGACGGCTCGCCGTTCATCCGCCAGGTGAACAGGCCCTACGCGCAGAAGTACATCTGCTCAGGCATGGACGTGCTGGAGGGGCCGTATGACCTCCCCATCGACCGAATCCCCATCTTCCGGGTCCCGGGCTGGGAAATCCGCATCGGCGACGCGGTGTTCCGCTGGGGCCTGATCCGGCATATGAAGGATCCTCAGCGCCTGCATAATTACTGGCGGTCGGTGATGGCCGAGAAGATTATGCGCTCGCCGAAGACGACCTGGACGGCCTCCAGCGCCGCGGTCATGGGTCGCGAGGCCGCCTGGCGGGCCAGCGCCACGTCCGACGATCCGCTGCTGATCTGGAACGCCGAAAGCGGCCAGAAGCCGGAGCGCGTGGAGCCGGCCCAGGTAGAGCAAGCGCTCATCCAACAGGCCGAAATCACCACCCAGGACCTCAAGGACGTCTCCAACATCCACGAAGCCAACCTGGGGATGCCCTCCAACGAAGTGTCAGGCGTGGCGATCAATGCCCGTGTCCGCGTCAGCGACACCGGCACCGCGATCTACCAGGAGAACCTGGGCATCGCGATTGAGGAGTGCGGCCGCGTCACCAACGACCTGATTTCGGTGGTCTACGACACGCCGCGGATCATCAAAGTGATCGGCGACGACGCCAAGCAGCTGATGCAGGCCATCAACGCCACCGGCAACCCCAAGTCCATCGACATCACCTTGGGCAAGTACAGCGTAACCGCCAGCTCGGGTCCCAGCTATGACACCAAGCGGCAGGAATCGGCGCAGAACATGCTCGGGCTGGCCACCGCCATGCCGCAGGTCCTCAGCGTCGCCGCCGACCTCATCGTGGAGGCGCAGGACTGGCCCGGCGCCGAGAAGATCGCGACCCGCATCCGCAAGACGCTGCCGCCGCAGATTCTGTCGCCAGACGAGATGACGCCTGAAGTCCAGGCCGCTGCCGCCGGCAAGGCGCAGCAGGACCAGCAGGCACAGCAGGCCGCCATGGCCGGCGAAACCGCCAAGTTCCTGCAAACGCAGAGTCAGGCGGCAATGAACTTCGCCCGCGCGCACAACTACATCGTGCAAGCGAACACAATTCCGCAGAAACTACAGAACGAAAGCCTGACCGCGGCCTCGGAAGCGACCAGCCGCGAACTGCACGACAATCTGGACGCCATCAAAGTTTAAGGGGGTTAACATGGCCGGAACTGCTGGAGCTGCCGAAGAAGGCACCGAAAATTCACTGCTTGCGCCGCTCACCGCGGACAAGTTTCAAGGCTTCGCCACGAAGGACGGCGAGCCTATCGCCGAATCCAAGGTGGCTGCCAAGACCGCCGCCAAGGCCGACGCCAAGGCGACGACCAAGGCCAAGGTGGCCGCAGAAGACGGCGAGGACGGCGACCAGGGCGACCGTGAGGATGGCCAAGAGGGACAGGCCAACACCCCGAAGCCGAAGGATTTGCAGACCCGCATCAACAAGGCCGTTGGCCGCCAGCGCGCCGCCGAGCGCGAGCGCGACGCGCTGGCGGCCACCAACCGGACCCTGGAACAGCGCCTGGCCAACATCGAAGGCCAGATGCAGCTGTTGACAACCGGAAAAAAGCCGCCTAGCAATGATGCCGCTCCTGACCCCGCCGACTACAAAAACGGGGACATCGACGCCCGGTACATCGCCGATCTGGCGCGCTATGAGGGCCGTAAGGCCGCAAAAGCTGCTCGCGCTGATGACGACAAGGCCGCTAAGACGGAGGCTGAAGCGAAGGCTGCTCGCGACCTGGCAAAACGGGTCGGGGAGTTCGCCGACAAGGGCTCCGAGAAGTACGAAGATTTCCAAGACGTCGTTTTCGATGAGGGCTTTCCTCTTTCGCCCACGCTGGGCGAGCTGGCCCTCGAAAGCGATCACGGCGCGGAAATTCTCTACACGCTGGCCAGTGACTCCAAGGAGTCCAAGCGTGTACTCGGCATGACGCCCGCGCGTCAGGCTGCTTGGTTCGGCACTCGTGAGGCCGAACTCTCGTCCGAGTCGTCGGACGCAGGCGAGGAAGACGAGTCCGAAGATGAGGACCCCGAAACCCCGCCAAAGGCGACAAAATCCCCCCAGCCGTCGAACCACAAGACGCGCGGCACGGGAGGGGTCCCCCGGATCAGCGCTTCCACGACCGACTTTGCCGCTTTCGAGCGGATGGCCAAGGGAGCCAGCAGCAGGTAATTACCGCCGATGGCGAACCAATTCCTTAATGCGCAGGAGTACGCAAATGTCATGCTGCTCCTGCTCAAGAATCAGCTCGTGTTTGGCCGTCTCGTGGACGGCCAGTTCAAGAACGAAGTCAGCGACGAAAACGGCCTGACCGTCTCCGTCAAGCGCCCGCCCCGCTTCATCGACAAGAAGGACGGGACCGCGAACCTGGCTGCCCAGGACGTCGTTACCGGCTCCTCGCCGGTCGCGGTGGACCAGTATTCCAAGGTCCATATCAGCATCGGCGACATCGAATACGTCACCAGCTTCAACGCCCTGATGCAGAACGCCACCATGAAGTCGGCAGCTTCGACGCTCGCCCACTCCATCGACGGCTTCATCGCGGGTCAGACCAAGCGCTTCCACTCCTGGGTGGCCGGCGGCAACGTCAGCGTCAATGCGGTCATCGCTGGCAACGCCACCGATCCGACGCAGCTGATCAAGTCGCCGCAGCAGGCCATGGGCGCCCACACCCGCCTGATGGCCCAGGGCGTGCCCAACTCTGACCTGTCGGGCGTCGTGACCTTCACCGATGGCCAGGGCATCCGCGGGTCGCTGCTGAGCGACTTCACCCCGGACATGAACGCCGACGCGCTCCAGCGCGTTCGCATCCCGATCATCTCTGAGGTGGACTGGTACGCCAGCCAGCAGCTCCCGATTCTCACTGGCGGCACTCGCCCGCAGGGTGACGGCAGCTCGACCGGCGGCCAGGTCAACGGCGCCAACCAGAACGTCAACTATGCCGACGTAAAGGGCGTCGCCGGCTCGACCAGCTACATGCAGCAGACCTTGGCTGTCGATGGCCTCGGGGCTGGCGTGACGATCAAGCAGGGCGAGGTGTTCACCATCGCAGGCGTCTACGCCTGGGACTGGCGGGCGCAGCAGGCGACCGAGTTCCTTCAGCAGTACACCGTGCTGGCGGACGCCACGGCGGACGGCACCGGCGCCATTGCCGCGCTGTCGATCAGCCCGGCGATCATCGTCCCGCAGACCGGCGGCACGCAGGCGATCAAGGATACCAACTCGGCCTTCGGCACCGTGGACAGCATCCCCGCCGACAACGCCTACATCCAGTTCGCTGGTGCGGCGTCGGCGAAGATGACGATTAAGCCGGTGTTCCACAAGCGGGCGATCTCGCTCGTCTCCACCCGGCTGCACACCCCGTTCACGGGCGTTGCCAGCTTCGCGGTGGACCCGGACACGGGCATTGCCGTGCGGTACTGGCGCGGGTCGGACATCAGCACCGGCGCGCATATCCACCGCTGGGACTGCATGTACGGCGCCGCGGTGCTGGACCCGTTCCTCGGGACCCGCATCGCCGGCAAGGTAGCCGACTAAGGGCTAGGTCGAAATCGCGCCCCGCGGCCATCGCTGCGGGGCGTTTTTCAAGGGAGCTGAAATGTCAAAGATGCACTGGCACCCGACCACGGGCGAGCCGAAGATTTTCCACGACCACGAGACGGTGCCGGGCGACTGGCTTGACTACCACCCTGCCGACGTCGCCAAGGCTCCGGCACAGACCCAGGCCCCCAGCGGCGAGAAGCCGATGACCAAGGCCGAGCTGACGGAAGCCCTGAAGGCGGGCGGAATCCAGTTCAACACCAGCGACACCGCGGCAGTGCTCGCGGAAAAGCTGGTTGCAGCCCTTCGCACCGTCCTGGATATCCACAAGGTCCCCTACGACCAGAACGACGGCCCGCGTAAGCTGCTGTCGATGGTTTCCGGCTAGGCACCCATGACGAAGGCCAGCACCATCATCACCGCCGCCTTCCGGGAGGGGAACCTCGTCCCGGTGGGCGGCGCGCCGTCCGACGCAGAGGCGACTGAGGGGCTGGACCTGCTCAACCGCCTGGTGCTGTCCGCCTACGGCTTCAGCATCGGCAACAAGCTGATGGACTGGCAGGTGCCGGCGATCCAGCGCACCAGCGACGTGAGCCGGCAGTACCCGCTGCTTCCAGGCGGTCAGCTGCCCTTCATCCCCTACAACGTCAATCCGCCGCTCAACTCGCGGGTGGTGTGGGACGGGTCGGTGCAGACCATCTACCTCAACGATCTGCCGCAGGATGGCGCCAACATGGCCATCGTCAAAGGGTCGGGCGCCGATGGCGCCGTACCGGGCGCCTTGACCATCGACGGCAACGGCCGCACCATCAACGGCGCGAGCACCATCGTTTCTGGAGATGCCGGTGTCACCTTCCCCTTGCAGCTGTTCTACCGTGCTGACGTCTCGGATTGGCGAACGGTCAAGGCGATTGTTTCCACGGACGATATGCTATTCCCGCCCGAACTCGATGATTTGTGGATTTGTGCCCTCTCTATTCGCCTGGCGCCTCGCTATGGGAAAGCCGTCGCAGCGGGCACGACGGCCCGCTTCGGCGAGATGAGATCAATTTTCGCCGCCCGCTACCAGCAGACCGCGCCCACCGCCAGCGGCGGCGACGATCTGTTCAACACCTTTCAGTCCTTCCCGTCCGTTGGGCCGGGCCTGCGCTGGATGCAGTAAATGACCACGCTCCCCCTTGGGCTCGGCGCCTACAAGCGCACCTTCGCCCAGGAGCCGGAAATCCGGCTGGAGAACCGCCTTGTTGAGGCGAACCCCACCAACCTGAAAGAGCACACGGCGCTGATCGGCCGGCCCGGCACCAAGCTGCTGACCGGCTTTGCGCCTGACCTGCCCAGCGGCAAGCTGCGCGGCTTTTACACCAAGCTGGGGCTGTTCAACGATGACCTGTTCGCGGCCTCAGGCGCCAACTTCTACCGCTACGACGGCACGACGCGGACCCACATTACAGGTGTGCTGCACGGCACGGATTCACCGCGCGTCACCTGGAGCAAGGGCATCGGCTACGAGTATTTGTTCATCGCCGATGGCACCGCGCTCTACTACTACGACGGAGGATCCAAGGCGTCTGGCGTTCTCAGCTCGGACGGCACTGCCGACCATACCGCCAAGGTGGTGATTGAGGGCGTCTACTACACCTGGACCGGCAGCCTGACCGACGCGCTGTCGGACGGCACCAGCGCCCACCCCTGGGTGGTGAAGCCTGGCGCCACCGTGGCCGAGGACCTGGCGAACCTGGCCGACGCCCTCAACTTCGACGGCGTGGCGGGGACCGACTTCTCGGCCAATCTGGCCGGCCCCAGCCTGGTGGTGACGGCCGTTGCCGCGGCCACCTCGGTAACGGTCAAGTACGTTGACAGCACGGCCGCCGGCAACGCCATCACCACCACGGTGTCCGGGGCGACGCACCTGAGCTGGGGCGCCGGGACGCTTACCGGCGGCGCCGTCCACGTGCTGCACCAGGTCCTGGTGCCGGAGGCGCAGCCGATCTCCACCCTGACGTCGATTGCCAGCTATGTGCTGGCGTCGGTGGCCGACACGCAGAAATTCTACTTCATCCCGCCCGGCGACACCACGATTGACGCCCTCAACTTCGCCGAGAAGGAATCGTCTCCAGACCCCATCATTGACATGGCCACGGTCGGCGACGTCGCGGTGATTGCCGGCGCCGGCTCCATCGAATTTTGGATGGCGACGGGCGAGGCGGACAACCCATTCGCCCCGGTCGAAGGCCGCACCATGTCGCGCGGCATCGTCGCCGGCACTTTGGTGGTGGTGGACGAAAGTACGTTCATAATGGTAGGCAACGACTGGCGCGTTTACTCAGTCTCGTCTTCGCCGCAGGCGATTTCGGACAAAGGTATCGAGGAACGGATTCGCAAGCAGTTGCGCAGAGAAGCGGGGCTAAGCCAGTGAGCAACATCATCGTTGACGGATTCGCGACTTACGGCATCGGGGTGAACTCCTCCGCAGTGAATGCGGCGCTGCTCGCCGGGGTCTATTCCGACATCAACGCTTCCCAAGTATCAGTGGGGCAGGGGCTGCCCTGGAACACCTCGGACACAGAATGGTGGCTTGCCTGTACGCAGACCTTCTCCGGCGGCGCCTACGCCGTGCGCCGGTCGATGCCAACGGCCATCAGCCGGGCGTTCTTCTCCATGCACGTCGCCGTCAATGCGCTGCCGACATCCAACGACCAGAAAGGCGTGATCGACTTCCGCAACGCCTCCAATCAGATCATGGGGCAGCTGTTCATCGAAAGCACCGGCGCGCTGTCGTTCAACTTCGGCAACGGTTCGGCGGATAGCTCGGGGCCGGTGATCGGCGCCGAAACTGACTACCATCTCGAAATGGACATCGACACCGCGTCGAAGAACTTCACGCTCCAGGTCAATGGCGTGACGGTGATCACTTCGACTGCTGCCGCGTGGCTGCATACCGGCAACCTGGCGCAGTTCGCCCTCAGCCTCAACAGCTCGGCCGGCGGCAACTCCAACGTCTATGTCGGCAGCCTGATCGTGCGCGACACCAACGGCAGCTACAACAACAGCTTCCCCATCGGCGACCGCCGCGTGGCGACGCTGCTCCCCGACGTGGACGACGCCGCCCAGGGCTGGGCCGTGCAGCCGCTGCACCGCTTCGGGCCTGGGGTGCTGGCGCTGACCGGCTCCCTTGACGGGGTGCTCGGCGCCGCCTCGGCTGCAAGCGATCTCGGCAGTGGCGATTTCACCATTGAGGGCTCATTCCGCTTCGCCGCGCTGCCCCTGGCCGGCAACAAGGCGGTGCTGTTCGGCAAGTGGGGCGAGACGGCCAACCAGCGCGCCTACCAACTCTACCTGGGCGGTCCGAGCCTTGAGAATGGCTGGCTGGTGTTCCGCACCAGCACTGACGGCACCAGCGGCACCGTGGTGGAGAAAATCCAATGGGCTTGGCAGCCGACCGTTGGCCAGTGGTACCATATCGCGGTGTCGCGCAACGCCGGCAACTTGCAGCTGTTCATCGACGGCGTACAGGTCGGCCTGACCGTCACCGACACCGACACCTACCACGCCACGGCGCTGGAGCGGCCGGTGCTCGGTATCCAGGTTAACGGCATCACCGCCGTTGCTAACACCTTCCTGGACGGCTGGAATGACGAGTTCCGCATGACGGTGGGCGCCGCCCGCTACACCGCCAACTTCGCGCCGCCAACCGACAAGTTCCCGCGCAACGGTGACGATCCTCTTTGGGCTGACGTCATCTGGCTGTCGGGCTGGGATTCGCCGTCGATCTCCAACGACACCGGCGGCTTTGCCCTGACCGGCATCGGCACCGCCAACGCCCTTACCCCCAGCGACGGCTCCTACGGGTGGCAGGTCATCGACAAGTCGGCGCCCAACGACACCACGTTCATTGAGGCGTCGCTGATCCCGGCGACCGGACTGCTGACCCTGACCGCCGTCCCGGCCAATACCGAAACGGTGACGGTGGGCACGAAGGACGGCACGGCGGCGGCCGTCTACACCTTCAAAACCGCCATCGCCAGCGCCTTCGACGTGCTGATTGGCGCGTCGATCTCGGCCAGCGTGGACAACCTGGTGGCGGCCATCAACGGCGGCGTCGGCGCCGGCGTCACCTACGGCACCGGCACCACCGCCAATTTCGACGTCACCGCGGCCAAGCAACCGTCGTCGCAGATGCAGGTGACGGCCAACACCCCCGGCACCGGTGGGAACAGCATCGCCAGCACCGAAACCCTGGCCAATGGCTCCTGGGCCTCGGCGACGCTGACCGGCGGCCTCAACATCCCCGGCTACTCGCAGTTCGGTTTCTCGCACCTGCCGCGCGGCGCGGTGATCGTGGACTCCGTCACGCTGCTGAGCCGGCAGTGGAAGTCGGACGCCGGCGCGACCACCACTACGCTGTCGTTCGTCGGCGGCGAGGGCGGCGTTGCTGCCGGCGCCACCCGTGCGATCTCGGGCACGCCCACGGCCTACTTCGACACCATCGAAGAGGACCCGGACACCACGGCAGGGCTGACCCCGAACAGCATCCTTAACGGACTCGTGCGCGTCAACCGGGCTACCTAAATGACCATCGCCAAGGCTGCCATCTCAGGCCAGGTTGCCGCGGCCGTCGTCTACGCCGGCACGCCGGAGCCGCGCACCTCGCAGCTCGCGGCCATGCTGACGCTGGGACTGGCGGCGCGGTTCGCCGCAGTGGATGCCATCGCCGCCCTGGTGCCCTACGCCGAGACGGCAGCGGCCGTCTCCATGACCTCCGCCATCGCCGCCCTGGTGCCCTACGCGACCGGCATCCATAGCCTGCCGGCGGCCTCCGCCATTGCCGAGCTGGCGGTATGGGGCACCGCCCCGCCGGGCTCTGAGGCGCGCACCCGGGCCTGGGCCTTCGTCTTCGACGGGCATCCCTGCTACGTGCTCGACCTCGGCGAGGAAGGTACGTTCATCTACGACACCAGCACCAGCGGCTGGGCGAAGTTCTCGACTGACGGCTATGTCGGCTGGAACATGCGTATCGGCACCACCTGGACCGAAGGCAACCGGATCATCGGCGGCGACACCTTCTCGGCGAACGCCTGGGAGATGGACCCCGACACCCTCATTGATGAGGGCTTCCGCGACATCTACCACGCTGCCACGGGTGGCGTGGCGACGCGCAGCCGGGTCTATCTCGGGGTGGAATCGCTGCGGGTCATTGGCTCCATGGGCAGCCTGGACGATGACACGCCGGTGCAATTCTCGCTGCGCTTCTCGGACGACAACGGCAAAACCTGGACGGCGACGCAGGACATCACACTGACCGTGGGCGACTTCGGCGGCGAGGTGGCCTGGCGCTCCCTGGGCAGCTTCATGGCGCCTGGGCGGGTTTTCGAGCTGACCGACTACGGCGGCCTCCAGCGTATCGACGGGGCAGACATCTTCATTGAAGATTTCGATGACATCTCGACCAAGTACCTGAAGCAGTACGGCGTCTACGAATGAGCCGCACCGACCCGCTTACTTGGCACGTGCCGATCACCGATAAGGATGGCCGGCCGACCCCTGAATTTATGAAAAAGTGGAACCAGCAGGCCGCCATCAACGGCGCTGTGCCGGCGCTCGCTACCAAGCCGGAAGTGTCGGCCGTGCTGGACGTGCTGAGCGCGGCGCCGAACTCGCTGCTGCTGCGCGGCGCTGCCACCTGGGACGCACTGACGGCACCTGGCGCCGCGACCAAGTTCCTCAACGGCGCGGCGCCGCCGGCCTGGGCGCAGGTCAAGGACTCCGATCTCTCGACCTCGGACGTCACCACCAACGATGTTTCGACGCTGAAGCACGGCTTTGCACCGAAGCTGCCCAACGACTCGGCCAAGTACCTGGACGGCACCGGTGCCTGGAGCACGCCGGCCGGCGGCGGTGGCAGCGGTCGCAATGCTCCGGTGCTGGTACAGGGGCCGGCGACGCTGCGCAACGACGGCACCATTGCGCTGCCCTCGGCGCCGACCGTTGGCAATCTCATGGTGCTGCTGACCGCGGGATATTACGGCTCGCTGGGAAGCTACGTGCCGGCCGGCTTCAACATGGTGGCCAACTACATCAACGGCACCAGTAATATGGTCCTCGCCTGGACGCGGCGCGTCGTCGCCGGCGACACCGGCAGCTATGCGCTCACCGCCTCGGACAACCAGGCGGCCGTGCTCTACGAATACAGCAACTGTGCCGACGTCGTGGGCATCTCAGGTGGCGCGATGATCGCGTTTAGCGGCGGCGCCTTCCACATTGGCACGTTGCTCAACCCGTTCCAGGACAACGCCGGCGGCTTCGTGGTGGTGGAGGCCGATTCGACCCCAACCCCCGTGTTCACCGCGGCGACCGGGCTGACGGTGGATTACACCACGCCGACCTCCGCCACCGTCAACCACCAGTCCAGCTTCGCCAGGTTCGGGACAGGAAATCCGACGCTGGTACAGGGGACATCCACGGCAACGCTCACCACCCCCGTTTATGGGGCTTACGCCCTCGTTGGCACCTAAAGGCAAGGCTATTCAAATGCTACTCGGCTTCGATATTTCCACCGCGCCGTCGCCGGTCCAGCTGACCCAGCTGCGGGAGCACTTCGACTTCTGCGGCTGCTACCTGGCGCCGGCGCCGAGCCACCAGGACCGCTCCTGGATGGTCGCCGGAATTGCCAACGCCCGGCATCTCGGCTTCCGCTTCCTGCCCATCTTCGTCGGCCAGCAGGTGGTCGGACCGGGCTCGCACAACGACACCGCGGCGCAGGGTCAGCAGGACGCCTTCAAGGCGGCGCAGCTGATGCACGCCGCCGGCTTCGCGCTCAACGCGCCGGTGTATCTCGACCTGGAGAACGGGGCGCCATTCCCGCCGGCGGAGAGTGCCTACGCCTTCGCCTGGATTGAGCATATCCGCGGCCTCGGCTTCACCCCCGGGGTCTATTGCTCGCACGTGCTGGCGCCGCACTTCAACCCGGACAAGTCCCGGGTGTGGGCGTTCCAGGTGCCGACAACGGCGCTGACCAAGCAGGCCAAGCTGCCGCCGCCGGCACCGGCCAGCCTCAACGGCCATTCAGCCATGCAGTACCGGCAGAACGTCATGCTGGACGGCATCAGTCTCACGGTGGACCTGGATGCAGCAGATTCGCTCGCTCTTGCTGGCTGAGACGGCGAACCGGATTGCCAACCTGCCGGGCGTGCTGCCACACGTCGCGCCCGGCTTCGTGGCCCTGGACCTGTCGCCGTTCTTCCGCAGCCGCTGGAACGTGGCGCTCGGCGACGGCGACGGCATGGCGCTGTTCGGCTGGATGAGGCCCGGGGTCTATGAGGGGCATTTTCTCTTCGTCCCCGGCCGGGGCGGCAATCTGGCGCGCGGGCGAGGCTTCCTGCGCACCATGTTTACAGACTACGCGGCTTCCACTATTGTCGGGCACACGCCAGTCGATAACCTCCCGGCTCGCGCACTAACTCGCGCTTTGGGCTTCACGCCTCAAGGCGCCTCGGTTTCCCCCTCGGGCCGCTCCTGCGTGACATACATCCTGGAGCGGAATCAATGGGCGAACTTATCGGCGGTGTCCTCGGCGGCATCGGCTCCATCGCAGGGGCCGTAGTCCAGTCGCAGGCTGCGGATCGCGCGACGCAAGCGGCGCAGCAAGGCTACCAGTGGTTGACTAGCGGCCCTGGCGCCTCGGCCAACAACCAGGACATCAACAACGGTGCGGCGGCCGGCGATGCTGAAGCGCAGCTGCTCGGGCTGAAGCCGGCGGGCGCCGGCGCCACCAACGCCTTCAACAACTACCTCAACTCGACCGGCTACAACTTCCAGCTGAAAAGCGGGTCGGGCGCGATCACCACCAATAACGCTTCAAAAGGACTGCTCAACTCGGGCGGTACTGGCAAGGCGCTGGTGAAGTTCGGCCAGGACCTCGGGGCAAACTACTTCAACAACTACCTGACCCAGCTGGCCGGCCAGCAGACTGCCGGCGACAACGCGCTGACGCGCACGGCGAACGCCGGCACCCAGGCCGGCACCAACGCGACCAGCTCGATCCTGGCCGGGGGTAACGCCGTCGCCGGCGGCATCAACGGAGCGCTCGGCAACGCCGCCAGCGTCGCCAGCAACTACTTCGCGAGGGGCGCATAAATGGCTGATCTCATCGACCCGACTGTTTCCTTTGCCAACGGCTTCAAGGCCGCCCAGGCCAGCGCCGACGCTTTCCGCAGCGCGCGAGCGGCCAATGCCCTGCGCGCCGCCTACGGTCCGGCGGTGCAGAGCTTCGCCGACGCCAAGGATCAGCAGGACATCAGCCTGAATGACCAGCTCAACCCGCTGAAGGTACAGGCGGCGCAGGAAGCCAACCAGTTCAACGCCCAGCTGGACCCGCTGAAAATCCAGGAACAGCAGAACGTCAACACCACCGGGCAGCAGCAGATTGACACCAACGCGATGTCGATCCAGGCCACCAAGGCCACGCAGCTGCATGGGGTGCTGTCGGCGTCGCTCGATAACCTCGGAAATCAGCTCAAAGGTGTGACCGATCCCAACCAGCGCGGGGCGCTGTTCGACGCTGAGGTGCAGCATGTCGCGCCCCTGATCGGCGCCGATCCGCGGGTCATTGCCGCGCAGCTCCGCGATGAGCGCGAGCGGATCATGCACGGCGGCGCCGACGCGCTGCCGCAAATCCAGTCTGAGCTGGACGGCCTCATCATGGGGCAGCTGAGCCCGGTGGACCGGCAGAAGCT
>Ga0310811_10002299_pt1 | contig 23848 bp, 20 predicted proteins | sample YCmetagenome_FD_207642 | JGI IMG/M metagenome (GOLD analysis project Ga0310811, IMG submission 207642) | Soil microbial communities from experimental microcosm in Duke University, North Carolina, United States - YC | ecosystem: Engineered > Artificial ecosystem > Soil microcosm > Unclassified ... | reverse complement strand
CTGAATCCGCCGCGTGATTGCATCAGGGAGGAAGTTCTCCTTCTCAGGCCGGCTCCAATTCCAGAACGGCTTCCCCGCCCGGAAGAGATCGGCACCGACTAGCGTCACGAGGAGCAGGCAAAAAGCGGGACCCTGCACGCGACCCGCGAGGAATGCGAGCCCCAGTCCGGCAACCACCGCTAGCCCGATTGCGCTCCCCAGCGCGCCGAGCCGGATCCCATCGCCCGCGGCCATCGCTGCCTGAACATGGTCGCCGGACTCCGGCGGGAGGCCACGTGCCATGCTCTCCGCCATCGCTCCGAAAACGCCGGCGGCCGCGAGAATCGCCAGGAGGCCGCCTGCCCCCAGGACGATCTGGAGCGTCTGTTTTCCTTCCCCGCGCTCCAGCCGTTCCACCCCCATCGCAGCGAATGTCGCGGCGACGAGCGATACGACGTACAACGCCATCCCCGGAGCCCGCGTCTTGTTGACATAGGGGACGAGCGCATACCAGAGCCGATAAAATGGCGTGCTGCTGCCCAGAGCGACGAGCAGAAACAGCGCCCCGATGCCGAGCATCCACCACCGCAAGGTGCGCCGGGATGTCCCTGCCCCGACAACGGCCAGACCCAGTACGGGCAGCCCGAGATACTCGCTGTGGAACTTGATGCCGTTCGGGCCCCAGTACGTCTCGTAATGTCCCGCGAATCCCGAGACGAACAGCTCCGGGAAATGGCTCCACGGCAACCCGAATGACGACGAATACTCGTAGCCCCCGGCTTCGGCACGCGGTGAGTACGGAATGTTGTGAAAGAACGGGAGCACCTGAATCATCGAGATGCCGAACCCCAGCAGGACCGCCCCCGCAGCCCCCGCCAGCGCGAGCCAGCGCTCGCGCGGTGCCAGTCCTTCGGGTTCCCCGAACGTCAAGTACAGCGCGAACAGCCCTGAGGCCACCAGCGCGTACTGCGTCATCTGGTATTGGGGAGAGAGCAGCGCGAGGCCGACTGCAAGCCCGGACAACGCGAATCCTTCCCACCGACGACGCCGGATCCCGAGCACCAGGCCGATCATCATCACCGGGAGGAGCGACGTGACAAACAGCTTGCCGTCGTGCCCCGGACTCACCAGCGACGCGACGACACCACTGAGCTGGTAGGCGGTACCGCCGGTGATGGCGGCCGTCCAGGAGAAGCCGAGCATTCGCAGCAGCAGGTAGAGGGCGAACCCGGCGAGGATGTAGTGCAGCACGAACTCGAGATCGATCGCGAGCGCGGTGGGGAGCACGAGTCGCAGCAGGCTCGCCGGATAGAACAAGTCGCCGAACCCCGCGACCGTCGGGAATCCCACGAACGCGTAAGGATTCCACAAGGGAATGCTGTGGGTCGTGGCGATCTGGTGGGCCCCCCACCAGCGGAACGCGTAGCCCGTTGCGAACTGGTCGCTGTGGGGCCCGGCCAGATACTGTCCGCTCCACATCGGGAGCGAGAGAATCGCGATCCACAGGCAACAGAACGCGAACGCGGCGAGCGTCGGGCGTTTGGGCGTGAACGCGGGTGCCGTCAGGAGCGTTCTCCGGGAATGAGCAGGAACAGGAGGCCGGGGGCGACCTCGATGGCAGTGAGCCACAGCCGCGAGGCGATGGCGACGAGCCACGCTTCGGGGCCGGTCAAGAGACCAAGGCTCGTCAGGCTGGTGGCCAGCATGTACTCGCGGACGACGATGCCTCCGGGTGCGAACACCGCCAGATAGCCGACGAGATACGAGCCCGTGAAAGCTGCGACGTACAGCGCCGTACCGCCAGTTACGCGGTGTACCAGCGCCGTGCTGAACCACTCGAACGCGATGCCGTACACCACCCATGCAGCCGCGGTCCCGACGGCGGCGAGCCAGATGGCCTGGGCGGGAATGGCGGGGAGCCGGATCCGGTCGCGCGTGAGTCGCGCGACGAGCGGTGCGGCGAGGCGGAACCCGAACGGCAACAAGAGGAGCCCTACCCCGAGGATCACGGCGACGAGGACGCCGGTGTGCGGCCCCGCGTCGTTGAACGACCGGAACACGGCGGCTCCGGTCGCGAGCACGACCACGAACCCCGAGGCGATGTTCGCCAGGTTCACGACGAGCGATGCCCCCGTGGCCGTCACGGGCGAGACGCCGCGCTTTTGCGCCATCACCGCCATCGTCGCGATCTGCCACACCTTCCCCGGGACGTAGCGGCCCAGATTCGACACGAACCAGATGCGGGCCGCTGCGCGCATGGTGAGCTTCCCTCCTTCGCCCCACGCCGACAGCATGGCGCGCCACACCTGGATCAGCAGGGCGTAGTCGAGCAGCACCAGGATCACCGACAGCGTGACGAGACTCCAGCGAGGCTGGGTGTCAGCGAGCGCCGTTCGGACCCCGTGCCACTGCCCGGCGAGGGCTCGCCCGGCGAACCACAGCGCCAGAGCGACGAACACGACCTGCACCAGAACCCAAATCTGTTTACGCGACACGGGGCCCCAGCGCTTCCCGGTAAATGGCGGCGTAACGCCCGGCGACGGCCTGCGCGCCGAACGTGGCGAGCGTCGCGCGCCGGCCGGCGATGCCCAGCGGGGCACCGCGATCGGGTCGGCTGAGCACGTCGTCCGTGGCGCGGGCGAGCGCCGTCACGTCGCCCGCCGGGACGAGCACTCCCGTCTCGCCGTCGCGAATCAGGTCGGTCAGCCCTCCCGAGGCGAACGCGATCACCGGCGTCTCGCACAGCAACGCTTCAGCCGCCACGAGTCCCAGTCCCTCGTCGACAGCGGGCATGACAAGCGCCGTGCAGCTGCGATAGTACTCGGCCAGCTTCGCTTGCGGCAGCAGCGGCAGCCACCGCAGCTGGTCGGCGACGCCGAGGGATTGGGCCAGGCCGCCGATGTCCTCGGGGGCGCTGCCGACGCCGACGATGACGTCGACCATCGGGCGCGCGCGCATCACGGCCAGAGCCCGCAACAGATGCTCGATTCCCTTCTGCTGGTTGAGCTTCCCCACGAACAGCAGCCGTGCCGCTTCGCGCGACCCCCCGGGATGAAACAGATCCGGCTTGATCGGCATCGGGGCGACCACGGGATGGGCAGCGGGCACGAGCGCGCGCGTCTCCGCGCCGAGCCAGGAGGAAACGGTCGTCACGCCCCGGGACCGCGTGATCACCCGGCGGAACATCCGGGTGGCGATGGCGGAGCTCTTCGCGACGCTGATATCGGAGCCGTGCAACGTCGTCACCAATGGGACCCTCCACCACCCTGCCATCCACGTCCCGATGAGCCCGCTCGGGAAGAACCAGTGAGCGTGCACCAGATCGGCGCGGAACTCGCGACGGGAGCGAAACGTCTTCCAGAGATCGGCGCCGAGGAAGCTTCCGAGCGCGAGCCGGGAGGACCAGCTCGTGCTGACCTGATCGCGCATCGTGCCGCTATAGGCCAGGGTTTCGAGTGACCGGGGGGCGTAGCGAAACCGGTCGACGACTATTCCCTCGTATTCATCTCGCCCGGCCAGCCCCTCCGCCGATGGTGCGATCACGCGAACCTCGATGCCCGTATCGCGCAGGGCGACGGCGAGCCGCAGCACGAACGACCCGACGGGGTCGGTGGCGAAGCGGGGATACGAGTGCGCCAGGAAGAGGACTCTCATCCGGCCGACTCGAGCGGGACCGACGCTGCGGCCCCCAGCTCGTAGCGCCCATCCTCCGCCATGCGCTCGATCCGCACGGCGCGCCGCTCGGCACGCCACGCCACCATCGCATCCAGCGTCCCCACGAAGGGGCGATCGGCGAGGAGGCCGTCGAGCAGGCGTTCGTAGGCGGCGGGGGCGCCGGGGAAGCCCAGGGCGTCGGTGAGATTAGGGTGCCAGACACCGACCCAGAGCCCCTCCACATCGCGGCAGCTGCGCGCCAATGCCAGCGCCTCGTCGATCCACGCTTCAGGATCCTCGATGCCGCGGTACTTGCTCAACGCTCGGTCCATCCAGGCGAACGGTACTTCGTCCATCCCTTCCCGGAGGGGCACGACGTCGGCCAGGCCGATGCGGAATCCGTTCCGGTCCGGGAACCCGACGGTGCTGTCGTAGCGAAACCCCGCCTGCGCCATCGCGTGGGGCGTGCGCGCGGGATCGAACCGCAGGAAGTGTTGTCGCACGCCCTCTACCGCCTGTCCCGCAAGGCCGAGCAGCCGATTCCGTTGTGCCGAGAAGCGTTCAGAGCTCGATACCGTCTCGCGGCTGCCATGCAGTCCGAACGAGTGTTGTTGGCGCGCGATCGCCGCCAGGATCCGGCGCGTGGCATCGGCTTCGGGCCGATACGTCAGGTCTCCGTCGATGAACGTCTTCAGCGTCGGCGTTCCACAGAGGACGAACCAGGTCGACCGCATCGATCGCGCGCGCTCGGCGGCCAGCACGCCGGCGGCTCCCCGCTCGACGGGCGCGCGCCCGATCGAGCGGAGCGCCTGGCTCGCGGCCCGTGCGGCGAGGCGCCAGTGTCCCTTGCGGCCAAGCTCGAGCAGTCGCAGCCCGGTAAACAGCGGCCACAATGCCACGACGTCGAGGTCATGCGTGAGCGCCACAGCCCAGCGCCGGCCTTCCGGCCAGGGCGCCGACACCTGGAGCGGACGCCGTCCGGCGGCGCGAGTCGCGGCCTGGCGCAGTGCGACCGCCATCTGTGAAACCACCGGTTCGCGCTCGAGTCCCGCCGCAACCAGCGCGTTGGCCGCAGCGGGGACGCGTCCAAACTTGTCACGCGCGGTCGACCGGATCTCCGCCTGTGACGTCGCGAGGTCCCAGGCGAGCTGCAGCCCTGCCCGGGCCAGGCGGACTACCCCATCACCGGGCTCGATTCCCCACCCCGCCGTGCGCCAGGCGCTCACGGAAGCGAAGGATTCCGGTCGGTCCATCAGCTCGATGCGTACCACGTCGGCCGAGGGATCCGTGACAGGGATGAGACGCGCGAGATCGGTGAGGAGGATGAGCTGGTCGCGCTGGTCCGGCGCGCCCGCGGCGCCCGGCGAAACGGGCGCGGGCAGTCGAATCATGTCGGCTCGTATCTTAACTATCTTTGGAGCCCATGGTCCACCCGCTCCTCCCCAAAGCGCGGTTGCCGCTCGGCCATCTCTTGCTCTATGGGTGGATGCCCAGCCCGCTGAAACGGCTGGCCTATCGGCTCAAGGGCTACCGCATCGGCCGCGGGGTCAAGTTCGGGTTCGGCGGGGTGGTGATCGGCGAGTCGGTGGAGCTGGGCGACCACGTCGAGATCGGGATGCTGGCGGTGGTGATGGGCCGGCGCATCTCGATCGGGCGCTACTCGAGCGTCGGGACGATGAGTTATCTCTCGTGCCGCGTCATCGAGATCGGCGAGGACGCGAAAATCCGCGAGCAGGTATACGTCGGCGGGCCGCAGCTGCCGGAGTCGCGCTTCGTGCTCGGCAGCCGCACCATCATCCTCCAAATGGCGAACATCAATCCCACGAAACCCGTCGTGATCGGCGACGACACCGGGATCGGGGGGCATTGCCTCATCTTCACACACGGCGCCTGGCTCTCGAACCTCGAGGGCTATCCCGTCACCTACGAGCCCGTGACGCTCGGGAAGAGCGTCTGGCTGCCGTGGCGGGTGTTTCTGATGCCGGGGACGACGATCGGCGACGGCTCCGTAATCGGCGCCAATTCCCTCGTCTCCGGGACGATTCCTCCCAACAGCCTGGCGGTGGGATCGCCCGCCAAGGTGATTCGCTCCGCTCCCGACTTCCCGAAGCAGCTCACCGACGCCGACCGCACGGCGCTGGTGCGCGCCATGCTCGCCGAGTTCGATCGGTTTGTGGCGGACGATCAGGTCCGGATGGTGGACGATGGCATCGCGCGGGTGTACGCGTACCGCGGTGGGCAGTGGCGGCTACACTGGCTGCGCGACAGCGCCGCGCCGCCTCCCGGCGAGCGCGGCGACACGGTCCTCGCCGAGCGGCCGCTTCCGGACACGGTGCTCGCCGCCTATCGGAGGCGGGACGTGTATTGGCTGGATTTGGGGGCGAAGACGCGCAGCGAGGGTGGATCGCCGCTCACCGAGGAACTGGCGCTGTTTCTCGGACGGTACGGCATCCGTCTGAAGCGCGATGGGTGAGACTCGCTAGTCGGTGCGCTCGCGCAGTCGGTCGAGGTCCCGCTGCAGTGCCCGGATCTCCTCCCGTTGCCCCGCCACCAGCTCTCCCACGAAACCGAACCCGAAGAGAATCAGTCCCGCGATGACGAGCAGCAGCACGAGATACAGGAACGCCCGGTTGCCCTGCTGGTACATGTAGCGCTCGATGAACTCGTAGACGCCCACCAGAAAACCGAGCAGCACGAGCACGGCTCCCGTCACGCCGAAGAACAGCATCGGCTTGCGGCCGAAGCGCAGCTGGAACCACACCGACAAGAGATCGAGCACGCCGACCGGAATGCGTCCGATCCCGAATTTCGACTTGCCCGCCTGGCGTGGATGCAGCGGCACCGGCCGCTCGGCGAGCCTGTACCCTTCCCCGGCGGCGATCACCACCATGAAGCGGTGCCAGTCGGGTCGCAGCGGCACGACGTCCATCACCTCGCGGCGATAGGCCTTCACGGAATTGAGGTCCGTCACCCGCACGCCGAACAGCCAGCGGCACAACCCGTTGTAGACCCAGGAGACGAAGCGCTTGTCGTAGTGCCCCTGCTTCGTGCCGGTGACGATGTCCGCTTCCCCCGCGAGCACGGGGGTCACGAGGCCGGGGATATCGGCCGGGAGGTACTGGAGATCGGCGGGCCAGAACACGAGCACCCGTCCCCCCGCCGCGTCCGCTCCGCTCTTCAGGGCGTCGGCGATGCCGCGCTGCGAGCGATGGGTCACGACCCGCAGGAATGGATGCTGCGCCGCCAGACGCTGGAGAATGGCCGGCGTGTCGTCCCGGCTGCCGTCGTCGATCACCACGAGCTCGCCCGTGAACGGCTGGGGCAATAAGGCTTCCCGCACCTGGCGAACCAGCTCGGGCAGATTCTCCGCCTCGTCCTTGGCGGGTACGAGGATGCTCACATCGGGGCGCACCCCGTCGGTCGCGAGGCTCACAGGCGGCGCCGCATCCGCGCGGGCAGGATGTTCAGCTGGTCGCGATATTTGGCGACGGTGCGGCGCGCGATCCTCACGCCGCGGACGCCGAACATCTCCACGATCTGCTGGTCGGTGAGCGGGTTCTTGGGCTGCTCCTCCGACACCATCTTCTGAATCTGCGCCTTGATGGCGCGGGCGCTCGCGTCCTCGCCGCTGCTCGTCTGCAGGCCGCTCGAGAAGAAGAACTTGAGCGGCAGGAGCCCCCGCGGCGTCTGGACGTACTTCTCGTTGGTTACCCGGCTCACGGTGCTTTCATGCATGTTGATGACGTCGGCGACCTCGCGCAGCGTGAGGGGCCGCAGGTACTCGACGCCCTTCTCGAAGAATTCGCGCTGCCGGTCGACAATGAAGTTCATGACCTTGAGCATCGTCTGGCGGCGTTGCTCGATCGCCTGGATCATCCAGTGGGCGCTATTGAGCCGCTGGTTGATGAACTCCTTGTTCTCTCCCTGGAATTTCTTGCGATCGCGCGCGATGTCCTGATAGGTCTTCGAGATCCGCAGGCGCGGCAGGCCGCCGTCGTTGAGCGTCACGTGGTATTGATCGCCGATCTTCTCGACGGTGAGGTCGGGCGTGATGTAGGTGTCGTTGGCCGCCGCGTATTGCAGCCCGGGCTTGGGGTCGAGCTTGGCGAGCACGTCGGCCACCTTCTGCACCGCCGACGGGTCGATCGCGAACCGCTTGCCGAGATCGCTCCAGCGGTGGTTCTTGAGGTCTTCCCACGCCTCCTTCACCAGGCGATAGGCCAGGGTGTCGGTGAGCTTCTTGTCCTCGAGCTGCAGCAGCAGGCATTCGCGCAGGTCGCGGGCGCCCACGCCAGGCGGGTCCAGCGTCTGGATCGTGCGCAGCATCGCTTCGGCTTCGGCCAGCGTGTACGGCCGGACCGTCACCTCGTTCTCGCGTTGCTCGGCGAATTCATCGAGCAGCCTGTTGGCTCCCGACACGATCTCCTCGAGCGGGGCCCCGAGATACCCGTCTTCCGCGATGTTGCCGAGGAACTCATCGGCGAGCAGGCGCTGGCGGGGGGAGAGGTCCAGCATCTGGACCTGCTCCTTCAGGTGGTCCGACAGATCCCGCATCTCGACCGACACCGGCTCCGTGTATTCCCGCGCCTCGCTCATGTCGCGCGGCGAGGACATGGCTTCGGCGCCGTCGTCGAGCAGGATCCCCTCCCAGTCGGGCTCGTCGTCGTTCTTCTTCTCCTGCTCGATCTGCTCCTTCTCGCCGGCGGTGGTCTGCGGCGCCTCCGGCTCCTCCTCCGTCTCGACCAGCTCCAGGAAGGGGTTGCCCAGAAGCTCCTGCTTCAGGTGCTGCTGCAGGTCGAGCAACGGCATGTACAGGAGATCCATCGCCTGGAACAAGCGCGGATTGATGCGCAGGTCCTGCCGCAGCCCCTGATGCTGGGAGAGTCCCGGTTTCACGCGGGTTGCCCCAGCCGGTCGCGCAGCCGGGCGGTGAGGGTGGGTCCGAGGTAGCGGTCGGCCACGCGGTCGTCGAACACCAGCTCCCGCACGGTGCCCGACACCTGCACCCGTCCTTCGAACATGATGTAGGCGCGGTCGACGATGTCGAGGGTCTGCTCGACATTGTGGTCGGTGATCAGAACGCCGATGCGGCGCTGGCGCAGTCCCGCGACGATCGTCTGAATGTCGTGCACCGCGATCGGATCGACGCCGGCGAACGGCTCGTCCAGCAGCAGGAATTTGGGCTGGGTGACGAGGGCGCGGGTGATCTCGAGCCGCCGCCGCTCGCCGCCCGAGAGCTGGAACGCCTTCTGGCGGCGCAGGTGCTTCACGCCGAGCTCGTCGAGCAGGTGCTCGAGGCGGGTGCCGCGCTCGGCGGCGCTGAGCGGCAGCGTCTCGAGAATCGCGGCGACGTTCTCCTCGACCGTCAGCCGGCGGAAGACCGATGGTTCCTGGGCGAGGTAGCCGAGCCCGGCGCGCGCCCGGCGGTACATCGGTTCGCTCGTGATGTCGGTGCCGTCGAGCCGGATCGTGCCGTGGTCGGGGCGCACCAGTCCTGTGAACATGTAGAAGGTCGTCGTCTTGCCGGCGCCGTTCGGCCCGAGCAGGCCGACGATCTCGCCCTGCCCCAGGACGACGCTCACGTCGTCCACGACGCGGCGCCCCTTGTAGGCCTTCACCAGTCCTTCGCTCTCGATGCGGCTGCCTCCAGCCACGCCGGACGGCGCGGCGGCGCCGGTTTCGGCGCGCTCGAGCGTATGCGCGGCGGCCGTGAGCAGCTGCTCCACCACTGCCTCTCGCTCCGGGGCGATGACGGCCCACACGTCGGGGGCCACCGCGATGATGACATCGTCGCGCCACTCGGGGGAGAGCTCGATGAAGTGTGCCTGCACGAGGCGTGGCAGCACCGAAGCGCGCAGGTTCTCACGCGCGTCGTCGACCGACAGGCTTCCCGACTCCGACAGCGCGCTGCTCCCGCCTTTGACCTGGGACCGCACCCACAGGAACTCCTCGCGGTAGGTGACGGCGAGGCTGCCGAATTGCGCCTGCCCGTGGTCGTCGGCGACCTGAACCAGCGCGGCCGCGGCGAGCGGCAGCGACGAGTCGCGCGCGGCGGCCAGGGCGACGAGACGGGGATCGTTCACGTGGAGTCTTTCTTGACGGTGGTGGAATCGCGCGCCGTGGTGTCTTTCGCCGGTGGTTTCGGCTCCAGGCTCACGCCGTCGGCGCGGCCGCCGACCGTGATGCTGTCGACGCGCGCCTGCCGCAGCCGGATGTCGATGCTCTTGCCGCGCGAATAGTTGAGCGACGGCCCGGTGGTGTCGTGGGAGGCCTGATGCGTCAGCGAGCGCGCGGCACCGCGCGCCTCGATGCGCCGGATGCGGCTGCGCTCCACTCCGGTCGAATCTTTTTCCTGGCCCCAATGCGCCGTGAGCGTGTCGCCGGCGATGCAGTCCACCGCGGGCCGCACGCAGCTCACCAGACAGTCGCTGTTGTCGCCGGTGCACTCCGGTTTGATCGCGGCCACCGTCGAATCGTGCTTCGAGACCGAGAAGGCGCGGCCGAAGCCCCGGCCCTCGGTGAGCACCTGGTCCGGAACGTCGAGCGCGAGCGAATCGGCCCGGATGTCCTGCAACGCGGAGATCGCGTGGGGCCGGACCTTCTTTCCCCAGGCGAGCGCCTGCTGCAGCTTGCGACGCTCGACCGCGAGGTGAATCGTGTCCGCCGTCAGCACCCAATCGGCGCTGTTCGCCTTGCCGTTGCCCAGCGCCTTGACGGTGCGCACCTCGCGCGCCTGGAGTACCAGCTCGATACGCGTCCCGGTGAGCGTGTACCCTTGCGCTCCCTTCCCCTGGACCCGCGGCGTCCCGATCAGGAGTCCGAGACCGCTGGTTTGATCGAGCTGCATCGAATCGGACTGGGCGGCGAAGTCCGAGCGATCGATCGTCGACTTGCCTCCCGCCCACATGCGATCGTTGCCCTTGAAACGCACGCGGTCCGCCACGATGACGTACGGCTCGCTGGTGTCGCTCGCTCCCGCACCGTGATAGTCGATGTGCGGCCGCTGGGTCGCGTACATCTCGATCGTGTCGCGGATCCCCGGGGCGGCGCGCCAGTAGGTGAGATTGGGCCCTCGCAGCACGGAGCCGTTGTTGCGGTTCACCGCCACGACGTTGTTGTGGGCCTCGAGCCGCTCGTTCGTGACGAAATACGACACGAAGTTGGCGTCGAGCGTGATCGTGGTGTCGCGGATGTGGACGTGGCCGACCAGGTCGGAGCGCCCTACGCCCGGATAATGCGCGATGCTGTCCGTCTCGAGCCGGGTGTTCGTTCCCTGGCAGTGCGCCAGGACGCCGCCACCCGCGTGGTAGCTCTTTTGATTGCCCTGCAGCACTTCCTTGTAATTGTGGCCGATCGAATCGATCTCCACGACGCACGGCCGGCCGCGCGACGTGTCGGCCGGCTGCTGCAGCAGCACGAGCGCGAGGGCCGCCATCATTGGTTCGGGAGCACGAAGTGCCCGCTCGTGCCGCGGGGGCGGAGCGCTGTGACGTTCTTGAAGTCGGGGTCGGACGTGAAGCCCTGTCCCTCGATGTGCCGGCCGGGCCCGTCGAACACGAACGGCTGGTCGGACGAGACCTGGTTTGTCGCCTGCTTGTAGCGCATCACTTCGCTCTTCAGCGTGCGGCCATCACCGGCCCCGACCACCACGACGTTGCCCCGCCCCTCCATGTCGCCGCTCGCCCAGTGATACGTCCCTTCGCGGGCCGTCAGCGTCGAGGTCTCCCGCCCGTCCGTGTCGTAGAAGGTGATGTGCACGTTGCGCATTTCGGCGGATTGCGTGTTCTGGTAGAAAAACGCCGTGTCGGCCCGCACGCGCGCCCGCACCACGCCGTCGTTCGTGACGTAGTGGTTCATGTCGATCAGCACCTGGTCGGCGGTGTCGGCGGCGGTGATGGTCGCGGTCGGCTTCGCACCGTTCGAACAAGCGAAAGACGTCAAGACGAGAGACGTCAAGACGAGAATCGTCCAGAAGATAGACGGCTTTCGCATTACACCGCCCCAGCTTTCATCAGATCGTGCAAATGGACCATCCCGATCACCCTCGCCCCGCCGTCGAGGACGGGCAGCGCCATAATGCCGTGCCGCTCCATGAGACTCACCGCCGCCTGCGCGTGCACGTCCGCGGTCGTCGTTTTGGGCGCCCGCGTCATCACGTCCGAGACCGAGATGTCGAGGAAGCGATCAGTGCGCTCCATCAGGCGGGTGAGGTCCCCGGCGGTCACCACGCCCAGGAGGCTCCCCGTCGCGTCCACCACCGCGACGGTGCCGCGTTTGCGGGCCAGCAGCACCACACATTCCCGCATCGGTCGGTCAGGTGCGAGCGCCGGCAGGTCCGCCGTCACCATCACGTCCGCCACGCGCAGCAACAGGCGCCGGCCCAGCGTGCCGCCGGGGTGCAGCGCCGCGAACTCTTCGCGCCGGAACCCCTTGACCTCGAGCAGCGTGACCGCCAGGGCGTCTCCCAGGGCGAGGGCGACGGTCGTCGACGTCGTCGGGGCCAGCGTCTCCTCGCACGCCTCCTCAGCCCGCCCGGCGTCGAGTACGACCGCGGCGGCCTTGGCCAGCGTGGAGTCGGGGGAGCCGGTGATCGCGATGATCGGGACGCCGCGGCGCTCGAGCTGCTGTACCAGGCCGAAGAGCTCGTCCGATTCCCCGCTCTTCGAGAGGAGGATCGCGACGTCCCCGCGGCCGACGATACCGAGGTCGCCGTGCAGCGAGTCCACGGGGTGGAGAAACGTCGCCGGGGTCCCGGTCGACGTGAACGTGGCCGCGATCTTGCGCGCAATCAGCCCCGATTTCCCTAACCCGGAGACGATCAGCCGGCCCGTGGCCCCGCCCAGCAGCTCGACCGCCCGCACGAACGGGCTGCCCAGCTCCCGGGCGACGCCCTGGATGGCGTCCGCCTCGAGACGCAGCACGCGCCGTCCCCGCTCAGCGAGATCCGGCACTGCGTCGCGGGTTGGCGGTGTCACTGCCACTCTGAGGTCCGTCGAAACGGCGCATTTCGGCGTCCCACGCGCCGCGCGCCTTGAGGATCACCTCGGCGATCTCCCGAACCGCCCCCTGTCCCCCCGGTGCCGTCGTGACGTACTGGGCTGCGGCGCGCACCTCCGGCCGGGCGTTCGCCACTGCGATGGCGAGTGCGACGCGTCTGAGCAGCGGCAGGTCGATGAAGTCGTCGCCGACGTAGGCGCACTCCTCGAAGCCGATGCCCCGGCGCGCGAGCACCGCCTCGAAGGCGGGGAGCTTCCTGGCGGCGTCGTCCTGAATCAGGTCGTCGACGCCGATCTCGCGCGCGCGCAGCGTCGTCGCTTCGGAGACACGGCCGCTGACCAGCACCACGGCGATCCCCGCCCCGTGCAGCAGCCGCACCGCGAGACCGTCCTGGACGTCGAAGCGCTTCAGCTCTGCCGGCTGACCGCCGACCTGGCCGAGGAAGATGCCGCCGTCGGTGAGGACGCCGTCGACGTCGAAGCCGACGAGTCGCAGCCGGCGGGCCAGCGCGCCGTCAAGCACGGGCCACCGCCTCGCGTGCGCGCTGCCACACCTCGAGCGCTACCGAGACGATGCCCGGTACCTCGTCGAGCGGCAGCATGTTGGGGCCGTCGCTCGGGGCGTGGTCGGGATCGGGGTGCGTCTCCAGGAAGAACCCGTCCGCTCCCGCGGCGGCGGCGGCGTACAACAGCGGCGGGATGAACTGGCGCAGGCCGCCGCTCGATCCATCGGCTCCCTGCCCCGGCTGTTGCACCGAGTGCGTCGCGTCGAACACGGCCGGCGTGCCGCACGCCGCGCGGATGCGCGCGAAGCTGCGCATGTCGACGACGAGGTCTCCGTACCCGAAGAACGTGCCGCGCTCGGTCACCGCGACATCGGTGGCACCGCCGCTGCGCACCTTCTCCACCGCACCGGCCATCTGCTCGGGGGCCATCCACTGCCCCTTCTTGACGTTGACGGCACGCCCCGACTTCCCGGCGGCGATCAAGAGGTCGGTCTGGCGGCAGAGAAACGCCGGGATCTGCAGCACGTCGGCGACCTCCGCGGCGGCGGCCACCTGGGCGACCTCGTGCACGTCGGTGAGCAGTGGCAGGCCCGTCTTCTCGCGCACCCGCGCCAGCGCCGCGAGACCGGCATCGAGTCCCGGTCCCCGGGCGGCGGAGGCCCGGGACCGGTTGGCCTTGTCGAACGACGCCTTGTAGATCACGTGCAGTCCGAACCGCGCACCCAGGGTGACGAGCGCCTCGGCGACCTGGAGGTTCAAGTCGTCGGATTCGATCACACAGGGCCCCGCAATGATGAACGGGGCGGTCCCGTCGCCGAACTGGGGCATCGTCAGCCCGTGGCGCGCGCCAGCGGCGCCGGGTCGTAGGCGCCGGGTTCTTCGGCGTGCGCGTCGTGATGCGCCAGCGCCGCGCCGATGAATCCCGCGAACAGCGGATGGGGGTGCATCGGCCGCGACTTCAGCTCCGGGTGGAACTGGCAGCCGATGAACCAGGGGTGATCGGGGAGCTCGATCATCTCCACCAGCGAGCCGTCGGGCGACAGCCCCGAGCAGCGCAAGCCGTACTCCGCCAGGACGTCGCGGTAGGCGTTGGAGACTTCGTACCGGTGGCGGTGGCGCTCGCTCACCTCGGTCGCGTTGTACACCTGCGCCACCCGCGAGCCGGGGCGCAGGCGGCAGGGGTAGGCGCCGAGCCGCATCGTGCCGCCCATCTCCTGAATGCCCTGCTGTGTGGACATCAGGGCGATGACCGGGTTGGCGCACTCCGGGGCGAACTCGCTCGAATTCGTGTCGGGGATGTTGCAGACGTCGCGCGCGAACTCGATGATCGCGACCTGCAGCCCGAGGCAGATCCCCAAGAACGGCAGCCGGTGCTCGCGCGCCCAGCGGATCGCCTCGACCATGCCCTCCACGCCGCGCACGCCGAATCCCCCCGGCACGAGCAGCGCGTCGAACGGGGCGAGCAGCTCGCCGGCCGTCTCCTGATCGGTGAAGCGGTCCGAGGCGATCCACTGCACGTCGACGCCCGCCTGATGGGCGATGCCGCCGTGGATCAGCGCCTCGTTGATGCTCTTGTAGCTGTCGGCCAGCTCAGTGTACTTCCCCACCACCGCGACACGCACGCGCCGCGTGGGATGGAGGATCTTGTCGACCATCGCCGCCCAGGAGCGCAGGTCGGGCTCTTTCGTGTCGAGGTGGAGCCGCGTGCAGACTTCCTTGTCGAGCCCCTGGTCGTGGAGCCGCAGTGGGATTTCGTAGATGGTGCGCACGTCGGGGCTCTCGACCACGCAGCCGAAGTCCACGTTACAAAACTGCGCAATCTTGCGCTTCAGCTCCTCGGAGAGCGGCCGTTCGGTGCGGCACACCAGGATGTCGGGCTGGATTCCGATCTGCATCAGCTCCCGGACGGAGTGCTGGGTTGGTTTGGTCTTGAGCTCCGCGGTGGCGGCGATGAACGGGACGAGAGTGAGGTGGATGAAGAGCGTGTTCTCGCGGCCCACGTCCTGGCGAAACTGCCGGATCGCTTCGAGGAACGGCAACGATTCAATGTCGCCCACCGTGCCGCCGATCTCGGTGATGACCACGTCGTGATCGGGGGCGAGCCGCCGGATCGCCGACTTGATCTCGTCCGTGATGTGCGGGATCACCTGCACCGTCGAGCCGAGGTACTCGCCGCGCCGCTCCTTGGTGATGACCGAGAGGTAGACGCGTCCCGTGGTGACGTTGTTCACCTGGGAGAGGGAACGATCGATGAAGCGCTCGTAGTGTCCCAGGTCGAGATCCGTTTCCGCCCCGTCGTCGGTCACATACACCTCGCCGTGCTGGAACGGCGACATCGTCCCCGGGTCGACGTTGATGTACGGGTCGAATTTCTGGATCGTCACCTTGAGTCCGCGCTCGGCGAGCAGTCGTCCCAACGAGGCAGCGGCGATTCCCTTTCCGAGGGAGCTCACCACGCCGCCGGTCACGAACACGTACTTCGTCGAGCTCACGAACTCACCTCCCTCGAGTGTCGGGCCAGCGTCTGCTCGGCCCATTCCAGGTCGTCGGCGGTATCCACGCCGGGCGCGGGGGCTTCATCGAAGCGCGCCACGCCGATCGGAATCCCGTGGAGCAGCGGCCGCAACTGCTCCAGCCGCTCCCAGCGCTCCTCGGGCACGGCCGGCAGCCGGACCCACCGCTCCAGCGCCTGGCGCGTGTAGCCGTAGACACCGACGTGTTGGTGGTAGATGACGCCGCCCTTGCCATCGCGATCGAACGGGATCGGCGCGCGGGAGAAGTACACCGCCCGGCCGTCCGGACCCACGACGACCTTGACCCGGTTCGGGTCGGCGGCCAGATCGGGGTCGAGCACCCCCGCGGCCGTGCCGATCGGGTCCCCCAACCGGAGCCGCTCGAGGGTGCCATGCACCGCCGCCGCCGCCACGAGGGGTTCGTCTCCCTGCACGTTGAGCAGCAGGTCGTAGTCGGCATATTCCCGCCGGGCGGCGACCTCGGCGATGCGCTCGGTACCCGACTCGTGGGTGGTGGCGGTGAGCACCGCCTCGAACCCGGCGGCGCGCACGACGCTGGCGATCTCCAAGGCATCGGTGGCGACCACGACCCGGTCGCAGGCGGCGAAGGCGGTGAGGCGGCGAACGACCCGGAGGACGAGGGGTTCTCCGGCGAGGAGCCGGAGCGGCTTGCGCGGCAGTCGGCTGGAGCCCAGCCGAGCAGGAATCACGCCTAGGACGGGCACGGGTGAAGATACAAAATCTGTGCCGCGGGAACAAGTGACTTACGTTACAGGCAGTTGCGTCACTTCCGGCGGTCACGATCTTCCAAGCAATGTCCGTCCTGGCGACCCTCGAGTCGCTGCTGCAGCGGTTGATCGGGTCATCTTCGGGATCCAGTTACACCCTCTCCCGCTGGATTTTCCTGCGCGCCCTGGGCGTCATTTTCCTCATCGCTTTCGTGTCGCTCTGGGTGCAGGTCAAGGGGCTGATCGGCAGCCAGGGGATCCTTCCTGCCCGCGAACTCCTGACCGCGGTGCAGGCACAGCTCGGCGGCGAGCGCTACCGCCTCCTCCCCACCGTATTCTGGCTCGGCGCGAGCGACACCGCGATCCAGCTCGCGTGCGCGGTGGGGGCGACGTGCGCCGCGCTGCTCGTCGCCGACGTCGCCCCCGGCGCGATGCTGGTGATCCTCTGGATTTTGTATCTGTCGCTTACCGTGGTGGGCAGGGATTTTCTCTCGTTCCAATGGGACGTGCTGCTACTCGAGACCGCAGTGCTCGCGTTGTTCGTGGCACCGTGGCGTCTCCTCCCCGCGCGATCAGAGACGGCCGTCCCCGCTCTGGGGATGCTGCTCCTCTGGTGGCTGTTGTTCCGTCTCGCCTTCGCCTCGGGTGTCGTGAAGCTCACGTGGAGCGATCCGACCTGGCACAACCTCACCGCGCTCGACTATCACTACTGGACGCAGCCACTGCCGACGTGGACGGCATGGTACATGAGCCAGCTCCCCGAGTGGTTCAAGCGCGCTTCCGTCGTCGCGACCTACGTGCTGGAGATCGGGTTTCCCCTGCTCATCTTCGGTACGCGCACGATGCGGCTCATCGGCTGTGCCGGCATCGTGCTGATGCAGCTCATGATCTTCTCCACCGGCAATTACAACTTCTTCAACCTGCTCACCCTCGCGCTCGCGGGGCTGCTGCTCGACGATCACGCCTGGTCGCACGTGGTGCCGGACGGGTTGGCACGCTGGGTGTCGGGACCGAGCCCGATGCCGCTGCCGGCGGGCGGTCTCGGGATCGTGGGGACGGTGCTTGCCATCGTGCTGTTTGCGCTCGCGAGCGTGCGATTCGTGCAGACGCTGACGCCCGGGGGCCGCGGCCTCGGCGCCCCGATCGCGTGGCTCGACCCGCTGCGTAGCATCAACGGGTACGGCCTGTTTCGCGTGATGACGACGGCGCGGCGCGAGATCGTGGTGGAGGGAAGCGCGGACGGGACGACATGGCGCGCCTACGAGTTTCGCTACAAGCCGGGCGATGCCGTGCGCCGGCCGGGGTTCGTTGAGCCGCATCAACCGCGGCTCGATTGGCAGATGTGGTTCGCCGCCCTGTCCCCCTACGAGGTGACGTACTGGTTCCAGGACTTCCTCACGCGGCTGTTGCAGGGATCGACACCGGTGCTCGACCTGCTCCGCTCCAATCCCTTCCCCGACCATCCGCCGAAATACGTGCGTGCGGTGCTGTACGACTATCACTTCACTACGGAGGCGGAACGCCGCGCCACGGGTGCCTGGTGGACGCGGACCTACGTCGGGCCGTACAGCCCGGTGCTTTCACTTCAAGTGCGTGAGAGGTAAGAGGTGAGAGGTGAGAGGGAATGCACCGCGTGCCTCTCACCCCTCACCTCTCACCTCTCACCTCTCACCTCTTACGCCTCTTTTTGGCTCACGCTTCTGCGTGAGCGACGCGGAGGAAGTTCTCCAGCAGTCTCTTGCCGTGCTCCGTCCCGATCGACTCGGGATGGAACTGCACGCCATACAGCGGGAACTGGCGGTGCTTCATCGCCATGATTTCGCCGCCCTTGCCGCGGTCTCCCGACCAGGCGGTGACGATCAGGTCGTGGGGTAATCCGGCCCATTCGACGATCAGCGAGTGATAGCGCATCGCGGTGAACGGCGAGGGAATGCCGTCGAACAGCTCGTCCTCCTGGTGCTCCACCGGGCAGGTCTTCCCGTGCATGAGCCGGTCGGCGCGCACCACACGCGCCCCGAATGCCTCACCGATCGCCTGGTGGCCGAGGCAGACACCGAGCACCGGGACACGACCGGCCAGCGCCTGGACCAGGGGGACGAGGATGCCGGCGTTGCCGGGGACTCCGGGGCCGGGTGACAGCACCGCCGCGTCGGGTTTGAGCGCCAGCGCGTCGGCGACCGTAAGGGCGTCGTTGCGATAGACGACGGGCTGCTCGCCCAACTCGCCCAGGTATTGCACCAGGTTGTAGGTGAAGGAATCGTAGTTGTCGAGCACCAGTAGCATGGCGGGAAACTAACCTGACAGGTCCAGGGCTTCGAGGCGGTCCAGCTCGCTGATCAGCTCGTGCCCGAAGTAGTACGCGATTTCGGAGCGAACGCCGCGGTACAACGTCGGCCCGGAGTCCAGACACACCAGGGTCCCGTCGGCCGCCTCGTGCGCCGGGCACAGCACGCCGTCCTCGAAGGTGAGGGGGAAGAGGACGTCGACGATCGACTTCAGCTCGCGGTGCTCGATCCCCTGCTCTACGCAGAAGGCATGCAGCCGGCAGCCCCTTCCGCGGCGGTTCAGGAAGACGCAGGTGCCATCGACGACGCGTGTACGCCACGTCTCCCCGCCCGGGACGTCATGGTCTCTTTCCACCTCACCGGTGAACCATCGGTCACGCGGGACGCCGAGGTAGGCCTCCAGCGCATCGGCGTGGGCGAGGATGCGATCCACGTGATAGCGGTCGACATCCACCCCGAACTGGCAGCACCAGTCGTGGCAGAAGTCGCACTCGAGGCAATGGGTGAAATAGCGGCGCCGGAAGATCGCGGGATCGACGGAGCGCAGCACGGGAGCGCCGTAGCGGGCGGTAAAGGCGCGCGGCAGTGCTATGAGCGTTGCGGACATCAGAGCGACAGGGCGTAGTGGCGGAACTCGAGGTCCCTTTCGTACCCGAGCGATTCATACAGCGCCTGAGCCGCGGTGTTCGTGTGGGCTGTGTCCAGCTCGATCGCGATTGCCCCCTGCGACTGCGCGAATACATGGGCGGCTTCCATCAGCTTGCGGCCCGTCCCGTCGCGGCGCCGCCCTGGAGTGACGAAAAGATCCGACAGGATCCAGATGGGGCGGCAGCGGAGCGACGAGAAGAGCGGGTAGAGCTGGGTAAACCCGCAGGGGGTCGCCCCGTCCGTGGCGAGGAAGACGACCGATTCCCCGCGGGCGAGGCGGTCGGCCAGAAACCCGCGGGCGAGCGGCAGGTCGGACGCCCGGCCATAGAAGCCGCGGTAGGCATCGAACAGCGGTGCGATCAGGTCGACCTCCGATAGACCCGCACGGCGAATCTCGATCATGGGGCGAATGTAGCGTGCTGGAACGGTGCGCGTCACGCGCGCTCGGCTGGACAGCCCGCGGCCACGACGGTTAGCCTCATCCTCAACTCGAGAACGCTGGAGGGAGCAGTATGCGTCGAATGAATCATGTGGCCGCAGGTCTCGTCACCGCGGCCGTCATCGCCACATTCGTGGCCTGCGGCAGCGACAACGGAACCGGTGGCAGCGCCACGATCGACCTGACCGGGAACTATACCCTCGTGCAACTCCTCCTCGCGGGAATTCTGCCGGCCCCGGGCAGCACCGGCACGCTGACGGCGACGACCGATTCGGTGCACGCCAACATCCACATCGTCAGCCCCGATACGTCGATCGTTCACGACACGACGCTCGCCTTGGCGGGGTCGTACCTCGCGAAGCAAGCCGGGGGGAAAGACTCGATATACGTCGTCCTGAGCGGCGCACTGGTGACGATACCCGGTTCATTCACCATCTCCGGGGCGGCGAAGGACACGCTGTCGCTCACCCTCCTGACGCCCGCAGGCTCGTTCACAGCCGTCTGGCACAAGACGTGACCACCGCGCGATCCTCGCGCTGAGATTGGTGCGGCGCGGCGCGCTCGGGCTTGCGGTTCCGCCTCAGGCGTCGTCCTCGCCGCGGCGCACCCCTCCCATGTAGCCTTCTGCCAGCACCGCATCGAGCGTCGTCACGAGGTGGTCGGCGTCGTCGCTCGTGAAGACGAGCGGCGGCTTGATCTTCAGCACGTTGTGCAGCGGGCCGTCGGTGCTCACCAGCACGCCCTTCTCGCGCATCCGGCTGGCGACGTAGCCGGCCTCCTCGGCCGCTGGCTCGAGCGTCGTCCGGTCGCGCACCAGCTCGACGCCGAGAAACATGCCGAGGCCGCGTACGTCGCCGATCAGCGGGTGGCGCGCGCCGAGGTCCCGCAGGCCGACGAGGATCTCGCGTCCCACTTTCTGCGCGTGACTTTGCAATCCTTCGTCGGCGATGACGTCCAGCACTGCGAGTCCGATGGCGCACGAGACGGGGTTGCCGCCATACGTGCTGAAGTATTCCATCCCGTTCGCGAACGCCGCGGCGATCTCGGGGGTCGTGATCACCGCCCCGATCGGATGGCCGTTCCCCATCGGCTTGCCGAGGGTCACGATGTCGGGGACGACGTCCTGCGTTTCGAACGCCCAGAAGTGGGTTCCGACGCGGCCGAAGCCCGTCTGGACCTCGTCGGCGATGCAGACGCCGCCGGCCCGGCGGACGTAGCCGTAGGCGGCGTTGAGAAAGCCTTCGGGTAACACGATCTGGCCGGCCGAGGAAAGAATCGATTCGCACAGGAACGCCGCCGGTTGGGTGCCGCGCGCCCGGATCCGCCCCACCGCTTCAGCCACGAAGGTGGCGTAGCGCTCCCCCGCCGCCGGCTCGTCCTTGCGATATCGGCCGCGGTAGATGTCCGGCATCGGGACCTTGTGGACCCAGGCTGGAGCCCCCGCCCCGCCCGGTCCGTCGTGCTTGTAGGGGCTTACGTCGACGAGCGCCGACGTATTGCCGTGGTACGCGCCCTCGACGACGATGAAGTCGCGTTTGCCGGTGTAGGCGCGGGCGAGGCGCAGCGCCAGCTCGTTGGCCTCACTCCCCGAGTTGACGAAGTAGCACACGGAGAGGGAGGACGGCAGCGTGGCCCAGAGCCGCTCGGCGTAGCGCACGATCAGCTCGTGCAGATAGCGGGTGTTGGTGTTGAGCACCGCCATCTGCCGCTGGCCGGCGCGCACGACGCGCGGGTGGCTGTGCCCCACGTGCGGGACGTTGTTGACGGCGTCGAGGAAGCGGCGCCCGTCCTGGTCGTACAGATGCTGTCTCCACCCGCGCACGATCTCGAGCGGCCGCCGGTAGGCGATGCTGAGCGACGGTCCCAGGTGGTGCCGCCGCTTCTCCATCAGCTGCGCGAGCGGCTGGGCGGGCGGCGGGAAGCGCGACGGCGGAATACGAACAATCAGGTTGGGATCGGGCGACAGGCTCTTCCACGCCGAGCGCTGGATCGGCCGGGCCACGCCGGGGAAGTCCCCCTGCTGCTCGAGCAGATCGGTCACGATCTGGAAATGGAGATGCGGCGGCCATCCGCCGTTGACGTCCGACTCTCCCACGCGGCCGACGGCGCTGCCCAGGGCGACGGGCTGGCCCGGCCTGAGCCATCCGAGCGAGTCGCGATCGAGATGACCGTACAGCGTGAAGAACGTGATCCGGCCGCCATCCACGGTATGGCGCAAGATGACGGTCGGGCCGTAGTCCTTCGGAGCCGCATTGTCGCGGAACGAATGCACCACCCCGCCGAGCGGTGCGAACACCGGCGTGCCGGGCGGGAGAAAGAGGTCGAGCCCGATGTGCACCGTCCGCCATTCGGGGCCGTCGTTCCCGTCGACCCGGAACGCGTCGCTCGTGTAGACCAATCGCGTCTCGTCGTAGCGTCCCACAGCCATCGTCGCCCCTGCTTCCGTGGCCGCGTCGCTGATCGCGCGGCCGAGGGCCGTGGCGTCCGCAGCCGCGTGCAGGTCACCGAGCAGCAGGCTCGGAACGGAGAGATCCACTACGGCGGCGTTGACACTCCAGTCCGGCGACACGACCGGCCCCAGCTCGTCGGGGTGCGCGGAGAGCCACGCCTCCACGGCGGGCGCGGTCGCGACGCCCGCGAGACCACAGGCATCCCGCAGGACGACACGGCCGAGCCGCGGCGGGAGGGCGAGCAGCCGCTCGAGCGCCGCCCAGGCGGCGGTCTCGCTCACGGTCAGATAGGCGTTGTCGGGTACCGCGGCCCGCTGAATCGCGGCGTTGACGACGCTCACCGCGAGCCGGGTGGTAATGAGGCCGTCGAGCAGATCGCTTTCCGGCTCGGTGATCTGCCGGACGGACTGGTAGCCTGCCACGACGCGCGCTGCCGCGCTGATCGGGTCCGCCTTCCCGAGGGAGGCATACGCGGCGGCGATTGCCAGGTCGCAGATGACCGCGCTTTCCACCAGGTCGCCGAAGTCGATCACCCCGGTGACGCGGCGCGTCCACGGAACCTCCCCGCGCACGAGCACATTGTGGTCGTTGGCGTCGTTATAAATGATGCCGTTGCGCACGCCGCTCAGCGCGGGCGCGATTTCCTCGTCGAACCGGTCGAGCACTCGCTGGACCAGGGCGCGCCGCGCTCGGTCCTCGATCGCATCGAGGTGCTCGCGGATCCACCCGGCGCGAGCGAGGTCCCACTTGAGGGGCCGTCGCGCGGCGGGGTGCTCGAGCCCCTCGAGCCCGACGTCCACCTGGGCGATCACCCGCCCCAGGCTCTCGAGCAGCTCCGGGGTGTGCGGGCGGACGTCGGCGAGCAGCGTTCCGGTGATCCAGGAGAGTAGGCGGACGTAATGCGTTTCCCCGTCGCCGTCCGCTGTCTCGAGGATCTCCGTGCCGTCGGTGGCCGGGAGCACTCGCGGCACGGCCACCCCGGGGGCGCGCTCGGCGAGCCGCTTGAGCGCGAGGTGCTGCAGCTCGAGGATGCCGCGCTCTTCACCGGCGTGCGAGATCTTCAGGACTGCGCGCCGGCCGTCCGCGAAGCGGACGAGGAAATTCTGGTCACGCTCGCTCGGCAACGGGCGCACGTTCCCCGCCCCGCCGAACCGCCGGGACAGGATTTCCTCCGCCTCGGATGGGGATAGCGCGGGCTGCCGGAACGTGATGCTGAGCGTCACACGGTGCAGATCGCGACGGCGCCGCGCAGCGACGTGAGCGGGTCGGCGGTGGGCATGAACTCGTGGGCGACGAAGCCCGCGAACCCGAGGTCGGCGAGCGCACGCGCCACGGCGCGATAGTTCAGCTCCTGGCTCTCGTCGATCTCATGCCGTCCCGGGACGCCGCCGGTGTGGATGTGGCCGATGTGAGCGATCGAGTCGCGCAGCGTGTGGATGATGTCGCCTTCCATGATCTGCATGTGGTAGATGTCGTACAGCAGCTTCACGCGCGGCGACCCGACACCGTCGATCACGCGGACACCGAACGCCGTGTGGTCGCCCTGGTAATCCTGGTGGTCGACCTTGCTGTTCAGCAGCTCGACGCACACTGTCACGCCGTGCGATTCCGCCACGGGCGCCACCTGGCGCAACCCCTCGATGCAGGCGG
>Ga0310811_10002298_pt1 | contig 23853 bp, 22 predicted proteins | sample YCmetagenome_FD_207642 | JGI IMG/M metagenome (GOLD analysis project Ga0310811, IMG submission 207642) | Soil microbial communities from experimental microcosm in Duke University, North Carolina, United States - YC | ecosystem: Engineered > Artificial ecosystem > Soil microcosm > Unclassified ... | reverse complement strand
GGAGCACCCGATGATGCCCTGGACGGGGTACTTCTCGGTGCGCGACGCCGAGGCCACCGTGGCCAGGATCCCGGAGCTCGGCGGCAAGGTGATCTGCCCGGCGATGAACGCAGGCCAGATGGCCCGCTTCGCGCACGGCCTGGACCCGGGCGGCGCGCACTTCGGCCTCTGGCAGGCGCTCTCGTTCCACGGCTTCGAGATCTACGGCGAGCCGGGCTGCCTGTACTGGCTCGAACTGGTGACGACCGAGGGCAAGGCCTCGGCCGAGTTCTACGGCGCGCTGTTCGACGCCGAGGTGCAGGCGATGGAGCAGATGCCGGACTCGTACTGGACGCTGCACGTGGACGGCGAGCCGCGCGCCGGGATCTTCCGGGCGGACGAGGTGGAGACCCCGCACTGGCGGCCGTACTTCCAGGTCGCCGACGTGGACATCGCGGTCGCCGCGGCGCTGGCGGGCGGCGCGCACCTGACCGACCCGGTGGCGGACACGCCGTTCGGCCGGATGGCCGGACTGACTGACCCGAACGGGGTCGAGTTCAAGCTGGCGGTGCCGCCGACCGGCATGTGAGGCGCACCGCCGGAACGTGAACGTACGCGGGAGCGAACCTCCACCGGAGTCCGCATGACGAGACGCCGGGGAGCCTGAGCGACAGGGCGCGCGAACCTCCGCGGTATCAGGTCCACGGGAGTCTGAGCGGCAGGGCTCGCGGGAGTCCGCGAGCGTGGCGCGACGGGCCGGGTCGGGCCGCCGAGGTTCCCATCGGCGGGCGTGACCGGTTGCACCGGCCCGTCGCACAGCTTCCCCCCGCTGAACTCCACCGTGCGGGGTCTCCCGGCCCCGGGCAGGTGCGAGCGCGACCGGCTCCCCTCCGTCGCCGCCCGAGCCACCGGACCAGCATGCCCGGCGACCGGCCGCCATGGGAGGCCTGCGCCGTGGCGGGAACCTGCCGTGGCGCAACTGCGCCACCGACCGAGGGCTTCCTCTCACGTTCGGAGAACACTTCCCGACACGGTGATCGAAACCTGGCGACGTACGCCGCGGTGTGGGTAGTCTGACCTGCCGTCAGTTGCGAGCACTGCCGCGGAAGGGCGGGCATGGACGCGCAGGAAACGACGACAGACGTGCAGGTAGCAGCGGCGGGCGCCGCGGGAGACGGCGCCGCGGCACCGCTGGATCCGGCACGGCCGCCGATCACGCCGATCCCGCGGGGTGGGGAGATCTCGCCGGACGCCCTCGCTCCGGCGAACGCCGCGGCCGCGCGGGACGTGCCGAAGCGGCCGACGCTGCACGGGGAGTTCACGCGGGTGGTGCGCACGCGGCCGGACTGGCTTTACGGGCTGCTGTGCAGTTGGGGCTTCGGGTACGGCTTCCTGGCGTACATCGTGCTGTTCACCCATCCGGACCTGACGCACGATCCGATGCCGACGGTCGTGCTCGTCGTGCTGAGCGCGATCGCGGACGGGTCGCTGACCAACCAGCTGGCCGCCGAGCCGGTGTGGGCGGCGGATCTGCTGCGGTCCGGCGAGGATCCGGCACGGATCCTGCGGGTGCGCAATCTGATGCTGTTCATCTGCGAGCTCTTCTTCGTGTGCACGGTCATCGCGATCGTCGCGCGGCTCGGGCACTCGGACGCCTGGGTGCCGCGCGCGCTGCCGGAGCTCGCCGTGCTCCCGCTGGCGCCGATCGCGATCGGCAACATCACCTCGGTCCTGGTGCCTACGCCGTTCATGCGGCTCAACTGCCGCTTCCAGGCTCCGGGCACGTGGGTGCGCTGGTCGATCTACGTGACGATCCCCTTCGTGCTCAGCTCCCTGTCGCTCGCCCTCTACTTGCTTCCCTCGAAGCTGGAGGCGCTCTACGAACCGAAGGTGCTGCGCACCGTCGGTTCTCTCAAGCACATCACGGTCACACTCGCCTCGGCCACGCACGTGTACGTCGCGATCTGGCTCGTGCTGATCCCGCTCTGGCAGCTCGGCGTCTGGCTGGTGTCGCTGCGGCTCGCGGACAGCATGGCGAGGATGCGGCGGCACGGCCTGGCCCGGCTGATGGACCGGCACACGGAGCTCGCCGACTCGCTGCCGAAGCTCTCGCTCTATCAGTCGACACGGCAGCTGCCGGCCCGGGTCCGGGAGATCCCCACCGACGTGCGCGCCGAGCTCAAGCTCATCGGCTCGGAGCTGCTGGAGGCCTCGACCACGCTCTCCCGCCTCTGACGCGCCTCCGAGCGCGGCCCGCCGGCCACGCGTGCCGCCTGCGCCCCCTCACCACCCGGCCCGCCTCGCCACGGCGCGCCACCGGACGGCGCAGTATCGACCGGTGCATGTGCTGACAGCGAGGTGCGGGCTGTGGCAGGGTGGCAGGCGGTACATTCTCCGGCGCGCCGAGGCGGCGGGGCACGACGTGGGGAAAGAGTACGTGAACAAGGGCGCCATGGGGCAAAGCGGACGAATACGCGTGCCCCGGCCCGTGCTCGCCGTCGTCGCCGTGCTGTTGCTGGCGCTCGGCGCGTCTGCGCTGGCGTCGGCGAAGGGCGCGGCCACGCACGGCTCCGGGCCGCTGGCCGACCAGTGGTGGCTGTTCGCCGCCGCGGCGGTGGGCGTCGGGATCGTGTCGATCGTCAAGCTGCGCGAGCGCATCTCGGCGACGGAGCCCGGCTCCTCGGCGCAGGCCCGGCTCAACCGCGGCGTGCTCGCGGTCCTCGCGGTGCTGACGGCGGCCGTGCCGGTCACGCTGTACCTGATGCGGCCGCAGGCCTCGGGCGTCCAGGACTCGTGCGGGTCGCAGTGCATCCAGATCCTGACGACCGGCACGCCGTCGGCGACGCCCCGGCAGCAGAAGCCGACGACGAACGCGAACACGCACCACACCGCCTTCAAACTGCCGCTGAGCCTGATCCTGGCGATCCTCGGCGTCATTCTGCTGCTCATGGCCGCCGCGGCCGTAGCGCTGCTGATCCTCAGACTGCGCGAGCTCGGCAAGGACCAGCCGGGCATCACCGGCGCGCCGCCGCCCGCCCTCGCCGAGGAGGCGGAGGACGAGTCGGCGCTCGGCGCCGCGCTGCTGGCCGGGCGCGACGCGCTGGAGGGTGAGGCGCGAGCGGCGATCATCGCGTGTTACGCGGCGATGGAGGACTCGCTGGCCGAGGCCGGCGTCCCGCGTCTGGAATCCGACAGCCCGGCCGACCTGCTGCACCGCGCCACGGAGAGCGGCCTGGTCGGCGGCCCCGCCCCCCTGGTCCTGGCCCGGCTGTTCCGCGAGGCCCGCTTCTCCACGCACCCGATGAACGCCGCGCAGCTCGACCAGGCGCGCCACGCGCTGGACGCGATCACCGCGCAGCTCACGGCGAACGCGGGGGCCGGCTGATGGTCTTCGAGCGTCCGCCGGTCCCCCGCCCCCGGGTGCTGCTCTCGATGCTCGGCGCCGGCGCGCTCGCCATCGAGGTCGTGCTCGTGCTGGTCGGCGGCTGGCTCGCGGCCGGGGCCGGCCTGATCCTGCTGACGGTACTCGGGGTCGGGCTCGCCGCGTACGTGGGCGGCGCCGAGGTGATGGACGGCCGGTACCGCCGTGCGCTGCGGATGGTCCGGCAGCGCAATCTGAGCATGCTCGGCTGGACCTCGCTGGTCGCCGCGGCCCGCTCGTCCACCGGCAACTTCCAGCACGCCGTCAAGCCCGAGCTGGAACGCCTCTACGCTGTACGCCTGGCCGAGAAGTACGGCATCAGCCTGCACGCCGAGCCCGAGCGGGCCGCCGAGCTGATCGGGCCGGACCTGTGGCCGTGGATCGATCCGCGCCGGGCGCCGAACCCGCCGCCGGCGAAGGGGCCGCAGCAGGCGCTGGACCGGCGCAGCGCGGCGCCGGCCCCACCGCCCACCGACGCCGTCCTGAGCGCCCTGGTGGACCGGCTGGAACAGCTCTGAGACTTCCGTACGACCTTTGACGACCTGTACTGAGACACCGGTACCCGAGGAATCGAGCCGAGATGACCGACGAACTGACGCCCCAGCAGGCGGGACAGCGCGCCAGGACCGTGCTCGACGAGGTGGAGCGCGCCGTGGTCGGCAAACGCCACGCGCTCGAGCTGGTGATGATGGGTGTGCTCGCCGGCGGCCACGTGCTCATCGAAGACCTGCCCGGCCTCGGCAAGACCCTGCTGGCCCGGTCCTTCGCCACATCGCTCGGCCTCGACTTCACCCGCATCCAGTTCACCCCCGACCTGCTGCCCTCGGACGTGACCGGCGCGCCGTTCTACGACCAGCGCTCCACCGAGATGGTCTTCCGGGCCGGCCCCGTCTTCACGCAGCTGCTGCTCGCGGACGAGATCAACCGGACGCCGCCGAAGACCCAGGCGGCGCTGCTGGAGGCGATGGCCGAGAGCCAGGTCACCGTGGACGGCGTGACCCGGCCGCTGCCGCAGCCGTTCATGGTGATCGCGACCGAGAACCCGATCGAGTACGAGGGCACGTATTCGCTGCCCGAGGCGCAGCTCGACCGCTTCCTGCTGCGCACGCGGATGGGCTACCTGCCCGCCGAGGACGAGGCCGCGATGCTCAAGCGGCGGCTCGAGCGGGCCGTGCCGGAAGCGGTGCTCGAGGCGAAGACGGACGCCTCCGAGGTGCTCGCGATGCGGGCCAGCCTGGAGAAGGTCGAGGTGGACGAGGACCTGCTCAGCTACGTCATCGCCCTGATCACCGCGACCCGCGGGCACGCTCAGGTGCAGGTCGGGGCCTCGCCGCGCGGCGGTCTCGCGCTGGTCCAGCTCGCCCGCGCGCACGCCGTGCTGCACGACCGGGACTACGTGGTGCCCGAGGACGTGAAGGCGGTCGCGGTGCCCGCGCTCGCGCACCGGATCACGCTGCGGCCTGAGCTGTGGGTGCGCCGGATCAGCTCGGACGACATCGTCGCCGGGCTGGTGCGGTCCGTGCCGGCGCCGCGCACCACGCCCAGGGACGCGGCGCAGGACGCGGCCGGCGCATGAAGCCGAGCCTGCTGCGGGCGCTCGGCAGCGCGGAGACGCCGGTCGAGCCGCTGGAGCCGCCGTCGGCCCGGCCGACGGGCTGGCGGCTGTCCGAGCGCGCGCACCGGCTGGCCCTGGTGGCCGCCTGCGCGCTGATCGGCGCGCTGGTCAGCGGGCACGCCTGGGCCTTCGCGCTCGCCGCGGGGCCGGTCGTCTGGCTGCTGCTGGCCGCGACGCCCGGTTCGCGGCCGGAGCAGGTCGAGGGACGCACAAGCGTCCCGGTACGGCGCTGTTTCGAGGGCGAGCCGATGCGGGCCCGGATCGAGCTGTCCTACGTCGGCGCCGCCGGCGGCCTCGACCCGGCCGTCTACCCGGGACCGGGCGTCGAACTGCTCGACCTCGCGCAGAACGGCGCGGTGCTCGACCTCGAATTCACCGCGCGGCGCTGGGGCCGCTGGAGCCTGGGCACCGTGGACGTGGACGTCTACGACCGCGGCGGTCTGGCGCGCCAGACCGTGCGCGTCGAGCTGGGCGAATGCGAGATCTTCCCGCTGCCCGACGACAGTTCCCTGACGCCGATCCCGACGCGGCTGCCGAACCGGCTCGGCGAGCACACCTCGCGGCAGCACGGCCAGGGCCTGGAGTTCGTCGGCGTGCGTCCGTACCGCTGGGGCGACCGGCAGCGCCGGATCCACTGGGCTGCGACGACCCGCCGCGGATCGGTCCAGATCAGCGAGTTCGCGGCGGAGCAGGCGACCGACGCGGTCGTGCTGCTGGACGCGTTCGGCGACGTGGTCGGCGCGCACGGCGGCAGCACGCTGGACGACTCGGTCCGGGTGGCCGCCGGCATCGCCCGCGCGTATCTGCGCAGCCACGACCGGGTCGGCATCGTCTCGCTCGGCGGCCGGCTGCGCTGGCTCTCGCCGGGGACCGGCGGCCAGCACCTGCTGCGGATCGTCGAGTCGGTGCTCGAGGTGCGCCGCGACCTCGGCTACCAGACCCCCGACCTGGACCGGGTGCCGCCGCCCGCGCTGCCGAACGGCGCCCTGGTCTACGCCGTGACTCCGCTGGCGGACGACCGGTTCGTGGACGCGCTGCAGGACCTCGCGCTGCGCGGGAACCCGGCCGTGGTCGTGGAGATCCCGGTCGGCGAGCCGCCGCTCGACCCCGACGACCCCGGCGCGCCGCTCGCGCTGCGGCTGTGGCGGCTCGACGGCGACGCGCTGCGTTTCAGCCTGACCGAGCGCGGCCTGCCGGTGGTGACGTGGGAGGGCGAGCACTCACTCGACCTCGCGCTCGCCCCGCTGCTGCGCCGGCCCGTGCACGGGAGGACCCGATGAAGAAGACCGAGCCGCCGAAGATCGAATCACTGCCGACGCGCGTCCTCGGCGCGGCGCTGCTCGTCGGCGCCCTCGATCCGGCGGGCTGGCCGGACTACCTCAGCCCGCAGTGGTTCTCCGGCGGCCTGGCGCTTCTCGTCGGCTTCTGGGCCGGGTCACCAGTCGTCGACCGGCCCGAGGCGCGGTCGCACCGGCTCTGGCACCAGGTCCAGCGCTATCGCAACACCCTGCTCGCCGCGGCGGCCGCGCTGCTCGCAGCGTTCCAGAGCCCGCCGGTGTGGCTGATGGTCGTCGAGCTCGCGCTGCTGCCGACCTACCTCGTCCTCGCCGACGCGGGTACCGCGCCCGGGCGCCCCGCGGGCCAGCAGCTGAATCACGCCGTATACGCGTACGCCGGGTCAGCCCTCGTGCTGCTCGCGGCCCTGGCGCCGGTCAGCGGCGGCGGCTGGGGCCGGATCGTGGCCGGCGCGGCCGTGCTCGGCACGCTCGGGCTGCTGTTCGCGGCGGTCGGCGTGCGGTACGCGGCGGGCTACCGGACACGCGCGGCGAGCGGCCCGAACCAGGCCGACCGACGGCACTGAGGTAGCGCCCGTCGATCTTGCGCCTTCTGAGGTAGCCGGGGCGCCGTCTAAGGTAGCCGGCGCCCCTGGGCAGGCCGGGGGAATCGGGAGATCGTCCGATCCGCCGGGCCTACCTGGGGCGGGAATCTTGAGTCACCGGGGAGATCCCCCGGAGAACGACTCGAGGAGATCCCGATGATGATCCACCAGACCGGATACAGCTTCGGCTACGCGCTCGCCGCTCAGCGGCAGGTGGAGCTCGAGGCCGCCGCCCGGCGCAACTCCGTGGCGCGCGCGCTCAGGCGCGCCGGTCGCGAGGCCCGGCGCCGGGACGGATCCGACGGGGCACGCGCCGGGATCCCGCGGCAGCGCGGCGCGGCGAAGTGCGCCGCGGACATCGGATGAGCCAGGTGGACGCGGGCCAGGACCGGATGACCCCGCTCCGATTGTCGGCGCGCCGTGGCAGACTCGCAGGTGTGGCGAGGTCAGTGAGTAGGGAGTTCATCGGCCGGAAGAGCGAACTGGCCAAGCTGCGGGCCGCCCTCGAGCGGTCCGCGGCCGGGTCCCCGCAGACGGTGCTGCTCGGCGGCGAGGCCGGGGTCGGCAAGTCCCGGCTGGTCGAGGAGTTCGCTCGGCGCAGCGGGGTGCTGCTGGCGACCGGATCCTGCATCGAGGTCGGCGGCGACGGCGTGCCCTACGCCGCGTTCACCGGCGCGCTGCGCTCGCTGGACGACGCGGACCTGATCGCCTGCGAGGGCTGGGAGCGCGACGAGCTCGCCCGCCTGCTGCCGGAGTTCGGCGCCGCGCCGCCGGCCCGGATCGACGACCAGTTCGCCCGCTCCCGGCTGTTCGAGGCGGTGCGCGCGGTGCTGGTCTGCGCGGCCGCCGAGAAGCCGCTGATCCTGCTGCTCGACGACCTGCACTGGGCCGACCGGGCGACCCGCGACCTGTTCGGCTATCTGGCCCGGGTGCTGCGCGGCGACCGCGTGCTGCTGATCGGCACCTTCCGCGACGACGAGCTGCACCGCGGCCATCCGCTGCGCCCGCTGATCGCCGAGCTCTCCCGGGTGCGCGACGTGGAGCGGATCGACCTGCGCCGGTTCAACCGCCGGGAGAGCGCGCTGCACCTCGCGGCGCTGCTGAGCTCGCCGGTCACCGAGGAGATGCTGGAGGACGTCTACTGCCGCGCCGAGGGCAACGCGTTCTTCACCGAGGAGCTGGCCTGCAGCGTGGAGTGCGGGGACGCGGACGAGCTGTCCTGGACGCTGCACGACCTGTTCCTGACCCGGGTGGAACGGCTGCCCGAGCCGACGACGGCGCTGCTCCGGCTGATCTGCTGCGCCTATCAGCCCACGCATACGGCGCTGATCGCGCGGCTGGCCGGGTTGGACGAGTCCGAGCTCGCCGACCGGCTGCGCCCGGCGTTCGACGCGCACATCCTGACCGGCGACTGCACCGAGGACGCGTTCCGCTTCCGGCACGCCCTGATGCGTGCCGTGCTGCGCGAGGATCTGCTGCCCGGCGAGCGCGCGCGGATCTGCCGGCGGCTCGGCGAGATCCTGGAGGAGTCGCCGGAGCTGGTCGGCGACGACGCCCGCGAGGTGCAGTCGGCGCACTACTGGTACCGGGCGAACCAGCCGGACAAGGCGCTGAAGGCGTCGCTGCGTGCCGCGAAGGCCGCCAACGCGCGCTTCGCGTTCTCCGACGAGCTCGCGATGCTCGAGCGTGCTCTCGAGCTGTGGTCGGCGGTGCCGCGCGACGAGCGGGACCCGGCCGACGAGGTCTACTGGATGTACCGCGCGTCGCTGGCGGCCGGCCGCGCCGGCACCCCGGAGCGCGGCCTGTCCTTCGCCGAGGCCGGTCTCGCCGCGATCGACGAGCAGGCCAGGCCGACGCTCGCCGCGCACCTCTACGACCAGCGCGCGATGCACCGGGCGCACCTCGGCCGGATCGACTTCGAGGACTGGTATCGCGCCGTCGACCTGCTGCCCGCCGACCGCTACCCGGCCAAGCGCGCCTTCGTGCTCGCGCGGCTCGCGTCGAAGCTGTGCATCTACGGCCGGGTGCACGAGGCCCTGCGGGTGGCCACCGAGGCGCGCGATCTGAGCCTGAAGTACGCGGACCGGGAGGACCGGGTGCTCGCCCTGTCGGCGTATGCGACGGCGGTGTTCCACTCGGGCGAATGGGAGCGGGGCCTCGAGCTTCAGCACACCGCCCGGGACGAGGCGTCGGCGATGGGCCGGACGCCGACGCTGCTCTCGCGCACTGAGATCTTCATCTCCGACGAGCTTTACAAGGTCGGTCTCTACGCGGAGGCGGCGGGCATCGCCGGGGACGCGCTGAGCACCGTCTCGGCATCGAACCGCGCTCAGCGCGGCATGCTGCGCAACAACGTCGCCGAGCCGCTGATCGAGCTCGGCCGCTGGCAGGAGGCCACCGAGCAGATCGACGCGGACCTGAATCACAGCCTGCCGGGCATCCAGGATCCGAGCCTGCTCAGGATGCGTGCGCTGCTGCAGATCGCGCGCGGCGAGCTGGATGCCGCAGAGCTTTCGCTGCGAAGCGTCGTCCAGCGCCGGCACGCGCAGGGCGCCGACGAGGAGCTGCAGTACCGGATCCCGGATCACGCCGCGCTGCTCCAGCTCGCAGCCGCGCGCGGCCGCATCGACGAGGCGCGCGCGGCGGTGCGTGCCGTGCTGGGTGACGGGGTCGGCGAGGGCTACGAGTGGTGGGCGTGGCAGCTGCTGTACGTGGCCGCGGTCGCCGAGGCCGAGCTCGGCGGCGAAGGACCGGACTCGACGATCGGCCTGCTGCGCGGCGCGGCGGAGAGGATGCCGCGGCGGGCGCCGATCCACGAGCTGTACGCGGCGCTGGTCGAGGCGGAGCTGGACCGCCGCTCCGCGGATTGGGCCGCGCTGGCCGGGCGGGCCGACGGGATCGGCGCGCCGATGCTTCTCAGAGCTCGGCTGAGGCTACGTCAGGCCGCGGCCACTGCCGGAACGCCGGGGCGGCGCCAGGAGGCCGCGGAGGCGGCGCGGGAGGCGCGGGCGACGGCCGTGCGGCTCGGAGCGGCGGGGCTGTTGGCCGAGATCGACGAGCTGGCCCGCAGCGCGCGGCTGATGAGCGTCGTGCCCGCCGAGGAGGGCGAGAAGGTCGTCGCGGCGCCGCAGCTGACGGTCCGTGAGACGGACGTGCTGCGGTTGGTGACGGAAGGCCTGTCGAACGGCCAGATCGGCGCGAGGCTCTACATCACGACGAAGACCGTCTCCGTGCACGTCTCGAACATCCTCGCCAAGCTCGGCGTCTCGTCCCGCACCGAGGCGGCCGCGGTCGCACATCGGGACCACCTGCTCGACGACGTGGCCTGAGGCGGCGCGGTCGAGCCGATGGTCCCGGGGATGGAATCCGAGGTGCCGTTAGGGCTTGCGTCCCACGGCGCCGGCGATGCAGCGCTGAGCCGAGGTCAGCGACTTGAGCTGCGGCCCGTCCGGCCACCAGTCCGCGCAGCGCACCAGGCCGGGCTCGACCAGCTCGAGGCCGTCGAACAGTTCGAGCAGCTCGGCGTGCGTGCGGAAGGTGCCAGAGCCCATCGGGCTGTGCAGGAAGGCCTCCTCCGCGTCGCGCGCGGTGGTGCTGTACTCGTTCTGCGGGTCGAGGAAGTGCGAGAGCCCGACGTAGGAGCCGGAGGGCAGCGCGTCGATGAATTCGCGCATCATCGCCTTCGGCTCCTCACGCGGGCCGTTGTAGTGGTGCAGGGTGCCCATCTGGAACAGCGCGAGCGGCCGGCCGAAGTCGATGAAGCTGCGGATCTCCTCGTTCTCCAGGATCGACTTCGCGTCGAAGATGTCCGCGTTGACGAAGCGGCAGTTCTCGTTCTCCTCCAGCAGCGCTCGGCCGTGGGCCAGCACCACCGGGTCGTTGTCCACGTAGTTGACCCGCGCCTCGGGACGCAGCCGCTGCACCACCTGGTGGACGTTCTCCGCGGTCGGCAGGCCGGATCCGAGGTCGAGGAACTGGTCGATGTCGGTCTGGGTGGCCAGGAAGCGGCACACCCGGATCAGGAAGCCCCGGTTCTCGAAGGCGAGCTCCTGGGCCGATGGCATGTGCTCCTGGACCTGCTTGAGCACGTTGCGGTCGATCTCGTAGTTGTCCTTGCCGTTGAGGAAGGCGTCGTAGACCCGCGCGATACTCGCCCTCGTGGGGTCCACCCCAACCGGCGGCCGCTTGTCCGTCACCGGGGGGGCGGGGGTTTCCGTCATCGTAGCGATCTCCTTAACCGACTGTGTTTTCCACGACTCGGCACTGGCGTTCGGGCGTGAGGTAACTTAGCGTAGAACCCTGTACCACGTTCGCAATTGCACGAATCCTGATCCACAGCGAGGAAGGACCGAGGATGACGGCCGCTGAGAACACCGCCGGACGCGCCGGACCCTCGGTCCGCAGGCTGATCCTGGGCAGCCAGCTGCGCCGGCTGCGCGAGAAGGCGGGCATCAGCTGCGCCGAGGCCGGATACAGCATCCGCGGCTCCGCCTCGAAGATCAGCCGGCTGGAGACCGGCCGGATCAGCTTCAAGGAGCGCGACGTCGAGGACCTGCTCACGCTCTACGGGCTCAACGACCCGGAGGAGCGCCAGCAGCTGATCTCACTGGTCGCGCAGTCCCGGCAGACCGGCTGGTGGCACCGCTACAACGAGCGGATGCCGAAGTGGTTCGAGGACTTCGTGGGCCTCGAGGAGGCCGCGGCCCGGATCCAGAGCTGGGAACTGCAGTTCATCCCCGGCCTGCTGCAGACGCCGGACTACGCGCGCGCCGTGATCGCGCACGGCCAGCCGCGGGCGGCCCAGGAGACCATCGACAGCCAGGTCGACCTGCGGATGCGCCGCCAGCGGATCCTGAACGGCACCAACCCGCCGCGGCTGTGGATGGTCGTCGACGAGTCGGTGCTGCACCGCACGCTCGGCAGCCCGGCGATGCTCAAGAAGCAGATCGAGCACCTGCTCGAGGCGGTCCAGCACTCGCACATCTCGCTGCAGATCGTGCCGTTCTCGCGCAGCGGCTACGTGGCCGAGGGCGCGTTCTCGGTGCTCCGCTTCGCCGAGCCGGAGCTTCCGGACATCGCCTACATCGAACATCTGACCGGCGCACTCTATCTGGAGCGCCCGGACGAGATCGAGGTCTACGGACGCGCCTTCGACCGTCTCGTCGTGGACGCCGAGACGCCTCGTGGGAGCCGTCAGCTCCTTGAGAAGCTTCGGCTGGAACTATAGCGCAGAACAGATTTGCGCATCACTGGGACGTGTGATTTCCCAACGTGCCCCTTCGCTGAGCCGCGTACGCGTGCTACGTTCTGCACGAAGCACATGCAATTGCAGAACTACGGTGCACGGGATTCATCGAAAGGCTGCGCACATGAGCAAGAACACGAAGATCACCGGCTGGCGCAAGAGCTCCTACAGCGGCTCCCAGGGCAACTGTGTCGAGTTCGCGCCGTTCGGCGAGGAGCTCGTCGCGGCGCGCAACTCGCGCGACCCCGAGGGCGCCGTCCTCTTCTTCGACCGCGCCGAGCTGGGCGCGTTCCTCACCGGTGTCAAGAACGGCGAACTCGACAACCTCGGCTAGGACCTGCGGGCTCCCCCATCCCCGCGATGGGTTCCGCGGGAAGGGGCCGTGCTCTCCGCATCACCCGACGACGCGGAGGGCACGGCCCTTTCCCATGTTCGCACGCGAAGGCCGTCAGGACACGTCCCTACGCGTCAGTATTCGAAATCAGCGGGTTCAGTTCGGCTGAGCGCGGTCAGTGCGCGCACGCCCAGGACGAGTCCGAGGTGGCCTTCTCCGCGAGCGCGCGCAGCTCGCGCACCGCGCGGTCCCGGTCCTCGGCCGCGTACACGGCCGAACCGGCCACGAACACGTCGGCGCCCGCGTCCGCGCAGCGCTCGATCGTCTCGGCGGAGACGCCGCCGTCCATCTGCAGCCAGATCTGGCCGCCGTGCCGGGCGATCGCGTCGCGGGTGCGCCGCACCTTCGGCAGCACCGTCTCCAGGAACTTCTGGCCGCCGAAGCCCGGCTCCACCGACATGATCAGCACCATGTCGAGCTCCGGCAGCAGGTCCTCGTAGGGCTCGATCGGGGTCGCGGGCTTGAGCGCCATCCCGGCCCGCGCGCCGGCCGCGCGCAGATTCCTGGCCAGCCGGATCGGCGCGGCGGCCGCCTCCACGTGGAAGGTCACGGAACGCGCGCCCGCCTCGGCGTACGCGGGGGCCCAGCGGTCCGGGTCCTGGATCATCAGATGGCAGTCGAGCGGCAGGTCGGAGACCTTGAGCAGCGACTCGACGATCGGCAGGCCGAGGGTCAGGTTGGGCACGAAGTGGTTGTCCATCACGTCCACGTGCACCCAGTCGGCCGCCGGGGAGATGGCGGCCACCTCGTCCGCGAGGCGGGCGAAGTCGCTGTTGAGGATCGAGGGCGAGATCTGTACGGCCATGGACCCCATTCTGCCCTACCGCGCGACGGTCACCTGCGCCGGAGCAGCGCGATGTACATCGCATCGGTGCCGTGCAGGTGCGGCCACAGCTGTACGTCGGGACCGTCGCCCAGCTCGGGGACGCCCGGCAGGTAGGGGCGCGCGTCGAGCTGCTCCACGTCGTCCCGGCCGCGCAGCACGTCCCCGACCACGACGCGCGTCTCGGCGAGATGCGGCGAGCAGGTGACGTAGCCGACGAGGCCGCCGGGCCGGGCCGAGTCCAGGGCGCCGGCGAGCAGCTTCTTCTGCGTCTCGGCGAGCAGGGCCACATCCGTGGCCGCGCGGCGCCAGCGCGCCTCGGGCCGGCGGCGCAGCGCGCCCAGCCCCGTGCACGGCACGTCCGCGATCACCCGGTCGAACACCCCGGCCCGCCACGGCGGCTGCGTGCCGTCGGCCGTGATCACCTTGTGCAGGCCCGGAATCGGCTGCAGGGCACGCTTGACCAGCCGGGCGCGGTGCGGCGCGAGCTCGGCGGCGACGAGCCGTCCACCGCGCTCGGCGACGGTCGCGGCCAGCAGCGCCGCCTTGCCGCCCGGGCCCGCGCACAGGTCCAGCCAGAGATCGTCATCGCCGTCCAGCGGCGCGTCGGCCACGGCCAGCGCGACGAGCTGGCTGCCCTCGTCCTGCACGCCTGCGCGGCCGCGCCGCACCAGCTCGAGCCGGCCGGGATCGCCGTGCGGCAGATAGGCGGCGGTCGGCGCGAACCGGCCGGGCTCCGCGCCGTCGTCCAGCAGGTCCTCGACACTCGCCAGCCCCGGCCGGGCCACCAACGTCACGCCGGGCCGCTCGTTGTCCGCCGCCAGCAGCTCGTCGATCTCGTCGTGCGCGACCTTGCCGCCGCGGTGCGCGGCGAGGCTGTCCCAGAGGGCTGAGACGATCCAGCGCGGGTGCGCGCGGTCGAGCGCGAGGTAGCCCTCGGGGTCGTCCTGCGGATCAGGGGCGATGCGCTCGATCCACTCGCCGAACGAGGACCGGCCGACGCGGCGCAGCACGGCGTTCGACATCCGCGCGGCGCCTTCGTGCAGCACCTCGCGGGCCAGGTCGACGGTCGCGGCGACGGCGGCGTGCGGGGGGATGCGCGTGGCCAGCAACTGGTGCGCGCCGAGCCGCAGCACGTCCAGCAGTTCCGGGTCGAGCTGCGCGAGCGGCCGGTCCACGCACTCGGCCAGGATCGCGTCGTACGTGCCCTGCGCGCGCAGGGTGCCGTACGCGAGCTCGGTCGCCAGCGCCGCGTCGCGCGAGTCCAGCCGGCGCTCGGCGAGCAGGCCGGGCAGCACGAGGTTGGCGTACGCGTCGTTCTGGGAGACCGCGCGAAGGGTGTCGTACGCGGTCCGCCGCGCCGGGTCTTTGGTTGCAGGCATCAGATGATCTTATTCGAACCGGGCGGCTTCGTCGGTCAGCCGCAGACCACGCGCCCAGTCGGCGGCGCTCATCCGCTTCTTGCCCTGCGGCTGCACGTCGCCGAGCCGCACCACGTGGCCGGAGCCGGTGCCCACCGTCATCCCGCGCTTGTCCAGGACGATCCGGCCGGGCTCGACCTCCGTGGCGCCCGGCAGCGGGCTGAGCGGGAAGAGCTTCACCCGCTCGCCGCCGAGCGTCGTCCACGCGCCGGGCGCGGGCGTGCACGCGCGCACCTGCCGGTCGATGTGCTGGGCCGGCGTCTTCCAGTCCACGCGCGCGTCCTCGACGGTGATCTTCGGCGCGAGCGTGATGCCGTCGGCCGGCTGCGGCACCGCGTGCAGCTCGCCGTCCTCGATCCCGTCGAGCGTCGCGACCAGCAGCCGCGCCCCGTCGATCGCGAGCCGCTCCAGCAGATCGCCGCTCGTGTCCGTGCGCCGGATCTCCTCGGTCACCGTCCCGTACACCGGACCGGTGTCGAGCCCCTCCTCCAGCAGGAAGGTGCACGCACCGGTGATCTCGTCCCCGGCGAGCAGCGCGTGCTGCACAGGTGCCGCACCGCGCCACGCGGGCAGCAGCGAGAAGTGCAGGTTCACCCATCCGCGCGGCGGAATCGCCAGCGCGGCCGGCGGAATCAGCCCGCCGTACGCGACGACCGGGCACACGTCCGGCGCCAGCTGCGCGAGCCGCTCCAGGAACTCCGGATCCCGCGCACGCCGCGGCGCCAGCACCTCGATCCCGTGCGCCTCGGCGACCTTCCGGACCGGCGAGCGCTCCATCCGCCGCCCGCGCCCCGTGGGCGCGTCCGGCCTGGTCAGCACGGCGACGACCTCGTGCCGCGAGGAGGCGATCAGCGCCTCGAGCGAGGGAACGGCAGGCTGCGGGGTACCCGCGAACAGAATGCGCATCAGCGGGCCCGACCGAACGTCGGGTGCGGCGACTCCTTCACACGCACCGTCTGCCCCGCCCAGTCCGCCTGCCGGATCGCCCGCAGCGCCGCCTTGCGCTGCTCCCGGTCAAGCCGGTCGACGAACAGGATGCCGTCGAGGTGGTCGGTCTCGTGCTGCACGCACCGCGCCAGCATCTCGCTCCCCTCGACCACGATCGGATCCCCGTACTCGTTGAAGCCCTTCGCCACCACCCGCAGCGCCCGCGTGCACGGAAAGCGCAGATCGGGAATCGACAGGCATCCCTCGTCCCCGTCCTGCGTCTCGTCCGACAGGTCCAGCGTCGGGTTCACCAGGTGCCCCAGCACGCCCTCCACGTTGTACGTGAAGACCCGCAGCGACACCCCCAGCTGCGGCGCCGCCAGCCCGGAACCCGGAGCGTCGACCATCGTCTCCGTCAGATCCTTGACAAGAACCCGCAGCTCCTTGTCGAAGTCCACCACGGGCTCGGCCGGGGTGCGCAGCACCGGATCGCCGAAGAGCCTGATCGGTCGGATCGCCACGGTTCGAGCCCCTTAAGCCGTGCTGGACGTTGTTCCGCACAAGTTTACCGGCGCGTCGACCCCCCTCGGGCCGGGTCGGAGGCAGGTGGCACTCGGACCTCCGACCCCCACCACGCGGTCTTCGCCTTCGGCTCGTTTGCCGAACCGGGGTGGCAGCGGTCGGGGTGATCGGACAGGGCACGTGCGAAGGCGGGGTGGTCGAGCACCGACCGCAAGCCGAACGCCCTACGCCAGGTCCACCGGATCGATCCGGATCCAGACCGGGTCGGCGCCGTGCTTCGCGGTGCGGACGCCGAGCGCGGACTTGAGGGTCTTGGCCAGGCGGGCGCCGTCGGTGCGGTCGCAGCGGACGAGGATGCGCTCGGTCTGTTCGCCGGCGCGCTGGACGGGGACGGGGCCGAGGAGTTGGGCGCCGTCGGGGAGCTCGGCGAGATCCAGTATTTCGCGGAGCGCGGGGTACGGGCCGGTGAGTTCGGCGATGCGGGCGCTGGGCGGGTAGCCGAGCTCGGTGCGGTCGGCGAGTTCGCGGCGGGCGAAGGCGGCGGGGTCCCAGCGCAGCAGGGCCTGGGATGCGGGGAGCGTGCCGTCGGCGCAGAGCAGGACCGCTCCCCCGCGCGACGCGGGTCTGACCAGCGCCGCGGCGCCGAGCCAACGGCGGACGGCCTGCTCTGCGGCGCGGAGCGTCGGGAGGTTGAGGATCTCGGGGGCGTCGAGGAGCAGGGCGGCGGCGTAACCGCCGTCGGCCGGCGGCTCCGCACCCGGGGTCGCGAGGACGAGGGCCGGTTCGCCGGGGACGACGTCGATCACGCCGCGCGCGGCGTTGCTTTCGCGCACCAGCGTGCCGGGGAACGCGCGGCCGAGCTCCTCCGCGCTGCGGTGGACACCTGTCGCGCGCGAACGCAGCCTGACGCCGTTACAGTTCCGGCAGCTCCACGGTGTCGCGACACGTCCGCACCAGCCGCACTTCGGATCCTGCTGCGGGCCGGGCTGCGCCAGCGGGCCGTTGCAGTGCGCGCAACGCGCGGTCTCGCGGCACTGCGCGCACGCGAGCCTGGGGCGGTAACCGGAGCGCGGGACCTGGACCAGCACCGGGCCGTGCGCCAGCGCCTCGCGCGCCAGGCGGATGGCCTGCGGTGGCAGGTGACCGGCGACGGCGCCGGGGTTCAGCTCGCGGTCCCGGCCGCGCTCCTCGTTCAGCGCGAAGACGCGCGGGGTGTGGTCGCGCACGACGGCGCGCGGGGCCGCAAGCGGTCGGGCCCAGTGTCGTTGCACGAGGTGTGCCGCCTCGGCCGTGGCCGTGTATCCGGCGATCAGCGCGCCCGCCTTCGCCTGGTGCGCACGCATGAGCAGCACTTCACGCGCGTGCGGGTACGGCGCTAGGCGCGTGGCGTGGCCGGCGTCGGCGTCATCCCAGATCGCGACAAGCCCGAGGTCGCCGATCGGCGCGAACTGCGCGGCCGCGGTGCCGACCACGGCACGGACCTGACCCCGGCTCAGCGCGAGCCAGCGGCGGTAGCGCTCGGCCGCGCCGAGGTCGGCGGTCAACGCGACGTGGCGCCCTTCGCCGAGCGCCTTGGTCAGCGCGAGATCGATCCGCGCCACGTCGCGGCCGGTGGCGGCGATGACCACCGCGCCCCGGCCCCCGGCGAGCGTGGCCTGCACTGCCGCGGCGAGCGCGCCGTAGGCGTCCGAGTTGGGCAGCACGGTCCACACCGCGCGCGGCGCCTCGCCTGACGCGAGTGCATCGAGGAACCCGGCCCCGCCCGGATACGCGGACCACGGCGCCGGATCAGGAGCCTGGATCGGCCCCAGCGGGCGCAGCGACGGCTTCTCGGCCTCGGTCGCGGCGTGCCGAGGCGGGATGACGAGCCGCAGCACGTCGGCCAGCGTGCCGCTGTAAGCGTCGGCGACCTGGCGGGCGAGGGCGAGCAGCTCGGGGCTGAGCACGGGCTCCGGCGAAAGGACCCGTTCGATCGGCACCAGCGAGCCGTTGAAGTCGGAACTCTCGCAGCGTTCGATCAGGAAGCCGTCCACCAGCCGCCCGGCGAACCGCACCCGCACCCGCACACCCGGCTGCGCCGTCTCCGCCAGCTTCGCGGGCACGGCGTAGTCGAAGTAGCGGTCGAGATGCGGCGGCTCGAGATCCACCGCGATCCGTGCGACGGGCCGGTCCTCGGCGGGCTGCACCGGCTTCGGCGGCGCCGACATCCGGGCACGCACCAGCGCCAACTGCTCGTGCACGGCGCCCTTCTCCACGAATCCCCATTAAACAACCGACCGCCGACAGTACGTGGGCTCTCGTGGGCCCGCTGCGCGGCGGGAGCGGCGAGGGCGGCGGCGAGGTTCCGAGACGGTACCGGGGTCGGCGAACTGCGCAGGCGAGGGCCGGGTGCCGGATCCCCCTCAAGGCCTCCGAAGTGAGCTCGCCCGCCGCCGGAAGAAAGCCGGGCGGCGGGCGAGCTCACTTGGCTGCTCAGGCGACGGCGGCCTTCAGGGCATCGACGCGGTCGGTGCGCTCCCAGGTGAACTCCGGCAGCTCGCGGCCGAAGTGGCCGTAGCGCGCGGTCTCCGCGTAGATGGGGCGCTTGAGGTCCAGGTCGCGGATGATCGCCGCGGGGCGCAGGTCGAAGACCTTGCCGACGGCGGCCTGGATCCGGTCCACCGGGACGGTCTCGGTGCCGAAGGTCTCCACGAACAGGCCCACCGGCTCGGCCTTGCCGATCGCGTAGGCGATCTGCACCTCGCAGCGGCGGGCCAGGCCCGCGGCGACGACGTTCTTGGCGACCCAGCGCATCGCGTACGCGGCCGAGCGGTCCACCTTGGACGGGTCCTTGCCGGAGAAGGCGCCGCCGCCGTGGCGGGCCATGCCGCCGTAGGTGTCGACGATGATCTTGCGGCCGGTCAGGCCGGCGTCGCCCATCGGGCCGCCGATCTCGAAGCGGCCGGTCGGGTTGACCAGCAGGCGGTAGCCCTCGGTGTCGATGTCGAGCGTGGCGAGCTCGGGGTCGACGACGTACTCCTTGATGTCCGGGGCGAGCAGCGTCTCGAGATCGATGTCCGAGGCGTGCTGGGTGGAGACGACGACGGTGTCGAGGCGCACCGGCTTGTCGCCGTCGTACTCGATGGTGACCTGGGTCTTGCCGTCCGGGCGCAGGTAGGCGACCTGGCCGTCCTTGCGGACCTGGGCCAGGCGGCGGGCCAGCCGGTGCGCGAGGGCGATCGGCAGCGGCATCAGCTCGGGCGTGTCGGAGCAGGCGTAGCCGAACATCAGGCCCTGGTCGCCGGCGCCCTGCCGGTCGAGCTCGTCCAGCTCGCCTCCGAGGCGGGTCTCGTAGGCGGCGTCCACGCCCTGCGCGATGTCCGGGGACTGCGAGCCGATGGAGACCGACACGCCGCAGGAGGCGCCGTCGAAGCCCTTCTTCGAGGAGTCGTAGCCGATCTCCAGGATGCGCTCGCGGACCAGGTGCGGGATGTCCACCCAGCCGCCGGTGGTGACCTCGCCGGCCACGTGCACCTGGCCGGTGGTGATCAGCGTCTCGACGGCGACCCGGGAGGTCGGGTCCTGGGCCAGCATCGCGTCCAGGATCGTGTCGCTGATCTGGTCGGCGATCTTGTCGGGGTGGCCCTCGGTCACGGACTCCGAGGTGAACAGGCGGCGATCTGTGTACGGACGGACCACGGGGGCTACTCCTTCATGCAGCGGCTGCTGACTCGACGGGAGCCAGTCTAACCGCCGTTACCCCGGGCATGCCCAGCAGTATCGACCTGTGAGCGAACGAGTCTCCGGTCCGCGCCCGCGGTCACCCGCGGCGCCGCGCACCACCCCGGGTCGACGGGGTCGGCGGGGTCAGCCGCGGGCCCGCCAGGCGGCGACCCGGTTCCAGATCTCCTCGGCCAGCGCGGACTTCGGCCCGGGCGGCACGGCCGCCTCGTCCCCGGCCGCGTCCAGGATCACCGCCTCGGTCTCCGGGCGGCCGAAGACCTTGTCCACCCCGACCTCGTTGACCACCAGCAGGTCGACGCCGTACTTGGCCAGCTTGCGGCGGCCGAGCTCGAGCGCGGAGTGCTCGGCGTCCCCGGTCTCGGCGGCGAAGCCGACGACGGTCTGGCCCGGGCGCAGCCGCTCGTGCCCGAGCTCGCGCAGGATGTGCGGGTTCTGCACCAGCCGCAGCTCCGGCGCGGAGGCGTCGTCGGCCTTCTTGATCTTGGCGTCGGCGTAGTCGGCGGGGCGGAAGTCGGCCACCGCCGCGCTCATCACCACGACGTCGGCGTCCGCGGCGGCGGCGCGCACCTCGTCGCGCAGCTCCAGCGCCGTGCCCGCGCGCAGCATCTTGACCCCGGCCGGGTCGGGCAGCGCGACGTTCGCGGCGATCAGCGTGACCTCGGCGCCGCGGGCCACGGCGGCCCGGGCCAGCGCGTAGCCCTGCATCCCGGAGGAGCGGTTGCCGAGGTAGCGGACCGGGTCCAGCGGCTCCCGGGTGCCGCCCGCGGTGATCAGCACGCGCAGTCCGGCGAGGTCGGGGGCGGCGCAGCCGCCGCGCAGCAGGCCCCGGTTGAGTAGGCACAGCGCGGCTTCGAAGATCTCCTGCGGCTCGGGCAGCCGGCCCGGGCCCGAGTCGGTGCCGGTCAGCCGGCCGACCGCGGGGTCGAGCACGACGGCGCCGCGGCGGCGCAGGGTGGCCACGTTCTCCCGGGTCGCCGCGTGCTGCCACATCTCGGTGTGCATCGCGGGGGCGAACAGCACCGGGCAGCGGGCAGTGAGCAGGGTGTTCGTGAGCAGGTCGTCAGCCAGGCCGTGCGCGGCGCGGGCGAGCAGGTCCGCCGTGGCCGGCGCGACGACGACCAGGTCGGCCTGCTGGCCGAGGCGCACGTGCGGCACCTCGGAGACGGACTCCCACACCTCGGCGGAGACCGGGTGCCCGGACAACGCCTCCCAGGTGGGCGCGCCGACGAAGCGCAGCGCGCTCTCGGTGGGCACCACGGTGACGTCGTGGCCGGACTCGGCCAGCCGCCGCAGCAGCTCGCAGGCCTTGTACGCGGCGATCCCGCCACCCACGCCCAGGATCACCCGGGGACGCGCGGACGTGGTCGAACGCGCTTCGGCTGCCATCGTCGGCTCGCTGGTGGGAGGGTCGGGGCTTACAGGGCCTGGTTCGGCGGGACCGGGGTGGTCGGCTCGATCGGCTCGGCCGTGAGCAGGCCGGCGTTGATCTCGCGCAGCGCGATCGACAGCGGCTTCTCGTGCACGTGCGTGTCGACCAAGGGGCCGACGTACTCGAGCAGGCCCTCGCCGAGCTGCGAGTAGTACGCGTTGATCTGACGGGCGCGCTTGGCCGCGTAGATCACCAGGCTGTACTTGGAGTCGGTCGCCTCGAGCAGCTCGTCGATCGGCGGGTTGATGATGCCCTCGGGCTCGGTCATCGACATTCGATGTGCTCCTGATCGTCGATCGGCGGGTTGATGATGCACTGCGTCCGTCGAGGCTCGGTCATGCTCACGCCTCGCTACCTCTCAGCTGGTTTAAGGGCCGGGAACGCGGGCCGCCGCGCTCAACCGACACCCATCAAGGTTAACAGTTCGCGCGCCACGTCCTCGACCGTGGTGTTCACCAGGGTGACGTCGAACTCGCTCTCGGAGGCGAGCTCCTCGCGGGCGGCGGCGAGCCGGCGCTCGCGCACCTCCTCGGTCTCGGTGCCGCGGCCGACCAGCCGGCGGACCAGCTCGTCCCAGCTCGGCGGGGCGAGGAAGACCAGCAGGGCGTCGGGCATCGCCTTGCGCACCTGGCGGGCGCCCTGCACGTCGATCTCGAGCAGAGTGGGCTCGCCGGCGGCGAGCTTGTCGAGCACGGCCTGGCGCGGCGTGCCGTAGCGGTTGCCCGCGAACTCGGCCCACTCGAGCAGTTCGTCGTTCGCGATGAGCTTGTCGAACTGGGGCTGGTCGACGAAGCGGTAGTGCTTGCCGTCGATCTCGCCGGGACGCGGGTGCCGCGTGGTGGCCGAGACGGAGAGCCAGACCTCGGGGTGCTGGGCGCGCATGTGCGCGACCACCGTGCTCTTGCCGACGGCCGAGGGCCCGGAGAGCACCACCAGCCGGGGCCGTTCCACGCCGGGGCCGGACTCGGGGCGCGGGGAATCGATCGAGGTCGTCACACGACCTGAGCCTAGCGTATCGCCGGTTCGCCGTCGGAACGGCGGACCGGCCGACACGCCACCGCCGGGACCTGGAGTCCGTAGCCCCGTGCCCCGTGACCCGCGGGGTCTGAACGCGCGCCTGCGCCTTTCCAGGCCCCGCCGACCGTGCCTGTTCGCTACCCGGCGGATTCACCGCCGGGGGTTACTTCGCGGTGCCGAACTCGCGCTCGAGCGCGGCGATCTGGTTGGCGCCGAGGCCGCCGACGCGACGGTTCTCGGAGATCGAGAGCCGCTCCATGATCTGCTTGGCGCGGACCTTGCCGACGCCGGGCAGGGACTCGAGGAGGGCCGAGACCCGCATCTTGCCGATGACCGGGTTCTTCTGGCCTTCCTGGACGACCTCGGACAGGGAGGCGCCGGAGTGCTTGAGGCGGTTCTTCACCTCGGCACGCTCACGGCGGGCCGCAGCGGCCTTTTCGAGGGCAGCCTGGCGCTGTTCGGGAGTGAGGGGCGGGAGAGCCACGCCAATTCACCTCAATGACGTCGAAATGGATTGTGGGGGTGAGTCGGCCCGCCGGAACGACACGGTCCCGAATGCTCGGGTGTGACGTTTCGCCCGGCCGGTCGGCTCGGTGGTCCGTTGCCGGAACCTAGTCGCTTCGAGCGGGGGTTGCAAGGTGACACCCCCGCTGGTCTGCGATTAAACCGGAGCGTACCCGAGTCCGGCGTGCTGTGTGCGACGGATCCCGCTATTCACCCCGCGAACGGCGCGAAAACGACCGGAATTAGGGTTCTATGTCCGAATTATTCGTGGCCAGATTATTCCGACAAAGCGTCCGCACCCGCCCCAGGCGGGCCTCCGGGGCCGCCGGGAGCGGACCGCGCGGGGCACCGGAACCCCCGCGACGACGAGCGGTTTCGCCTCGTCGATCATGTGACTGACTCAAGGTCCAACCGTTGACGACCCGCGTCCGGACACACCGGAGACACATCAGGGAAATGCGAGAGAATCCGTTTTTCTTTTCACACTTTCACGGATTCGTCACGGATTACCGGCGGAAGGCCGCCGGGCGCTCAGGCGCCGGCGGACGGGTATCCGAGCGCCGTGCGGCAGTCGTGCACGGCCTGCCGCGCCACGCGCCTGAGCACCGGCACGTCCGGCCCGTTGCGCAGGATCTCGCGGGACATCGACGGCACGACGTTCGCCAGCGCGTCGCCGAACACCGCCCGCAGGCCCTCCGGGGTGCCGCCCTGGGCGCCGAGGCCGGGCGCGAGCAGCGGTCCGTTCAGCGCGGCCAGGTCGAACGGGATCGGGTCGGTCAGCGTGGCCCCGACGACGGCGCCGACCGGCCCCATCGGCTCGGCGCCGCCGTTGCGCGCGGCGGCCTGCGCGAGGATCGCCGCCCCGACGGTCTCGCCGTCCGCGGTGATCGCGCGCTGCACGGTCGCGCCCTCCGGGTTGGAGGTGAAGGCCAGCACGAACACGCCGCAGCCGTG
>Ga0310811_10002296_pt1 | contig 23858 bp, 25 predicted proteins | sample YCmetagenome_FD_207642 | JGI IMG/M metagenome (GOLD analysis project Ga0310811, IMG submission 207642) | Soil microbial communities from experimental microcosm in Duke University, North Carolina, United States - YC | ecosystem: Engineered > Artificial ecosystem > Soil microcosm > Unclassified ... | reverse complement strand
TCTCGACGATGTTGCCGTCCACGTCGAATTTCCAGCCGTGGTAGAGGCAGCGCAGACCGCAATCCTCGTTGCGCGCAAACAACAGCGACGCACGCCGGTGCGAGCAATATTCGTCCAGCACGCCGACACGACCCTTGCTGTCGCGGAACACCACGAGGTCCTCGCCCAGCAGGCGTACCTTGACCGGCGCGCCGTCGGGCTCGGCAACCTCCTCCGACAGGCAGGCCGCGATCCAGTGGCGACGCATGATCTGGCCCATCGGGGCGTCGCCCTCGACGCGGCACAACAGGTCGTTTTCCTCGGGCGTCAACATGACGGCGCTTCCCTCAGTGCGCGGCAGAGATTCCTGTCGCGTCTTCTTTCTTAGATATCTAAGATAAGACTAGTGAAAGCGCCGGACCTTGTCGATGGTTGATGCAGCTCCTCTCCGTCTTGGCGTCGCCGGACTTGGCCGCGCGTTTTCGGTGATGCTGCCGACATTTACCCGGCACCCGGCGGTGCGGCTTGTTGCCGCCGCCGACACCCGCGCTGAGGCCCGCAAGCGCTTCGCCGACGAATTTTCCGCAAAGGCATACGATACGGTCGCCGCGCTCTGCGCGGATCCGGCCGTCGACGCGGTCTATGTCGCAACGCCCCATCAATTCCATCGGGAGCATGCCACGCAGGCGGCCCGAGCCGGCAAGCACCTGCTGATCGAAAAACCGATGGCGCTGACGATCGAAAATTGCACGGCGATCACCGAGGCCGCTCGACGTGCCGGTGTGCACGTGGTCGTCGGGCATAGCCACTCTTTCGATGCGCCCGTACGTCACTTGCGCAAGCTCGTCGAGAGCGGCGCATTCGGCCAAGTGCGCATGATCAGTGCGCTGAACTACACCGATTATCTTTACCGCCCGCGCCGCCCCGAAGAACTCGACACATCGAAAGGTGGCGGCGCTGTTTTCAATCAGGCGGCGCATCAGGTCGACGTGGTACGCCTGATTGCGGGTGCGCCGGTCAGGAGCGTGCGCGCGCTGACCGGCTCGTGGGATGCGAAACGGCCGACCGAAGGCGCTTACGCAACACTGCTTACATTCGCGAATGGCGCTTTCGCATCGCTGGCCTACAGCGGCTACGGCCATTTCGATTCAGACGAGTTCGAAGGCTGGATCGGCGAAATGGGCCAGACGAAGACGCCATACCCCGGGCGGGCGGGCCCGCGTTTCAAAACACCAGATGACGAGACGGCATACAAGAATTCCCGCAACTACGGCGGCGCCGATTTCCGTCCGACCGGCGACGCGGCGGCGCATCAGCACTTCGGCACTTTGCTGGTGAGCTGTGACCGCGCCGACCTGCGTCCGGTGCCGAACGGCGTCATGATCTACGAGGGTGGATCGGCCCGGCTTGACGCGATCCCCTCGCCCGGCGTGCCGCGCGCCGAGGTCATCGACGAGCTTTACGATGCCGTTGTGCACGGTAAGGCACCTTTGCACGATTCCGCCTGGGGAATGGCGACCGTCGAGGTCCTGCTGGCCATGCTTCAATCGGCGCGCGATGGCCGCGACGTGGGTCTCAAATGAGCAAATCCCCGCCGAGCACGCAGGCCATTCTCCGGCACTGGCGCGAGGCCGTGCCGAATGATCGCCTCGCGCATCTCGTGAAAGACGCAACGCGCGCGCTCGTGCGTGCCTTGCAGATGCGGCTCGGCGAACACGGCGTTTCGTTCGGACATTGGACGTTCCTCCGCATCCTCTGGGAGTCCGATGGGCTGACACAGCGCGAGTTGAGCGAGCAGGCCGGCGTCATGGAACCGACGACATTCTCGGCGGTGAAGGCAATGGAGCGTCTTGGCTACGTTGTACGCCGCAGACGTGCTGGCGACCGCAAGAAAATCTATGTCATCCTTACTCCGAAAGGCCGCAGCCTGCGCAAGACGCTCGTGCCGCTTGCCGAGGAGGTGAACCGGATCGCCGTTCGGCACGTCCGTTCGGCGGATATTTCCCGTACACGCAAATTATTGCTTTCGATTATAGAAAACCTGGCGCGCGACGAACAAAGCGCCGACATGCGGATGCCATCGACCCGCGAACTCGGAAGACTCAATGGCGCACGGCAAAAACGCCGAAGGGCTTGAGCATGCCTCTTATAAGGCTATAGTTCGCCCCGTTATCGCTCAGAACAAATAGAAGCGAAACGGGAGGATCCTCGACATGACGCGCATCTCATCGCGCCTTACCCAAGCATTTGTATCGGCGGTCGCCCTGGTCATGGCCACGGCAAGCAGCTTCGCGGCCGACTATCCCGACCGCGCCATCAAGCTCATTGTTCCATGGGCGGCCGGCGGAGACACCGATCTGATCTTCCGGCCGCTGGCGCCGCTGCTGCAGAAATATCTAGGCCAGCCGATCGTGATCGCCAATGTTGGCGGCGCGTCGGGCACTGTCGGCGAGCGCGAGGCCTCAGGGGGCGCTCCGGACGGCTACACGTTGTTCGGCGCGCACGATTTCATTCATTCGGTTTATTTCGCCGCGATGACCGATATCAAATATGACGCGGCCTTCGAACCCGTCTGCATGGTCTCCGCCACGCCATCGGTGATCACCGTCGGCGCCAAGACACCATGGAAGACCTTCAAGGAGCTGGTCGAGGATGCGAAGAAGCGCCCGGATCAGATTGTGGTTGGCGCCTCGCTCGGTTCGACGAGCCAGTATTCCATCGCGCTGGCCGCCAAGGCCGCCGGCGTGAGCTTTAAGTATGTGCCCTACGATGGCACGGCGAAACGCATGAATGCGCTGCTCGGAGGACACATCGACATCGGCGACAGCAATCTGACCCAGAAAGGAAAGGTCGACGCAGGCCTGCTGCGCTTTTTGGCCAACATGTCGGAAAAGCGCACGACCGGGCTTGAGGACGTGCCGACACTGAAGGAGCTAGGCTACAACGTCACCTATTCGGTGAACCGCGGCATCATGGCACCAAAGGGTACGCCGGCAGCCGTCATCGCCAGGCTCAACGATGCCTGTGCCAAGGCCACGAAGGAGCCCGAATTCGCGCAGGCGATGTTGCTGCAGGGAACAGAGGTCACCTACCTCGATCCGAAAGGCTACGCCGACTATCTGAAGAAGGCCGACGAGCAGACCAAGGACATTGCCAAGGCGCTCGGATTGCTGAAGCGCGAATAATGCTGAGCCGCGACGGTATATCGGGGCTCGTCTGTCTCGCGACCAGCGCCGTCCTGCTGACGCAGACATTCGGATTGCCGCCGGCCACGGTCGTTCCAATCGGGCCGGCGTTCTATCCGCGCGTGGTGCTGTCGATCCTGGGGCTTCTCAGCGTGATCCTCATCGTGCTCGATTTTCGCGCGATGCGGACCGCCTCCGCTCCTGCGGCCGCACCGACGGCAGGCCCGCCGCCGAACTACCGGCTGGTGCTCGCGACCTTCATTGAGTTCGGGCTTTACATCCTGCTGCTGCCACCACTCGGCTTCCGGATCGCAACATTCCTGTTCGTGCTCTCTTTGCAGGTCACGCTGGAATGGCCGCGCAGCACCAAGCACTGGTTGCTCGCGATCGCAGTCGCCGCCGCAACCAGTCTCATCTGTTACTTGGTGTTCCAGGACTATCTGTCACTGCTGCTGCCGCGCGGCACCTGGAGCAACATGTGAACCACTACGAACTGCTCCTCACGCATATGGGGACGGTGCTGCATCTGCAGTACCTCGTCCCGCTGCTGGTCGGCACCATTGCCGGGGTGATCGGCGGCGCACTGCCGGGCGTCACCATTACGATGACCGTCATCGTCGTGCTGCCCTTCACCTTCGGTCTCGATCCGCTGCAGGGCCTTGCCGCAATGATCGGCGTCTATGTCGGCGGCTCCGCCGGCGGCTCGATCACCGCGAGCTTGATCGGCATACCGGGGACGCCATCAGCGGTTGCCACGACCTTCGACGGCTTTCCGATGACAAAAAAAGGCGAGGCCGGCCGTTCGGTCTGGGTCGGAGTGTGGTCCGCCTTCATCGGCGGCGCGCTTGGTGGGCTTTGCCTAATCGAGCTGACCGGGCCCTTCGCCTCACTCGCGCTTGCATTCGGACCGTGGGAATTCTTCTCGCTGTTCGTGTTTGCGCTGTCGATGGTGGCGGGGCTGGTCGGGCGCTCCGTCACCAAAGGCCTCCTCTCAGGAGCGATCGGGCTTGCGGTCACCATCATTGGTCCCGATCCGATTTTGGGCGTGCAGCGCTTCACCATGGGCATTCACCCGCTGGAAGGCGGATTCGATTTTTTGCCGGTGCTGATCGGCATCTTCGCCTTCGCCCAGCTGATGCCCGATGTCGAGCAGCTCAATGCCTATGATCCGACAAAAGCGGTGGCGGCCACGAAGCTCAGCCTCAAGGTGTCACACCTGTCCGTGTTCTGGGACATTCTTTGCCGGCCGTTCATTTTGCTCTGGTGCACCTTCATCGGCATCGTGATCGGCGTGCTGCCGGCGATCGGCGGCAGCGCCGCCAATATCATGGCCTATGACCAGGCCAAGAAATTCTCCAAACGGCCGGAGAAATTCGGCACCGGTATTCCCGAAGGCATCATGGCGTCGGAATCGTCAAACAGCGCCAATGTCGCCGGCTCGCTGATGATGATCATGGCCTTCGGCATCCCCGGCGACGCCGTCACCGCCGTGATGATGGGCGCGCTGACCATCCACGGCATCCAGCCGGGGCCGTTGTTCATCTCACAGCATCCGAAGATCGCCTACGGCATCTACGCCGCCTATCTGGTGGCGTTGCCTCTGATGGTCGCGGTGATCTGGGCCGGCTCGCGCGCTTGGATGCGCATCATCATGATGCCGAAGTCGATGCTGATCCCGATCGTGCTGGTGCTGTGCGTGATCGGCGCCTATGCGCTCAGCAACAGCATGAAGGATGTCTATGTCCTCGCCCTGTTCTGCGTGATCGGCTACGCGATGGTGAAGGCACGCATCCCGCTGGCGCCGCTGATCCTCGGCGTCGTGCTCGGCGACCAGATCGAAGCCAACCTGATTCAGGCGGTCTCGACCGACGCCAATCCCTGGCTGTTCATTACACGGCCCATTTCCGGCGCCATGCTTGCCGCATCTGTGCTGTCCATCGGGCTGGCCGTCTGGCAACATCGTCGAGAGACAAAACGCCGGGCCGCGGCCGCCGCCGAGGAAGAAGATACGGATTTCTAGGCCGGGCAAGTCAGCCAGAACCGCCGACCCGATGCATATTTTCGACGAGCCGAAGATCGACTGCCACGCCCATGTGATCGATCCGGTCAATTTCCCCTATGGCAAAAACGTCGTCTATCGGCCGTCCGCCCAGGAAATCGGCACCGCCGCGCAATTCCGCGAGGTGATGAAATCATACGGCGTGAAGCACGCGCTCCTGGTGCAGCCGAACTCCGGTTATGAGGGCGACAATGCCTGCATGCTCGATGCGATCGCCAAAGGCGAAGGCCGTTTCAAGGGCATCGCGATTGTCGGTCTCGATGCCGATCTTGCTTCGTTGAAAAAATTGCAGACGCAGGGCGTCGTCGGCGTGGCGATCAATCCGACCGTCCACGGCAACGGTTACTACAAAGAGGCCAACCACCTGATGAAGCGGCTGGCTGACCTTGACATGTTCTTCAATCTCCAGGTCGAGCACGATCAATTTCTGATGTACGCGCCCTGGATCGAGCAGATCCCGGTGAAGGTGCTGATCGACCACGCCGGGAGGCCAGATCCGGCGGCAGGGCTGAACCAGCCGGCGTTCGCGGCCATGCTTCGGTTGGCAAAGACAGGGCGCGTCGGCGTCAAGATTTCCGGCTATCTGAAATTCGCCCGAACGCCTTATCCATTCGGGGATTGCCGGCCACTCGTGCGCGCGCTGGTCGACGCATTCACGCTCGATCACTGCCTGTGGGCTTCGGACTGGCCCTATCTGCGCGCGACCGAGCGGCAGGACTACGGCCCGCTCGTTCAACTGCCCGGACAGTTCTTTCCGGATGCCGTTGATCGCCGCAAGCTGTTCTGGGACACGCCCTGCCGCTTGTTCGGGTTTTCGCGATGATCGACAATATCCGAGACGAATGCGCTCTTTGCGAATAACGAGGAATCCGATGCCGATTTCACGCCGAACGGTCATTACAAGTCTTGGCGCTGTTTCAACGTTCGCACTTCTGCCGCGGGCAGCTTTTGCCAAATATCCCGAGCGGCCGATCCGCCTGATCGTGCCTTTTGCCGCCGGCGGCAATGCTGACATTGTCGGCCGCATTGTCGGCGACCGCATCTCGAACGCCCTGGGGCAGCCCGTGGTGATCGACAATCGTGGCGGCGCCGGCGGCAGTATCGGTGCCGAAGCCGTCGCACGGTCGGCGCCCGATGGCTACACGCTGCTGGTCGCGTCCAATGGCCCGCTGACCGTCAACCCGTTCGTGCAGGCGAAACTCGGCTACGATCCGTTGAAGGATTTCGCGCCGGTCGCGCTGACGAGCTATGTGCCGCACGTCATCATTCTCAACGGCAAGGTTGAGGCCAAGACCGTCTCCGACCTGATTGCCCTGTCGAAAAAGGCGCAGGTCAGCATCGCTACCAGCGGCGTCGGCAGCGCGACGCATATGACGCTTGAGCGCTTCAAGGCAGCTTCAGGCGCAAATATCGTCCACGTGCCCTACCGTAGCGGCGGCGCGCTGATGCCGGATCTGATTGGGGGCAGCATCCAGGCCGCGATGACAGAGTTCTCAACCGCGCTGCCCCTGCACAAAGGCGGCCAAGCCCACATCATCGCGATAGCGGCGGCAAGCCGTTCCAAGCTCGCGCCGGACATCGCGACATTCATCGAGAGTGGCGTCCCGAATTTCGTCGCGCAAAGCTACATCGGTGTGGTCGCCCCAACCGGGACGCCGGCGTCAATCATTGCCGACTTGCAGAAAGCGATCGCCGCGGGGCTCACAAGCGGCGAAGCACCGGACAAATTGCGCGGCATGGGCTCGGAAATCGCTACCGCCAAGCAAATGACGCCTGACGGGTTCGCCGAATTTATCCGGACGGATTACGAAAACATGCGGCAGGCCGCCAAACTCGCCGGAATAACGCCGCAATGAGCGGCCCCCTCCCGCGCGGCGCATGTGACTGCCATTGTCACGTGTTCGGCCCAGCCGCGCGCTTTCCTTATGCCGAGCCGCGCAGCTACACGCCGGAGGACGCGCCGCTCGAGGCCTATCTCGCTTTGCTCGACCGTCTCGGCTTCGACCGCGGCGTTCTCGTGCAGCCGAGCGCCTATGGGCGCGACAATCGCGCAATGCTCGATGCGCTGACGCACGTCCCGACCCGGCTGCGCGGCGTTGCGGTCGGCGGCACCGAACTCAACGCGTCGACGTTAAGGGATTGGCACGCGGCCGGCGTGCGCGGCCTGCGGGCGAACGAATTCCGGCGCGACGGCAGGCCCTACTACCAAAATGGCGTGACGCTCAAGGAGATCCAACCGCTCTCACCCGCGATCGCCGACCTTGGATGGCATCTGCAGTTGTGGATCGATACGCGCGACCTGCCCGACCTGCTGCCGGCACTCGCCAATATTACGGTGCCGGTTGTGGTCGATCACATGGGCCGCATGGAACACCGGCACGGCACGAACAATCCCGGCTTTCAAGCGTTGCTGCGCGGAGTCGGAGAAGGACGCCTCTGGTCGAAATTGTCAGGTACTTACAGGCTCGGGGCCACGGCGCCAAACTACGAGGAGGCCCGCCCATTCCATGACGCGCTCGTTGCCGCCAATCCGGCCAATCTCGTCTGGGGAACCGATTGGCCGCATCCACGCCCGGAAGGGCCGGTGCCGGACGCGGCGCGCCTGCTCAACGTTTTTCGCACATGGACAACGTCAACAAATCAGCAGGCGATCCTGGTCGACAACCCGGCACGGCTTTACGATTTTTGAAAAGCCGATGTCAGCGACCGGCTGCATAGCCCTGCATGCCGCGGGGATTGGCGGCGGCACGGCGACGCTTGCCGACCCGCGCCGCAGCGGTCAGGCGGCCTTCCGACCAGGCCGGGCCTACTTCCACCTCGTGACCGCGCTTACGCAATTCCTTTACAGTCGTGTCTGGCACGCGCGACTCCACGACCAGCACGCCCGGACGCGAGGTCCGCGGCCAGAACGAAATCGGGAAATGCTCGGAGTGCCAGGCCGGCGCATCGATTGCCTCCTGCAGGTTCATTTTCGCGTGCACGTGGCGCAGAAAGAATTGGGTGGTCCACTGATCCTGCTGGTCGCCGCCGGGCGAACCCCAGGCGAGGTAAGATTCACCGTCGCGTAGCGCGAGCGTCGGCGACAACGTCGTGCGCGGCCGCTTGCCGGGCTTGAGCGCTGCCGGATGATTTTCATCCAGCCAGAACATTTGCGCGCGCGTGCCGAGGCAGAAGCCGAGCTCCGGAACGACAGGCGAGGACTGCAGCCATCCACCCGACGGCGTCGATGACACCATGTTGCCGGCCTGATCGATGATATCGAAGTGCACGGTGTCGCCGATTACCTCACCGACCCGGCCGACGGTTGGCTCACCGGCGCCGAGCGAGCCAACGGCAGCGCGCGGCCCCTCCTCACGCCGGATTTGGATGGCGCCGCCAAAACCGGCGAGCGACCCGGGGCGCAGATCCATCGATGCCTTGTTGGAGATCAGCTTGCGGCGGTCCGCGTTGTATTTTTCCGATAACAGGGTGTCGATCGGCACTTTCACGAAATCGGGATCGCCGTAAAAAGCCTCCCGGTCAGCAAAGGCGAGCTTGGCGCATTCGACCTGCAGATGGACGAATTGCGGGCCTGTCGGATCCATTCCGTCGAGGTCGTAGCCGCGCAACAATGCGAGCTGCTGCAGCATCACCGGCCCCTGGCTCCAGACGCCGGCCTTGCAGACCGTGTATCGGCCGTAATCGTAGGTCAGTGGCGCTTCCACATGCGCCTGCCAGCGCGCCATATCGGCACCGGTGAGCAGACCGCCATGGAGCGTGCCAGTAACGTCCATGAGCCTCTGCGTGCGGCAGAACTTGTCGATGGCCTCAGCAACAAAACCTTGCGACCAGACTTGGCGCGCACGCTCGATCTGCTTCACGCAATCGCCGCCAGCATCCGCTGCTTCGCGCAGAATCCGCTCATAAGTGTCCGCCAGCGTGCGGTTTGAAAACATCGAACCGGGTGGCGGCACAGCCCCGTCCGGCAGATAAACAGCCGCCGACGTTGGCCAGTGGTCACGGAAAAGATCTTCCACGATCGCGATCGTTGCGCTGGCGCGTTCAGCGATTGGATGACCGTTCCGCGCGTAGGAAATCGCCGGCGCGAGCACGTCGGACGGGCGCATCGTCCCGTAGTCGCGCAGCAACAGCATCCAGGTGTCGAACATTCCTGGAACGCAGGCTGCGAGCAGACCGGTGCCCGGCACGATGTCGAGGCCAAGCTCAGTGAACCGTGCGATTGTCGCGGCGGCCGGCGCAGGCCCCTGCCCGCAGATCACTTCGGGCTTGCCACGTTTCACGTCGTGCAGGATGACAGGAACGTCGCCGCCCGGCCCGTTGAGATGCGGCTCGACCACCTGCAGCACGAAGGCGGTCGCAACCGCCGCATCGAAGGCGTTGCCGCCTTTCTCAAGCGTCGCCATGCCGACCGCGGTCGCGATCCAGTGCGTTGTCGTGACGACGCCGAAAGTGCCTTCGATCTCGGGTCGCGTCGTGAACGGATTAGGATTGATTTTGGAGACGCCGGCCCGCATTTCTGTTTCCTGGCTGCATCAGAATTGTCCTCGATAGCGTATCATTTCCATAGCCGCCTGCTGGCGATGTCGGCGCCCTCGCGCATCGCCTTGAATTTCGCCCACACGACGGTCGGATGGACTTCAGTTTTGTAAAGTGCCTGCGAGGAGAATCCGCAGTCGGCGCCGGCCATGACGTTTTCACGGCCCACGAGACTGGCGAAACGTATCAGCCGTTCGGCGATCCATTCCGGATGTTCAACGATATTGCTTGCATGGGTAATAACTCCGGGACAGATGACTTTGCCCGCCGCCAATTTCACGCGCTCGAACAGATGATACTCGTGCTCGTGGCGTGGGTTTGCAGCTTCAAAACTGAAAGAGCCTGCGTTGACCTTGAGGACGTAATCGATGACCTGAGCCAGGCTCGCCTCGTAAATCCGAGGTCCCTCGTTGATGCCATAGCAGGTGTGAAACCGCACGCGTTCCGCGGGAATTCCCTCAAGGGCCGCATTCGTCGCTTCGACATAGATTTCCGCGCGCTTCCTCTTCTGGCTATCGTCCAGGTCCGGCTCGACAAAAATGTCCGACAGGAATGGATCGTCGACCTGAAGCAGAATATCCGCGGCGACGATTGCGCGATATTCCTTGTTGAGCTCGGCAGCAACGGCGTGGAAGTACTCCTCGTCGGTTTTGTAGTATTCGTTGATACCCACTCCCGCCGGAGCCGTCGCCGGCAGAAAAACATGATGGTTCGGCACGCCGGCAGCCTCGGCGGCGGTTTTCACATTGGCGATGTCAACGCCCACCTTTTCTTCGCCCTTGTATTTCACCGGCCCGGTGCAAACGACCGGAACAAGCGGCAGAATTGCGCCGCCCATCATCGCTTCCTTGAAATACTGGGCGTAATATTCCGGAAAAGCGGCAATCTCTTTCTGAAATATCGTCAGCTTCTGAGTGGGCCGCGATTCATATCCATCGAAACGCTCGCGCACGTAGGTGAAAAAGCCGGGCTTGGAGTACTCTCCGTCGGTTACGATCTCGATTCCGCAGTCCACCTGCTTGCGCACGCACTCGACGACCGATTGCGTCAGAACAGAACTCAGCCTGCTCTCGTCATAGGCCTCGCCCGAATACTTGGCCTTCAGGAGATCAAGCAGATTGTGTGGCCGTGGCAGGCTGCCGATATGCGTTGTCTGGATGTGATCCGTGTTTTGTTGCAACGTCATCGTCAAAACCCGGTAGCGAACCGCGCCATGACGACAATAATGGCGATCTGCATGGTCCCCTGCACCGCAACAACACGCACGTAGGTTCTCATCCAGCGCCCGATCTTTTCGCTGTCCGGTTGCGGCTTCTGGACCTCGAAATAAAGACGCAAATTGGCGGGCAGCAGATAACCGAGGCCCTGAACCGTGAGCACGGTCACGATCGCGAGCGCCGCGATCACCCACCAGAATTCCGGGTAGCCGAGGTCGAGGAACCCCATGCGCACGGCGAGGAACCAGCCCGCGGTCGAAGTAATGATCGAGAGCGTCGGCATCAGGATCAGTGTGCGCGGAATGAGTCCGGCGATGATATTGCGGCGCGTCTCGAATGATACGCTGCGCAAAATAGGACCGATTACGAAACCCATGAACAGGTCGATGCCGGTCCACAAGGCGCCGGTCATCACATGCACGAAATTGAGAAACCAGAGACTCTGGCTGACGATCGCTGCGACCATCGCCGCAAAAGCCGCGGCCGCCGCAACAAGGTACCAAGGTCTTAACGGAGCGGCGACCCGAACAGGATGCGCGGCCAGTGCGGGATTGGACAAAACGGCATTTCCCTCTAGGATTCCACCGAGACCGTAGTCGCGGATCAGCGTATTGCCAAGCGAGCCGCCCCTTCCAGCGGGACACCCTAAGCCTCTACAATGCCTCAGCCAAAAGTTGGGGGCTGCCATGAGGCGACGCGACTTCATCGTATTGTCTGGCAGCGCGGCCGTCTGGCCGATTGCAGCGCGCGCGCAGCAAAAACGCCTATATCGTATCGGCGTCCTTTCGCAGGACCTGCAACCAGGCTTGCTCGAAACATTCCGGGACGAACTCCAAAAGCGAGGCTACGTAGAGGGCGCCGACATCACCATCGAGCTGCGTGATGCTGATGGACAGAATGAGCGCCTGCCTGCCCTTGCCGACGAGCTTCTGAAGCTCAAGGTCGACATAATCGTTGCCGTCAATACGCCGGCGGTACATGCAGCCAAAAAAGCCACCAACGCAATTCCTGTCGTAATGATGCGCGTGGCCGATCCAGTACGCTCGGGGCTGGTCGCGAGCCTCTCGCACCCCGGCGGAAACGTAACAGGGCTCAGCTTCATGCCCGAAGCCCTGGGACCAAAAGGAGTCGAACTCCTTCACGAAATGCTTCCCAAGATTACGCGCATCGGCGCGATCTATCAGGGGCATAACCCAGGAGCCGTCATTATTGTCGATGATGTTCAGCGCAAAGGCGAGCAGATCGGACTTAATTTCGTGCGCCTTCCGGTGAAAGACGAGCGCGACCTAACTGGTGCCTTCGAAACCGCAGTCAAGGCGAAAGCCGAGGCCCTCTTTGTCATGGATGATGGCGCGATGACCGAGCAGCGCCAGAAAATTCTTGAGCTTGCGGCAAAACAAAAGCTGCCCGTCGTGTCGATCTACCGTGATTTTGCAAAATCTGGCGGACTCATCGCCTATGGACCAAACCTGGACGACGTCTACCGCCGCGCGGCAGTCTATGTCGACAAACTCATGAAAGGCGCGTCGGCGCCATCTCTCCCGGTGGAGCAGCCGGTCAATTTTTACCTCGCGGTCAACCTGAAGACCGCCAGAACGCTCGGACTGACGATTCCTCAGTCGATATTGGTGCGGGCCGACGAATTGATTGAATAAATGTGTCGCCATGCCCAACCTGGCGCGCCCTGGGCGTCTTCAAGACGATCCATGGAAGGGATAGGATCTCGACGTAGTGGCCAAAGATAGGGGGCGGAACCGATGACGCGGATCACCCGACACGCAATTGCAATCAACGTTGCAATTTTTTTGTCTCTCTTTGCAGCGTCAGACTCGATTGCCCAATCGTGTACTTTCTCGGGCAATTGCCCAATGCCCATGACATGCCAACCTGGTCTATTTGGCGGATCCTGCGGCTTTCAAGCTTGCAACGTAGACACTGATTGTCGCAACGGGTCGATCTGCGATTTAGGAGTTTGCCAAACCCTTTGCACCAGCTCGGGTGGCTGCCCCAGCGGGCAAGTTTGCAGGCGTGGGGGATCGCGAAGGGTTTGCTTGCCGCGCCCCGCGTCGTCACCCGGCGGCGGTGGCGGCGGTGGCTCCCCACCCTCCAGCGAAGGCGGCGTCTGCGGCACGATCCATTACGGCCAGGTCACCAAGCACGTTGGCTGTCGGCCCGGTTTGGTCTGTTCCAACCTGATCGGACAAGGGACCTGCCGGAAACCCCTGACGTAGTAGCGCGTTGCGCGGTCGCGCATGCCCCTACAATACGCGCGTGATTTGCAGGATTGCCCTGATCACGGCGTCGGTCGCGGCCGTGATGGCATGAGAGACGAATGCAAGATCGACACCGAGCTGCGCGCCGAGCAACGGCAGCACGATGATCAATCCGATCAGGATCACCATGCCGTAAGGCTCGAGCCGCGCCAGCCAGCGCCCGAGTGCAACGGGCAGCAGTCCGACCGCAATGCGCCCGCCGTCGAGCGGCGGCAGCGGAAACAAATTGAACACGGCGAGGATCGCGTTGATGACAACGGCGTTCTTCAAATTTAGCGCGGTCCATTGCGCGGCGGTGGACGGCAGATAACCGACGAGGTGGAAACCCAGGGCAGCGGCAATGGCCAAGGCGATGTTCATCGCCGGTCCTGCGGCCGCCACCAGGACCATCCCCATGCGAGGATGCCGAAGGGCGCGAAAATTGACCGGCACCGGCTTGGCGTATCCGAACAGAAACGGCGAGTGCGCCAGCAGCAGCATGCCGGGCAGAAGCACTGTGCCGAATGGATCGATGTGACGGATCGGATTGAGGCTCACACGCCCCAACTGTGATGCCGTGTGGTCGCCCAGAAAGCGCGCGACATAGCCATGCGCCGCCTCGTGAAACGTGATGGCAAACAGCAGCGGCAGCAGCCAGACGGAGATGGTGTTGATCAGGTCCATTGCTCGCTCACCAGCAACTAGCAGCCAGAGAGAGGACTTTCGGCCGAAAATCCCGCTTCGGAGACAGCGACAAATCGGCGCGATGTCCTGCATTTCCCGCACTGAGGGACATCGAGCGGATATGCTGACACCTTCGTATCCTGTGGGGGTCCATTATTGTTTCCGACCGATCTCGCCTCGTTCCTCGATCTCATTCGTCAACACGGCGATGCAGCCTACACCATCATGTTCGCCTACGCGGCCTCGCATAGCCTGCTGCTCGCTTTATTTGCAGGCTATGCGGCACATTCCGGCGCGCTGCAGCTAAGTACACTCATCGTGGTCTGCTGGTTCGGCAGTTTCGCGGGCGATGCGGTCCGCTTCTGGATCGGGCGGCGCTTTGGGGCCCGCTTGCTGGGGTCGTTTCCACAAGTTGATCGCGCCGTCCAGCTCGCGGCCCGGCTGGCGGATCGTCATTGCGTTCTGATGATAATGTTTCACCGTTACCCGCACGGAATTCGCGGCATCGCAGGCTTTGCATACGGAATGTCGCGCCTGCCCTGGTCCACCTTCCTTGCGCTCAATTTTTTTGCCGCGGGCCTGTGGTCGTGCAGTATCGTCCTGGCAGGGTACGCATTCGGCCAAGTTTCCGAGAAACTTATGAGCGACGCCTCTTCGGCTATCGGCGTTGTGATGCTGCTCGTGTTCCTCGGCCTCTCGTGGCTATTGAGCAAAAAGCTGGAGCGCGTCGCCGAGCGGAGCTCGACATGACAGCCAAAGGCGCCTTCAACCGTGCACGGCCGGATCAACGACAAACAGTGAATGATGTCGTCGGTTGTCAGCCTCTCAGCACGGCCAAGCGAGCTAGGCCGCCTGCGCAGACAATTCCTTATCCTTTTCCTGTGCCCGCTTTAGGGCCGGCCGCTGCCCAATGCGAGCGACGTAGTCCTGAAACTCCTTCCGCTCCGGAATCATTTTGAACATCATGCCGTAACGAAGGCCCGAGCCGATGATGACGTCGGCGGCGGTGAACTGCTCGCCCATCAAATACGAGCCTTGCGAAACCGCTTTGCTCACGATGTCGAGCACGGTGTCGAAATCGCGCCAGCCGAGTGCGGCCGCCCGCGGACTTTCCTTGCGCGGGAATGCGCGATCGGTCATCGCCGGCTCGATCACGCTCGGGCCAAAGAACAGCCACTTGAGATATTCGCCGCGCCGCGTGTTGCCGACCGGGATATTCAGCTTCTTGTCGGGGAATTCGTCCGCGAGATAAGTGCAGATCGCCGCGCCTTCGGTGATCACCGTATCACCGTGCCGCAGCGCCGGCACCTTGCCCATCGGGTTGATCGCAAGATAATCGGGCTTGAGGTTGTCGCCCGCACTCAGTCGGATAAGCTTGATGTCATAAGGCTGCCCAACCTCCTCGAGCATCCAGAGAGCGATCGAGGAGCGCGACGGCGAGGCATGGTAGAGGGTGATATTCGGCATGGGGCACCTTGCAGAAGTGGCGGGGACATTCGACCTTAAGAGCTAGACCATCAATGTGCAGAGACCGTGACCAGAGACAATAACCATGTCCAATAACGTTCGCGACAACGACAGGCTCCATCGCTTCGAACTCGATGCCGACGGCCACATTGCTTTTTCCGAATACCAGCGCAGCGATGGAGTGCTCACCATCATGCACACGGAGGTCCCCAAGGAACTTGAAGGCCGCGGCATCGGCTCATCGCTGATCCGCGGCGTGCTCGACACCGCGCGCGCGGAGGGCCTGAAGGTGAAGCCGCGCTGCCCCTTCGCCAAGGCCTATATCGAGCGTCATCCCGAATATGCGGACCTGACGCAATAGTCGATGCGTAAGCGCACCGTTTCCGTCACCGACAAGATGCAGAGGGGCTATCGCTACGTGCGCAGTGCCCCGGCCGGCCGCGCCTTCGATCCGGAGTTCAGGCCACAGCTGACACCCGCGCAGATGCTCGCCCTCGGGATCTTCGGCGGCAAATACATGACCGACTGCCGTCGCGAATTTCCCAAAAGCTGGTTTGCGAAGGCGAAGCTTTCACCACAAGGTTATGACCGCGACTGCAATTTCTTCCACGTCAATGCCAGCCAACCGCTCTCGGAATGGAGGCGGAAAGGATGGATCCATCCGGACGATCCGCGTGGATGGTTTCAGTGGTATTGCCGCTATTACATGGGCCGGCGCATGCCGGAGGAAGACCGTCGGCAGATCAAGCGCTGGAAGGCTATCCGCCGTCACGTCCGGCAGGTGCAGAAAAACTGCGAGCCCGGCGACCTGCTCTGCCGCCGACGGCAACGGCAGGCGCTGCTGCATTGGGCCTATGACAGCCGCAAAATTTGATCTGGTTTATTCAGCGGCGACTTCGTGCGCCCGCGGCGTGCGGCTTCGCATGCGAGCTATCACGGCGTCGATCGCCACGACGACAAGACCCGCAGCCAGCACCTGCCATCCCGGCCGGATGCCCACCTCAAAATCGAACGCGGTCTCGAGCACGCGAAGCGGCGAAATGTGAAATGCAATGCCGATCCCGACCGCCTCGCCGGCAAACGTCAAAAGCGAAACGACGATCGTGAGGCCGAGCAGGCTCAATGTCGACAGCTCGCTTGTGTCCTGCCACCAGGCGAGCACCCGGTAGCCGATCAGCCAGAGGAACAGACTCGCCGCGAAAGTCGGGACTGTCACATCGGCCTTGGTCTGCTGGAAATAGTGGATAAGACCAAGCAACGCGATTGCGTATATCGCCTGGTGCAGGCGTCGCCAGCGCAGGCCACCGAGGCGGCGCACCATGCCGTCTGTTGATGTCGCCGCCAGCGCCGCCAGTCCTAGCCACGCGATCGCGCCGATGATCAGGTAGACGCGGTGCGTGATCTCATGAAAAACCTTGGCAAGGCTATAGCTCTGATCGGCAAAGAACAGCGCAAGATGCGCGGCGATGTAGCAGAACGTCCCGACGCCGAGCATGCGGCGCACATCGATCAGGTTGCCGTAACGGATGATACGGCGGAACGGTGTTATCGCCAGCGTCACTCCAAGAAACACGAGCGCCCAGAAACCGGCGCGATGAATGAGTTCGTTGAGCGGGCGTGCGCCGTGCGCAATCTCGCCCGCCTGGAATACCGCCTTGGCGAGCGGAGTAAGCAACAATGCAAGCGTGACGAGGCGCAGGATCGACACACGACCGCGCCGGTCGCGCCACAATTGCCAAGAATGGATCGCCGGATCGCTCATCGCGCACACATCAGACACGGGCCGGCAAAACGACGCAAATCGACCGAAAACGGCCGACGATTCATGGTCCCCTTGAAATATCCGGTCGTTTCCAACCCATTGGCCACCGCGCTCTGTTAACTTTTCGAATCGCGAGGCCGTGTTAGCATTTCCGAGTCAGCTTGATTCGTCACATGCGATCATGAGCTTGCGTGCAGCCGTCTTGCCGCAGCGGAACAACATTACGCGGCCAATAATTACGGACACCGAGGAGGAGCAGTAACAGACCACAGTGAGGCTGCGCCGGGGGATTTTCATGGAGGCCACCGATGTCGCGAGCTTTGTTACGCTCACTGCTTGTTCTCGTGCCTGCACTTCTCGTCGCGAATAACGCACTCGCGCACGACAACTGGATCAGTCGCGGCGGCTTAAAAAACGGCGCCGGCGAATGGTGTTGCGGCGACTACGACTGCAAGAGCTACACGCGGACGTCATCCACTGCATCGGGCTGGATGATCGATGGCGAGTTGGTGCCATTTGACGAAGCCATGCCGATTGCTCCGCCGGACGGCCAGCTCACAATCTGCCGCAGACCGGACGGAACGCGGCGCTGCGTTTTCGGTCTCAAGCCCGGTTTATAGGCTACCTCGGCGTGCCCGCGTCGTAGGCGCAGGGTACATCAATTTTCGTGACGCGCTTCGTCGCAATCCGCGCCGAAGCGAACGACGATTGCAACGATCGCAGCCGCACCGACAAGGATGCCGGAAGCGCCGATGTTGTCGCTGTTCATGAAATAGGCAATGCCGGCAAGTACGACGGCACACAAAGCAACCGAAAACGCCCAGAGGCCTAACCAGTCAATTGAGTCAGCCGCAGCCCGCCTACGCGCGGACAACGCCTTGGCGCGAATTTTCGGGGGCCGACCAACAGACATGCAAACGTCTCCACTCGCACACTCACTCACCCTCCCTCGCAAATTCCGTGCCCACATTGATGTAACGCAAGTTTTGTTTGCAAGTTCCTTGCAAAGTTGGCCGCAAATTGAGGCGACTATTGATTCAAATTCGCGGCAGCGGTCGTCCAGTGGACTGCTTCGACGGAACTTTGACCCAGGCCTCGCCGTCGAGCACGATCTCGCCGTCCACCGAGCATTTACACGCAAGCCGCGCGCGCGACTTCTCGGGAATAAGCTCGGCCACCTCCACAGCGACATCGACGGTGTCACCGATTTTCACAGGCGCGCGGAAATTCAGGGTTTGCGAAATATAAACAGCGCCGGGACCGGGCAGCCGCGTCCCGAGCACCGCCGAGATCAGGCTCGCAGTGTAAAGGCCGTGGGCGATGCGCGTGCCGAATGGCGTTTTGGCCGCGAAATGCTCTGACAGATGGATCGGGTTGCGATCACCGGTGACCTCGGCAAAGCCAACCACGTCGGAGGAATCGATGGTTTTCTTAAGCATCTCGGTCATGCCAACCGAGAGGTCTTCAAAATAAAGCATCTGCAGCGGCAACATTTTACGGACCTAAGAGTTGTCGGAGCGGCGCTGGGCTTGGGCGGTGTCCCGCAGTTCTTGCTCCACGTACGTCGCCTTGTTCAATGGCTATTTGGGCTTTCTGCAATCATTCTTTCGGATGCAATACCTGCCATGATGCTCATTCGCTTCGCCATCAGTATCTTCGCTCTCACGCTGCTCGGTCTCGCCATTTCCCTGAGCGCCGCGCAAAGCGAGCAAGAAACCAATCCTGCCCGAGCGGCAACGTTCATCCATCAATAGAGGGTTTGCGGCAGAGCCACCACAATGCGCTGATCAACGCCACATTGATCAACGCAAGCAGCGTCAGAACGCCGATGGTGGTGTCAACGCCGCGCGATTCGATCAGCAAAGCTCCCGCCGAGGGCGCCAGCGCCTGAATGATCAGGCTCGGAAACGCGAGCTTGCCCATCAGCCGCGGGAACCTAATTGGACCGAACAGAGCGAGCGGCAGCGTGCCGCGGCCAATCCAGGAGATTCCGTATCCCGCGCCGTACAGCAAAATGACGATCAGCAGCGCGGGCACCGCGCCGTACAGCATCAGCAGGCCTACCGCCATCAGCGCACAGGACGCAATCATGGTCCAGACCGGATGATAGTGGCTGCCGAACAGGCGCTCTATAACGCGCGCGCCAACCTGTGACGGACCGAAGAGTGTGCCGAGACTGACGGCCACGGCGAAGTCGAGTCCCCTCGCCTGCAGGAAAATCAGCAGGTGCACGACGACAATCGAGCCGATGCCCGCGGCAATCGACAGAACGGCGGCCAGCAGCGCAAAGATCAGCGTTTCATTGTGGATCGGAGAGGCTTGTTTGGCGTCGTGCTGCTCGCTTGCACTCGCCGCTCCGGTGCGGGGCGCCGCGCGGACAACCGCCATCTGCAACGGCAAAACCAGAAACAGATGCAGGCCCGCATAAACAAAGCAGGCCGCACGCCAGCCGGCGTGTTCAATCATGAACGCGCTGAGCGGCCAGCAGACGGTGCTGGCAAACCCGCCAAACAGCGTCAGATTGGTAATCGGGGTGCGCGCCTCGCTGCCATACATGCGGCCGAGCGCGGCAAAGACAGCATCGTAAAGGCCGGTGCCCATGCCGAGACCAATCAGCGCCCAGGCCGCGAGATACACCGGCAGCACGGGTGCCGCGCCGATGCCGGCAAGCCCAGCGGCATAAAAAATCGAGCTCGCGAGCAGGACCGGCCGGCCTCCGCGTTTATCGATGATGCGGCCGACCTGCGGGGAAATCAGGCCGGCAACCAGAAGACCGAGCGAGGTGCCGGCGACGACGGTGCCAAGGGACCAGCCGGTCTCTTTGACGATCGGCTCGGCAAACACTGCCGGAAAATAGAATGACGTGCCCCAGGCCAGGATCTGGCCAATGCCCAGCACGGTAATGACCACGCGGCGATCAAGCGGTCGGGGCAATGCTGGCGACAAGATCCTTGGATCCTCTCAGCAGACCGGCCCGGCATATTCAAATGAAACGCCGGCTCTGCCCCGGGCACCCCGATTCATGGCCGATTCCTCCAACCCATGCGCCAGCAATCTACACAAATGCCCGTAACTCGCATCTTTTGTTGCGACGCAGCATGCTTTTGCAGGGTTTTCAGGGCCGTGGTGGGGTAAAAAATGAATTATTCCTTTATAAACTGTAGCTTAAGCTATGCAATTTCAGCGTAGCTGCGGCGCAACATTATTGCTTTTCAAGCGCGCCAACGTCCCTATGTTCCTTTCGAACAAGAGACCGGCACAGAGCCGGACCCAAGGAAAGAAGGACTGCCATGATTGCTGCACTCGTCCGCTTCATCCAGGAGTGGAAGCGTTACAACCGAAGCCTGAACGAATTGTCGCGCCTGGGCGACCGTGAGTTAGCTGATATTGGCATCAGCCGCTCGGACATCCCGCGCGTTGCCTGGACGGCTGCACACCGCAACTAACCAGGTAATGCTCATATAATCGAATAACGCCCGTGGATTTCCGCGGGCGTTTCGTTTGCCCCACATAGGTGTGGACTAATCGAGATCCTTCCAGCGATCGAGAGGCATGACCTCGAGCGCTTGCCCATAACCGACGGTCCAGGAGTCGACCGACCATTTCCTGCCGGTTGCTCGCTCGGTTAGCACCGCCGTGGCATGCGGCGGCCGTCCGTCGACCATATAACCGCGCGCTTCCGGCTCATCGACATCGTGATAGCGAAGCAAACTGAGCTGATCGAGCAACATCAGCAGGCTCGTCGTATTGCGGCTGCTGTCGATGCAGTCAAACTGGTGGGCGTCGTACATATATTTCATGCCGGCCCGTGCCACATGGTTTGCCGTGCCCGCAGCCGGACCGACACGCTTGTCAAACCACGCGCCGGCAGTGGCCACAGCCTTGCGCTCAGCAGCTGCCGAGAGACGACCTGTCGCCAGAAATTGTGCAAGCTTGGCGCGATCGCCCGGAGTCAGGTCAATTTCAACGCGAAATTTGCATCCGAAACCGTGGCAGACGAACACAGTAGCCGGGGTCGGCGGAGCGACGGAATATTCAGCGAAAGTCGCGGCCACCACGCCGGGCCTCGTCGCACCGGCCGCGATAGACCCGCTCGCCATAAGCGCAGCACAGCCGGCAACATAAAGCGTTACTTTCAGATGCATCCGGAACCCCTTACCGCCATTGCAGCTCGCTCGCCATGAGCCTATGCATCATCGAATGACAAGGCGTCAATTAAATGCCGTTCACGTTATCGGAAGCGGCCTCGCGGGCTCGGAAGCGGCCTGGCAGCTGGCGCAGGCAGGCGTAGCAGTCGTGCTGCATGAAATGCGGCCCGAACGAAACACGCCGGTTCACAAGACTGACCGTTGCGCCGAGCTGGTCTGCTCGAATTCATTTCGTTCCGACGACGCGGAGCACAACGCCGTTGGCCTGCTGCACGAGGAAATGCGCCGGCTCGGCTCGCTCATCATGCGCGCTGCAGACGCAAATCAGGTGCCGGCCGGCGGTGCTCTGGCGGTCGACCGTGACGCTTTCTCAGAGGCAGTGTCAGAGGCGATCTCTGCTCAACCATTGATTGAACTTCAGCGCGGAGAAATCACCTCGCCTCCGGACGATTGGGACAACGTTATCATCGCGACCGGCCCGCTGACCTCACCCAGCCTGGCGATGGAAATCGGACGGCTGACGGGAGAACAGCAGCTCGCATTTTTCGACGCCATAGCGCCGATCGTCCACCGGGATAGCATCGATCTCGACCAGGCTTGGTTCCAGTCGCGCTATGACAAGTCCGGCCCCGGAGGGTCCGGGGCCGACTACATCAATTGCCCACTGACTCGCGAACAGTATGACGCCTTCATCACGGCGTTGATCGCCGCCGACAAGACCAGCTTCCATGAGTGGGAAGCGTCCACACCCTATTTCGACGGCTGTCTACCAATCGAGGTCATGGCCGAGCGCGGCCCCGAAACGCTGCGGCATGGGCCCATGAAACCGTTCGGCCTCACGAATCCGCATCGTTCCGGTGAAAAGCCTTACGCCGTGGTGCAGCTGCGTCAGGACAACAAGCTCGGCACGTTGTTCAACATGGTGGGCTTCCAGACCAAGCTCAAACACGGGGAACAAGTGAAGGTGTTCCGCACCATTCCGGGCCTGCAGAACGCAGAATTCGCGCGCCTCGGCGGCCTCCACCGGAATACGTTTCTCAACTCACCAAAATTGCTTGATGAGACTTTGCGGCTAAAGACCAACACATCCTGGCGTTTTGCCGGACAGATCACCGGCTGCGAAGGCTACGTCGAATCTGCAGCCATTGGCCTGCTCGTCGGCCGTTTTGCCGCGGCCGAGCGGCGCGGTGAAGCGATTTCCTTTCCGCCATCGACCACGGCGCATGGTGCACTACTCATGCATATTACCGGTGGTCATATTGAAACCATCGACACCGGCCCGTCCTCTTTCCAGCCGATGAACGTGAATTTCGGACTGTTCCCGCCTTTGACCGTGACGCCGAGTTTCGACCGCAAGAGCAAGCTTGGCCGCTCGACGGCGAAAGCATTGGCACGCAAAAGCGCACTCTCCACCCGCGCGCTAGCCGATCTCGATCGCTGGATCCGAGACGGTGCAGCGATTGCCGCCGAGTAACTAGCGGCCGATCCGTTCGAGCGATTTTGCCGCCCGCCAAATGCGCCACTGCGCCCGCCAGGCTGGCATCTCCGGCGGTTGAAACGGCTGATACGCAGCGCTTTCCATGGCGTTCAGCCATGGTCGCAACGGCGCCAGCGATACAAAGGCCGGCCATATTTTCTCGGGAATATTTGCACTCAGCTCTGCTATGCGCGCGATATGACGGCGCGCGCGAAGGCGGAATTCAGCGAGAACGGCACGCAATTCGGGACCTGCCTGCATCGCAAAGACGTCGTCCGGGCTGCAGCCATATTGCTGAAGCATGTCTAAAGGCAAAAACAACTGACGGCGCGCAGTGTGACGCGGCAACAATGCGATGACGTTCGCGATTGTCTGAGTTTGCCCGGCTTCGATAGCGATTTCCTCCGAAGCCTCACCGAGGATCCTTGTCGCATATTCAAAAATCGTGCCGGCCGTGTCTGACGCGTAGGATTGAACGGCCGCCAATGTCGGCATCGGTTCGTCGTAAATGTCGAAACGGTGCGTTTCGACCAAGCCGATGAGCCTGACTGGCGTCAAACGATACTGCGTCAACGTCCCCAGCAAAGACGCCGCTACCGGATTCGCTGCGGCCTCACCCGTGCGTGCGCCCTCAAGCACCTCGCGCCACCACTGAAGCCTGATCTCACCGGGCATGGATTCACGGGCGAGGTCTCGAATGCGGGACATTTCGATATCAAATGCATACAGCGCGAACAGCGCGCCGCGCCGATCGGCCGGCGCGAATAACGTCGCGAGGTACCTGTCGCGATCGGCCTTGCGCACCAAAGCCGCGCAATATTTGTCGTTCTCGTTCATCCAAAGGAGTCTAGCGCGTGGGTTACGCGACGGCGATCAGTCCCGCGCCGACGCGCCGGTTTTCAGCCAAAAGGATGTTGTAGGTGAGCACGGCCGCGCCGGTCGGCATCGTATCGACCGACAGCGATAAAGCGCGAAAGCGCTGGCGCAAGGTCTCGGGCAGCGGCCAGGGATCCCGGCCGGCCCCAATCAAAAAGAAATCAAGAGTCTGCGCGCGGTCGAACGCCGCGGCGAGCGCGTTTTCGTCCAATTGTC